>ERZ840096.1749-NODE-1749-length-20928-cov-11.636085_pt1 | contig 20928 bp, 16 predicted proteins | sample MGYA00519878_ERZ840096 | MGnify/ENA primary metagenome ERZ840096 (study PRJEB31850, sample SAMEA3708865) | human gut metagenome | biome: human gut; feature: human-associated habitat; material: faeces | place: China | collected 2014 ...
GATGCCGTGCCGCAGCTGCCGGAGCGGTGCTTAAGCCGCAAGGCGGGAATTGTGCAGTGTTGCCCTAATATGGCACCAACAAAATAAATTTGTGCCGCGCGTTTTGCCCCTGTATGGGGGGTGGGACGCGCGGCTTTTTTTGTTGTTTCGGAGGTTTCCATGCTCACGGTTAACTCATTTTGCAGGAGAGTATTTGCGCCGCGGCCCACCGACATGATTCTTTATTATTTATTCATTATTCTTTCTCATCCCCCACCCCCGGCCCCTCTCCTTCCATAAAAAATTTCCCGATATTTTTTGCCTTCCCCTATTGACAAATGCCCCTGTTGGCAGTATTATAATGTCAACATATGAACAATCATTCATATGATAAAATGTTTGATACCGAGGTGATACTCCCAATGCCTGATACCAAAAAGTTCCCGCAGCCCGCCACAGCACCGGATGGCTTAGCCAACGCCCTGCCTGATGTTCCGGTATGTGACCCAGACTGCCACGGTGAGCCGGATATCGTTGCCAGGCTGCGCAGCGATCTGCCGGATGACGAGGTTCTGTATGACCTTTCGGAGCTGTTCCGTGTGTTTGGGGATACCACCCGCATCAAGATCCTGTACGCGCTGTTTGAGAGTGAGCTGTGCGTAGGCGATTTGGCCCAGCTGCTGGATGTTTCCCAAAGCGCCGTCAGCCACCAGCTGCGGCTGCTGAAAGCCAGCAAGCTGGTCAAGTTCCGGCGGGATGGAAAAACGGTGTTCTATTCCCTAGATGATGATCATGTGCGCAGCATGATTGCGCTTGGCATGGAGCATGTGGAGGAATAAAACGCCCCCAACTCTTGTTACCCCTTATTTTTCAAAAAATATTGATCATAAAGCCAAAGGAGATATTATCATGCAGAAGAAATTCAAAATCGAAGTTGATTGTGCAAACTGCGCCGCCAAAATTGAAGATGCCGTTAAAAAGCTGCCCGGCGTGAACAGCGCTTCCGTCAGCTTTATGGCCCAAAAGATGGTTCTGGATGTCGATGATGATAAGTTCGATGCCGTGCTGAAGGATGTTGTTAAGACCGCCAAGCGTGTTGAGCCGGACTTTGAGATCGAGCTGTAAGCTCCTTGCATCAGCATTTTCGGACGGTTTCCAACCGCCTGAAAGTTTCGGAATCCATTCGAAGCGGCGGACATGTGCCGACGCTTGGAATACCTTGCAAGCAAAAAAGCAGGTCCGAGTGCCGTCCAGGCATGAGAACATGCTTCTTTGCGGCAGGGTGGTTCCAAAGGAGGGGTGCAGGAGCGTGGCGCAGCCACACTGCAACGAACCCCACCTTTGTAGCGTGGAGCTTTTGTGACACGCTCAGGGCGGTTTCCAACCGCCCTTATTTTTGCCCCTTTTTTCCTGACGAACACCCAAAAGAGAGGTCTTATCTTATGACAAAGAAGCAGAAAAAGACGCTGAAACGTATCATTATTTCAGCGGTGCTGTATCTGGCCATTATTCTGGCTTCCAAACTGGTGGCTATACCCTGGTATCTGGAGCTGGTGCTCTTCCTGGTGCCGTACTTCATCATTGGCCACGATGTGCTGCGCAAAGCTGTGCTGGGCATTGTTCACGGCGAAGTTTTTGACGAAAACTTTTTGATGGCCGTTGCCACTGTGGGAGCGCTCTGCCTGGGTGAGTTCAGTGAGAGCGTTGCCGTTATGCTGTTCTACCAGATTGGCGAACTGTTCCAGAGTTACGCCGTCGGCAAAAGCCGCAAGAGCATCAGCGATTTGATGGATATCCGCCCCGACAGCGCCAACCTGGAAACTGCCGACGGCACGGTAAGTACCGTTGATCCCGACGATGTGCCCATCGGCTCTGTGCTGGTCGTGCGCCCCGGCGAGAAAGTTCCCATTGACGGCGAGGTCATTTCTGGCGAAAGCACGCTGAACACCGCCGCCCTTACCGGCGAAAGCAAGCCTCGCTTTGTGCATCCCGGCAGCGAGATCATCAGCGGCTGCGTGAACGGCGACGGCCTGCTGAAGCTGCGCACCACCAAGCTGTACGGTGAATCCACCGTTGCCAAGATCCTGGACATGGTGGAAAATTCCAGCCTGAAAAAGGCCCGCGCTGAAAACTTTATTACCAAGTTTGCCCATTATTACACCCCCGCCGTCTGCATCGGTGCTTTGGTACTTGCCATTTTACCACCACTGGTGCTGGGCGGCGGCTGGCTGACCTGGATCAGCCGTGCGCTCACCTTCCTGGTTATCAGCTGTCCCTGCGCGCTGGTCATCAGCATTCCTCTGAGCTTCTTCGGCGGCATCGGCGGCGCTTCCCGCTGCGGCATCCTCATCAAGGGCGGTAACTATCTGGAAGCACTTGCCAACACCTCCATTGCTGTGTTTGATAAAACCGGCACCCTGACCAAGGGCGTTTTTGCCGTCAGCCAGGTCAGCCCGGCCAACGGCTGCACCGAAAAAGAGTTGCTGGAACAGGCTGCTTTGGCCGAAAGCTTTTCCAGCCATCCCATCAGCAAGAGTCTGCGCGAAGCCTGCGGCGAGCTTGATGCCCGCCGTGCGACCGATGCTCAGGAAATTGCTGGCCACGGTGTCCGCACTATGGTGGACGGCCATGTGGTGCTGGCAGGCAACGCCCGCATGATGGACGACAGCAAGATTACCTACACCAAAAATACCGGCACCGGTACTGTGGTTTATGTGGCGCGTGACGGCCAGTTCCTTGGCTCTGTTCTGATCGCGGACGAAGTGAAAGAACACTCCAAGCAGGCCATTGCCGCCCTGAAAGCCCAGGGCGTGCGTACCATCATGCTGACCGGCGACAGTGAAGCCGTTGCCAGCGAGATCAGCGGCCAGCTGGGGCTGGATGAATACCATGCCCAGCTGCTGCCCGCCGATAAAGTCAACCGCGTGGAAGAGCTGCTGGCCACCAAGGGCAAGAACGATATCCTGACCTTTGCCGGTGATGGCATCAACGACGCCCCCGTGTTGATGCGCGCCGATGTCGGCATCGCGATGGGCGCCATGGGAAGTGACGCTGCTATTGAGGCCGCTGACGTTGTTCTGATGGATGACGACCCGGCCAAGATCAGCCTGGCTATGAAGATTTCCCGCAAGTGCATGCACATTGTGTACCAGAACATTGTATTCGCCCTTGCCGTCAAAGCCATCTTCCTGCTGTTGGGAGCCTTTGGCATTGCCAATATGTGGTGGGCCGTCTTTGCCGACGTTGGCGTTATGATTCTTGCCGTGCTGAACGCCATGCGTATGCTGATTGTTGAAAAGAACTAAGCGAGCGTTTTTTCCGGATCTTATCAAATAACATTAAAACATCCCGGAACGGTGTGCCGCCTGCTGTGGGCGGCTCCCATTCCGGGATATTTTGTTTCTTATTGGGAGCCTTCCTCTTTCACTTTGGGGACATACTATCTTTTCAATCAAACCGATCCATATAAATCATGGTTGGCTTCGGATCTCTGTGGACCTTTTCCTCCGGTTTTTATTGTTTCTTCTTCACTCTCCACTTTTCTGTTCCGGAAATTTCTCTTTACATAAAAAGCGTCTGTCTATTGCCGCCTACATACAAATTTTGCACTTATTACGGTACAAAAAGTGTTCTTTCCACCTGCCGTTTTTTCGTTATTTTTACACGTATATGCAATTTTTGCAATGTTTTTAGGCGTTTTCTCGCAGTTATTTCTTTCACAAGACTATGCGATTCCGCTGTATGGAATGATTTTCCTCAATACGGAAAGCGCAATGCTTTGCAGGTTCCGGCAAGCGGAACAAAAATAGTGCTAAATGCTCTTTCTTATTTTTGTCAACCCCTGCAATGGTATCCCATATTAAAAAATGTTACACTAATTATGACATAATTGTGCATAGGGCGGCCCGCCTGCCGCACGGCACACAAACAGCAGTGCGCACGGCACTGCCGAAGAGAAGGAGATTATTTTATGGCAAAAAATGCGATCGTCGGTCAATCCGGCGGCCCCACCTCAGTCATCAATTCCAGCCTGGCCGGCGTTTATGAAAGCTGCAAGCGCCGCGGTGCAGGTAAGGTGTACGGCATGATGCACGGCGTGGCCGGCCTGTTGGAGCGCCGCGTCTGCGTACTGGATGACAAGTTGAAAAGTGCCATGGACATTGAGCTGCTCAAGCGCACACCGTCCAGCTATCTGGGCAGCTGCCGCTACAAGCTGCCCGACTGGCACACCGCCGAGGGCGAAGCCGTATACCAGAAGCTGTTCGAGATCCTAGGCGAACTGGATATCGGCTATTTCTTCTACATCGGCGGCAATGACAGCATGGATACCATCGGCAAGCTGGCTGATTACGGTGCCCATATTGGCAGCGATATCCGCTTTATGGGCGTTCCCAAGACTATTGACAATGACCTGATGGTGACCGACCATACTCCCGGTTACGGCAGCGCCGCCAAGTACATTGGCGTTGTGATGAAGGAAATCATCCGCGATGCCACCGTATATGGCACCAAGTACGTTACCATTGTGGAGATTATGGGCCGCAATGCCGGCTGGCTGACCGCCGCTGCCTCCCTGGCAAAGGGTGAGGACTGCGAGGGCGTGGATATGATCTGCCTGCCCGAAGTTCCCTTTAATGTAGACCGCTTTGTGGAAAAAGTGGAGCGGATGCAGAAAGAAAAGCCTTCCATCGTGATTGCTGTTTCCGAAGGCGTTAAACTGGCTGATGGCCGCTATGTCTGCGAGCTGGCCGACGATGTGCACGCAGTTGACGCGTTCGGCCACAAAGCCCTGACCGGCACGGCACGCTTTTTGGCCAACACCGTTGCCCGCCGTCTGGACACCAAGACCCGCTGCATTGAGCTTTCCACCCTGCAGCGCTGCGCTGGCCACCTGACCAGCCGTACCGATATTACCGAGGCATACCAGGTGGGCGGTGCTGCTGCCAAGGCCGCTTTTGAGGGCCACACCGGCGAAATGGTCGCACTGGACCGCATTTCCAACGCACCGTACCAGTGTACCACCCGCCTGCACCCCATCAGCGAGGTTGCCAACCTGGAAAAGAAAGTTCCGCTGGAATGGGTCAACGCCGACCACACTGCCATGCTGCCGGAGTTCCTGGCTTATGCTATGCCGCTGATCCAGGCCGAGCTGACCCCCATCTATGTTGAGGGCTTGCCCCACCATATCTACCTGCCGGAAACCTGATTTTTGCCGCGTAAGCCTCTACCTTGCGTGAAGATCGGTACTTATCGCATGCACTCTAAAAATATTGCTTTTTCTTCAAATTCTCCTGCACACAAAAATGTGCGGCCCCGCTGCATTCACCGCCCGGAGCCGCACATTTATTTTATATAATGTAATTAGTGAAAATAATTAAAGTTTTTCGCCAGGCCTTTTTTCAAAAAGGCCGAAAAGACTCCCCGTAACTGCCTTAATAGAACCCGTAACTCGGCAAAATCTTGGTGCTCTGCGCCCACAGGGTCGGCACGGGCAAGCCGGACAGAACGGGATAGAACCAGGCAAAGCACACCAGCGCCGCAATGCACAGCCCCGCGCCAATCTTTTTGGCGCAGTCCTGCCGCTTCATCTGCGTTAAAACCAGCACAATGGCCGTCAACGCAAAGACCGAGCTGGGGAAGTAATGGTACATGAAAGTGCAGCGCGATACCAGCATCCAGGAAAGCAGCTGGCTGGCGTACAAGATCAGAACGCCCGCTCCCTTTGCCGTGCCGCGAGCCGAAACCTGGCGCCACAGCAGCAGCAAAATGCAGAACAGCCCCGCCCAGCAAATGACCGGGTTATAAAAACCCGCAATGCTGCCCTGAAGCCCAGCTTCCAGGTAAGAATTTTTGTAATACCACACTGGGCGCAGGTCCAGCAGCCAGGTGTACCAGCGGCTTTCAAACGGGTGGGTTGCTTTCAGGGTGGAATGGTACCAGTACATGTAGGTTTGGCAATCCCACCAATCCCGCAAACCAAAGGTAGGGTCTTTCCACCAATAAGGCAGGTAGGATGCAAGATAGATCAGGAACGGCACAACGATGTAAAACGCCACACCGCCCACAGCAGCCATCCGGAATTCTTTCCAGAAGCCCAGCTGTTTTTGCTTCCAGCGGGCATACAGCACACCCAGGTACAATACCGCAAGCCCTGCCCCGGCATAAATTCCGGTCCACTTGGATGCACACCCAAGCCCAAATGCCACGCCGCCCAGCGCCATGGGCAGCAGCGAGCCGTTTACGCCGTTTTGCAGCACGCTTTGGCAATACCATACCATAAAATATGCGCCTAACAGGATAAAGAACGTACCGTAAATATCGATTGTGGCAATGCGGCTTTGGGAAAATCGCATGAACCCAGCGGCAATCAGCGCACCTGCCATGGCCCCGGCCCAGCGTTTGTGGGTCAGACGGCGGGCAAAGCACCACATCAGCGGCACCAGCATCACGCCGAACAGCGTTCCGGCACAGCGCCAGCCAAAGGCTGTCATTCCAAAAATAGCAATGCCCAGCATGATAAAATCTTTGCCCAGCGGCGGGTGGGTGGTTTCGTATGCCGTCATGCGGTGCAGCATTTCGTACCCAGTACGGCCATGATAGATTTCATCGAAATACATGCTGTTCAGCTGGCTGATGGTATCTGGCACTTCGCTCTGCTCATCAAACAGGGCATCGCCGCCCGTTACCAGCACCAGCGCACCGGTGGCATCCCGCAGGGCCAGTTCAAACATCTGCGCATTTTCAATCGTTGCGGTCAGGGTCTGCCCTGCCGGAGCCGTGATGGCCGTTTTGGTCCAGCAGAACGGCGTTGCATAGCTCAGTTCCTTCCGGTACAGCTCATTGCCCGCTGCATCCGTGATGCGCAGGCTGCCGCCGGTGGAAATGCCGGGGTACACCCAGATTTCCACCGCGTCCTGCTGCGGGGTAAAGTCAATGGTTGCCGTGCTGTCCGTAGCATCCACAGGGTTCTGCGGTGCTTTCATGCTGCCAAGGTAGGCAAAGCTCACCACAGCAACGATCAACGTCAGCGTTGCCAAGGCTTTCTTCTCTTTAGCCGTCCAGGCAGGCTGCGGATCAATGCGCAGGGTGCACAGTTCCAGCTTTTTCTGCACTGTTTTTGTTTTATCTTTTTCGATGGTTTCCACTTTTGCCAGTGGAGAAATCGCTCCATGGCGGCAGATGGCCCACGCGGTGAAAGCCAGCAGCACAAAGGCTGCCGTTTCGGCAAAGCCGACTGCCATGGCAAACTCGCGGCTGGTATCGCTGCTGAGCCACTCGTCATCGCTGCCTACCAGGGTATACACAGTTTCCAGGTTCAAGAAGCCCGTTATCGACAGACCAAACCCGGCGCCATACAGACGGATGTCATTCCAGCGCGCCGCAGCAAGCAGTACCAGCAGCATGCCCAGCACCAGGTAACGCTCGTGCATGCAATGGGCAAAGGTAAAAATCCCCACCGTGTAAAACGCTGCCAGCAGCAGCGGGGAAAACCGCCCCGCCCGCCAGCTGATGACCGCCAGCACCACAAGCAGCACCGTGATAACAGCGATGTTGAAAATGCCCAGCACTTTCCAGCTCAGGTTAAACACCGGGCAAGCATCCAGCGCCTGCCAGTTGCCGCCCAGCGCTGCAAACCAGTTGAACGCATTGATGGTGGCATACTGGTAGCCAGACGCCGTGGTGATGTACTTATCGACCAAGGACGGCAGCAGGTTTTTTGCCCCGTAAAACGGCAGGCCCGCCAGCAGCGGCGGCAGCAAAGCCAGCGCAGCACCGCCAAAAATCTGGCCGACCGATTTCAGCGGGCTTTTGCCATCCCGCACGGCATCCGCAATAGCCACCAAAAAGCAGACGGCCAGCACCGGCCCAGCCAACAGTGCCTGCGGCTTGATGGCCAGCGCCACGCCGTACAGCACCGCAGCGAGCAGGTAGCGGCGCTCTTCCAGCAGCCAGAAGCAGAGCAGCAGCGGCAGCGCAAAAGCCCCATCGATCTGCTTCCAGATGCCGGTATTAAACAAGGTCAGCGGGCAGAACGCCGCAAACAGCACCAGGCAGCGCTGTGCCCTGCCCTGCCCCATATACCGGCGGCTGATATGGTCCAGCAGCACCACGGCGGCACAATCGCAGATTGCGGGGATCAGTGCCAGCAAAAAATAGGTCCAGCGGGATTCATAGCTCAGTTGGAGCGCCTTGCGCACCAGGCTGACCAGCCCCAGCACAAGGATGTAGCCGGGCGGGTAGTCCGCAAAATAATCGGCGCTGTAAAAGGCCGCGGGACCTTCGCTGGCCAGCTTATCCCCCCAGGCCACAAAGCAGCTCATATCATAGGTGTAGCCTTCAGTAACAAGGGCCAGCAGCAGGCGCGCGGCAAGCGCTGCAGCCAATATAATATACAGCGTTCGCTCTTCCTGTTTGGTTCTGGTATTTGTCATTCTGAACTCTCCAGATAATGCAGCGTATTTGCCGCTGCAATAAAATAAGGAACTGGAAGCAGAGGCAGATGCTTCCCTGTTTCCAATTCCTTTGTTTTGCCGTGATTGTGCAGTAATAATTATAGCTTGGTCAGCTGCGGGCCCTTGGCGGTGTCCATCACATTCCAGCCCAGCTCAATGATTTTGGCGCGCAGAGCATCGGCGCGGGCAAAGTCCTTGGCCTTTTTGGCTGCGGCGCGCTCTTCCACCAGCTGCTTCACTTCGTCGGGGGCTTCCTCAGCCTTGCGGTTGTACATCAGGCCCAGCACACCGGTCAGCTCGTCAAACGTGGCGGCGGCCTTTTCCAGCGTAGCCTTATCGGCAGCATCGGACATGGTGTTGATGTCCTTGACGAACTCAAAAATGGCGGCCAGAGCATCGGGGGTGTTCAGGTCGTCATCCATGGCGGTCTTGAACTTTTTGCGTGCTTCTTCGCACTTTTCAGTCAGGGCAGTGTCAGTGCCATGGGCATTGCGGATGGCAAAATCCAGGTTATCGCGGCAGGTGTACAGGCGCTCCAAGCTGTTCTTGCAGCTCTCGATCAGGTCCACCGTATAGTTCAGCGGCATGCGGTAACCAGCGGTGAGCATAAAATAACGGATCGGCTCATAGCCGTACTTATCGGCAATTTCACGCACGGTAAAGAAGTTGTTGGCGCTCTTGGACATCTTCTGGTTGTTGATGTTCAAAAAGCCGTTGTGCATCCAGTAATGGCTGAAGGTGCAGCCGTTGGCGCACTCCGACTGTGCAATCTCGTTTTCGTGATGGGGGAAGATCAGGTCCTGGCCGCCTGCATGCAGGTCGATGGTCTTGCCCAGGTGCTTACGGGCCATGGCGCTGCACTCAATGTGCCAGCCCGGACGGCCCTGGCCCCAGGGGCTGTTCCAGGAAGGTTCGCCCGGCTTGGCGGCCTTCCAGACAGCAAAATCTGCGGGGTCTTCTTTCAGGTCGTCATCCATCTGGCTGCGCAGTTCGCGGTTGCCGCTTTCCAGGTCGTCCAGGTTCAGGTGGCTCAGCTTGCCGTAACCGGGATCAGACTTAACGCGGAAGTAGACATCGCCGTTGTGGGCAACGTAAGCATGTCCGGATTCGACCAGGTCCTTGACGATCTTGATGATCTCACCGATATGCTCGGTTGCGCGGGGGCGCACGGTGGGGGCCTTAACGTTCAGGCCCTCGGAATCTTTGATGTACTCGGCCTCGAACTTGCGGGCAACCTCCTGCATGGTGGTGCCGTCCTCCTGGCCTTTTTTGATCAGTTTATCGTCAATATCGGTGATATTGGAGACATACAGCACCTTGTTGCCAAGGTACTCCAGATAGCGGCGCAGCGTGTCAAACACGATCATGGGGCGCGCATTGCCGATATGGATATAGTTATACACCGTAGGGCCGCAGACGTAAACGCGATAAACGCCCGGCTCCTGCGGGATAAAATCTTCCTTTTTGCGGGTCATGGTATTAAAAATCTGCATGGACAGGAACTTCCTTTCCCAACTTTGCTGGTACGGCGCGGCTAAACCTGCAAACCGTTCAGATTTATTATAGCCGCCCTGATAAGCGGTTGCAAGGGGGCAGCATCATTTTGCCTGCATAAAGCAGGAACGATTCTGCCACAGGTAGATGCAGCCGGAAAGTGCGGTAACGGCAGCAACGGCCCAGCACAGCACCTGGGTGGTAAAGCTGATAACCCCAACGCCGTCCGCCGGGGCGAGCGCCATGGCAAAGTAATAGAAGATGATGGTGACCATCTGCAGCACGGTTTTGACCTTGCCCCACATGTTTGCGGCAATGACGGTACCGGATTCTGCCGCAATCATGCGCACACCGGCCACAGCAAACTCGCGGAACATGATGATGGCCAGCACCACGGGGGAGCAGACACCGTCCACCACCATATAAATAATGGCGGCGGTGGTGAGCATTTTATCAGCCAGCGGGTCCATAAACTTGCCAAAGTCCGTTACCAGGTGGTTCTTGCGGGCCAGGTAGCCATCCAGGAAATCCGTAAAGCTGGCCACAGCAAACAGAATGCCCGCTATCAAGGCATACGTTGCGTTGAACCGGAGCGTGCCCATATGGCTCATGGCAGCAAATACCATAAAGAACGGCACCATGATGACACGCATCATCGTTAATTTGTTAGGCAGATTCATGGTTTATTCCTCCACTTTGCTTTCCGCATAACCATAAAGATCATAAGTATCGGCATCGGTGATGGTAACGTTATAGAACGCGCCGGCTTCCAGCGGGGTATCTGCCGGGGTCATGATGCTGCCATCAATTTCCGGGCAGTCTGCTGCGGAGCGCAGCAGGTACATGCCGGTTTCATCGTCCACGCCATCGCAGATGCACTCATAGGTCTTGCCGACCTTTTCTGCTTCCTTTTCCGCGCTGATCTCGGCCTGCAGCTCCATAATGTGGTCTGCGCGGCGCTGCTTGACTTCCTCGTCAATCTGGTTGTCCATCTTGGCGGCCACGGTGTTTTCTTCGGCGGAATAGGCAAAGCAGCCCAGGCGGTCAAACTTGACGGTTTTGACAAAGTCGCACAGCTCGCTGTACTGTTCCTCGGTCTCACCAGGGAAACCTGCAATCAGGGTGGTGCGCAGCGTGATGTTGGGGATGGCCGCGCGCAGGCGGCGGATGGCATCCTCAATTTCTTTGCGGCCGCCGCGGCGGTTCATGTTTTTCAGCACCTCGTCATCGCAGTGCTGGATGGGCAGATCGAGATACGGCACAACCTTATTGTTGCGCACAAGGGCTGCGATGAATTCATCGGAGATACGCTCCGGGTAGGCGTACAGCACACGGATCCAGCGGATGCCCTCAATGGTGTTCAGCTTATCCAACAGTTCGCAAACTGCGCCGGGTTTGCCCCAGTCCTCGCCGTAAGCGGTGGGGTCCTGCGCCACCAGGATCAGCTCTTTCACGCCCTCCCCGGCCAGCCAGCGAGCTTCGGCAACACAGTCGTCAATGGGGCGGCTGCGCAGCGGGCCGCGGATGAGCGGGATGGCGCAGTAATGGCAGCGGTTGTTGCAGCCTTCGGCAATTTTCAGGTAAGCATAGTGGCGCGGCGTGCTGATAACACGGGCACCGCCCAGCTCCATATCGCATTTGGGGCCATAGCTTTCCACCTGGCCCGCGCCGTTGGCGGTCAGGCGCTCCACAATGGCGGGCAGAGCGGCGTTGGAGCCAATGCCCACAACGGCGTCCACTTCCGGCATTTCGCTCACAATCTGGGTTTTATAGCGCTCAGCCAGGCAGCCGGTCACGATCACCTTCAGGTTGGGGTTCTGCTGCTTATACTGGCAGGCCATCAAAATGTTTTCAATGGCTTCCTCTTTAGCGGACTGGATAAAGCCGCAGGTGTTGACAATAATAATGTCCGCCTGTTCGGGGTCCGCAACCGTCTGGTGGCCCGCCTTGATCAGCGCGTGGCAGAATACATCAGCATCGACCTGGTTTTTGGGGCATCCAAGGGAAATAATTGCAATATTCATGTATGGTTGTTCCTGTCTCTCTTTTCAGTATGTTATGTTGGGCTCTGCCGCTTGCTTGGGCAAAATTCAGGCAAAGCTATCCGTTCGGTGCATTGATACCACAATGCCGCAGGAGCATTTTTTGCCCCTGCGGTGTGTACTTTTTTGTGTTACGCTTCGGTTTCTTCTGTCTCGGCATCTGCCAATGCCTGGCGGATCACGCTGTGGGAGAACCCGCGCCGTGCCAAAGCGGCAGCTACCTGCTGCCATTTGCCCTGTGCCAGCTTTGCGGCATAGTGGCGTTCCACCAGTGCGCGGGCATTGGCCAGTTCCGGGTTTTCCTCCTCGCTTTGGGCAAACAGAGCTTCCACCGCTTCGGCGGCCGCGCCGCGGTCAATGCCTTTGGCGTGCAGATCATCCAGAATTGCACGGCGGCTCTTGCGCTTGCGCAGCAGCTCCGCCGCACGGCGGCGGGCAAAACCGGCGTCATCCAGCAGGTTCAGCTCCTGCATTTTTGCCACGGCGGCGGCAGCGCTGTGGGGGTCAAAGCTGCGGCAGAGCTTTTGATAAAGCTCCCCGGCTGCATGGTCCCGCAGGGCCAGCAGGTCCATGGCTTTATCCACAGCCTTGCGGGTGTCGCTTTTGGTCTGCAGGTCATGGATCTGCCATTCTTCCAGCTCATCCCCGGTATGCAGCCCCGCCATGGCAAAGGTGTCCGCGTCCAGCGAAAAGGCAAACTCGCCGTCAAAGAACAGCGCATAGCGGCCTCTTTTTGTTTCTTTTACCTGTGTCAGCTTCGGCATCGCTTATTCGTCAACCATGATGTCGAGGTCCATCTCGCTGCCGGTGGTCTTGGGTGCATCTGCCATGGGAGCGGCAGGGGCATCTTCAGCAGCAACGGGGGTAACAGCCGGCTTCTCCAGCGGCTTCACGGTTCCCTTTTTGCCGGCCGCCAGCAGACGGTCTGCATTTTCGCGCACCTGCTTTTCAATCTCAGCAGCCACATCAGGGTGTTCTTTCAGGTAGAGCTTGGCGTTATCGCGGCCCTGGCCCAGGCGGATATCGCCATAGTTGAACCATGCGCCGCTCTTTTGCACAATGCCCAGCTTAGCACCCAGATCGATCATTTCGCCCAGTTTGGAGATTCCCTCGCCGAACATGATGTCAAACTCGGCCTCACGGAACGGGGGTGCCACTTTGTTCTTGACGATCTTGGCGCGGGTACGGTTGCCGATAAAGGAACCGCTGGCGTCCTTCAGGCCCTCAATGCGGCGCACATCAATACGTACAGAGGAATAATATTTCAGGGCGCGGCCGCCGGTGGTCACTTCAGGGTTGCCGTACATCACACCAACTTTTTCGCGCAGCTGGTTAATAAAGATGCAGACGGTGTTTGTTTTGCCGATGATGCCGGTCAGCTTACGCAGAGCCTGGCTCATCAGGCGGGCCTGCAGGCCAACGTGGGAATCGCCCATTTCGCCTTCAATTTCGGCTTTGGGCACCATGGCAGCAACAGAGTCCACAACAATAGCGTCAATCGCGCCGGAGCGTACCAGAGCTTCGCAGATTTCCATGGCCTGCTCGCCGGTATCCGGCTGGCTGACCAGCAGGCTGTCAATGTCAACGCCAAGGGCGCGGGCATAGGTGGGATCCAGGGCGTGCTCAACGTCGATAAAGGCAACCTCGCCGCCCAGCTTCTGGGCTTCAGCCAGAACATGCAGGGCCAGGGTGGTTTTACCGGAAGATTCCGGCCCATATACCTCAATGATGCGTCCGCGTGGCAGGCCGCCGATGCCCAGCGCCAGGTCCAGCCCCAGGCTGCCGGTGGAAATGGCATCCACCTGCATGGCAACGTTGGTCCCAAGCTTCATCACGGCGCCTTTGCCAAACTGCTTTTCGATCTGGGCCAGTGCCGTCTCCAGCGCTGCCTTTTTATCCCCTGCCGGGCCGGTGGGGAGCTGCTTGGATGAACTTTCCTTTTTTGCTGCCATAAGTTTATATCTCCTTATCTGAGCGATCGTGCGTTGTATCCCATACGCACCACAGGCAACTGCGGTGCTGTTTTTATTTTGTACGGCAGGTGCGCCGCTATCCAAATGGTCGTCCTGCGTTTATCAGGTATTATTATAACCAATCGCGGCACAAATTACAACCATTTGTTGTCATCTTTTCAAAATTTTCTTCACATTTTCCACATTTCAGCTGCAAAACGTTGAAAATCAGATTTATTTCACCCGTTGGGCGTACACCACACGGTCGTTGCCGCCGTAATCCTTCCTTGCCTGCACTTGCTGCCAGCCGTTTTGGCGGCATATCTCCATCACATCCGCCCGCTGGGCACAGCCAATCTCAAACACCAGCCACCCACCGGGGCAGACAATATCACGGTAGTGGGCGGCAATGGCGCGGTAAAAATCCAACCCATCCGTTCCGCCGTCCAGCGCCATAGCTGGCTCGTGGGCGGTCTCCGGCATCAGGGCCTGCATCTCTGCCCCGGTCAGGTACGGCGGGTTGGAGATGATCAGCTGCACGCTTTGGGGCATAAGCTCTCGCCAGTATTGCAGCACATCCGCTGCCTTTGCCTGCACACCGGTGCCATGTACGTTGGCTTGCAGGTATTGCAGCGCCTGCGGGCTTTTTTCCACGCAGGTCACGCTAGCACTTGGCACAAAATGGCAGATGCCAATGCCCAGGCAGCCAGTTCCGGCGCACAGGTCCAGCACCCGGGGCTCAGGTTTTCCCATCTGCTGCAACAGCTCAATGGCAGTTTCGCACACCACCTCGCTGTCTGCGCGGGGGCAGAGCACACCGGGGCCGACTTTGAAGGTCAACCCCAGAAAGTCCCACTCCCCTGCCAGGTATTGCAGCGGCACCCGCTGCATGCGCTGAGCCGCCAGTTCTGCCAGGCACTCAGCCTGCGGCCGGGTAAGCGGTTCAAACAGCAAGCGCGGATCTTTTCCAGCGGCAATGCGCAGCAGTTCGCGGGCGTCGTAATCAGCATCGGGGCAGCCTGCGGCCTGCAGAGCATCCTGCACCATGCGCACAGCCTGGCGCGGCAGAATGCCCGCCAGCTGCTGTGGGGCAAGCGGCGTTACCATTGGCCGTCCTCCGGCTTTTTGGGCAGTACGGGGGTAACGGCGGCGATGGCCACTTCAATCATGTCATCTTCCGGCTCAAAGGTCGTCAGGTGCTGCAGCCAAAGCCCCGGCACCGAAACAGCCCGTGCCAGCAGCGAATTGGAACGCCCTGCCCACTTCAAAATCTCATAACAGATGCCCACCAGCAGCGGCAGCATGGCCAGCTTGTACAGCACGCGCAGCATGGTACCGCTCCACGGCAGCACCGCATACAGCACAATGCTGACCAGAATGACCAGAATCAAAAAACTGGTGCCGCAGCGGGGGTGGAACCGCGTATGTCTGCGGATGTTAGCAACCGTCAATTCCTCACCTGCCTCATAGCAGGCAATCGTTTTGTGCTCAGCCCCGTGGTACTGGAACATGCGGTGGATTTCCTTCATGCGGGTGCAGAGGAACATGTAACCCAAAAAGATTGCCAGCTTGAGCGCTGCTTCCAAGATGACCCGCGGCCAGCGCCCCATGGGGATCACTTTTGCCACCAGCCCAGTCAGGAACGTAGGCAGAAAGGTAAACAGAAAAATTGCCAGCACTACACCTGCGCAGGCGGAAAGGGTCATCAGCACACTTTGTACCTTGGGGCCGGCGTGTTCGTCCAGCCAGCGGTCCAGCTTGCTCTCGTTCTGCTTTTCTTCCTCTTTTTCCTCTTCCGTCATGGCAATATCGGCGGAGTGCATCAGGTATTTGTACCCGTTCATCAGGTTTTCCACCATATTGCACACTCCGCGCACCAGGGGAACTTTATTGTACCAGTGGGTGGTCACATCGGAATAGCTCAGATCAATCGTGCCGTCCGGGCGGCGTACCGCGCAGCAGATTTTTTCAGGGCCGCGCATCATAATGCCCTCCATCAGGGCCTGGCCGCCCACAGAGGTACGGAATTTTTCAGTTGGACGTTGTTCTTGCGGCATGGGTTCTCCTTTATTTTTGCGGTCAAATCGGCTCGTGCAGATGTTCCTGCCCAGCGTGGTAGATGGGCAGGGTGATGGTAACGATGGTACCCTGCCCCAACGTTGAGGTGATATCCGCCGTACCGCCCAGTGCTTTGGTGATCTCATCCACCACCGCCAGGCCGATGCCGGAACCACGCACGGCGTTTTTGGCTTTGAAGAATTTCATCTTTACGTTTTGCAGGTCATCCGGCGCAATGCCGCGGCCCTGATCCCGGATGCTGGCCGTTACGGTGGTGGCGGTGCGGGTCAGAGTAAAGAAAATGGTTCCTTCCGGCGGCGAATATTTGATGGCGTTATCAAATACGTTGACAAACACCTGGCGCAGGCGGGCGGGGTCAGCCCAAACGGGATACGGCTCCGGTGGTTCGTCATACACAAGGTGCAGCCCCTCCTGCCGGATGCGGGCTTCCACAAACAGGGCAGCGTCGGTGGCTTCGGCCACAAAATCTAGCACCTCGCAGTTCAGCTTGATGCCGTTTTGCAGGCGGGAAAAATCCAGCAGTTCCTCCACCATATTATACAGGCGGTCGGTCTCACTGCGGATAATGGTAATACCCTTGCGGTAGTTTTCGTCATCGGGGTCACGGATGTTGGCGATGGTTTCCACCCAGCCTTTGATGCTGGTCAGCGGAGTGCGCAGTTCGTGGCTGACAGAGGAGATGAACTCGTTTTTCATCCGTTCCGTTTTTGTCAGGTCCTCGGCCATCTGGTTGATGGCTTTGCACAGGCGGCCGATCTCATCGTCATACGGGGCATCCGGCAGGCGGGTGGTCAAATCGCCGTGGGCAATGCGATTGGCGGTGGCTTCCACCTGGCCCAGCGGCCGCACAATGGTGCGGATAAAAAACAGGCCGCTGAACACCGCAAACCCCAGCACCACCGCCGCCACGCCGAACGAAACCATCAGCGTGCTGTACCACTGGCGGTCCACCAGCGTCAGGCTGGTAACAAGGCGCATGGCCGTCACATTGCCCGCCGCATAAGGCACCAGGCTGGTAACAGCCATCACGTGTTCGCCGTCCGCTGTGCGGAAAGTGACCATGCCGCTGCCGGTGGAGCCGGTGACAGCCTGATAAAAATCCCTGCCCTCGCTCAGCAGATTCTTGTTCATGGTGCCGCTGGAGGTTGCCAGCACCACGCCGGAGGAATCCAACAGCATGAACTCGAACTTATCTTTTTCATCAAACTGTTCCACCGTGCGGCGCAGGGACTGGCTGCGGCTTTCAGACGTTGCCTGGCTGCTGCCGGCAGTGCCGGTTGCCTGCAAACGTCCCTCCACGGTGGAAAACCGCGCCTGCATGGCACGCTGCACCCCGCCGTACAAATTCTGGTGGCTGTAATACAAAAACAGCCCCAGCGCCGCAGCCAGGATGCAAATGGTAATCAGCAGGCTGCCGCGCAGCCAGCGGCGGGTAATGCTCTGCACAGGCGGCAGCCCCCTTTCCATAAAAATGCGGTAATTATGCGTTCCAGCGGTAGCCATAGCCCCAGACGGTCAAAATGTGCTGGGGGCTGCTGGGTTCATCTTCCACTTTCATGCGCAGGCGGCGGATGTTGACATCCACGATCTTGACATCGCCGAAATACCCCTTGCCCCAAACGCCTTCCAGGATCTTTTCGCGCACCAGGGCAGTGCCGGGGTTGCGGAAAAACAGCTCCATGATCTGAAATTCCACCTGGGTCAGGTCAATGGGCTTGCCGGATTTGTACAGCACGCGGCTTTTTTCATCCAGCACAAAGGGGCCGCTGACCAGCTGATCCGGCTCGGAGCCTGCCTGTTCATCGTCCGCAGTGGCGCTGCGGCGCACTCGGCGGGCCAGCGCTTCCACGCGGGCCATCAGCTCCGACACCGAGAACGGCTTGGTGATATAATCATCCGCGCCGATGGAAAGGCCGCGGATCTTATCGCTCTCCTGCCCTTTGGCGGACGCCATAATAATACCGATGTACGGGTCGCCGTGGCGGATGGTTTCGCACAGCGAAAACCCATCCATGCCCGGCAGCATGATATCCAGCAGCGCTACATCGCAGGGGGGATTTTTCTGGATCAACTCCAGCGCACGTTCCGCGCTGGGGGCTTCCAATACTTCCCAGCCTGTCATTTTCAGGTTCAGTGCCACAAGTTCGCGGATGCTGGCTTCGTCTTCTACGACCAGAATACGTTTCATTGTTTTTCCTTTCCCGGTCGGGATTCTGTTTCCCGCCGCCTGATTGTTATGGCGCACCGCCCGCAGATAGACATGCGCGTTTTACCGTATATTTTTAGGGCAATACCGCATAATTCTAAGTGCCGATACGGCGAGCGAGGTGCGGCAGATGCCAAGCCAAAAGCGCAGATAATACTGGATGCTGCAAAGGTGAGCGCCGCCAGTGGCGGAAACAGCGAACCGAAGCACGATGCGGGTACCGCAACCCGACATTATCGAGCATTTTGGCAACGCAGATGCCGTGCCGCAGCTGCCGGAGCGGTGCTTAAGCCGCAAGGCGGGAATTGTGCGGTGTTGCCTTAGTTTTTTTAACGGAACACGGTTGTTCCGTGGATGATATCGTCAATACTCAGGCCATAATACGGGGTCACCACGCGGGCCTGCAGCTGCTGGCTGCCAATGTTGGCAATGCGGCGGTACTCCCCGGCTTCGGTCTGTTCCCCGTCGATGTCCGGGGTTTGGGTTTCTTTGGCGGGGTCGGTCAGGCGCAGTTCGCAATAAACTGTGGTACCCTCGCGGTTGCACACCATCCAGCCGCTGCCATCCCGGTTGGTGCGCAGCAGCACCGAGCCGTGCATGGATTCCGGCAGCTCCAGAAAGAAGCTGTACTCGCTGTCATACACACCAAAGTGACTGCCGGTCTCATCCGCCGCGGCAAAATCCCGCCACAGGATAAAGCGCAGCCGCTTGTCCATTCCGGTGGAAATTTCGCCGCCGTCATCGATCATCGTAGGAATCTCGATCGTTCCGTTGCCGTCCAGATCGGTGCTGACCAGTGCGGCGTCATACCGCAGGGTCGCTTTAGTCAGGTTGGCCACGCCCGCCGGGCGGTAGGTCTGCAAAAATCGGGTTTCCGGGTCATACACTACAATAGAACTTGCCAGGCTGGTGCCGGAAGCACCGGTCCAGCCATCCACCACCAGATAGTTGCCATCGTCCGCACCAATGCCCGCGTGCAGGGCCGCACAGCCGCTGTAATCACCAATCGCAAGGGTCTGGGCGGAGCGGAAGCCATCCTCGGTGTTGGTCAGCAGCTGCAGGTTCAAGCCGCCGCCCTCCTGCTCAGCAGGCAGGGCCAATACCAAATCCTGGGTGCCCTCTCCGCCCGTCAGGTTGGCAAGGATCATTTCGGTGTATGCCTGCTTGATGATGATCTGCAGGCCATCCTCGGTGTACAGATACACCACCATATAACGGTCGCCCTGGGCGCTGGCATAGCCGACAAGGATCTGCAAGGAATTTTCATCCCGTAGATGGGCGGTGTTCACGCTTTCCACCTCGCTGGAAAGCCCTTCTGCCGTCTGCGTCACCCGCCAGCCGTTTTCCTCGGTCGGTTCCAGAATAGCCAGGTACACATTGCCCGCAGAGGCATCCAGCGTGTACAGCACGGCGGCTTCATCCTGGCCGTCACCATCCCAATCGCCAAACAAAAAAGGGGAAAGAAAATCGCCGCTGGCAGGGTATTTCAGGGTCGCGGTTACACCAAGGGCGCTGTTGAGCGCCTTTTGTACGGCGCTCGTCTCGCCGGAAGCCTGCGGCGCGCGCAGCAGAGATTCCACATCGCTGCCGGTTACGGCAGAACAGCCGGAAAGCAGCAGCGCGGCTGCCAGTGCGCACGCGGCGCAGCTGCGGCGGTATGGCATGGATATTTTCCCTCCCCTGCATGGTTTCCAGGCACTATTTGCACCCCAGACAAATACAGGTTATAGTATACCACAATCAAGCCAACGCTGCAATGCCAAGAATCATCATCAGCACCCCCACGCAAAAGCCTGTCACCCCCATTTTGCGCCACGCCGGTTCAAACGCCGCGGGCAGCAGCTGGGCAGCCGCCACCCACAGCATAATGCCCGCCACCACAGCCACAATGCCGTTCAAAAGTCCCGGCGTCAACAGTGGGGCCAGCACCAGTGCCGCCAAAACGGCCCCCGCCGGTTCCGCAAGGCCGGATACCAGCGCAGCCACGGCACCCTTGGCCCGGCTGCCGGTGGCGCAGGCAAAAGGCACCGCAACAGCCAATCCCTCCGGGATATTGTGCAGGGCAATCGCCAGTGCCGTGCGCGCCCCCAGCTGCGGGTCCGAGACGTTGGTCAGCAGGGTCAGGATGCCCTCCGGCAGGTTATGCAACAGCAGGGCTGCCCCCGTTACCAGCGCAGCCCGCATGGCAGAGCCCTGGGTGCGGGAGCCAAAACGGTCGGCCAGTGTATCCTCGTCCGGCAGAGCACAGGCCAACAGCCAGGCTGCCAGCATACCACCCAGCAGCAGTGCCGCAGCCGCAGCCCCACAGCCAAAGGGTGAAAGCAGCGCCCCGTAAAAATCCAGCAGCGCCGGAGCCAGGTCCGCCAAACTGACGGTCAGCATGACCGCCCCGGCAAAGCCGCCGCAGAACGCCATCAGCCTTGGCGTTGGCCGGAACAGCGCCGCAATCAGCCCGCCCAGACCAGTGGACAGACCGGCGATGGTTGTCATGAGGAGAGGAAGAAGCATAGTGAACACCCCAGTTTTAGTTAGGAGTTAGGAGGGAAGCGTTCGGAGTTGGGCGCAAACAATTAGAAATCAGCAATAAGGAATTAGGAATTGGAGATGGGGTTGGGTTTATTATGGATTTTATATGCGGGGTGGTGGAGCGGTATGCGGGTGATTTTTATATTGCAGTTTTTATGTGTTATGTCGGGCATTTATTGGCATCTCACCCGTAGGGG
>ERZ840096.1751-NODE-1751-length-20918-cov-13.920865_pt1 | contig 20918 bp, 19 predicted proteins | sample MGYA00519878_ERZ840096 | MGnify/ENA primary metagenome ERZ840096 (study PRJEB31850, sample SAMEA3708865) | human gut metagenome | biome: human gut; feature: human-associated habitat; material: faeces | place: China | collected 2014 ...
ACGAGGTCGAGATCCTCCGCCGCATGGAAGAGGGCATCTACGACCATGAGGCCTAATGCATTCGCTCAACAGTGCTCCGGCAAATATCTGACGTTCCTTTTCACTCATTGCGTCGAGCTGCCTTGAGAGTTGATTCAGCTTTTCCAAGTCTTCCGGGTCAAGAAGGTCTGCGCTTCGGATAAACTGCCAGAGTCCCTTTACAGAGCTCTTTACATCTGAAATGCGGAAATTTTCTTCTCCTGAACAGATATCGTCCAGCCGAATGTCGATCTCCTCCACCTGAGAAGAGGCTGCGGGCAATTCCAGCGGGATGCTTTCCTCGCCATTGCCGTGAGTCAGATAAAGAATCATCGTGAAAAACCTCCCATCTCCATGCGGCTGCTCTGGCTGCCGTTCATCACTTCCTCCATGCTGTAATAGCCCTTGTACGCGATGTAACCCCGGTCGGTGAACATCCCATCCTCCTCATTCATCCGTTCCGCACCGTACTTTTCATAGTCATAAAAAGCGTCGAGGTTTTCGTCATACTCGAAGCGGCCGGACTGCTGGATCATGTACTTGCCGTACTCCTGCGGCGTATGCGCACCGGGGGCGAAGTCAAAGAGGTCAAGGCTTTCCGCAAGGTTTTTGATCTGTGCCACAGACTTTGGCTCTGCCAGCATGACCACGGCCCCCAGCTTTTCCATATCCGCGTTTGATAACCCATCCGTTGCCTCTGCCAGTTCGTTGAGATCTGAGAGAGTTTCGTACTCCATATCCAGAAGGACATCCACCTCATTGGGGAGCTGGCTGTCCTCCAGTCGCAGGCGGACATCGGCAGCGTCTGTGATGCCCCCGCGAAGGAGGGCGCGGTCGAGCTCCTCCTGCACCATGGGGAGGAACAGCCATGTGATATGCTCTGTGTCCTCCGGCTCGGCTTTGGAGGTCACCGCAACGGTGATGACATTCGGCTTGTAGTAATAGCAGGGGAAGAACCGGCCATCGTAGACCTGATCCAGCTTCATGCCGTTGTCGTAGACCACGCCGTAGGGCGTGATCGTGCCGCTGCCGCTTTCAATGAGCCGCTGTGCCAATTCCTCGCCGTCCAGCGCGTTCAGCTCATCCACACTCGCGCTGCCGCCGTGCAGGTTCATGTAGTGGTTACGGCCGATGGCGGCGAGGTCGGAAAAGTCGGTGATGACCGTAGCCTGCTGGCAGCAGAAGGTCAGGTTGATGAGATCCTTCAGCTCGAAAAGCTCCAGCTTGTGGGCCATCGCCTGAAACTGCGCGGCCTCGCCGGTGTCGAAGCTGTCCAACCGTTTGGCAAGGTAGTTCAGCTCCTCCACATTGACCGTGAGCATTTCCGTGCGCTTGAGAACAGTGTAGAAGCTGTCGACCTTCTCCACCTTGCAGTCCGTCTTGACCGCGTCACCGATCTCTAACGCCTCCAGCAGCTCCATGCAGTGTGCGTACTGGTCATGCGGAATGGGGAACGGAATAGTTGCCACGCCGTATTCCGGGTGGTTGGGGTTACCGAGAACCGCTCGAATCATCATGTTATCTCCTCCGTTTTTCTTTCAAGATTTAAGACCGCCTCGCCATACCTGCATAGCAGGAGTGCTCCGAGGATGAGCCGGAAGGCCCTGTCACTGACCAGTTCTGAAAAAGCAAGGTCTTCTATCACGATGTTGTCACCGCCAACGGAAATGGTCTTCGCCGCCTGATAAATGCTGTAGAGCTCCGGGTGAATACCGGAGAGGCGGATGGCGGGGAAGTCGAAGCCGCTGCTGTCGAAATGCCATAGGACTCTTTGCCAAAGCTCCTCATCGGCGGTAAGCAGAAACAGCGCAGCCGCGTTGCGCTCGGACATACCGTAGCAGCGGTTTTTCCAATGCGTCCATCGTTCTCTGTGGGCAGCACTGAGGAAGAAGTGAAAGGACTGCCGGTTCAGCTCGTCTCGCAGCCGTCTTTGCAGCGGACGGAACATCCTCCCGCCGAAGCACTCCCGCGCCAGAGCGTTCAGCTCCACCACGCCGGCCTCGATGCGCTCCTCCAGACAGACGCATTCATTCAGGTGGCAGGGGTGTCCGCTGTCATATCTCGTGCAGTCTTTGCAGCGCACATCGTCGGCACTGTAGCGAAAGCTGCTGCGGATGCGTCCGCTTCTGCGAGGCTGATGACGGGGTGGCGTCATCATCTGCACCTCTGCGGCGAACAGGGGTGTGAACTTCATAAAGTATCGCGTCAAATAATTCCTCTCCTTTCTGGAAATAAAAAGAGGCCGGAGTCTTATTGCTAAAACTCCGGCCATTGTCATGTTGTATTACATTGTCTGCTCCTGCGAGGCTCGTTCCAATGCTTCCTCCTGCTGACGGACGCGCTCGTCCAGATCTGGTACGCACACCCTGATCTGCTGCTGGATTCCGCGGATCATTTCTTCCTGCGTATCCGTAAGCTCAAAGAAGTCCTCATCCACGGAATCGGCGCAGCAGCGGAATATCTCAGTCAGCTGCTCCGGGCTGAAAAGCTGTTCCTTTTGGATAAGCCCGGAACGTGTGGCGAAGTCCTGCTTGGCGCCGTCGTAGTTCTCCATGAAGTAGTGTCCGTGTACCACACCCGTGCGGTCATAGTCCCAATCCCATGTGACGAATTGAACGCCGTATTTGCTCGGAGTGCCTGCCAGCACCGTGCCGCCAAAGTCAGCGAGGATACGGTAGTCGCCATCCAGTCCGCTGGCTTTGAGCTGCGGAGCGGCTTCCATAGCGGTCATATACTCCAGCGTTTTCGCGGCGATGTCCTCGACGCGATATAGGGCATCCTCTGCCTGGGGCGTGTCCACATCCTGTCGCCGATAAAATACGCTGCCCTTGCCGGTGATGCGGCAGAGGGGTGCGCCGTTCCAAAGGACAGGCAACTGATCTCCCTCCACCGGCAGGGTTCCAAAGCCTGCACGGTGCAGGGGAGTACGGACTTCTTCGAGGTAGCGAAGCTGACGGCTTTTGTTTTGGTTGTCCATGTGAGCGATCCTCCTGTTGTAAAAAAATGAGGCCGGAGAGGTCTTCTCCGGCCTGCCGTTTCAGACGCTGCAGCCAGCGCCCTTTTAGAAATTGAAAAAGGGCGCCGCTTTTTTCGGCCTGTCAAAGCCGACAAAACGACACCCAAATATTTGTGATTCTTTTTCTGCGATGATGCCGCTTTTCTTGAGAGAGAAGTCCTCTCTAAAAGGGCGCTGGAGGTTGGAAACTGTCCAAGACATGAGATCCTCCAGTTCAAATCCGGTCAGTTGCTCCGAAACCTCCATAAAAATCTATGGTTCAAAAGAAGAAATCCGGGCTCAAAAAAGCCCGGAAACGGTTGATGCGCCTGGCTTTGCGCCAGACGCATCTATACCGGTAACTCTTTATGGAGCTGCTGGGCAGATTCGAACTGCCGACCTCGTCATTACCAATGACGCGCTCTACCGACTGAGCTACAGCAGCAAGTCTCTTTCTCAAGAGCGCTCCGTTATTATAGCATAAAGTCGGGATTTGTCAAGTGGTGATTTTCGTTTTTTTATTTTTCCGTGAAAATACAGGGCGGTGGTGAAATGTTCACAATTCCTTTTCCTGCCGTTCACAGTTCGGACACGATTTGCCCGTATACTCATAATCAAGGATTCACCCAATCCTCTCTTTCTTCTCTTTTTCTTTTCTTTCTTCAAACAAAGGCCCGCAGCCGAACGGCTGCGGGTTTTTGTTTGCTTATTTCGTGTAGTCGAATTCAAAATCGTAGATGCTGACGGTGTCGCCGTCCTCGATGCCCTGCTCTTCCAGACGGTCGAACAGGCCGCTTTTGCGGAGCTGGCGGTCAAAGTACATACGGGACTCGTAATCGTCGAAGTTGATATCGTTCAGAAGCTTCTGGAGCCACTTGCCGGACACGACCCACAGATCGTCGTAGCGCTCGATCTGCAGCTCGTTCGCGTCGCCCGCCTCGGCCAGAGGCTTGACGTACTCCGGCTCGTAGATCGTGACGGGCGGGAGCGCGGCAAGCTTGCCTGCGATGGTCTTCATCAGCTCGCGCGTGCCCTGTGTCGTGGCGGCGGAGATCACGTAGAACTCGTAGCCCTGCGCCTCGACGTGCGCCTTGAGGCGGTCCAGATTGTCGCTGTCCGGGGGCAGAAGGTCCGCCTTGTTTGCCGCAACGAGCATGGGGCGGGACGCAAGGTCCGGGGAATACTGGCGAAGCTCCTCGTTGATCTTTTCAAAGTCGTCGACCGGGTCGCGGTCCTCGCTGCCGGAGACGTCGACGATGTGGACGAGCAGGCGGCAGCGGTCGATATGGCGCAGGAAATCATGGCCGAGACCGACGCCGTCCGCCGCGCCCTCGATGATGCCGGGGATATCGGCCATGACGAACGACACGCCGTCGGCGACGTAGATCACGCCGAGGTTCGGATAGAGCGTGGTGAAGTGATAATTTGCAATTTTCGGGTGCGCGTTGGACGTGACGGACAGAAGCGTCGATTTGCCGACGTTCGGGAAGCCGACAAGACCCACGTCGGCCAGCAGCTTGAGTTCCAAAATCACATCATGCTCCTCGCCGGGAAGACCTGCTTTTGCAAAGCGCGGCACCTGACGGGTCGGCGTTGCGAAGTGCTGGTTGCCCCAGCCGCCCCGGCCTCCCTTGCAGAGGACGAAATCGGCGGAATCGGACATATCCTTGATGATCTCGTTCGTGGCCAGATCGCGCACGACGGTGCCTCTGGGCACCTTGATGATCAGGTTTTCGCCATTTTTGCCGCGGCAGCGCTTGCCCTGCCCGTTTTCGCCGTTCGGCGCGGTATATTTGCGCTTGTAGCGGAAGTCCATCAGCGTCGACAGATTATCGTCGACACGCAAAACGATGGAGCCGCCGTTGCCGCCGTCGCCGCCGTCCGGACCGCCCGCGGCCACGTATTTTTCCCGGTGGAAGGCCACTGCGCCGTTGCCGCCCGCGCCGGCCTTGACCGAAATGCGTACTTTATCAATAAACATGAGGTTCCTCCTCTGTCAGTAAGGTTTTCGTAGTCTTTGTCCAGATTTCCGGATAGTTCTCCTGATAATAGTGCGCGCGGTCGGAATCCGGGGCTTTCCAGATCTCCTTTTTCCGAATTTCTTCGGAGATGGCCTTTTGCAGCCAGGCACGCTTCTTTGCGAATTTCTCCGGGTCGGACGCAAAATGCGCATAATCGAGCAGCTGGATGTTTCCCGCCGCCTGTTCCCGTAAAAACGCCTCATACGCGTCCGGAATATATTCCGCGCCGGTGATGCGGACGGGCTGCGCGGACACGAACTCGTTCGGAATTTCTGTCTTCTTGTAATCACCGTCTTCGCAGATATAGAGCCAGCCGGATCTTCCGGCATAGAGCTTTTTCAGCGCGTCCGGGAATGGATCGTCAAAATACAGCTTCCCCTGCCGGGTATAGCCGTATGCGTATTCATAGTTCCGGATGAGGTAAAACAGCGCCATGGCGCGCAGGGACGTCAGGCAGACCTGCGTGGGCTTGTCAAAATACGGGGATTTTCTCGGTTCGAGCATTCGCAGACCGCCGGCCGGCGACGCGTGATAATATATCATAGCGGTATCCCCTTTTAAGAAAAAACCCCGAACGGGACTCGTTCGGGGTTTTTACAACAAAATTACTGTTCTGCGTAGACAGAGCACATCTTGCGATCCTTGCCCATACGCTCGAACTTGACCTTGCCGTCGATCAGAGCAAACAGCGTATCGTCCTTGCCGATACCAACGTTGTTGCCCGGATGAATGTGCGTGCCTCTCTGACGAACGAGGATGTTGCCAGCCAGAACGAACTGACCGTCAGCGCGCTTCGCGCCGAGTCTCTTCGATTCAGAATCGCGGCCGTTCTTGGTGGAGCCGCCGCCTTTCTTATGTGCGAAGAACTGGAAACTGATATTAAGCATCGTTTTGCACCTCCAAAACTTCGATATAATCAGGATAGTCATCCCGCAGAGAACATAATGTGAGCATCATGCCGGAGAGAACCGCCTGTACGGCCTCTTCGCTTTCACACGCTGCGGGAAGGGTTAAGGTGATCCGGGCCTCGTCTTCATTCACCCTGGTTTTTGCGTGCTCGCCGAGCACATCGTTGATCGTGCACTCTGCAAGCTTGACGGCTGTGGAGACAGCTGCGCACACAACGTCGCCGCTTTCCTCTGCATAGCCGCTGTGGCCCGAACAGCAGAATCCGGTGATCCTGCCCTCGTGATCGAAAAATTCGACGCGCGTCATAACTTACAGCGCGATCTTTTCGATCTGCACCTTGGTGTACGGCTGTCTGTGGCCCTGGAGGGACTTGGAGTCCTTCTTCGGACGGTACTTGAAGACGCGGATCTTCTTGCCCTTGCCATTCTTCAGCACCTTAGCCTCAACCTTAGCACCTGCAACTGTGGGGGTACCGAACTTGGAGTCAGCACCGTCGACAACTGCCAGAACCTGATCGAAGGTGACGGTCTGCTCAGCCTCCGCCGCGAGCTTCTCGATGTAGATCACATCGCCCTCCTTGACGTTGTACTGCTTACCGCCGGTAACGATAATAGCCTGCATATTCGTTTGCACCTACCTTTTCTTTCGTAGACTCGCTCTTGAGGTGTGCCGGAGCAGCTTTTGACCTCTTTAATGCGGCTTATGGATTATACCAGAGATTTTTCTCCGTGTCAAATACTTTTTTACGGAAAATCGTTTATTTTTCCACCGCTTTGATCTTTTCCTCCGTATCCTCGCGGATGGCCTCGCGCAGCTTCGTCAGATAGGGAGAAAACGCGACGGCGTCATAGGCGTATGTCCGGTTCAGATCATACTCCAGCGGCTCCCACGAGCCGATATCGGACTCATTGTGCTGGATGACGGCTTCGAGCTTGTCCAGCGCCTTATAGAGCTTCGCTTCGTCTGTCTGCAGCGCGCCCATTTCGGTATACAGCGCGGCCAGCTCCGTATTATACGGGGCCGGGAGCGACGCGACCCAATCGAACAGCGTGGTATCCTCCTTCTTTTCGTCGCTTGCGGACTTCAGAAACGTCGGGATATCGCCGGTGAAGCACTCGCCAAGATCGTGGATCAGGCACATTTTGATGACCTTGTCCATATCGAGCGCCGGGAATTCGTCCTTCATAAAGAATGCCATCAGCGCAAGCCGCCAGCTGTGCTCGGCGACGCTTTCGCGGCGGCCCCTGCTCGTCTCACAATGGCGCAGTTCGTCCTTGAGGCGCTCAGCAATATGTAAAACATCCAGTAATGCACGCACTTCCATATCGATTTCTCCTTTTTTGATTTATGACAGAACCAGTTCGATCGCTTCGCGGATATTGCGCACGCGCAGCAGCTCCATACCGTCGGGCGCGGTAACATTGCCCGTCCCGTGGCGCGGGATGATGCAGGTTTTAAAGCCTGTGCGGGAGGCCTCGGACAGGCGCTGCTGCAAGCCCGTTACGGCGCGGATCTCGCCCGTCAGGCCGACCTCGCCGATGGCGGCGGTCGCCGGATCGATGGGCTTATCGCGGAAGCTGGACGCGGCGGCAAGCACAAGGGCCAGATCGGCGGCAGGCTCGTCCAGCTGCAAGCCGCCGATGACGTTCACATACGCATCCGACATGCCGAGATTCACACCGCCGCGTTTTTCCAGCACGGCCAGCATGAGATTTGCCCGGTTAAAGTCAAAGCCGTCCGCCGTGCGGCGGGGAACGTTGAAGTTCGTCCGCGCGACAAGCGCCTGAATTTCCGCCAGAACCGGGCGCGTACCCTCCATCACGCAGGCCACGCACGTACCGGGGGCATTTAATGGCCGTCCGGCCAGCAGCATTTCGGACGGATTCGGGACTTCGAGCAGTCCCCTGCCCTCCATTTCGAACACGCCGATCTCGTTTGTCGAGCCGAAGCGGTTCTTGGCCGCGCGCAGGATGCGGTAGCTGCTGGCGTGCTCGCCCTCGAAAAACAGCTCGCAGTCGACCATGTGCTCGAGCACCTTCGGCCCCGCGATCGCGCCCTCCTTATTGACATGGCCGACAACGAAGACGGTCACGCCGCTGCTCTTGGCCAGCTGCATGAGGGCCATGGTGCAGTCCTTGACCTGCGAGATGCTGCCGGGGGCAGAGGTATTCTCCGGGCTGTAGAGCGTCTGAATGGAGTCGGCAATGAGAATATCCGGCTGCACCTCGTCGACAGCGCTTAAAATCTCGGAAAGATCCGTCTCCGAGAGGATATACAGCTCGTCCGACGCGACCTGAAGACGGTCGGCACGCATTTTGATCTGTTTTTCCGATTCCTCGCCGGAGACATAGAGGATGCGGAGCGTTTTTCCGAGATAGGCGCAAATTTGCAGCAGAAGCGTCGATTTGCCGATGCCGGGCGCGCCGCCCACCAGAATCAGCGATCCGCGCACGCCGCCGCCGCCCAGAACGCGGTCAAGCTCCTGCATACCGGTGGAGAAGCGGATCTCCTGCTCCCCTGTCACCTCTTTGAGCTTTTTCGGGACGGCGCGCGCGATACCGGCGCGGCCTGCCGCCTTCGCGGCAGGCGCTTTTTTGTCCTCAAACTCCACGATGGAGTTCCATGCCCCGCAGGCGGGGCACTGGCCCTGCCAGCGCGGCGTTTCGTTGCCGCATTGCTTGCAGACAAAAACGGTTTTAGATTTCATTCGGATGCTCCTCTGACAGCCACACGGACAGCGTTCCCGCGATCACGGCGGCCAGCTTTTTCTGATACTCCGGCTGCAAGAGCCGCTGTTCTTCCTCGTAATTGGATAAAAATCCGCATTCGACCAGCACGCCGGTGCAGCCGATATGCTCCATGAGATACACGCCGTCCGATTTTTTGCACTGACGGCGGTTGCCCGGCTCGAGGCCCAGGGCCAGATTGGCCTGCAGCTGCTCGGCCAGCGCCTGACTGCCGGGCGTTTTCGCGTAGAAGACCTGTGCGCCGTGGTACTTGCCCTCGGTGAAGAAGTTCTGGTGCACGCTCAGAAGCAGCGCATCCTCCGTCTGGTTCACCGTCTCGGTCCGGTTTTTGATGTCCGAAACTTTTTTCTCCGAGATCGTGCGGCAGCCGTCTGAATAGACAGCCGTATCCGTCTCGCGGATCATGCTGACCCGCACGCCGCACAGGCGCAGAAGGTCGCGCAGGCGCAGCGAAATATCCAGATTCAGCGCCGCCTCCGACGTGCCGGAAACGCCGGTCGCGCCGCCGTCCTCCCCGCCGTGCCCTGCGTCGAGCACGACGGTCGTTCCGCCGGGCTGCATGGCCGCCGTCTGCGCGCTTCGATGTGTCAGAACGGCGAAGACGCAGAAATACAGAATGGTCGCAAACAGCATGACCGGCATCATAATCTCTACCCATTTTTTCATATGATCACCCCATACAAGCGTATGAGGGACAAGAAAAGTATAGCATGGATTTTTCGGTTTGAAAAGGTCGATTATGCGTCCTGAAAGACAGGCTGTACGGCTTCGCCCCAAAACTGCGCCGCGGCTGCCTCTGCAAAACCACGCTCCTCCTGCGAAAATGGGCGGAACTGCGTGATAAGCAGGCGCTTTCCGCTGTGCTTCCAGCGGCCCGCTACGCTGCCGTGCAGCAGCACCGGCGGCATGACGATGCCGGACAGACTGAAAATGCCGCGCAGATACTCCGGCGGGAGAAATACGCTCTGCTTTTTCTCATAACCCAGCATCAGCGGGTCGAAGCCCGCCAGCAGCAGGCAGTCCGGAAGCGACTGTCCTGGTGCTCTTCCGGAATCCAGACTGAACAGCTGCTGTCCCTCGTATTCGGCTACCTCCACGGGAAGCCGGGCCAGCCGCTTTTTGATCTCCGCCTGCGAGGAACCGAAATAATAGGCTGCGTCCCGGATGGAGGCCGGGCCATAATTCGTGAAATACCGGCGCGTCTGTTCCAGCAGTGCGTCCTGCTCCTCCATCGGTGTGAATGCCGGACAGAGGCGGAACGCCTTTTCCTCGCTGACCGTGCCGCAGAGAAAGCCGCGCTCGCAGAGCTCGCGTATGCCGCCGCCCCAGGGATGGAATATGCTGCCCTCCTCCGCCTGCGTCATTCCGGCAGCGCGGCAGCGGGCTTTCAGGGCCTCGCGCGTCATTGGCCCTTGCGCAAGTGCATCGATGATCAGGTCCGAAAAGTATGCCTGCCGCTTCGGTGTAAGCGCCCAGTTCGGGCGCTGGTTCCAGAATGACGGAACAGTCCAGTCCCGACTCCGGTACCGGCAGCCAGTGTGCAGGAACAACGGAAGGTCGGCTTCTGCAAAGATGTGCATTGTGCCGCGGAGCGTCCAGCTCTTTACGAGGCTGTCTGCCGCGTGTGCTGTGTCATACGCTGCGCAGCGCAGCCGCATGGCGTGCAGTGCGTTGGAAAGGAACTGCGCCTGAAAGCCGTTCATAGCGCGGAGCACCTCCATCCGCTCCCCTGTGCGCAGCAGATATTGATTGGACAGGCGCGCAAGCACCAATTCATTTCGCTCCATACATTCTCCTTTTGATATGCGCAGCCCCCGGCGCTTTTTTAGCAGACCGGGGGCCGGTATGTCATGATTTGATCGTCAGATAATGCGCCGCCCGCAAAGGAAGCGGGTCTTGTAATACGATTCGTCAAGCGAGTTGACGCGGACGCCCGTGGACGGCGTGGAGGCGTGGACGAAGTTGCCGCCGCCGATGTACATACCGACGTGGTTCGCGTAGCCGCTGTAGCCGAAGAAGACGAGGTCGCCGACCTGCAGGTCGCTGCGGGAAACGTAGGTGCCCTGCGTCATCTGGTCGTTGGCGACGCGCTTCATGGAGTAGCCGTACTGCGTCAGGACATAGTACATGAGGCCGGAGCAGTCAAAGCCAGTTGACGGACTCGAACCGCCCCAGACATAGCTGTAGCCAACGAAGCCCATAGCGAAGTTCGCGATCTCGCTGGCTGTGCCGGAGCCGGAGACGGTGCCGCCGCTGCCGGAGCCGGAGCCGCTGCCCGGCGTGACAGTGCTGTCCTTCTTATCGGCGAGCAGGTCTGCGCGGACATAGGCCGTAATGCCGTTATATTTGATGCGGTACCACTGGTGGCCGTCGGAGGTCGTAGTCGTGATGCCGGTGACGGTGACGGCGGCGTTGTAGCTCAGCTCGCCGACCTTCGTGCTGCCGGTCGTCCAGGAATCGCGGACGTTGATATAACCCGTCTGGCAGACGTACATGGTCTTGCTGATGCTCGTGACGGTGACGTTCAGATTGATCTGGTCAACAACGACCGTCGCGCTCTTGACGTTTTCATCGTAGAACCACTGGATGGTCTTATAGCAGCGCAGGAACATCGTCATGGCTTCCTGCCGGCTGGCGTTGTCCTTGGGGTTCAGATACGTGCCGTTTCCAAGCTTCGTGCCCTGCACGTAGGAATAGCTCACGCAGATCTGCGCGGCCTCCTTCGCCCATGCGGAGATCGATCCGGCGTCGGCAAAGCCGTTCAGCGCGCCGTCTTTCGCCTTGGGGGAGAACGCAGCCGCCGTGCAGAAATTCTCGATGAGCTTGAAGAATTCCTGCCGCGTCAGCAGCTGCTTCGGGCGGAACGAGCCGTCCTCGTAGCCGTTGACGATGCCGTACAGATGGGCCTTGATAATATTCTCATCCGACGTATCCGTAAAGCCGGTGAACGTTTCGTTCGACATATCGATGTCGTTGCCGGTGGCCTTTTCGAATGCGTAGACGGCCAGCTCGCACATCTCGCCGCGCGTGATGTCCTTGGTCAGATCAAGGCCGTTAAAGGACGCGGGCATCAGGCCGAGCTTGTTGATCTCGTCATAGTTTGTTTGGAACCAGCTGCTGTAGTTGTTGTTCGCGCCGAGCGCGGCCGCGCTCATGGACAGAAGCAGCACGGCGCACAGCAGCAGGCACAGCGGTTTTCTTGCCTTTCGCATGGTTTACAGACTCCTTTTTTCCGTTCCCGGACCGGAACGGCACATTTTCGAGACAATTCGACTGCATTATATCAGATTATGACAACCATTACAAGCACAATTTTGTAAATCTTTCGTAACCAGTTGAGTTTTGCGAAAAAATATGATATAAGTGTAATATGAAGTTACGAGTGATGACCGCAGTGCTTGCCTGCAAGCTCTGCCGGGCCCTGATCCGCCTGCTGGGCAGAGGCGGCACGGATTTTCCCGGGCGCGTGGCGCTCAAGCTCTGCCCGAATCTGCTGGGTGAACTTGCAAGGAACGTGACGACCGTGATCGTCACGGGCACCAACGGCAAGACCACGACCTCGCGCATGATCGAGCAGTCGTGGCAGGACGCTGGAATCTCTTACTTTGCAAATAAATCCGGCGCAAACCTCCTGTCCGGCGTCACGGCGGAATTCGCCGTCCACTCCACGCTCACGGGCCGCTGCAGATATTCGCACGCGCTCATTGAGTCGGACGAGGCGGCGCTGAAATTCATCAGCAAATATGTCGACGCGAAGGTGATCGTCTACACGAACGTCTTCCGCGACCAGCTCGACCGCTACGGCGAGGTCACGCATACGCTCAGCAAGCTGCGCGTCGGCGCGCAGAACAGTCCGAACGCCGTTCTGTGCCTGAACGCGGACGATTCGCTCATTACCAGCCTGCACGACGACGTGCCGAACCCCGTTATTTTCTACGGCGTCAGCACGCCGCTCTATGAGGAGCAGGTTTCGGACCTCTCCGACGCGCCGTACTGCATCAAGTGCAAGAGCGAATATCAATACGACTTTGTGACATACGGCCATCTGGGCGGCTACCGCTGCCCGCGCTGCGGCTATGCCCGTCCGAAGCCGGATATCTGCGTCAGCAAGGTCATTCTGAGCGACGAGGAGCGCTCCGAGGTCGTCTTCCGCGACGGCGAAACGGAGATCCCCGCAACGGTCAATCTGCCGGGCGGATACAATATTTATAACGCCTGCGCGGCCATGGCGGCAGCAAAGGCCATGGGGCTGGAGCTTCCGAAGGCGGCGCAGTCGCTGTCCCGCTTTGCCTGCGGCTTTGGGCGCATGGAGAAATTCGAGATCAATGGCACGGACGTGCGCATGATTTTGATCAAGAATCCGGCGGGCTGCAACCAGGTGCTGAGCTTCCTGACGCAGCGGACCGAGCCGTTCGTCTTCGCCGCCTGTCTCAACGACCGGACACAGGACGGCCGCGACGTCAGCTGGATCTGGGACGTCTCCTTTGAGCGTCTGGTAGACATGGGCGATACGCTCCGTGAGGTCTATCTGTCCGGCACGCGGGCGGAGGATATGGCCCTGCGCTTCCTCTACGCCGGATTCCCGAAGGAAAAGCTGCACGTGCAGAAGGACTACGGCGCGCTGATGGAGGAGGCGACGGCGCATAAGCTGCCGGTCTTCGTCATGCCGACGTACACGGCCATGCTGGCTCTGCGCGGCACGATCAGCAAAACGTATGGCTACAAGCAATTCTGGGAGTAAGCTATGGAACTGAACATCTATCATTTATATCCCGACGTTCTGAACCTCTACGGCGACCGCGGAAATGTCCTGTGTATGCAGCGGCGGCTGGAATGGCGCGGGATGCAGGCAAACATTGTCCCGGTTCCCATCGGGGTGAAACTTGCCGCGAAGGACTGCGATCTGCTCTTCATCGGCGGCGGACAGGACTTTGAGCAGGAGATCCTGATGCACGATCTGAAGGGCGAAAAGACGGCAGAGCTGAAAGCCGCCATCGAGGACGGCGTGCCCGTGCTCGCCATCTGCGGCGGGTATCAGATGCTGGGCCAGTATTACAAGACCTGGGACGGCAAGCAGTGTGACTTTACCGGCGCGCTCGATCTTTACACCGTCGGCTCCGAGCAGCGTATGATCGGCAATTATATGTTCACGTGCGACGAGGCGGACTGTAAAATTGTCGGCTTTGAAAACCACTCCGGCAAGACGTATCTCGGCTCCGGCGTGAAGCCGCTCGGCAAAGTCCTCGAGGGATACGGCAACAACGGCGAGGACGGGACGGAGGGCGCACGCTACAAAAACGTCTTCGCGTCCTATTCCCACGGCTGTCTGCTGCCCAAAAACCCGAAGCTGGCCGATCTGATCCTCAAGCTTGCGCTCGAACGCAAATATGGCAAAGTGGAGCTTCCGCCCCTTACCGACGAATTTGAAACTGCCGCGCACAACTATATGGAAGCCCGACTGAGCCGGAAATAAATGCTCCGGGCCGCTGCAAGCCGCAGCGGCCCGGTTTTTTATGTGTTCTCTCTGACCCAGTGGACTGCGAAGTCCGCGAAGCGGGTGGCGGCAGGGGCATCGGTCGCAGCGGCAAGCGCAATGGTGCGGCTGGCGGGCGGGTCGATGGGGCGGATCTCCACGCCGTCTGTGTTGCCGCGCAGCAGCAGGGACGGCATGATGCTCACGCCCAGTCCCTGCCGGACCATGGCGATAACGGCATAATCATCCTTCGTCTCAAAACGGATGTTTGGCCGGGCCTTGACTGCATGAAACGCACGGCGCACGTCATGATTGGAGGATTCCAGGAGCGAAATAAACGGCTCCTTTGCCAGCTCCTCGACCCGGCAGACCGGACTTTGCCCCAATGGGTGCCCCTTCGGCAGGACGGCGGCCAGCGCATCCTCGTACAGCGGTGTGCAGCGGCAGCCAGGACGGGCGGGAAGCGTTGTAAACGCAAGATCGACGCTGCCGTCGCCGAGCCAGGTGTCGATATCATGATAGTCGCCGTTGAAAAGCTGGAAATCCACCTGCGGGTGCTCCTTCTGGAACTGCATCATCATGGCGGGCAGCCAGTGCGTGGCGACGCTGGTGAACGTGCCGATGCGGATCTTGCCGGTAACGAGCGTATGCAGGCGTTCCGCCGCCTGCCGCAGCAGCCTTTCCTGCCGCACGATCTCGTGAATATAGGGCATCATCTGCTCGCCCTCCGGCGTGAGGCGTGCGCCGGTGCGCGTGCGCTTCAAAAGCGGCAGCTGAAGCTCCGCCTCGATGGCGGAGAGCATATGGCTGACGCCGGACTGCGTAAGGCCCAGCTCCTGCGCGGCCTTTGTCAGAGACTGCAGCTCCACTGTTTTTTCAAAAGCCTCATATTTTTTCGTATCCATACTGAAAAACCTCTTGCTTTTTTCACTTTAAATTATGAAGTTCCTTGATATTATACATGAATATTTGTAATGTGTCAAGAGAAAGAAACGGAGAAATGCGTTATGAGTGGAGCAAATCTGCAGCATCTGCTGGCCATGATTTTGTATATGGCCGCTGTCGTCGGCATCGGCATTTATTTTGCCGGACGCGCGAATAAGGACGCCGAGTCGTATTTTCTCGGCGGGCGCAGCCTTGGCCCGTGGGTCACGGCGTTCAGCGCGGAGGCGTCCGATATGTCCGGCTATCTGCTGATGGGCCTGCCCGGCCTTGCGTATTGGACGGGCCTTGCGGACGCGGGCTGGACGTGCATCGGGCTTGCCATCGGCACGTACCTCAACTTCCTGATCGTTTCGAAGCGGCTGCGCCGGTATTCCATCGCCGTGAACGCATTCACGCTGCCGGACTTCTTCTCGAACCGTTTCCATGAGAAGAAAAAGATCATCATGACGATCTGCTCGCTCATTATCATCATTTTCTTCAGCGTCTACGCGGCGCAGTGCCTGTCCACGTGCGGCAAGCTGTTCGCAAATCTGTTCGGCTTCTCCTACGGCGGCATGATGATCGTCGCTGCCGTGTTCGTGCTGGCCTACACGTTCCTCGGCGGATATCTGGCCGAGAGCGCGTCCGATTTCATGCAGGGCGTTGTGATGGTCACGGTGCTGGTGCTGATCCTGATCCTGTCGGTCGTTTCCGCAGGTGGACTGAACACAGTCATCCAAAACGCGAAGAGCATTGACGGCTTCTTCTCCATGGTGCGCACGGCGACGCCCTCGACCACAGAGGTCAACGTTTTTGGTGCAGGCCGTCCTTACGGCGCGCTGTCCATTGCGTCCTGCCTTGCGTGGGGTCTTGGCTATTTCGGTATGCCGCAGGTGCTGCTGCGGTTCATGGGCATCCGCTCCGAGCATGAGCTGGGCCGCTCCCGCCGCGTGGCGATCATCTGGGTCGTGATCTCGATGGCCGCCGCCGTGTTCATCGGCGTCGTGGGCCGCAGCGTCACGGGGCTTGATTATCTGTCCAACAACGATGCGGAAAATATCTTCATTGACGCGGCGACGTCCTATCTGCCGCCGATCCTCGCGGGCTTCGCCTGCGCGGGCGTGCTGGCCGCGGCGATCTCGTCCTCTGATTCGTATCTGCTGATCTCGGCCAGCGCCGTCAGCCAGAACCTGTATCGCGGCGTGTTCAAGAAGGATGCGACGGAGAAGCAGGTCATGTGGTGCTCGCGCATCACGCTGGTGCTCATCACCATCGTCGCCATGGCGATCGCCTGGAACTCCAACTCGACCATCTTCGGCATCACGTCGTTTGCGTGGGCGGGCTTCGGCGCGGCCTTCGGCCCGCTGATGCTCCTGTGCCTGTTCTGGAAGCGCACGACATATCAGGGCGCGATCGCCGGTATGGTCGCGGGCGGCGCAATGGTCTTCTTCTGGAAGCTCGTTCTGAAGCCCCTCGGCGGGATGTTCGGCATCTATGAGCTGCTGCCCGCGTTCGTCTTCAGCGTGATCGTGATCGTCGCCGTCTCCCTGCTCACGGCAGAGCCCGACGCGCAGATCGAGGCGGACTTCGACAAGGTCAAAGCGGGCAAGGGACTGCAATAAGAAATTTCTCCCGGCGGCGCGCAGCCGCCGGGTTTTCTGTGCTTTTTCCGAAAAAGCTGTTGCCAAACGGCGGTTGTTGTGCTAAAATGCATCTGATATCTGGAAAAAGCGAGGATCGAGCTGTCCTGTCCGATAGGGCCGGGTACAGAGAGGGCGGGTTTTGCTGGAAGCCGCCTACCGGTTGGGCTGCAGGGCTTTCTCTCGTGAGCTGCCGTTTGAACGGGGTCGCTCCCCTACTAGGACGCGCCGGTTATTGCCGCCGTTACCGGGCAGAAAGCAGCGCAGATTTTTCTGCGAACAGCGGGTGGTACCGCGGAAGCATGGTCTTTCGTCCCGATTCCGGGCGGAGGGCTTATTTTTTTGTATTATCACGAAAAGGAGCATTCGTTTATGAAGGAACAACTCGAAAAAATCCGGCAGGAAGCGCTCGGCGCGCTGGAAAGCGTCAAGGACGCCGGGGAGCTGGACGCGCTGCGCGTGCGCTTTCTCGGCAAGAAGGGCGAGCTGACCGGCGTTTTGAAGACGATGGGCAAGCTGTCCGCAGAGGAGCGCCCCGTCATGGGTCAGGCCGCGAACAACGTCCGCGCCGCCATTGAGGAAAAAATCGAAACCGTCCGCGCCGAACTGAAAGAAAAGGCCATGGAGGCCAGACTGGAGGCCGAGGCCATCGACGTGACCATCCCCGGAACCCCTGTCCAGCTGGGTCACCGGCATCCGATGAACAAGGCGCTCGACGAGGCCAAGGATATTTTTATCTCCATGGGCTTCAAGATCCTCGACGGCCCGGAGGTCGAGCTTGCCGACTATAACTTCACCAAGCTGAATATCGCGGAAAACCATCCCTCCCGCGACCGCAGCGACACGTTCTATGTGACGGACGACGAAGAAGTCCTCCTGCGCACGCAGACCAGCCCCATGCAGATTCGCGCCATGGAAGCAATCGGCCAGCCGCCGATCCGCATTCTGGCCCCCGGCCGCGTGTATCGCAAGGACGAGGTCGACGCGACGCACTCCCCCATGTTCCACCAGATCGAGGGCCTTGTCATCGACAAGGGGATCACGATGGCCGATCTCAAGGGCACGCTTGAGACGCTCATCAAGGCCATGTACGGCCAGGATTCCGTTGTCCGCTTCCGCCCGCACCACTTCCCGTTCACCGAGCCGAGCTGTGAGGTCGACGTGCAGTGCTTCAACTGCCGCGGCAAGGGCTGCTCGACCTGCAAGGGCGAGGGCTGGATCGAGCTGCTGGGTGCCGGTATGGTGCACCCGAAGGTACTGGCCGGCTGCGATATTGACCCGGAAATCTACTCCGGCTTCGCCTTCGGCATCGGCCTTGAGCGTATGGCCATGCGCCGGTTCAAGATCAGCGATATGCGCATGATCTTCGAAAACGACATTCGCTTCCTGTCTCAGTTCTAAGGAGGGTACGACATGAATATTTCGAGAAAATGGCTCCGTGAATTCGTTGATATCACGGCTACGGATAAAGAATACGACTCCGTCATGACCCTCGCCGGTCAGAAGGTCGAGACGACCGAGCGCATGGACGCGGAGATCAAAAACGTCGTCGTCGGCAAGGTCCTGTCGATGAAAAAGCATGAAAACTCCGACCATATGTGGGTCTGCATGGTCGACTGCGGCTCCGGTGAGCCGGTGCAGATCGTCACGGGCGCACAGAATGTGCACGAGGGCGATCTGGTTCCGGTCGCGCAGCACAATTCGTACCTGCCCGGCGGCATCCACATTACGAAGGGCAAGCTGCGAGGCGTAGAGTCCTGTGGTATGCTGTGCTCCTACAAGGAGCTTGGCCTGACCGAGCATGACTGCCCGGAGGCGTATGCCGACGGTATCTGGATTCTGAACGACGAGGGCTGCGAGGTCGGCGAGGATATGAACGTCGTCATCGGCAACGATGATTCCATCGTCGAATTCGAGATCACGAACAACCGCCCGGACTGCTATTCGCTCATCGGACTCGCCCGTGAGACGGCCGCCGCGTTCAACGTGCCGATGAAGCACCATGAGCCGGTCGTCAAGGGCGGCGCGGAGGGTGATCTCTGTGAGCTTCTTGACGTCGACGTGCAGGCGGACGACCTGTGCCCGCGCTACACGGCTCGTATGGTGCGCAATGTCAAGATCGCGCCCAGCCCCAAGTGGATGCGGCAGCGCCTGCGCTCGGCGGGCATCCGTCCGATCAACAATATCGTCGATATCACGAACTACGTCATGGTCGAATACGGTCAGCCGATGCACGCGTTTGACTACCGCTATGTCAAGGGCGGCAAAATCGTCGTCCGCCGTGCGGGCGAGGACAAGACGCTCACGACGCTGGACGGCAATGTTCGCACGCTTCAGCCGGATATGCTCGTCATCGCCGACGAGACGAAGCCGGTCGGCCTTGCGGGCGTGATGGGCGGCGAAAACAGCGAGATCGTGGACGATACGGTCGACGTGGTCTTCGAATCCGCGAATTTCCTCGGTTCCTCTATCCGCAAGACGGCGCTGGCGCTCGGTATGCGCACGGACGCGTCCGCGAAGTTTGAAAAGGACATTGACCCGATGCTGACCGTCCCCGCCGTCAACCGTGCGTGCGAGCTGGTCGAGCTGCTTGGTGCAGGCGAGGTCATGGACGGCATGATCGACGTTCTGAACTACGTTCCGCAGCCTGTCACCGTTAAGCTGGAGCCGGAGCGTATCAACGCACTGCTCGGCACAAATATCTCCGAAGCCGATATGATCGAATATCTGCACCGTGAGGAAGTTCCCGTTGTAGACGGCATGATCCAGGTCCCGTCCTGGCGGCCCGATCTGCGCGTGATGGCCGATATCGCGGAGGAAGTCGCCCGGTATTACGGCTACAACAACATTGAAACCACCCTCATGCGCGGCGCAACCACCATGGGCGGCTATTCCGACGAGCAGAAGCTGGAAAACGCCGCCGGTGCGGCGGCAAGAGCGCTGGGCTACAGCGAGATCATCACGTATTCCTTCGTCTCCCCGTCCTCGTTCGACGCCATCCGCCTTCCGGCGGACAGCCCGCTGCGCAAAACGGTCAAGCTCGTCAATCCGCTCGGCGAGGATACCTCCATCATGCGCACGGTCATTCTGCCGAGTATGCTGGATATCCTCTCCCGCAACTATGCGTTCAAGAACAAGGGCGTCAAGCTCTATGAGATCGGCAAGATCTATCTGCCGGTCGAGGGCCAGAAGCTGCCGGACGAGCCGAAGCGCATGATCTTCGGTACGTATGGCGAGCATGAGAATTTCTTCACGCTCAAGGGCGAGATCGACGCGCTGCTCGAACAGCTGAACGTGCATCCGGCGGCATATATCGCCGACACGAAGAACCCGAGCTATCATCCGGGCCGCTGCGCCGATATTATCATCGACGGCAAAAAGCTCGGCGTGATCGGTCAGATCCACCCGCTGGTCGCGGAGGGCTACGGCATCGACGGCGAGGTCTACGTCGCGGAGCTGGACTTCACCGGCCTGCAGGCTGCGCTTGCACCGGAACGTGTGTTCCACAGCCTGCCCAAGTTCCCGACCGTCAGCCGCGATCTGGCGCTGGTGTGCGACGAGGCGATGACCGTCGGTATGCTCGAAGCCTGCATCAAGAAGGCGGGCGGCAAGCTGCTGCGCTCCATCCAGCTGTTTGATATCTACCGCGGCCCCGGCATTGCACCGGGCAAGAAGAGCGTTGCGTTCAGCCTTGAGCTGCGCGCGGACGACCGCACGCTCACCGACGAGGACACCACCGGTGTCACGAACGCCGTTCTGGAAAAGCTCAAAAACGACCTCGGCGTGACACTGCGATAAAGACATAAAACCAGCCGTTCCCGGTTCACTCCAGGAGCGGCTGTTGTTTCGTTAAAAGGCCTGTTTTGCAGCAGGTCGGTTCGTAGGGGCGGACGACTCTGTCCGCCTGCGGGATGCAGTGCTTTTTTCAGAAATCTGCGGCGAATCCGTAAGTGTCCGCACAGCTGGTTGTCGGGGTCGATGCCCACATCGCCCCGACAGTTAAGCCGGCAAGTGCATGCGAGTTCGCCGTAAAGCTCCATAAAACCACCGTATCCTGCTGGGCGGAGCAGAGCCCCGCCCCTACCAGATGCGTTCGGTTTTGGTTTTTTCGTATAAACCGAACGTCATAGTCTTGTCCTAGGGTGTATCTGAAAACTCATGATGTGACCGGCAGCGAGGGATTTTTGCGTT
>ERZ840096.1754-NODE-1754-length-20900-cov-2.890429_pt1 | contig 20900 bp, 21 predicted proteins | sample MGYA00519878_ERZ840096 | MGnify/ENA primary metagenome ERZ840096 (study PRJEB31850, sample SAMEA3708865) | human gut metagenome | biome: human gut; feature: human-associated habitat; material: faeces | place: China | collected 2014 ...
TCAAGACGTTCGATGACATCACCGATCGTCTCGATGAGATCGTTGCCGCGGTTCGCTCTAAAGACACCTCTCTTGAGCGCAGCCTCGATTTGTTCGACGAGGCTATCAAGCTCGGCAGTCGCGCCGTTGATATGGTAGACCAGTTCGACCTGTCTCCGCGCGAAGCCGATCTTCTCGATTCGGACCAACCCGTCAGCAGCGCAGCGAGCGCTGAAGACGGCCAAGCGAAAGGTGTTATCGGCGAGGGTATTCAATCCTCGTCCGCCAAAGCGTAGATTGGCAGCGATATGAAACGTGTCCGTCTTGATGACGAGCTGATTTCTCAGGGCATCTGCGATAATCGCGCGGATGCCCTGCGCACATTGATGGCGGGTCTAGTCTCTTCCGGCGGTAAGCGCTTGACCTCGCCCGGTCTTAAGGTACGGCCGGGAATCGAGCTTCATGTTAAGGGTCGTATTCCCTATGTTGGGCGCGGCGGCCTTAAACTCGCCGGCGCGCTCGATCACTTCAACGTTGATCCCAGTGGGCTATCTTGCGTCGATGTTGGTTGCTCGACGGGTGGATTTACAGATTGCCTTCTCAAGCGCGGCGCTTCTCATGTGATCTCCGTCGACGTGGGTCGAGCCCAATTCGACTGGTCCTTGCGCCAGGATGAACGCGTTGTGCTTCTGGAGCGCACCAATATGGTTGATTTACCGTCGTTGGGGTATGAATCTTGCTGCGACTTGGCCGTTTGCGATGTCTCGTTCACCAGCATCGCGACCGTTTTGCCTTCAGTGCTGTCTGTTCTCACGCCTTTTGGGCGTTTTCTTACCTTGGTAAAGCCGCAGTTTGAAGCACCTTCCCATTTGGTGGGCGAGGGCGGTGTCGTAAGGGACCCTTCTGTTCATCAAGATGTTCTCGCATGGGCTATCCGCCTTTTTGCAGATTCTGGTTTGTATCCTGTTGATGTGTGCGCTTCTCCCATAACTGGCGCTAAGGGTAACAAGGAGTTTTTCCTGCTTGGCGATCGCAGCCTCTTTGCGCGCGCTGATGATTTGGACCTTGCCAACCAAGTTGACATGCTCGTTAGAAAGACGGTGGAACTATGAAGGTCTTTCTTGTCCCTAACTATTACAAGACGGAAGCCGTTCAAAGCGGGCTTACCCTTGAGTTATGGCTGAACCGCCAGGGCTATGATGTTGCATGGGCGGCTGACCAGCGATCGAGTCTGAACGTGCCCGCAGATATCGAGGGCAGCGATCTTGTCATCTCGCTTGGAGGCGACGGCACCCTGTTGCGCGCCGTTCGCATCGTTGGGGATCGGCAGATTCCCATCTTGGGTTTATCCTACGGTCATCTGGGCTTTCTCACTGCCGCGAGTCCGGAGGATGTCGATATCCTATCTGTGGTTACGGATGCGCTTGCGGGCGAGATGCACGTAAGTCGCCGCGCTATGTTGCGGGCCCGCGTGTATTCCATTCTTGAGGATGGTTCGGAGGCGGTTTTGGAGCACTTCGGCCTTAACGATATGGCGCTTACCCGCGGTCCGCTTTCCGATATGGTGGAGTTTGATATGACCGTATCGGGACATCACATCGACAGGCTTCGTGGCGACGGTGTGGTTGTTTCTACAGCTACCGGTTCTACGGGTTACGCGCTTTCTGCCGGCGGCCCCATTGTGAACCCTGACTTCCCAGGTTTAATCTGCGTTCCCATCGCGCCCCATACCATACAGGCGCGTGCGTTCATGACGTCTCCTTCTGATGTTGTAGAGGTATCGGTATCCAAAAATCGCCCCAGCATTCCCGCTATCGCGGTCGATGGTCAATTCCTGGCGCCTGAAGGCGAAATCGAGCGCGTCGAGGTATCACGTGCTCCGTTTGATACGCTGCTGCTCGATTACGGTCCGGAGAGCTTCTACGCTTCCGTTTCCCGCGTGTTTTACGGAGTGAGGCGTCATGATTGATGAGATTCGCGTAGAGAACCTCGCCCTTATTCGAGAGGCGAGCCTTGTCCCCTGCAGCGGTCTTACCGTTTTGACCGGCGAGACCGGTGCCGGCAAGACCGCGCTGCTCTCCGCTTTGAAGCTTCTTATGGGAGAACGTGCGGACGCGTCGAGCGTGCGCGAGGGCGAGGCGGGCCTTGTAGTGGAAGGGCGATTTTTCAAGGGCGTGGATGATCCCGAGGGATTCGGTGTTGTCCGTAGCGTATCTGCCGATGGTCGTAGCCGTGTCAAAATTGATGGTTCCATCTCGAGCGTCCGCGAGCTCGCGACGCGCGTTGGCTCCATGATCGACCTGTGCGGCCAGCATGAACATCAAAGCTTGCTCGATTCTGCCAACCATGTTCGCATGGTCGACTCCTGGGCAGCAGATATCATTGCCCCCATATTGGACGATTACCGTGCGAAGCTTCATGCGGCTCGAGCCGCTGCCGCCGAACTTGCCCGCGTTACCGAGGCCTCCCGTTCAAAGGGTGCATTGCTGGACGAGGCGCGTTTCACTGTCGAGCGCATTTCCGAGGTCGATCCCCATCTTGGAGAATATGAGGAGCTAGAGGAGTCGCTTCCCCGTGCTGAGCACGCCGAGGCGCTTGCCTGCGCTGCCAATGATGCCCAGTCGCTGCTGTCTGAAGAGAATGCCGCGCTCGACTCGCTCAATGGCGCCATCGCAGAGCTGCAACGCATGGCGGGCGTTGATAAGAAACTTTCCGAGTTTGCCGATAGTTTGGCCGAAGCGTCGATTCTTATTGAGGATGCCGCTGCGGACCTTCGTCGATATCGCGATAGCGTTGACTTTGATCCTGAGGAGCTTACACGCCAGCAAGACCGTTTTGCCCAGCTTAAAGGGCTGTTGCGACAGTACGGTCCCACTATGGACGATGTCTTTGCTCGTCTTGAGTCTTCAAAAGAGCTGCTGAGCCTGGTTGACGATGCTGAAGAGCGAGTAAAACGTGCCCGGCTAGAGCTTGATGCGGCTGAGAGCGATCTTGTCCAAGCGGCTCGTGCATTGATGAAGGCGCGTTCGGTTGCCGGACCTCGGTTTTGTCGCGAGGTCGTAAGGCAGATGGCGCGCCTTGAGATGGGCGGAGCCGAAGTGCTGTGGGACGAGCGCGAGCTGCCTCGTGAGCGCTGGACCGACTCCGGACCTTCTATTTGCGAGCTTCTATATAGAAGCGGGTCGGGGCTCACCCCTCGTCCCCTTAAGCGCATCGCTTCCGGTGGCGAGCTGTCGCGCGTGTTGCTTTCGGCTAAAGTGGTAATGGGTTCTGCAGACCATGCGGGCACGCTTGTGTTTGACGAGGTCGATGCGGGTGTTGGCGGTGCAACCGCCCGTTCTCTCGCGACGGTCCTTGCAGATTTAGCCAAGACGCACCAGGTTATCGTTGTCACGCATTTGGCGCAGGTGGCCGTTGTTGCGGATGCGCATTACGTTGTACGAAAGGCGGATACGGGCAGCGGTATTCCCGAAACATCGCTTGTTCCCGTTGAGGGGGATAAGCGCGTGGCTGAGATTGCCCGTATGCTATCGGGCGATAGCTCGCCTGAATCCCTCGCCCATGCGCGCGCGATGCTTGAATCTTTGTAGGAAAATGCCCCGTACGACTTTTTCTGGTCGCGCGGGGCATTTTGCAATTATAGGCAAATCGCAGGGTTTTCGAGCTAGGCCTCGCTTGAGAGACGATGGGCGAGGATGCGAATCGCGTGGGCGTATCCCTCAAGACCCTCTCCGGTGACACGCTCGAAGCAAGCCATGCCGGCGTAGGATATCTGGCGAAAATCCTCGCGATCTTCCACGGCGGAGATATGGATCTCTACTGCAGGAAGGGCCACGGCCTTGAGGGCATCGAGGATGGCGACGCTGGTATGCGTATAGGCAGCCGGATTGATGACGATGCCGTCAAAAGAGCCGTATGCCTGCTGGATCTTATCGACGATCTCGCCTTCATGATTTGATTGGAAGCACTCCACGCGCGTAAAACCGCATGCGTTTGCCGCTTCCTCGCAGATGGCGACAAGTGCTTCGTAATTCTGCGTACCGTATATGCCGGGCTCGCGAATGCCGAGCATGTTGATGTTGGGTCCGTTGATGACGAGTACATTCATAGGATATTGTCCAATCGTGTAGGCGTTTAGAGTGCTTGGGGCTCGCCGAGACGGTGGGCGACCTCGCGCGCCGTCGCTTCAGCGCAATCAAGGGAATCGACCACTGTATCTGCCCAGGCACGGTACAGCGGCATGCGCTGCTGCGCGAGCTTGTCGACGCCGTCGCGCGCGGTGATGGGTCTGCCCTTATGGGCCAGCTCGTCGATATTCCTATTGAGCATGACGATGCGACTGTTTTGGTGAAGGAGGCTGTAGTTTTCCTCGCGCGTGACCACGCCGCCTCCGCAAGAGATGACAAGTCCGCTGCGAGCGGCAACATCGGCGAGGACCTTGGTCTCTTGCTCGCGGAACGAATTTTCTCCGCGTTCAAGGATAAATTCTGCGCAGGGAGCGCCGACCATCTGCTCAAAAGCGTGGTCGAGGTCGATATGCTCTCGACCTGTGATTTGCGCCAAGCTCTCGCCAACGCGCGTCTTTCCGGATCCGGGCATTCCAATGAGGGCGATGTTTTGCTCGGTGAGCGACAGGGCATTGGTGACTTCCACGATGCGGTCGCGTGATACGGTTTCGCCTGTGTAGCGCTCTACTGCTTGAGCCGCTTGGGCTACCAGCATGAGCAAGCCGCCTACGTATGGGATGTCGCGTTCTTCAGCTTGCATCATAAGGCCCGTGCGTGCGGGGTTGTAAACGATATCAACCACAGCCTCAAGTTGAGTGAGCTCATCAAGGCTGCAGACGCTTGCGGGGCAATTGGGGAACATGCCCACGGGCGTGCAGTTGACCACCAGCGCGGCATGGCTCCATTTGGCAAGATCGCTGTAGGTAATCTCTCCCTGTCGGCTCACTACATGGGCTTCGACGCCTAAATCTTCAAGCACTTTCATACAAGTGGATCCGGCTCCTCCGTCTCCGCCAAAGACCAAGGCCACTTTGCCTGCCAGCGGTACGCCCACGCTTTCAACCAGCACTTTGAAGCCGTAATAGTCGGTATTGTCGCCACGGAGCCTGCCGTCTGCAAGGCGTGTGATGGTGTTGACGTTGCCCAGGCGTTCGGCGACGTGAGAGCTCGTCCAAATAGGACATGACGTCGCGCTTATATGGGATGGTCACGTTGACGCCCTCCCATTCGTCCCCTTTAAGGAAACTCTCGATGTCTTGGGGCTCGCGCTCGAACTTTCGGTAGTCGAGACCGGCGAGAGCGTGGTAGATGACGGGGGTATAGCTATGACCCAATACTCGTCCAAGAACCCCGTACGGACGCTTAGCTTCCATTTAGAGCACCTCCTGATAGCTGCCAAAATACGTGTACTGCTCGCAGACATCGTCCAAAGAATCCAGCAAGGTCATAAACGGCTGCGAACCAACCGGGCAGATGAGATCGAAATAGAACATGAAATCGAAGTCATGTCCGGGGATGGGACGGCTTTCCAGCTTGACAAGGTTGATATCCAGGGCGTAGAAGCGTTCGAGGACGCGATAGAGCGATCCGGGCTGATGGGGGAGCGTGAGCATAAGCGAGGTACGGTCCGCCCCCGGATAGATGACGGCATCTTTAGTGATGACGACGAAGCGGGTGTAGTTGTTGTCGGAATCCTGTACATCTTCTTGCAGGATTTCGAGGTTATAAAGGGCTTTGCAACTGCGGGAGCAAAGTGCTGCGATGTCGCTGCGCTCAGATGATGCGACGAACTCTGCTGCCTGCGCGGTATTGCTGGCCGTTGTCGCTTTGACGCCCATAGATTCAATGAAATCGGCGCATTGGGCAAGCGCTTGCTCGTGAGAGATGACCTCGCGGATATCTTCACGACGCGTACCGGGCTTGGCGACCAGGTTATGGTCGATTTTAAGGCGCAGCGAGCGGACGATGGAGAACCTGTACTGCGCCAACAGGTCATAGACGGCGTTGACCGAGCCCGCGGTGGAATTCTCAATGGGTAGCACACCGTAGTCGCACAGGCCGTCGCGTACCGCCCTGAACACGCCCTCGAATGTATCGAAAAACGTGATGGAAGGTACCTTGAAGAGCTTGGAGGCGGCGAGCTGGCTATAGGCGCCCTCGACCCCTTGGCACGCAACGGATGCGGTGACGGGGAACTGGGCGTCTGCGGGCAGTAGCGTGTTGATAGCGCGCTTGGATTGGGGCTTTTGATCAAGCGATGCCAGGTAGCGGTTCTGCTCGATCTTGTTCATATTCATTAGAAGCGAGAAGAGCGAGATGAGCTGCGCCTGCCTGTCTTGAGGGGCCGCCTGAGCGATACCGGCGAGTTTATCGCGCTCGCGGCCGGGGTCGAAAATGGGCTTGCCCATCTCGAGCTTCGCGTTGACAACGTGGGGGGCGAGGTCGAGTCGCTCGTTGAACAGCTCGATAAGCTGGGCGTCGATGCGATCGATATGCTCACGTACTTCTTCTAGATTCATATGCTGGGCTCCTGGGCGGGATTGGGTTTAGCGAAAGCGGGCATCGGCTTGGCAGGGCAGGACGAAAGCACCGTCTTCGAGCATGGCATCGAGTAATGCGACCGCGCAAACGGCTTCTGCTACGGGGACTGCTCGCGGAACGATGCAGGGATCGTGGCGACCGTGGATCTTGAGTTCCGCGTTCTCATGTGCTTCAAGATCCACGCTGTCTTGCTGCTGTCCGATCGACGGCGTGGGTTTTACCGCCATGTGCCAGATAACGGGCATACCGGTGGTGATGCCGCCGACGATACCGCCCGCATTGTTGGTTTGAGGTAGTACTTGGCCATCCTGCATTCGGTACGAGTCGTTGTTCTGGCTTCCCATCAGACGGGCCGAGGAGAACCCGGCGCCAAAGTCCACGCCCTTGATTGCGGGAATGCCGAAGGCGAGGCGGGCGATGCGGTTCTCGATGCCGTCGAACATTGGGTCGCCGATGCCGGCGGGAACGCCATACGCGACGCATTCGATCACGCCGCCCACCGAGTCCATATGAGACTTTGCATCGACTATGCATTCGCGCATAGAGGCCGCCGCGTGCGCGCTTACGCAGGGGAGCGGGTTAGTGGATATGGCTTTGAGCTGAACTTGGTTTGGCTTCATGGGGTCGAGCGGCGTATCGCGAATATCTCGCGGACCCAGCGCGGCGATGTGGGCGGCAATGCGGATGCCCTGGGTCTCGAGGGCCTGTAGCGCGATGCCGCCAGCGATGCACAGGGGTGCGGTGAGGCGACCGGAGAAGTGACCGCCGCCCGCGACATCATGGTTGTTCTTGTATTTGATATACGCTGCATAATCAGCATGACCGGGGCGAGGGATTCTGCGCAGGTTGGAGTAGTCTTGCGAGCGCGTGTCGGCATTTTTGATAATGCCGGATATGGGTGCCCCGCAGGTGCGGCCGTCGACTATGCCGGAGATGATATGTGCCGTATCGGTCTCCTTGCGTGCGGTCGCGGTCTCATCGCGGCCCGGCGCGCGTCTATCGAGAAAGAGCTGGAGTCGCTCCAAGTCAATGGGAACGCCGGCCGGGATGCCGTCGAGCGAGCAGCCGATGGCAGGCGAGTGGGACTGACCGAATATGCTGAGCTTGAGGACGTTGCCGGTGAAAGAAGACATGCAGACAGCCCCTATTCTTGCGTGAGCTCGACCATGCCGCCAAGCTCTTGATAATGATCGAAGAACAGCGGGTAGGACTTGTTTACGGCTTCCGCGCCCTTGATGTAGACATCGTTTTCGCAACGGGAGGCGGCGATGGCAGCCATCATGGCGATGCGATGGTCGTTGTGGGAATCGACCGTGCCGCCGATCAGTTGGGGGACGCCGTCGATGATGAGCGCGTCGCGTTTGATTTGGATCTGCGCTCCCAGGTTGCTAAGTTCTTTGGCGACGGTGGCGAGCCTATCGGATTCTTTGATGCGCAGGCGAGCGCAGTCGGTGATCACCGTGCGGCCCTCTGCAACGGAGGCGACCGCGGCGATAATGGGGACCAAATCCGGGATGTCCTTGGCACTCATCTCGAAGCCGCAGAGTTTGTCTGGACGAGAAATGGCGGCGTCGGTGGAGCGGCCTATGCGGGCACCAAAGCGCGACAGGGCTGCGAGAACGTTGCGATCGCCCTGGGCGGAAGAAAGCGAGAGCCCGTCGACCTTGATGGGCAGCCTGCCCAGAGCGCCTGCGCACAGCCAGAAGGCCGCATTGGACCAGTCACCCTCTACGGTCGCCTCATGCGGGGTGCGGTAGGTGTCGTCCTCGGTGGTGAAGACGGTGACCTCTGTGCCATCGCCCGAGGTCCTGCGATCAACGTAGACGTCGACTCCGAAGGTTTGCATGGCCTGTATGGTGAGGTTGATATAGGGCCGGCTCTCGATGCGCCCGTTCACAACGATCTCGCTGGGGTGGTCGAGCAGCGGTGCTGCGAGCAGAAGGCCGGTAATGTACTGAGAACTCACATCGCCGGGAAGCTCGAATCGTCCAGGGCGAATTCGACCAGATGTTTTGAGTGGGAAGCCGCCGAGACCCTCGAGTTCGCATCCGGCGGCGATTAGCTCCTCGGAAAGCGGGGAGAGGGGCCTTTCGCCCAAACGACCGCTTCCAATAAAAGTCGCCTCTGCACCCATGCGACGGGAAGCATGAAGCGAAGCGTCGAGCCGGATTCGCCGCAGTCGAGGGTGGCATGATGCAGCGCCCTCAGCAGGCCGAAGGCGACGCTTTTGGGCATAGGCTTTACCATGAAGCCATCGTCGACCGCATCTATCTTGGCGCCAAGCGCCGTAAGGCAGCGGATGGTGGCGTCGATGTCGGCGCACGTGGTGTTGCACTTGATGTGGGTGTCGCCATTAGCGAGCGCGGCGACGATGATGAGGCGATGTGCAACCGACTTCGAGGCGATGGCCGGAATGGTTCCGGAAAGCAGGGTCGGATGAATATGGGCAATCATACATGCTCCCTTGATGCTGCGAAATGTATGTGCTGGTTACTCGTCTTCTATGTCCCCGGCGTAGGCGTGCACGCAGGCAAGGCCCACCTCAAGGATCTTTTTGAACTCATCGAGCGGTGTGGGTGCTATCGAGACCGCCCCGATTGCGCGCGGAACCACCAGATCGATCGAATTGCCTGCGCGCTTCTTATCATGAAGGGCTTCGTTATAGATGTTCTGGGCGTCGGCTTGGAAATGAAGTGAAAGCCCGTGGTTGCGTAGGAGCGCGGCAATTCGATCGGGAACATCGGGTTCGCACACTTCTGCGGTGACAGAGGCGCTGGCGATGGCCACCATGCCGATACCGACGCATGTTCCGTGTCCCAGGCGGTAGGATTCCGCCGCTTCGACGCCATGGCCGATGCTGTGACCAAAGTTGAGGAGTTTGCGCATGTTGGACTCGCGCTCGTCCGCCTCGACAACAGCTCGCTTAATATCGATGTTACGGGCGATGAGGTAGGCGACGCGAGAAAGATCCTGCTTGAGGAGCTCGGGCGTAAGCGGCGTCTTCTCGAGCTCCTCGAACAGCTCGCTGTCCGCGATAACGGCATGCTTGATTACCTCTCCGCAGCCGTCGGCGAATTGCTCGTCCGTTAGCGTGCCCAGGCAGCCTACATCGGCGAGAACCGCACGCGGCTGCCAGAATGCACCGGCGAGGTTCTTTCCCGCCTCAAGGTCGATAGCGGTTTTTCCGCCAACGGAGGAGTCGACCATGGCCAGCAGCGTGGTGGGAATCTGGATGAAGTCGATGCCTCGCATGTAGGTCGCCGCGACAAAGCCCGCGACATCTCCCACCACGCCGCCGCCAAGGGCGATGATGAGGTCGGAGCGCGTCATCTCAAAGGACGCGGCCTTCTCGAGGAGGCTGATGTACGTCTCCGCGCGCTTGTGCTCTTCACCGGCGCTGAATACGGCGAGCTCGCAGCTGTAGCCGGCAGCCTGCAAACCGGACTTCACGGGTTCCGCATAGAGCGGAGCGACGTTGGAGTCGCTGATGATGAGGGCGCGCCGTCCTGCGTTGAGCGAACGCGCGATCTCACCTGCGCGTTCAAGCAAGAAGGTGTCGATCAGCACCTGGTAGGGCTTAGATGCCTGGATATCAAGAGAGTACATGGTCCTGCCTTTCGCAGATCTTAACGCGGCATGTCATCGAGTGCGCGCTTGATCTGGTCGCCCTCTGCAAGAAGTTCGCGAAGCCCTACCCGATCGCGGTTGATGAGGGCGACGCGGTATTTATCGAGCGCGTTGATGATGATCTCGATTTCATCGGCCAGGTAGTCGGCGTCTTGGATCATCAGCTCGCTCCACATATCGGGGTTGAGGTGCGCCACCCTTGTGAGGTCCTTGTAGCTGCCGGCGGAGAAGCCATGATGGGCTTGGGCCGTGGGGCTCTTCACATACGCGTTGGAGACCACGTGGGCCAGCTGGCTGGTAAAGGCGATGACGCGGTCATGGTCGGCCGGCGTGGTGACGCTAAAGCGCCCGAAGTGGCAGGGGGAGAGCAACGTATGGGCCCTGTCGAGAAGCTCGAGGCGGGCGACATCGTCCAGCTGGGGCGGGACGAGAACCATGGGAGCGCCGACAAACATATCCGCGCTACCGTAGGCGTATCCGGAGTGCTCGGTACCCGCCATGGGGTGCGCGCCGCAGAAGGTAAATCCATAGGTACTCGCCAGGTCGAACGCGCGATTGCAGAGCGCTCCCTTGACGCCGGCGCTATCGATGACCAAAGGACCTTCCGCGCCCAGCTCGCCTAGCGTTTGGGCGCGGGACTGAAGCCATGCGATGCAGGCCTCGGGGTATGCGGAGAGAATCACCAGGTCGCAGTCTGCGAGCGAGGCATCGTCCAAGACCGTATCAACCGTGTCGATCATGGCTATAGCAAGCGTGTCCGCATCGGTATCGAATGCGGCGACGCGCCAGCCGGCAGCGTGGTAGGCGCGGGCGAAACTGCCGCCGATAAGGCCCAGGCCCAAGATGCCTACGGTGGGATTGTTTGAAGTTGCTTCTGCAGGGGTAGAGGTGTTGTCCATGGTTCCTTACGCCTCGCAGTTCTCAGTGTCGCAGATGACGGAGCGGATCTGGCGGATGCGCTCCATGGTCTGGTCGAACATATCGGGAGTCAGGGCCTGAGCGCCGTCGGACCAGGCGCGGCTGGGGTCGTCGTGAACCTCGATCTCAAGGCCGTCGGCACCCGCTGCGGTGGCGGCAAGCGCCATGGGCTCGACGTAGCGCGTGTAGCCGGTGGCGTGGCTGGGGTCTGCGACCACGGGAAGGTGGCTTAGGTAGTGCAGGACGGGCACGGCGTTGAGGTCGAAGGTGTTGCGGGTACGCGTCTCGAACGTGCGGATGCCGCGCTCGCACAGGATGACGTTTTCGTTGCCCTCGCTCATGATGTACTCGGCCGCCATCAGCAGCTCGTCGATGGTACCCGCCATGCCGCGTTTGAGTAGGATGGGGGCCTTGGTCTTACCCACCTCTTTCAGCAGGGGGAAGTTTTGGGCGTTACGTGCGCCGATCTGCCAGACCTCGATGTTCTTATCGAGGAACGTTTGGACGTCGCGCTGGTCCATAATCTCGGTGACGATGGGCATATCGAGCTCGTCGGCAGCTTCGCGCAGCAGGTCGAGGCCCTCGGGGCCCATGCCCTGGTATGCGTACGGAGAAGTGCGGGGCTTGTATGCGCCGCCGCGTAGCATGGTGGCGCCGGCAGCCTTAACACGCCTGGCGATTTTGATGAGGTTCTTGCCTTCGACCGAGCAGGGTCCGGCGATCACCTGGAAGTGGCCGCCGCCGATCTTGACACCGTGTCCGCAATCGACGACGGTGTCCTCGGGATGGAACTTGCGGTTGGCCTTCTTGAAGGGCTCGGAGACGCGCTGTACGCGTTCAACGATGTCCATCGACTCAAGCAGGAAGGGATCGATCTTGGTGGTGTCTCCCACCAGGCCGATGACGGTCTCGTTCTCGCCCTTACTATAGTTAGTTTGAAGGCCCTTCTTTTCGATCCAGCTGAGTAGATGCTCAACGGCCTCGGGCGAGGCGTCCTTGCGCAGGATTGCGATCATGTGGTCCTCCAAAAGTAACTCATGCGCGTGCAAATGTATAAGTTACTGAAGTGTATACCATCCTTATTAATATTGAGGGCCATAACTCATGTCGTTACAAATGCGATAGAGGGTTTGCCTCAAAACGCCGGCCTGCTTTTGGCGTACGTACAATTTCGTAGCCCGCTATTAGCTCTGAGCTAATGAAATTGAGCGCGGTGCAAACCATACTTGAGTACATGTTGCTCCAATCACTATTGAAGGGAAATTAGATATGGATGCTTCGCGGTCACATGCACCCCGCTCGGTAATGGGAATAGTCGGTCTGGTTCTTGCGATAATCGCAGCAGCTACCTCGTTCATGCCAATCGTCAACAACTTCTCGTTCTTCCTCGCCCTCATCTCGGCTATTCTTTCGCTGGTCGCCGTTATTTCCTGTGCGCGCGGTAAGAAGTCTGGCAAGGGTGTCGCCATTGCCGGGTTGGTTGTCAGCATTATTTCTATCGTGGTCGTTCTCGCCACGCAAAGCATGTATTCCGCCGCCATTGACGATGCGGTCAACGGCCCGGATGTCTCGGGAGTTAGCACTCAGCAGGGTGGCGACGATCCGTCTAAGGAAGACGATGGGGCAGGCGATGCATCCAATACTCAGAATCTCGCCGTCGGCACTTCCATTGATCTTGAAAGCGGCCTTTCGGTAACCGTCGATGCGGTCGATACCTCTATCGTGAACTACGATGGTTCCGCGCTGGTGGGCGTTCAGGTTACCTACGTGAACAATTCTGATAACTCCGCAGACTACAACATGTATGATTGGAAGGGTGAGGATGCTCAGGGGGCTCAGGAGAATTCGACGTTCTTCTCTGATGACGGCAAAGATCTCAGCTCTGGTTCGTTGGCGCCTGGCGGTACAAAGACCGGATTCCTCTATTTCAAAGAGGGAACCGTAAAGGCTCTGTATTTCTCTTCCGTCCTAAGCGATGATGCTTCCGCGTCGTGGTCTCTTGCTTAGGTGTAAAAAAAGATGGGTGCATTGAATGTCTGAGAAGCTGACAGAGGAGTTGTTGGACGAGCTGCTGGGGTCTTCTGGCGTGGACGGCTTTCTTCGCGACCGTACGGAACCAGCTATAACCCTCGCTTCCTATCTTCAGCAGCTTTTGGACGAGAAGCATTTGAAGCGCGTCCAGGTCGTGCGCATGGCGGACCTCAACGAGACCTTTGGATATCAGATCTTTACGGGCGCCCGTCATCCCAGTAGGGATAAGGTGCTGCAGATATGCTTCGCGATGGCCCTTTCGCTGAGGGAGGCCAATAGGGCGTTGGGCTACGCCGACGCCGGCAGGCTCGACTGCAGGAGCAGGCGCGATGCCATCATTATCTACTGCCTCGACAAGGGTTGTTCTCTTCAGAAGGTGAACGAAGAGCTCTATCGTTTTGGAGAGCGCACTATTTGCTAGGTCTTAGAATCCTTGTTCCCGCGTTCCGCTCGGATACCGTTGTTGTGTCCGGGCGGTTTGCTATAGTTTGGAGCTATGGATACAGATGAATTGACAGACCAGCTTGAATCGATGCTAGCCAGCCGTGAGGCGGGCTTGGATTATCGTGTCGAGCGCGTCTTAAAGGATGGCTCGCGCGAGCGCACGCAGGTGGTATATCTGCTTGGCGCGGGTGGGGGAGAATACGGTCCGTTTGTCCACAAGGTTATCGCGGCGGACCGCGGCTTGGGCACCGTATATCGCACGCTTCATGACGCCTGGCTATCAGGACGAAGGTTCGCCCACCTTCCTGAGATTTTGAACGTTAGCAGTCAGGGCGATGAGCTTGATGTGCTTATGGAATACGTAGAAGGCCCTACGCTCGAGACGTACCTCACGGCAGCCGGCTTTGATCGGGGCGTTGTTCTTCAAGCTTTTGAGGACGTGTGTCGCGCTTGTATCGAGCTGCATGCCTCTTTCGCGCCGCCCATCATCCACCGCGACCTTAAGCCCTCAAATATCATCATGGCTCAAAGTAGGTTCTCGTCCCAACCCACCGCTGTGCTCATCGATTTTGGCATCGCCAGGCAATGGCGCGAGGGAGAGTCGTCTGATACGGTTCATTTTGGGACCAGGGAGTTTGCTCCACCAGAGCAATACGGTTTTTCTCAAACCACGGTTAGAAGCGACGTGTATGCGCTGGGCATGTTGCTCGCGTACTGCCTTATCGGCTCGACCGTGCCTCGTGAGCAGCTTGTCTCTTCGCTGACGGGCGCGCACGCGAGCGCGGGGCTTATACGCGTGGTCGAGCGCGCTTGCGCATTCGATCCAGCCGATCGCTATGATTCCGCGCAAGCGTTGCTGAATGCGTTTTCTGCTGCGGTGGGCGCTGGCGACCTTCCTTCCAGCAGGCAGCGTGGGGATGCATCGAGTGGCAAAGCTGCCATAGACTCCCTCTTTATGGCGCCGTCTTCCACCCTGACGCCGCAGGTTCCGCAGGCCCCGCGGACCGTTCGCGCGCGCTTTATCGATAATCCGATCGTACGCATACCTTGGAACATAACGGTCCTTTTCGTTGCCGTCGTTTGCGTGCAGGCGACTTTAGAGCTGGTCGCTCATCCCACGGAATCCATGAGAGACGCTTCGATTCCCGCGCTTGTCGTCATTGCTTACTTTATGGTGCTGCCGATATTTCTATTCGGCTGTTGGCTGCTTTACAATAAATCGTGGCTAAGAAAGAGATTCGCTTTCGTGGATTGGGCCATATCGATCGGTTTGCCGAGGCTTATTGCTCGTTTTGTTGCCTTGGAAGCTGCTGCTTTGGTTGCCGCGCTGCTTCTGTGGTCCGTTTAGCAGATGGCTTTGCGCGTGCCGCGGTGTATTTGATTAAGAATGAGCAGGGGGAGGACTTCTTCTTGTATAGCGACGGTGAGCTTGAATCAGCCTGTTTTACAGGTCAAATTCCGCTTCGTGCTACGTTTATTGGCGGAGATCTTGATGCGGCTAACGCGTTCTCCCTGTGGGGCATGCGGTGGGCGGAGCACCTTGGCGTCCATGAAGACAGAGGCAGGCTACCTGCTCCCAGGCCCGTGATCGAGCTCTTTGTATATTGTCCGGAGGAAAGCGTGGAGCTTGCTTACGCCGTTGCGTATCTATGTGAGTGCACCTGGGCTGATTACGGCTTTGCCGGCATGGCGCATGTTGCGACCGATCGCATCGATGCCCTTCGCGACTCTCGGGTGATTGTCGATAGCACTTCCGCGCCGTCCCATTCCAAGAGCGTCTTCAGTCTCGAGGCATATCGTTCTTCTTCGCGTATGGATGCGATGATGTTTGCGCCTCAGGCAGATCTGTATTTCATCGATGAGGGTTCGGACCCTTGGGTCGCTTTGCCACACTACGATTGATTTTCGTCCTTTTTAATCCTTTTCCCTATTCGCTTCAGTCCGCAAACGGTATAAATTCATCTGTGAACGGTATTTGAAAACAAATACTTACAATTTCGCCATTGTTAGGCTATGCTTTCAGTCATAGCAAGGTTGTTACTCCTCGGGAGGCATCACTTGTCGATACGGATGTTTCCCGTAAAAGGGGACCGTCCGATTCGATCAATGAGATGCTTAGGGGAGTTTTTTCATGATCATAGTTAAGAAGATCAACAACAACGTTGCCATGGCGCGCGATGATCGCGGCAACGAGTTGGTCGTTTTCGGTAAGGGGATCGGTTTTCACGAGACCCCGTATTATCTCGAAGACGAGTCGACGCTCCAAGCAGTCTTTTCAAATATCAACAACGGTATTCTCTCCATGGTTCGCACCGTGCCGTCCGAGGTTATCGATGCCGCCCTGCAGATCATCGATATGGCAAAAGCCGAGCTTGATTGCGAGCTTAATCCCAACGTTGTCCTTACCTTGGCCGATCACCTTCAGTTTGCGGTCGAGCGCCTTAAGGATGGCTGCGTTATCGAGAACCCGCTATCGGATACGGTCGAGTTTGTCTATCCGGTCGAGCATGGTCTGGGCCTTCGCGCCCTCGCGATCCTTAAGAAGGAGACCGGGGTTTCCATGCCGCGGACCGAGGCTTGCTCCATCGCCATGCACCTAGTGAATTCCGAGCGCGCGGATGGTCGGGTTGACGATATGGACGAGGTCATGCGTACGCTTTCCTCCATTGACGAAGTTACCAATATCGTGGAGCGCGAGTTTGGCATCACCGTGGACCGCGCATCATATAACTACGCCCGCTTCACCACCCATCTTCGCTATCTCATCAAGAGGCTTAAGGCGGACAGGGCATCTTCCGATTCCAATGCCGATCTGTTCGCTCGAATCTCTCATGATTTTCCCGATGTCAGCGCTTGCGCCGACGCGATTGCCTCCTATTTGGAGGACCGCTTTGGCCGCGCGTGCTCCGAGGAAGAACGCCTCTATCTCATGATGTACATCAATCGGTTCCTCGCGAGCCGCTGATGGGATCTCTCGTCCAGGCGCCGGACGGGGCATCCGAACAATAGGTATTAATGAAACTATGCGGAAGGAATGATCATGGCTCAGAAAAACTATGACGAGCTGTCCCAGAGCATTCTCGACAACATCGGTGGCAAGGACAACATCAAATCCCTTGCTCACTGCATCACCCGCCTGCGCTTTAAGCTCAAGGACGTTTCCAAGGCCAATACCGAGGCCATCGAAGCGCTTCCCGGCGTCATCAAGGTTCTCGACGCCAATGGTCAGTACCACGTCGTCGTGGGTAACAAGGTTGAGGAGGTCTACGACAGCTTCGTGAAAGTATCCGGTCTACACGGTGGCGGCGAGGTCGCGGCTGATGATGACGATTCCAACGAGAAGAAGACCCCTGCCGCTATCCTCATCGACTTGATCTCCGGCATCTTCGCCCCCATGCTGGGCACCTTTGCCGCCGCAGGTATCATGAAGGGCCTGCTCGCCGCCGCGACGCAGTTCTTCCCTGAGTTCGCTACCGATGGCGCCTATACGCTGCTCTACACGGTCGCCGACGGCATGTTCTACTTCCTTCCTGTTGTGCTTGCGTACAACGCCGCTAAGAAGTTCCGCATGAGCGAGTTCAACGCCATGGCCATCGCGTTTACTCTTGTGTATCCCACCATGGTCGCGCTGACCTCTGGTGAGGTCCTTGGTTCTGTTGACCTTGGCTTTGCGGGCACGTTCTCCTGGTACGCCACGTTCTTCGGCATTCCCATCATCATGCCCGCTTCCGGCTACACCAGCTCCGTTATTCCTATCGTGCTCATGATTGCCTTCGCTGCCTGGCTTGAGCACAAGGTCAAAAAGGTTATGCCTGCTTCTGTCAAGATGTTCTTCACCCCGCTGGTCGTCGTCACCGTCACCGTTGTTCTCGGCTATCTGTTCATCGGCCCCGTCGCTACGCTGATCACCAACCTGCTCGGCCTGCTCTTCCAGACCCTGTTCGGTCTTCCCGTCGTGGGTTCCATCCTCGGCTGCACCGTCGTCGGCGCTTTCTGGATGTGCCTGGTCATCTTTGGTTTCCATTGGTCGCTCGTCCCTATCGCGCTTGTTAACCTCACCACCCTTGGCCATGACTACATCCTCGGCGCCGTTATCGCCCACTCCTTCTCCCTGGGAGCCGTCCTGTTCGCCATGTACCTCAAGAATAAGGACCAGGATTTCCGCGGCATCTGCTTGCCCGCTATCATCTCATCCTTCTTCTTCGGCGTTACCGAGCCTGCTATCTACGGTGTCGCCCTGCCCGATAAGAAGGCGTTCGTGATCGCCTCTATCGGCTCCGCCGTCGGCGGCCTCATAATCGGCATCACCGGCGCTGTGGTCTACATCTCCGGTGGCCTGGGCGTCTTCAACTGGCTGTCCTTCCTTCCCCCCGCGGGTGTCGAGGGAGCTAGCTTCATCGTCCCTGCCGTCATCGCCTCCCTGGTGGGCGCCGTCGTGGGCTTCGTCCTCGAGTACGTCACCTACAAGCCTGAGCAGAAGCTTGCTAAGTAGTAATCGCGTCAGCTCTTAATAAGGGCTGCGCAAGATATGGGGCGCGCGGCCCGGAGCATCTCGCTTCGGCCCCGCGCCCTTTTGCTCCCTTCGTTTTCCTTCTTTGCGAAAGGATTCCCACTATGTCTTTCCCTAAGAACTTCCTATGGGGTGGCGCAACCGCAGCCAACCAATTCGAGGGCGGCTGGAACCTTGGCGGCAAGGGTCCTAGCGACGCAGATATGATGACCAACGGCACCCATACCACGCCGCGGCAGATCACCCGTACGTGGGAAGAGGGCCTGTGCTATCCCAACCACTTCGCAAGCGACTTTTATCATCGCCATGCCGAGGACGCCGCGCTTATGGGCGAGATGGGCTTCAAGGTGTTCCGCATGTCCATCAACTGGAGCCGCATCTTCCCCAACGGAGATGATCTGGTGCCCAACGAGGAGGGCCTGGCGTTCTACGACCAGGTCTTCGATGAACTGCACGAGCAGGGTATCGAGCCTTTGGTAACCATCAGCCATTACGAGCTACCCTGGCATCTCACCGAGAAATACAACGGTTGGGCATCTCGCGACCTTATCGATTTCTATGTTCGCTACTGCGAGACCATCTTCACTCGCTATCGCGATAAGGTGAAGTATTGGCTCACCTTTAACGAGATCAATTGCGGTACCATGCCTCTGGGCGGCTCCGCCTCCGGCAAGCAGTTCATCACGGCGGAGACAAAAAGCGGGAATGTTTTTTATCTCATCATCGACCGGGATGATGAAGGGGCGCAGACCGTTCACTTCCTCAACCAGGTGGATGACCCGCAGCTTCGTTTCCAGGGTTTACACCATCAGTTTGTGGCGAGCGCCCGCGCGGTCAAGCTCGCCCATCAGATCAACCCTGATTTCAAGATCGGTTGCATGATCGCCTATATGGCCAATTATCCGTATAGCTGCAACCCGGCTGACGTCATCGCATGCCAGCAGAAGATGGACGAGGGTAATTATTATTGCGGCGACGTTCAGGTTCGCGGGGAGTATCCTCACTTTGCCCAGAGGGTCTGGGATAAATATGGCGTTAAGCTCGATGTTGCTGAAGGGGATCTGGAGGACCTCGCAAGCGGTACCGTCGATTTCTGCAGCTTCAGCTATTACATGAGCAATGCCGTGTCTACCGACCCCGCTCTCGCTTCGACCGGCGGGAACCTCATGGGTGGTGCTAAGAATCCGTATCTCAAGGCAAGCGATTGGGGTTGGCAGATCGACCCCGATGGCCTGCGTTGGACGCTCAACGAGCTGTACGGGCGCTACCGTATCCCGCTGATGGTTGTAGAGAACGGTCTCGGCGCGTTCGATACGGTTGAGGACGACGGAGCTATTCACGATAGCTATCGCATCGATTACTTGCGTATGCATATCGAAGCCATGAAGAAGGCCGTTGAGGTCGACGGGGTTGACCTTATGGGCTATACGCCGTGGGGTTGCATAGATTTGGTCTCCGCTTCAACCGGTGAGATGGGCAAGCGCTACGGCTTTGTGTACGTCGATGCGGACGACGAGGGTAACGGCACCTTCGACCGCAGTCGCAAGGATAGTTTCTTCTGGTATAAGAAGGTTATCGAGTCTAACGGCGAGGACCTGGCATAGGCCATCGAACGCGTTGGCGCTCATGTGCGAATGGCCGTGCGACGTGTGCTGCTTGCGTGCTCCTTGCGTGGTATTATTATGGCGTTACCTGCTGGTATGGCAGGTAACGTTCACTCATGAAATGTTGTGTAAATCCTCGCGCCTTATGAGGTGGTGCGATGTTTGAATGGGGGATCCAATGGGATTTTTTGACAGGTTTAAGAAGGCGGCGGAGCCCGAGAAGCCCGCGGTGCCCGCATCCGTAACGGCTCAGGTTTCTGCTGATGCGCTGTGCGCTCCCGTAAAGGGCCGCGTTTGCAAGATGGCTGATATCCCCGATCCGGTCTTTAGCTCCGAGGTCCTCGGCAAGGGTTGCGGCGTTTGGCCCGAGGCCGACGTCGTTTATGCTCCCGTTACCGGTACGGTGACCGTTACCATGGGCCATGCCGTTGGCATCCAGGGCGATGACGGCGTCGAGGTTCTGGTGCATGTGGGCGTTGACACCGTTAACATGCAGGGAGAGGGCTTTACTGGCTATGTTGCCCAGGGTGATCACGTAGTTGCCGGTCAGGCGATTCTGGGCATCGATCGCGGTAAGATCGCCTCTGCTGGTTATAAGGACGTTGTTGTGCTGGCTGTTTCCAACAGCGCTGAGTTCGCTTCTGTAGAGCTGTGCGCGGACGAGGATTCCGCTGTTTCTGCAGGCGAGGCCGTTCTTAAGGTTGCTCGCTAGCCTCCTTTTCGCTTATATGCGTGTAAGCCGCGTGCCCATTGGTGCGCGGCTTTTGTTTAGATTTCGAGCGTTAAGCAAAAACGGCGATGCCTCAAAGGTGCGTCGCCGTTTTAAATTGGGTAAGTTGAAGCTCTCTGTAAGCTATATCTTCTGCATCTCGGAAAGCGTGTTGTTGTACCAATGGTACCAATTGGGCGGGCAGTACTTCTTAGCCGCTTGAACGCTAATCGTGTAGCCATAGCCGCGGGCAAGTCCGCGCACATGGGTATCGATGGCTTCTTCCCAGCTTGAGAAGTCGATTGCACCCCAGCCCCAGGCGTTATGCTCGCGGAAGCAATAGGCTCCCTTTGAGCTTTCGGTGTTGGAGATCGCGGGGGACCAGCGGGGATCGACACCGTATTTCCAGGCAGCGGCTGCAAAAGTCGCGCCGTAGCCTTCGAGAGGGGAGCCTGCAAGGTAGGCGTCGATGCGTGCAGACCACTCGGCAACAAAGCTGGCCTCATCGGTGTTCCAGTTGACGCCGGATG
>ERZ840096.1758-NODE-1758-length-20859-cov-3.657758_pt1 | contig 20859 bp, 22 predicted proteins | sample MGYA00519878_ERZ840096 | MGnify/ENA primary metagenome ERZ840096 (study PRJEB31850, sample SAMEA3708865) | human gut metagenome | biome: human gut; feature: human-associated habitat; material: faeces | place: China | collected 2014 ...
CCTCATTCCAGTCAGGGAGCCGAAAATTTTATCGGCCGACAGGATCGGAGATTTCGGCATCGGGTTTTACACGACCTCAAGCGAAGAGCAGGCCCGACGTTTTGTCCAAAGCAAAGCTGCCCGGCAAAATGTAGCCGAAGGATGTCTTTCGATCTATGATGTGCCGGATGATTTTCTGCACAATGACTTTCTCCGAGTTCGGACATTCAAAGCTGCGGATGAAGAATGGGTTGATTTTGTTTTGAAGAATCGGCGGCAACCGGATTTTTGCCATGATTATGATATTGTTGCGGGGCCGGTTGCGAACGATCAGGTGTACGCCAGTTTTGCTCTGTATGAAAATGACCTGATCTCGAAAACGGAATTATTGGAACGGCTGAAAGTCCGCCGGTTGGTCGATCAGATTTTGTTTCATACGGAAAAGTCTCTTTTGATTTTGAATTTTACGGGCAGCGAGGTGATCCGATGCAGGAAATAAACCAGCAGAATTTGCGCTTGCTGATTCCCGGGAAAGCTGCGGGAGTTGCCGGCCTGATTTCAAAGAATACCGGAATGCCGTTGAAAGAGGCATTGCTTCTGTTCTATCGCTCTTCCCTGTATAAGCAACTGGAAAGAGAGGAGACCAAAGTCTGGCATTACAGTCCGGCACAGCTTTATGAACTGGGATTTCGCAGATTTTCCCGCCATAAACGGAATGGACCCGGGCACAGCAAGCTGGCAGCGCATGAAAAGTGGATACTGAAAGCTTGGAATGAGCAGCACATGAGTGCCAGAGCGATTGCCGAGGAGTTGCATAAACAAGGCATCGAAACATCACCGTCGAATGTTTGGAAATTTGTGAAAGTCCGCAGGAAGAACGAAAGCAGAAAAATAGATTAATTTCCCTCGTTTGGACAAACTGCTTGATTGGAAGTTTCAGCTTTTGCAAAAGCAAATTTCCGGGATCAAAAGATCAGCGGCTGCCCAGCCAGATAGGATTGGAAAATATAATCCGGGTTCTCGAAGAACATGCTGCTGTTGTAGTCATCCAGTTTATCAGCGATCCACGAATTATAAACCTCGACCAAGGCGTCTGCAAAATCAATGCCTTTTTCCCGGGCTACCGCAGCAATCAGACGTTTGTAAACTTTGCCGATGTCGAAGTGGGACGGTAACGAATAGCGGCACATTGCGACATTGTCGAATGTTCCCGGCTGAATGTGGCATTTTTCCACCAGCTCATCCAATAATTTATCCATATTCTCATTATGGTAAATATCGGCCAGCTCCAGCAGATGCCGTATCTTTTCAATTCCGAGAGCATTGACTACGACACGTCGGTGGTTTCTGGTTTTACGTCCGATATATTCGAGCAGAGAACATACGAAAAACAGATCGTTTTCCCGCTGATCTTCACGTCCGGTCATTTGGCAACCTCCTGACTGCTTTGAAAGCTCAAACAGCTCAAGGCCTTTTCTGAACAGAAAGCGATCTGATGAGTCGGATGCTTGAATTTTGCCAGAATCCAGAATTGTTCGCGTGTCAGAATACCGCTGATGAAATCCGCCACATAGTTCCAGATCTGGTCATTGGCCATTGCTCCAATCACAATATCATGCGGATGCGGTTTGCCGTTACGGCAGGCCACGATGAAATCCAGCCATTCTTCCGTCATCTGGTCGAAAGCAAGGATATCCAGTTGGAGATTCGGAGTGTATTCGTAGGTGTTGACGACCGGAGTATCGAAACGTCTTGACCAGCGCTCTGCTTGAGGCAATAGTTTCGTACAGTAGAAACCCGGTCCGAAATCTTTATTATTTCGACTCGGTTTGACTTCCGGAGTCCGGATTTCACTGTAACCGCCGTGATAGACAATCATTGTCGCAACCTGTTTTTCCATATATCGCAAACTGTGGTACTTCAATATAACATTTGCAATTATATTTACAAATGATACCGGCCCGAATTACGCGGATATTCGTTTGAGGCGGGCAAATGCTTCCGCAGCAATGTCGGCAGCTGCGATCTGGGCGGACTCGCTGCAGATTGCGATAGCTTCTCCATCCTGTAATTTTGCCGCTGAACCGTTGACGGCGTATAGCACGCCGTCCGATTTGCGGTAGAAAATCTGAATGGTTTCGTCAGGATTTTTGCGTTGTTCCAATTGAATATCGATGATAAGTTCCGTTGGTTTGGTAATTGCCGGCAGCATTTCTTTTTCCTCTTGTTCGGTGTAAAATATGATTCTTCATTGCTGAAAAATCAAGATTCGGAATGAAACTTCCGGGATGATTTTCCTTTTTCAGACTTGAGCAGGTAAAAGTGATAAAACACTTTTCGTATTTTCATTGGCAGTTTGTCCGTATGGTGTGATAAATCTGCCGCAGCCATTGGTACTGATCCTGATATTTTGTCTGCCGTTTGCCGTTATCAGCCAGAATCTCATCGAAGAGGTAAGAGATCAGCGGCTGACCGTGAAGTGAAACTGAACTGATAAAATGAACCTCCGGAGAAGTTCTGTTGTCGGGAACCACGCTTCGGACTTTCGGCAGCGACCGGTCGAACCGCAACTGAACCATGTTCCGGTTGACCGGCAGGTGTGGGGGCTCAAACCTGCATAACTGCATCTTCGCTTCCTGCGGCAGCATGAAGAGGTAAACGGATTCATATCGTACTCCCTTGAAGAAATCGACCTCATGATTTTCCGACTCCTCCACCTGCTCAAAAACGTCCCGGTTCTTGCCGATCAATTGCTCTCTCAAATCACAGATGCACAGGGTTTCCAAGGTTCGTGTCAATTCGATCTCCACACGGCAGCTCAATTCATTGATCAGGATTTGTTTCAAAGTCTCTTCCGGTTGCCGGATTGAAGCAATGTGGGCGAAGTAGGTCGGCCAGATATAGACAACGTCATCATCATAGCAGTTGAGGCAGTATTCAATGGAATCCATACCGATGGTTCGGCATTCCTCGGAACTGAATGACATGAATTCAGGACGCTGTCCCTTGCCGGGAAGGATGAGTTGTTTTTTGACCAGGAATTCGATTCTGCCTGCCTTGAGATCGACATGAGCCATGACGATGGTTCGGCGCTCGTTCTTCATACAGCCTCCGGCATGACGGCTGCTTTCTGCCGGGAAAGCGGCAGGGACTGTTCCGGCGGCGGCAGCGCCTCCCATAACCAGAGGGTGACATATGCGGCCGGCAGCGTTTCAAGATTGACACCGGAATTCAGGAATTGTGTCCGGATACAGTGGCAGTAGAATGGATCATGACCCTGAGTTGCGAGGTGGGTTTCAATCAGTTTTCGTTTGTCTGCACATCGTTGCCATGAAGCCCATTTTCGGAGTTTGAGATTGTTTAAGCGGGCCAGCTTTTGCAAGCGCAGCCGGACACGTTCCCGATGAGCCCGTTCTTTGGCAAGAATCATTCTGCCGGTTTCCAATGCCGTGGACGTCCAGAACACTTTGGACATCCAGCCCGGGCGGTTCTCCGGGCAGTAATCCATCGTCAGATCGACCGTCCCCCGCCAACGAGCAATCAGATCGCTTTCCGACAGTCTGTCGAGCTTGAGTATGAGCGTCGGGAACAAGATAATCCGTTCCCGGCTCATCGCTTCGTATACCTCGCATCTTCTCATGATACCTCCTGTCCTTTTGGTTCTGCGCGCTCAATCGCAGAGCGCGCAGAACAACAAGAGATAGGATAGAAGGGAAAATATTTTTACAGATAGTTTTCATGACATCGGCCGGTTCTGTTTGGAGTGGAATTTCCACATTCTCCTGCGCTTTCGTTCGAGATTTTGGATTTTTCCCTGAACCTCTTCCCATAACGTGTCGTCAAGACTGTCCTGCCATTGTTCCAGTTCATGCCGGGAGCGAAATATTTTTATTTCCGGACAATTGGCCTGCATTGTTCGAATCGCGGCATCAGTAAAATCGGGAACGGCAGCGAGCGGCAGGACATCCGCCTGATTCCCGCCAGGAAAGTTGAAGCTGAGAAAAACCAGCTCCGCAGAATCGTTTTGTGAATACATACGGAGTTGCCGCCGCCATTTTTCGACTGTCACTCGGCTGTTTTTATCAGGTTCCGACAACTGATTTATGGTTTCCCGGAACGCCTTATCTATTATCAGGTAATTGAGGTCGAATTTCGAGGTACAGAATAAAAACAGATCCTCATCCGCGATCTCATAGACATGATAAGGGTGTCCCTCTTTGAAACTGATCAAAGTCAGCATCCGTTTTTTCGGAGGCCGGGAAAAGCAAGCCTCAAGAAGAATCAGGAAGATCACGGCGATCAACAAAATTCCCATGATCAACATCGAGAATGCCAGCGGTTCGGAAGAGTCTTTACGAGTATCGCTTCCAGCGAGTATAATCAGGAGCAGCCCGAAACAGCCCGCTTCCAGCACAGGCAACAGTTTTTCATGCTTCATATTCAATACTCCGGAATTGGCCCCGCTGCAGTCGTACCACTGCCGCGGGGCGGGTTTGACTATTTGCCGATAACCGGCGCTTTGGTTTCTTTTTCCAGAACCGAGCGGGTATCGAGGGTACTGCCGAGTTCGATCATATCATCCTCCGGCATATCGAATCCCGGAACGATTTCCTGCGGGAGTTCCGGAGGATAAAGCCGCTCCTCTTCAAGTTTGCGGCGCTGTTCCACCGCTTCGCCGAGTGTGGCGAAGCGCAGAAGTTCCGTTTCGGCATTTTTTTCCACTTCATCGGTGAGGTGAAAGATTTCGCCGATATCACCAGCCGCCTGAACACAAATGGCATACCTGACCGGTGGTGTCGGAGAATCGCCGTCCCGGAATTTCTCCCAGAGCCGATAGTGGCGTTCCGCTTCTTCTTCGGTGTCGAAAGTAAACCGCTCCCGGTAGTTTTCCCCGAGTTCGTCGTGAGTGATTTCCCATCCGGTTTCAGGCGGAAATGGTTCGATATCGTTGAGCTGTACGAAGAAGGGCGCGGTTTCAACCGTGAAGCCGAACCTGGGCTTTGCGGGTGGTTCCGGCTCCCGGCCGGGTACTGCGAGTGGGAGTTCGATCTTCTGCTCGCGCAGCCGCACCAGCTCCGGGTAGAGTTCGACGGCATAGCCGCGCGCGATCTCCCGGCCGAGGGCATCGGCCCCGGCCAGCACCATATCGTAAAGATAATGCGAAGCCGGCAACGGCAACTCCTCCTGAATTTGAGCGCGGGCGATGGCGCCGCCGATCCGGCGGGCCTGGATCAGAAAATCGAGGCGGTTGCGGGAGTCGGCATCCATTTGCGGATGAGCGGCAGCGGCGGCAATCTCCGCCGGAGGTTCCAGTACAGGGAGTTGACGAAGTTCCGACAGGATTTTTTCACGCAGCGGCGCGGACTGAAAACCGTCCTCCTGACGGTGCATTCCGATTTCACAGGTGAGTTTGTCGATGAGTTTCCGGTAATGTTCCATCATTGAAATGCCTTTCTTATTTGATTTGACTGTTGCGCAGAATGTCGAGAGCGGCGTTCCGCGACATCATGGCGGTTTCGTAATCGGGAAAGACCTGAGCGTACAGGTCGTAGCGGGGAAGCGAAATCATCTCCGACTTCTCGCCTCGGGCGGCCGGCGTGATCTCGCCGATCTCCACCCGACCGTCGGAAAAATACCGTTCGCAGTAACGCGCGGGTTCGGGGGATTTTTCGATTTCGGATGCGAAATGTTTCTGATTGGCGAGGAAGCCCCACACCATCGAAATGGGCGTTGCCAGTTCGGCTTCCACCTTGCCGCAGCCGCGCAAGGCGAGAGAGCCGGCCATGGCCCGCCGCGATTCACCGGCTTCGGCTTCCGCTCGCGACAGGATGATATTCCGGAGATAGTGATGCGCCCGGTTCCGGAAAATTTCCTGATTGGTCTCTTCCTCTCGGGTCAGGGAGAGTTCGAGGAGCGTGACGAACAGTTCCATCAGAAAATAGCGTTTTTCGACATCCGGCTCCTGCTGGAGAAAATCGCAGATGTAATTCCGGACGCCGGCGCTTTTCAGAACCGGGTTGGAGAGCGCGGAACGGATCAGCCGCAGGCGCCTGTCCGCCAGTTGGAAGATTTCGATGAATCTCTCCGGCAGGAATCCCGGCTCCGTCTGCATCTCCAGTTCGAGGTTCAGGAACTTGAAGAAGACGCAGTGAAATTTTCCGGCGCACTGCCAGAACTTCAGGTGAAGCCGATCCCATTCGCTTGTCAACTCCATGACGCCGGCCAGCCCCCACTCTTTGATGGTACGGTGGTACTCTTTGTCGGCAGCCAGGTGCCAGACGATCTTGAATGGCGGCGTGATGCCGTACAGCTCGTCCAGAACGGCGGTGCGGCATCCTTTGCCGGTGAGCTTCGCGTGGACGGCCTTGCGCTTGAGCATCAGCAGGAACCCCTGCAGCCTGTGGTCGAACACGTGGGTCTGGAAACAGTCGTTGATCAGTAACATGAATGGAACTCCTTTGTTTGATTGGGTTTGGGAAGCAAAATCAACTGCCGCGATCCGCCGGGAGCAAGATCGAGCCAGCCGGTTCGTTCTTTTTCCGGGGAGCACAACAGTTCGAACATAAATTCTCGGATGGTTCTCTCGACGGAGCTGCGAAGCTCGCGCGCGCCGTTGCGCGTATTGTCGATGGAGCGGATCGTTTCCTCGATCAGATCGGCCGAAAAGCCCCTGATATCGATCCGGTGCGTTCCCCGGTAGACCGGAAGCAGCTGCGCATAGAATTTACGGGCGATCAGCCGCAGGTGTTCCGGCTTGAGCGGCCGGAAGATCAGGATTTCATGGTTGAATTTGCCGAAACGGGCGACGAATTCGGGAGAAAACCGCTCTTTCAACTGCATCTCCAGACTCTGCTGCAGCCGGCGTTCGCTGAGGTGTTTTGCGCTTTGGAAAAGGTGAGCGCCGATATTGGAGGTGGCGATCAGGAAAAAGCGTTCGAGATTGTAGGTGCGATTGTTGTTGAGTGTGATCCGCGCGGCATCCAGCTGCTGCAGAAGGATCGTGAAAAGCTGCGGATGCGCCTTTTCGATTTCATCGTAAAGGATGATGCCCTCGTCGTTCTCTTCGAGGAAGCGCTCAAGACGGCCCGGAGATTTTCCGCCGGGAGTACCGAGCAGGTTGACCAGCGCCTCCTCTCCGGCCTGACGTGAAAACTCCGACATATCGAGCCGCAGCAGCCGCGCATCGGGCGAACCGTACATGAATTCTGCCGCGGCCCGGACGGATTCCGTTTTCCCCACACCGGTGGGGCCGAGCAGAAACAGGGTTCCGCGCGGCCGGTTGGGAGTGCTGAGTTGGCACCAGCCGTATTTGATGCAGTCGGAAAACGACCCGATGACGGTTTCCTGTCCGATGATCTGCCGGCGCAGAAAAGTTTCCAGACGACGGCTTTTCTCGACGACTTCCCGCATGGTGTCTTTTGAATCTCTGTTCAGGTTTCTCATGGTTAATTAACTCATAAAAATTTGAAATTTTATTGAGATTTGCTCTTGATGTTTTGGATCCGAGATGCTTTATTGATATCGCATAAAGGAGATCTATTCTAAAATTAAATTAAACACATATCATCTTTATTTCAAGCGCATAGCAAAAATAAATCAAATAAAAATCGATAAAAATGAATCATATATAACCATTGTATATCACGGTTATTTATCGTTACGATAATAACGATAAAATAATAGTAAATAATAACGATAAAAAACAAGGAGCGGATAAGATGAAAATGTACCATCAGCTCTCCGACAAAGTGAAAGGCTTCGTGATTTCCGTTGTGATCCTGGGAATGTCGTGGCGGTCGGACGCCTCAATTCAGCAGGTGACGCTGGACCAGGGTCTCGGTTTTGTGGGGTATTTCATAATCGGGATGATCATGCTGACGAGCCTGATTCTGATCGGAGTCGGTGGGTATCAGCTCAGCCAGGATTCCGGACGCGGCAAAATGACGATTGCCGGCGGCGTACTGACCCCGGTGTTTCTGGCGGTGGTCTATTGGATCTTCAAAAATATCCTGAACATCGACCTGGATTTCATTTCCAATCTGTGAGGAGCCGGATATGAACGAGGAAATTTTGATCGTAATCAACCGCAATCCCGGCCAGGCGGTTCACTCGGTCGTGAAACTGTTCGGCATCCGCATTCGGGGCAACAGCGTCTACATCTTTTTCGGCGGCCTGCTCGCCGGGGTGCTGCTGGCCATGGCGGCTTATCAGGTCAGCATCCTGCTGGCGGCAATGTTGCTGGTTGCGCCGGCAGCTGCCGCGGTCGTTTTCATCCGGATGTTCGTGGTCAACAAACCGCGCGGTTATTTCGGCTTCTGGCTTGAGGAACGTTTTCGCGGTTCCAAACTCAATCCGCCGCAGAAAGCAGGAGGTAACCATGCGTCTGCCTAATGCGTACATCGTACAGACAGCGAATCCGCAGGAGAGTTTTCTGGTCTACGGGGAACTCAACTCCAGGGGATTTGCAGCGAAAGGCTACCGGCTTGAGGTGCCGAATCTCGACAATGCGGGCAATGCGCTGAAGAACGATCTGTTCATGCGCCTATCGGGCTGGCTGGCTTCGCAGAGCCTCGATAAGCGCATCCAGATCCGCTATACGCGGGATGCGGACTACCGGGATATTCTGGAACGGTACAAAGAGGACACGGAACAGTATGCCGCCGATCTCTGGAGCCGGAAAATCCGCTCTGAGAATTATGATGATTTCATGCGGCGAATTGCGGAACGCAGACTGTACCGGGAGTATGTTTCCGTATATTTCAGCAGGGAGCTGCGTCAGTTTATCGGTTCGGATTTCATACCGGAACAGGAACAGGACAGGCGCCAGTTTGAACGGGAAGTGACTACCGCCTTTGAAGCAGACCGGACGGAACTGCAGCAATTTTTGAATCAGCCGGTAACTCCGTTGGATCACATCGGACTGTACAAGGAATACTACCGCGCGGTCAATAAATCGGCGTTCGATCTGGATATCGATTACGAGGCGGATTTTGAGGCGGATCTCGCCGGAATCTACCGTTGCGGCTATGCGAAAACTTCTTCCGAACCTGGTGCGGTGAGTTTTCACTCGGACGGCTATTTCCACAATATCTTCACATTGCACGATTTTCCGAAAAGCGACCTGACGCCGTTCGCCGGCAACCGCCTGCTGGGAAACGATATTCAGAATTTGACGATAGCAGTCAATATTGAACCGCTGGACACGGAAAAGGTCATTGAACAGAAACAGAAGCACTGGCGCCGGGTGCGTGCGGACCTGCTGGAAGAAGAGAGCGAAGTTGCGGCTTCGGCCGGGCTGGATGAGCTGACCGAGCACATTTACCGGCTCGGCAAGGGAGAGGATTCGCCTTTCCGGATTGAGTATGTGATTCATACCTGGAATAAGGATGCCGCTGAACTTCAGAGCGACAGCATGATTCTGCGGCAGGCTGCGACTTCAATGCTGACCTCGCTGGACTCCTATGAACTCGGTCTGCAGTCCATGCACAATTTCCTGAAGACGCTGCCGGGATACTCCTGGTATAAGCGGCATGATGCGGCATTGGACTGCATGCACCGCCCGCTGGCGGCCATGCTGCCGTTTTCCTGTTCATTTGTCGGGAAAGGCGCGGAGGGAAATATTCTGTTCGGAGGCGATCACTGCAATCTGATGACCTTTTCGTTTTTCGACGGCGACACGCCGCAGCATACGCTTTGCCTGGGGCAGACGGGATCGGGGAAGTCGGTCAATTTCGTATCGATTCTCTCGCAGGCATACTACCAGTTTGCCAAGGTCGTGATCATCGAAGAAGGCGGCAGTTACTACAACTTGACGCGGATTCGCGGGAATGAGGCACAATATATTGTGATCGACCCGAATGCCAACCAGACGTTGAACTACTTTGACACCGGCGGCCTGCCGCTGACTCCGGGACAACTTGAATTTGTGACGGCGTTCCTGACCGCTATGTGCGGCGAGAGCAGCGACCTGGAGGTGATTCAGGACCGGACCGCTCTCATCAGCCCGTTCGTCGCGGCAGTCTATACGGATGCGTATGTCGAATGGCGCAACCGAAACCGCGAAGGACTCGAACAGGCTGCCCGGATGGCGTTGTCCGTGGAAAAACTGATTCCGTCCATGCCGATCGACCGGAATACTGCGCTGGACGCCTGGATCGAACTGCGGGATGCGCTGGCTGCCCCGGCGGAGAGTCCGGATGAGGCCCGGCGCAAACTGCAGGAACTCTACAATTCGTGGACGATCCGGGAGCTCAATGACTACATCATCGAGGATTCCGAAATGCTGCGCAATATTTCGTATGCGTATATGGCGAAGTCGGATATGCCCTATCACAGTCAGCTGGTGGAGGCGCTGCGCGAAACTTCGCTGCTGCATCTGGATCGCTCCGACCTGAACCGGGTCGCGGCCCGGCTGGCGGTCTATTCCGTTGAAAGCGGCAAAGGCAGTCTGTTCGACGGTGAAACGACGGTGGATCTCGGCAGACGCTGGGTTCATATCGAACTCGGAAAAATCGCGCAGAGCGGTTCCGTACTGCGGAATCTGGTCGGGATTGTGATCAACAATCTGGTGATGAACCAGATCATCAATATGCCGCGCGGCAGCGCCAAACTGTATTTGTTTGAGGAGCTGGCCCGATTGCTCGCCACGGTTCCCGGAGCGGCGGAGATCGTCAAGCAGTCTTATGCCCAGTTGCGGAAATACAAGTGCGTGGCGGTCACGATCACGCAGTCCGCCGCCCAGATGACGCAGAGCGGCGTGGGGCAGATCGTCATGACGCAGAGCAAGCAGTTTCTGTTTTTGCGCAATACCGATGCGGCCGAACTGCGGCTGATCACGAATTATGTGCCGCTTTCGGAAGATGCGCAACGCAATGTCAGGAATTTTCCCGCGCCGGAACATCTTCCTCCGGGCAGGAAGTTCTCGTCGTTTCTCTTATATGCCCAACGGGCGGACTGGCCTGTTGTCGGCGTCGGCCGGAACTACGCTTCCCCGGCGATTCTTGCGGCCGCGGCGACCTCGGGAGGGCTGCACAACCGGCTGGAACGGCTGATGAAAGAACTTCAGGCTCAGAATGCGGGATTGCCGTTTGCCGAACTGCTTTTGAGGGCAATGGAGATCGCGACGGTCGACAATACGCTGTTTGCGATCCTCGACCGGATTGAAAAACTCGGCAATGAACAGATCAAATCTCTGGTGATCGACGCCAGAATTGAGTTCAACAATCTCATCAGGAAAGGAACATTGGTATGATTATGAAACTGAAAATGGAAATCCTCATCTGGAAGCTCGTTCACCGGGCTTTGCTGCTGGCTGTCGGGAGCGCGATTCTCGCTTTCGGAATAAGCTGCCGTGGAGCGAAGGTGCTGTATCAGGCAGAAGAGTTGTTAAATCCGACTAATTCGTTTGTCATTCCCCGTGAATGCGCGGGGCATACTGCCACCGTCTGGGCCGTATGCTATAAGCAGGGAGAAAACATCAAACTTATCGTTACGCTGTATGGGCCTGACGGACAAGCGATTGGAGTTTCGGAAGCCAACTACAACAATAAATATGAAAACACAAGCAAAAAGACGCAATGTGTGCTGAATCGGACTCTTGTTTTGCAGGAAGGAACTTACAGCATCACCCTTGATGGAAAAAGCGAAAAAGACGTGATTGCCAAGACGGAGAGTATTCTGGTGATCTGCTGGGATTGCGCCGGTGACGATGCCACCATTCTTCAGCAAGAACTGACCGGCCAGTTGGACAATCTCCGTCAGGAATTGAACGGCAAAATCGACACCGAGACCAGAAAACTGCAGGATCAGATATCGAATCTGCAGAAGGCTCTGAACGACGCGATCGGCGATCATGACCGGGATCAGGCCGAATTGCTGAAGAAGATCGAGGAGTATAAGAAAGAACTCGCGGATTCGGTTTCCGGCCTGCAGCAGAAGTTGTCCGAACTGGAGGCGAAGCAGGCGGAATACCTGTCCGAACTGGAGAAACTCAAGCAGAAGCACGATCAGGATATTGCCGCCGTGAATGCGCGGATCGACGAACTTGCGGCACAGTATGCGAAAGACGCGGCCGGCCTGAATGCCAGACTTGATGAGATTACGGAGTCCCTGAAAGGTCTGGAGGAGAGTTTCGGAGTCGACGGCGGCGAGTTGAAAGAGCAGATTGAGAAGCTGACGGAGACGCAGACTACGCTTCAGCACCAGATTGAAATCATCGAGCGGCAGCACAGCAGCGATATGAGTGCCGTCCAGCAGAAGATCGATTCGGAAACCGCCCGGATTCAGGCTGCCCACGACGCGGATATCAAACAGATTCAGCAGTCGATCAGCCATCTGGATGAGAAGTTCAGCACGGAAAATGCCCGGCTCGAAAATTCAATCGAGAAAATCGACAGCCGCCTGGAACAGCTTCAGAAAGAATACGCGGCCGGCAACCTGAGTTTGAAGGAACAGATCGATGCCCTGAAGTATCAGCAGCTCTCCTTTGAAAACCAGCTTTCCAACCTGAGCCAGACGCATTCCCGCGATGTGGCGGCGCTGCAGACGGAGATCCGGGAAAAGACGGAAGCGTTGTCCGGAAAAATCGATACCGCCGTGGCGGACTTCCGGCAGGAACTGGTGTCGTTGAACAACACTTACAGGGAAAAAGCCGGAGAGCTGAAAAATGAACTGGAAGCAGTGAATTCCAAGCTCGAATCCGAGGTTGACAAACTGAATGCCGCCGACCGGGAGCTGTTCGAGCGGATCGCAGATTTGCGGGTACAGCAGGCGGAATACAACTCCCGGCTCGAAACGCTGAAGGCGATCCACGAAAAGGATATGGAAGCTTATCGGAAAGAGCTGGAGGAACTGGATGCCGACTACCGGGAGGCGGCGGCGGAAATCCAGGCCCGGATCGATGCGTTGGAACAGGAGGCAGTTTCGCAGCGGGCGCAGCACGAAGCAGATGTGCAGGCAATCCGGAAACAGATAGAGGCTGTCTCCGGAGAATTGAACGAGGATATCAAAGCCCTGTATGACGAATTGGAAAAACAGCAGCAGGCTCTCGACGCGCATAAGCAGGAGGTCCTGGCCGAGATCGATAAGCTCCAATTGCAGATTACCGCGCTGGACGATGCGATGACCGCCCGGCTGAAGAGCCTTGAGAACCGGATCAAATACGCAGTCTATTCGGATGAGAAACTGGAAGCACTCGAAAAAGAGTACGCGCAGCTCGTACAGGCCAAGGAGACGGAAATAGCGAATATCGATCTGGAAATCGAAGAGCTTCGCAAACTGGGGCTGGACGCCGGGGCAAAGGAGGAGATTCGCAATCTGAAGCTGCAGGAGCTGACCGCATTGCGCAACGAATTGAGCGACATCCGGTTCGCGATCCAGCTCCGCCATGACGATTCGGAGTTCGCGGCACACGAAAAGGAGATCGAGTGGTTGAAGGAGGAGCTGGCGGCCCTGCGGAATTCGGCGGATCTGCAGATCAAACAGCTTGAGGAGAAGCTGGCGGAGGCCGAGAAGAAATTCCAGGAACTGCTGGAACAGTTGAAAAACGAAGCCGGGGCAACGGATGCGGAGCTGAAGCAGCAGATTGCCGATCTGCAGGGGAAAATCGATGAACTCACGGAAACGCTGCGCAATGAACAGCTTGCCGGAGACGATGCCCTGAAAAAGCAGTTGGAAGAGCTGGATGCCGCTCACAAGGAACTGCTCGAAAAGCTCGATCACGACATGGGCGAGCGGCTGGACCGCCTGAAATATGAATTCGATACGCAGTTCGAAAATCTGCGTTCCTCGATCAATAACGTGGCGTACCAGCAGAGATTTTCCAATGGGAACGGCAGCAGCTCCTACGGGTTGCCGTCGGTGCAGGCGGAGGAGGTTCCGGCCGATACCCGCGATATGCGGGTCAGTCCCGATCTGATGCTGGAAATATAACACTGAACAGGGAGGAAATTATGTTGAAACGATTGATGATGGCAGGGATGTTGATTGCTGCAGTGTTCAGCAGCCGCGGAGCCAGAGTATTTTACCAATCCGGCGCAGCAGCACGCAGTTATCAGATTCCGGTGACGGCGGACCAAATCGGCCATACGGCCACCTTTCTCGGGTGCGCCCAGCGGTTTAACGACAATTATCTGCACATCGTGATCTACCTGACCGATCCGGAGGGAACCCGGCTCGGCCAGACGATCCTCGACACGAAGGTGACGGCGAGCATCAGCCTGATCAAGACGACGCAGCTGATTGAGGGGAATTACGTCTTTGCGGAGACCGGCAACGGCGACGATCCCACCCGCGGCGAGATGGTGATGGCGACGGCGATCGACTGGGACGCTCCCGGCGACGACATCGGCAGTCTGCAGCAGGAGTGGAATCAGATGCTTGACGATCTCAAGGACGAACTGAGCGGCGAGCTGGACACCCGGACCGCGGAGCTGCAGGGGAAAATCACAGAGCTGCAAAAGCAGTTGAATGACGCGATTTCCAAACACGATGCGGATCAGGCGGCGATCCTGAAAAAGATCGAAGAGTTTCAAAAAGAGATTTCCACCTTGGAAACGGAGCTGAAAGCCAAAATTGCAGAGTTGGAAAAAGCCAAAGGCGAGCTGCAGGCGGAACTGGATCAGCTTCGTGCGGATCATGAAAAGGATATTGCGGCACTGAATGCCCGGATCAATGAACTGGATTCCAAATACGGGACCGAGATCACTGAAATCCGGAATACGATCACGCAGCTCACACAGAACATGGAACAACTTGAAGATCGCTTTTCCGCGACCGACGAGGAGCTGAAAGAGAAAATCGAACAGCTTGAAAAGGAGCAACAAGAAATTCGGCAGGAAATCGGCAATGGCAACCCCGAACTGAATGCCAGACTTGACGTGCTTGAAAAACAGCAGCAGGAGTTGGAAAACAGGCTGAATGAGGAAACGGAGGCGCTTCGCGGCGAGATTTCCGAGCTGGGCAAACAGCAGAATCAACTCCGGCAGGAACTGGAACTTGCGAAGATCAAGCATGACAACGATATCGCGTCGATCCGGAGCCGGATCGATTCGGAAACCGCCACGCTGAAAGCCGCGCATGAGGCGGATATCAAACTGCTCGAACAGTCGATTTCCAATTTGGATTCCAAATATGCAGCCGAATCCGGACGGCTCAGTTCGGAACTGGAGAGGACCAACGATCGGCTGTCAGAACTGGAAAAGGCGTATGCGGCCGGCAACAAGGAGCTTGAAAGCGAGATCAATGCTCTGAAGCTGGATCAACTGTCGCTGTCCAACCGGATTGCAAATCTGGAAGCGACGCATTCGCGTGATGTTTCCTCGCTGCAATCGCAGATCAACGAGAAGAATGCGGCGTTGAATGACAAAATCGACAGCGCCGTGGCCGATCTGCGTCAGGCGCAGCTTGCCGCCGAAAACCGGTATCGGGAGCAGGTCCGGGAGCTGAATGACCGCCTTGCCGGTCTGGAAGCGAAATTGGACGCCAAAGTCGATCGCCTGAGCGACGCCGATCGGGAACTGTATAAGGAGATCGCCGCTCTGCGCGAAAAGCTGGCGGGGCATCAGGCAGAACTGGAAGCGGTCAAGGCAGCCCATGAACGGGACATCACCGCTCTTGAGGAACAGTACCGCGAACTTGACGCCAAATATCAGGCCGACAAGGCGGAACTTGATTCCCGGATTGCCGACATCGAAACCGATATTGTAGGGCTTCGTGAGAAGCACGAGGCGGATATTGCGGCTATCCACACGGAAATCGATGAGGCCGCGCAGGGACTCAATGAGGAAATCAAAACTCTCTATCAGGAACTGGCGGCGCAGAAAGAGGCGCAGAAAGTCCATGAACAGGAAGTGGTTCAGGCGATAGACCGCATTCAGCAGCAGATTGCTTTGCTGGACGCGGCGATCAACGAGCGGCTGGCCAACCTTGAAAACCGGATTCGCTACTCCGTCTATTCGGATGAGAAGCTGGCCGAACTGAAGAAAGCATACGAAGAGAAAGTCCGGGAAAAGGAAGCGGAAATCGCCGCGCTGGATATCGAAATCAGAAAGCAGCAGGAGGCCGGTCAGGACGTTGCGTTGTTGCTCGAACAGCGCAACCGGGCGCTCACGGAACTCGGAAAGCTGCGGAATGAACTCAAGGATATCGAATTTGCGATCGTAATTCGCAACGATGAGTCTGAATTTGCGGTTCATGAGGCTGAAATCCTCCAACTGAAGAAAGAACTGGCTGCGTTGCGAAATTCGACTGACGCTCTGATCAAGGATCTGCAGCAGCAGTTGATCGACACGGAGAAGAAACTGCTGGCGTTGATCGAGGAAATCAAGGCCGGCGCCGCAGGCGAGGATCAGGAACTCCGGCAGGAACTGGAAGCGTTCAAGGAACAGATTCTTGAACTGATTGAGAAACTGCAGGCCGGCCAGACCGGAGGCGACGACGCCTTGAAACAACTGATTGAGGAACTGGACGCTTCCCACAAAGAGCTGCTGGCGAAGTTGGAACAGCAATTCGCGGACCGTCTGGAGGAACTGAAGGTTCAGCAGGACAAGCAGTACGACAATCTCCGAACAACGATAAGCGACCTTGCGCTGCAGCAGCGGTATGGCGCCGGGGGGCTGTACGGGCGGGAATCCTACCAGCTCCCGCAAATCCAGTCGGAAGAAGTACCGGCTGATAATCGTGATCTTCGGGTGAGTCCCGATAAAACCCTTGAAATGGAAATTCTTTAGCAGAAGGAGAAGTGAGTATGAAACGAATTGTGATGATGGTCTGTGCGGGAGCGATCGGAATGGCGGCATTGTGCGGCTGTTCGTCGAGCCAGTTGGCGAATACGTCAGCTTCCGGCCTGCTGGCCCCGGCCCTCGGCCTTGGCGGCGGACTTGCCGGATTGTATGCAACCGAGGACGAGGATGTCGGCACGCAGCTGGCGGCGACCGGAGCCGCCGCGGCGGGAGCTTTCCTGCTCGGCCAGTTCATTGAGAACGACTTCAAGGAAGAGAAGGCCAAAGAGTACCGGGCCGGTTACGACCTCGGCCGTGCGAACTCCATCAAGGAACTGTACTGGCTGACGCAGAAACTCCATCAGGCGCAGGATGGCGATCAGCCGCAGATGCAGATGTATGAACTGCCGGTGCAGTACCCGGCCGATGGCGCGAAGTATGTCCCGGATACGGTCTATCTGCCGGTCGTCAAGTAGGAGATGCAACGATGAAAATGGCGAAATATACCGCTGCAGCCCTGTTCGTCGCGCTTCTCTGTGCTCCGCAGTCGGCAATGGCGTTTCTGCAGGAAGTGCATGACAGCGTGATCTACGTGCACAACACGATCAAGGCGATTCAGGACGAAGCCTATCAGCAGATGGCATTGGATATCGGCGCCGACCAGCTCGGAACGACCGGAGAAATCCTGAAAACCAGCGTGGACACGTTGAAAGTCACCAAAGATACCTTCGATGTCTGCAAGGATACTTACGATACCGCGATGGATATCTCCGGCTACATCGGAGACCCGATGAAGCTGACTTCCTATCTGAATTCGCGCTTCTGGCACGAGAACGAGATCTCCGCCGCGCTGAACATCACCCGCGACGCGATGGAAATGGCCGACGGCGATGTCGCCTATACCGGCGAAATCGAATCGATGCTGCATCAGGTCGATTACGCGGTCGCCGACGTTCAATTGAAGCAGTCGGAGAATCTGGCGGAAACTCAGAAAGGGGCGATTGCGGTTCACAAGTTCATGTCGGAATGGGGGCCGAAGGCGCTGATTCAACTGGCCGATCTGAACCGGGAGGACCAGAAATACAATCCGCGCGAATCCTCGCTGACGGAAATGCAGTACGCAGCTTACCGGAACGGCATCTGGCAGTCCAACACGCTCGGACAGATGTTCGCGGCGCAGACCGCCCACTCCGCGATGGTGGCGCAGCAGCTCTACATGGAAAATGTGCGCACGGATCAGGCGGACTACGACCGTGCCAAAGCGATCTATGACAACCGGAATCTGACGGAAGCCGGGAAAGCGGCGCTTGAGTCCAAAGGGGCCATATCCGGCAATTTCATCGACGCAATTCTGGGAGATGACGAATGAAACCGGAAATGGCATTGCAAAACATCATGCAGGTGATGGTCGATATTCTGGACAAGATGCACATGGTCTGTCTGGCGTTCGCCCTGCTGCTGATCCTGCTCTCCGTCTACCGGCAGTATTCGCAATTCGGGGAGTTCCTCGGATTGAAATACATGGCGGGCGTACTGCTGACGGTCGTCCTGATCGGGCTGTTTCCGGAAGTTTCGGATTACCTCTTCCGGGCCATGTTGAAGTGGGGGCGGCAGGTCACTGCCGAAGCGGAGGCGGTGATGAAGGTCCTGTTCGATATTGAAATCGACGGAGCCTGGTATGACTCGATCGTCGTGGGGATTTCGAGCGTGATGTACAAAGGGGGCATCTGGATCGGCCGTTTTATCCGGGAGATCATGGTCATCGTGCTGTGCGGTTTGTTCCTGATCCTGAAAACCCTGTCGCCGATCTTCATTGCGATGCTTGCCGTGCCGGAAACCAAAAGCGTTGCGATCAATTTCCTGACCGTGGCGTTCGGATTGGTGATGACGCCTCTTTGTATGTTGTTCGGCGACCTTGCGATGATCTGGGTTGCGGCCCAGATGTGGGAGCAGACCGGGATGCTTGCCGCCGTCACGGCTGCAACCGGAAGCCTGGCCGGCGGCGCGGTCGGCGGAAGCCTGACGGTGCTGGCGAGTTCACCGCCCGGAGCCATCACGGTTGCCGCCGGAGCAGCCGGGGCGCTGATCGCTTTCGTTTGCGTGTTTGTCCTGTTGTGCGTGGTGATGTATGTGGGAATTCCGTGGGCCTGCATTTCGCTTTTCCGCGGAGCGGGAATCGGCAATGCGCTGGCGATGTCGCTCAATACCGCCTCCAATGTGATGGCGGTGGTCAGAACCGGCCAGACTGCCGCCAGATCGGCGCCGGGAGGGCTTGGAACCGTTTCAAAGGCATTACACGCCAGAAGCGCTGCAGCCAATCCGGCCGGAGCCGCCGGGGCGGGACGCTCCCCGGCCGGAAAGGAGGAAGCATGAAACGGTCACTCTTTGTCTTTCCCGGCCGGATTCTCGTTGAAGAACAATGTTTCCGGCGCGGGCGTGGAGTGCTTGCGGATATTTTCCCGTTGAATCCTGTGGATTTCCCGGGCGTCTTTGATCGCCTGCCGACGTCTCGCCTCCTTCCGGCGGTCGGCCTCGACCTGCTTTTCCATAAGCTCGGTCTGGCGTTTGATGTTCGCTCGGGTTTCCTCCGATTCGCCGCAGCCGGTGAAAACGAAACCCGCAAGGCAGGCTCCGAGGATCAGGAATTTCTTCATAGCAGTTCCTTTCTTTGGAAAAGTTGTTACAAACGGGTCTGCCCGTTCACTGATCAGAACGGGCAGACCGGAAAGGCAATATATGTCTGCTGAAATTTATCATCCCACTGCCTGTGAACTGGTTTGCCGGGAACGTCGGTTACTCGTTTTCTGGATCGTTTATCATGCCGTCATCTGGATTGCCATTGCATTGGGCGCGTTTTTCGCGGTCCAGTATATGACCATGCCGGACCGGGTGCTGGTCCTGGGACGCGACCGCAATATCTACCTGGGCAATTCCGCACCGGTGGAGTCCCGGATCGTAATTGAGGACATCGCACTGCGGGCGGCCTATGCACTGCTGTCGCGCCGGTACGATTACCGGGACGACCGGCTGCTGGAAATGGTCTGTACGAAGCGCGGCCTCGGGCGGGCGCGCAACTATCTGGACAGTACCCGGGAGTTGTTCGAGCGGCGGATGCTGATGCAGGAGATCGAACACTGTTCGGTCGAATACGTCAGTTCCGGCGGCGGATATTTCGCTCTGGTCAAGGGAATCCTGAACCTGAGCGGCATCTATTTCGGCTATCCGCACATTCAGAAACGCGACTTCGCGCTGCTGATGCGGCTGGAACGCTCGGCTTCGGATTTCGAGCTGCCGTTCCGGGTGGAAGGACTGAAACTGTATGAGGAGGAACATCAGGATGAATGATCCGAGTTATCGCAACTGGAACCGGTGGCTGCTCCGGGGAGTGCTGGTCTATGTGCCGCTCTCTTTCCTGACTCCGCTGCTGATGTACCAGTTCCGGGACAACAATCGTCTGATCGTGATCGACGGGCGCAATTCATACCATGTCACGAAATACGCCTCACAGGAACAACTGGTCCGGCTCTATGAATATATGGCAAGGCTGGGGACCGATGCGCTGCTGATGCGGAACCCGGCGGGGCTGGACCGGCCGGAACTCTTCGATGAGATGTATGTGGGACAGGCCCGGCAGAAGGCGCTCGATCTGCTCAAGGCCGAGGCGGAGAATTTCGGGAAACAGGAGCTCCACCAGAAAGCGGAGATTCTCGGAATTCAGGTATTGGAGGCCGACAGCCGCACCTCGTTTTTGAAAATCTCAGGACAGCTGCTCCGCAACTCCGGCAGGAACCTCAACGCTTCCGCAGAAATTCTGCAGTTCGAGCTGTCGATGAATCTCGTGGTCAACTACGACCTCGGAAAAAATGCGGTTTATCCGTTTGTCGTTTCCGATATCAATTTCAATCAGCAATCAATCAGAAAGTAGAGGTGACACATGATGTTGAGAAGTAACATGTTCCGCCGGTTCGGATTCCTGCTTGCCCTTGGCGGGCCGATGTTCTGTTCCGCCGGGGAAAGCCCGGAAAGGCAGATCCGGGAGATGAACCAGTTTCAGGAGTATGTGCTGGCGCAGGGGGAAGTCTACAAGATCTATGTCAAAAAGGACGACGGCGTGACGACTGTGACGTTTCCGTCCGCCATCTCCAAGATCGCCGGGGTGAAC
>ERZ840096.1776-NODE-1776-length-20620-cov-4.219840_pt1 | contig 20620 bp, 19 predicted proteins | sample MGYA00519878_ERZ840096 | MGnify/ENA primary metagenome ERZ840096 (study PRJEB31850, sample SAMEA3708865) | human gut metagenome | biome: human gut; feature: human-associated habitat; material: faeces | place: China | collected 2014 ...
GGCTCCTGATGGGGATAGATCTTCTTGATATTCTTTAAAATGACTTCTGCCATGGCAATAGGACCCTGAAAGCGATGCCTCCGCATACGCTTTCTCCCGGTTGTCAAAACAACACGGCTTACGGCAGGTCTCCACACTGCCGCACCGCAGGCCTGCGGTATTCCTCCTTTTTGATCTGGCTCCGAAGCTGATATCATGGAGAGCTGGCGAAGCCGTATAGATTGGTTAGTAAGTTCCGGCGAATCCCGTGTTTCACTGAGCAGGCCAACAAACCGCCTGCCGCAACAGCATATAGTCCAAAAGGCAGCAGATCAGATTTTCTGAAGCCCCGGCAGATCCGCAGGCAGTAAAGACGCCGCTTCATCGTCCAGCAGGTAAATGCAGTTTGGATGCTCTTGCAGCACAGAAGCAGGCACTCGGTTAGTCACTGGTCCCAAGATCGCCTCCGCCACAATTTCAGCTTTCTTTTTGCCGTTGGCAATCACAATTACTGTTTTGGATTCCATGATCTGGGCAATTCCAAGCGTAATCCCCTCTGTCAAAGGGAGATCCTGACCGCTAAAATACTTCCGCTGCACAGACTTTGTTGTGGCGCTCAGCGGCGTCCGATGGGAACGCAGTGAAAAATCCACGCCATCCTCATTAAAGCCCAAGTGCCCGTTCATGCCGATCCCCAACACTTCCACAGAAATAGGGCCATAACGGTCGATAAAGGCATCCTGTTCCTCCAGCTGGGCGTCAATGTCTGATTGAGAGCCATCAAAGAGGAAGGCATCAGCAAACGGTTTGCTCATTTTTTTCAACAGTTTTTCACGGATGAAGTTGGAACAACTGCCCGCATCGTCCGGGCCAATGCCTACCCAGTCATCCAGTTGGACAAACTTCAATTCGGCGGGGTCGATCTCTCCGCAGTTCACCTTACTGCAGAATACCTCCAGCATACCGACCGGCGTATCACCGCCGGGAAAACTGATCAGCGCCTGAGGCTCCGCTTTGATTTGGTGCTCCACTATATCCGCGGCGGCACGACTCATGGCGTCATAATTTTTCGCAACGAGTACCTGCATATAACAGTTCTCCTTTCAGATTGTACTTCTGTATGTATCATACCATCAAAGCCATCTGTTTCGTTATAACGATTTTGTCCCATTTTCTGAGTTTTTTTGCCATCAGAGCATGGCAAAATTTTTATAGAAACTGTGCGAAAAACTTCATTGCTTACCTCTTTCGCTTTCTTTACAATGAAGGAGGATGATAGCCGCTCTCCATTGTGCGGCACTATTAAGAAGGGAGACTTTTTTATGATCGTTAAAGTCGGCGTTATTGGAATCGGCACCGTTTCTCAGCTGATGCACCTGCCCATTCTCAGCGGGCTACATGAGCAGTATCAGATTACTGCCGTGTCCGATATTTCCCCCACTCAGCTTGCGTTTATCGCGAAAAAGTACAACGCAACACCCTATACCGACCCCTATGAGTTGGTAAAAGATCCCAATGTGGATGCCGTATTTGTCTGCTCCCCCGATCAGTACCATGCCGCATATGCCCTGGCCGCTATGGAGGCCGGGAAACATGTGTTTGTGGAAAAACCTGTTACCCTCTGCATGGAGGATCTGGAAAAGCTGATTGCTGCCGAAAAGGCACATCCTGAGCTGGTGTGTATGGTGGGCTATATGCGCCGCTACGGTAATGGCTTTCTCAAGTGCAAGGAACTGCTGCAAGCTGATGACCGAAAGATCGAATATATGCGTTTCCGCGACATTATTCTGGAGGGCGACTTTTTCATGGGACAGACCCGTCTGCCCTATTTGTCCAGCGACATTCCCCAGTCTGCCAAGGAGGAGAGCGGACGTCTGCGCCGGGAACAGGTGGGACGTGCTCTGGGCGAAGGCTGCACGGAACAGCAGCGCATTACCTATGTGATGCTCACTGGCCTTGGTTGCCACACGTTAGCCGCCGTCCGTGAGTTGGTGGGACTGCCGGTGGAGATCGAATCTGTCTCCGTTCAGGGAGAGCATGTGGTCATCGTGTTCCGCTATGAGGATTTCCTCGCGGTATATGAAATCGTCAACGATCAGGATGTGGTGCAGTTTGATGCCGCCATCGAGATCTATCAGCATGACCGCCGCATGAAGATCAAATACGAAACTCCCTATCTGCGGTATCAGCCCCAGACCTTTGAGGTGATCGAATCCACCAAGAACGATACCAAGACCACTCTGTATGGCCCTGACTACAGAGATGCCTTTGAAAACGAGGTCAAATATTACCACGACTGCATAGTAAATGGCACTAAGCCCAAATCTGATTTTTCTGACGCCATGGCTGACCTGAAGCTGTTCCGCGACATCTGTATGAAGATCAAGGAGTAATTCGCATGGATGAGTCACTGCTTCAACGCTATATTTCCCAACAGAGCGCTGTGTGGAAGGCTCTGCTGGATAAGCGGGAAAGTCTGACTGCTCCCTTTGCCGTGCTGGAGCCGAAGCCTGATCGGGTAATCCTGATCGGCTCCGGTTCCTCCCACTATGCCGCACTGATGGCACGGCCAGTTCTGGAGCAGGCGTTCGGCGTAGAAGTCAGCTGCTTCGTTCCCTCGCAGGAAGAACAGCTGATCCGCCGCCGTGCTGCGCACCCATTGTATATTGCCGTTTCCCAAAGCGGTATCAGCACCAATACATATACGCTGATCCGATCCCTGCGGGCACAGGGTTATCCTGTTGTCGCGCTGACAGAACATCTGGATTCTCCTGTCGGAAAGGCGGCGTCGCTGGCCATTCCACTGCTCATCGGTGAGGAGCGTATCGGCGCCAAAACCAAGGGGGTCACCGCCACGGTGTTGACGCTGATGCTGCTGGGGCTTTCCGTTTGCCGCGATGAATCTTACCGGACGAGATTATATGCCGCGCTGGATGCGCTGATTATCCAATCGGCGGAAAATCTTCGCCGCGCACAGATATGGAGCCGCGCACATTTGGAGGAAGTAATTCCCTTCCGCCACCTGTACGTCATCGCCGGAAACGATGGTCTGGGGGCTGCTCAGGAAGCCGCTCTAAAGCTGCTTGAAACAAACTACCTGCCGGTTTCCTGCTATCCTTTAGACGAATATACCCACGGGATTCAGAACGCCTTAGATGGTGATGCCTGTCTCATTTGCCTGCTGCCGCCGGAAACGCATACCGAGCGGACGCGGATGCTGACGCTTACCGCCTTTGCCCGTTCTGTGGGGGCGCAGTGCTTTCTCATTGCTCCTGGCGGTGTGGAAAATGATCTCACCGCTTTGAATCTGCTGGATACCGAATGCCGTGAGCTCCGCTGTCTCACCTATCTGCCCGCTGTGCAAACTCTGGCCGCCGTTCTATCTGCTGCCCGTGGAATCGATACCTCCCGCCGCCGTTATCCGGATTTTTTTGCCCTGATGGGCAGTAAAATGGAGTAACGGCTATGGAAAAACGCCCATTGAATCTGCCGTTTCTCGGTTTGCAGGCACTGCTGATCTTAATTGACTGCATTGCCGTTGCATATGTGTCGCCCATTCTGGTGTCTTTCGGCTATTCCCCTATGCGTATCGGACGGGTGATGACTTTGGCGGCGCTGGCGGCCACCCTTGCCCGACCGGTATGGGGTTATCTCAACGACCATTTTGCGTGTGCCCGGCAGGTTACGTTGCTGGCCACCGCCGCAGGGATCAGCTGCTACTGTCTGCTGGTTTTTGGGGGTGACGCCCGCCCAGCAGTAACGGCAGTTGCCGTTATGGGGCTGAATGTGACCATTGTGTGCATGATGAACTTTGTGGACGCTTGGGCGCTGCGGCTTATCAGCGAGGGGTATGTGCTCAATTACGGCGCCACCCGCGCCGGTGGGTCGCTGTCCTTTGCGCTGGGGGCTATGGTCTTTGGCTGGGCAGCCGCCCGGTGGGGCTTTCGTCCGGGAAGTGTGATTTTATGGGTACTGTTCATACTGCTGGCAATCGTGATCCTGCACCTGCCCAATCCGGCGCCCGCGTCAACTTCCTCCGTCGGCTTTTTTACAGCACTTCATCATGATGCCGCCGCCTTAGCCGGAAACCGGGCGTATCGGCTGATGCTCCTGGCCTCTTTCCTGTGTATGCTGGCCTCATGCGCTATAGACAGTTTTCATTCTGTGCTCATTCTCGCTTTAGGCGGGACGGAACGGCATGTAGGCGCGGCGCTTTTTGTGCAGGCGATCTGCGAACTGCCTGTGATGATTGGATACACCCGCCTGCGTGACCGTCTGTGTGCAGGCCCTGCGGTTCTGATGTCTGCCGCCATGGTATTTTACGGTTTACGTGCGCTGACGCTGGGCTTCGCTCACAGTCTGTGGGTGCCTTTGGCCGCATCGTCGCTGCAAGCGCTTTCTTTCGCGCTGTTTACACCTGCCTGCGTGGATTTCATATTAAGAACGGTATCCCCGCAGCGCCTTTCCACCGCCCACCTGGTCTTTCAGGCTCTTGGATCCGGTCTTGCCGCCATGGTGGGGAATACGCTCAGCGGTGCCGTAGCGGATGCCGTCGGCATCCACCGCATGTTTTCTCTGATGAGCTTACTGGCATTTCTCGGCAGCGCATTTGCCTGGAAAGCTGCTCACATTCCGAAAGAAAGAAGGGTATCCGAATGATTTTCATTGGCTGTGACGGCGGTTCTACAAAAACTGAATGGCTTTTGTGCAATGAGAGGGGCCGTGTGCTGGCCCATCGGACTTTTTCCGGCTGTAACTGTGCATTCCTGGGTGAAGACGGCTTTGCGCGGCTGATGGCAGACAGTGCCGAATCGCTTTTAGCTGACGCTGGGATCAACGCTGCCGATGTTGCCTCTGCTATGTTCGCGCTCACGGGATACGGTGAGATCCCCGGCACGGAAAGCAGCTTCCCTGCTGCCCTGCGGGCGGCGCTGCCGGGATGCGGGCAGATCTTGATCGACAATGACTCTGTGGCCGGATGGGCCGGTTCTCTGGCAGCCAAGCCCGGTATCAACGTGGTGGCCGGAACCGGGTCCGTGGCCTATGGAAGAGATCCGCAGCGGCACGGTTACCGTGTGGGCGGGTGGTCCCTGTTTTTTGCAGATGAGGGTTCCTGCAGCTGGGTTGCACGGCAGTTAATCACGGAATTCGTCAAGCAGTCAGACGGCCGCCGCCCACGCTCCGCTATATATGAGGAGGTACGCAGTGCTCTGGGGATCACCAAAGATTTGTATGTTTCCGGGTATCTTCAAACGGAGGTTCGAAATAATTCCGCACTTCTGGCCCAGCTTCAGCCGGTAGCCCTGCGGGCCGCCCGCAGGGGAGACACCTCCGCGCTGGATATCTATCGCCGCGCCGCCGCAGAACTGGCTGAAACCGCCGTAGCCATTCGCTGCAAACTGGACTTCCCTGTTGAAGTTCCTGTCCGCGTCTCCTATTCCGGCGGGCTCTTCCACGCGGGAGAGATCATTTTGCAGCCTTTCCGCAAAGAGATGGAACAAAACGGCTTCACCATAGAACCGCCCCTCTATTCCCCCGTGATCGGGGCTACCGCCCTGGCAGCAGAGCGGTTTATTTCCCCCGCAGCTTTGGATGACCTGCTGGCAAATGCCGCGCAGGCGCTATGATCGAACAGAAAGGTCGAATAAACTATGAGTATTCAAGTCACGATCGGCACTGCCCCTTGTTCATGGGGGGTATGGTGGCCGGACGGCACCCCTTCCCGCACACCCTACAACGTCTTTTTGGATCAGGCTGCTCAGGCCGGATATAAAACGCTCGAATTGGGACCTGTGGGATATCTCCCCACAGATGTGGAACAACTGCGTGATGAACTTGACAGCCGGGGGCTTTCTATCTGCGGTGGCACCGCCTGCTATGAATTTCTCAAGGCGTCATCCTTTGCTGATGTACGCAAGGACGTGGATGATCTGTGCAAACGTCTGCTGGCATTCGATGTGCATTATATGATGTCTATGGACGGCACAGCCTTTGCTCCCGGCGAAAAGGATAAACTGACAGAAGCCAAAAAACGTACGTTCGGCATTTTTGCAGAGATGGGCCGTTACTGCCGGGAGACCTATGGCGTGGAAGTATTGATGCACCCGGAGCGCAGATCCCTGATTGAAACGCCGGAGGAATTGGAGGAACTGATCGATCTGGGTCTCTCCATCTGCTATGATAACGGCCACTTCGCCGCTGCCAACGGCGGTTGGCAGCGAGGCGACCGCACTGCTCTGGATTTTCTGGAAAAACACATCGACAGGATTCCCTATCTGCATTTCAAGAATGTATCCCCCGCTATTCGCCGGCTGGAACTGGAAGGCGGTCTTGCCCCGGACGATCCTCGACAGGATGAGATGATGTGCGATCTGGAGGATGGCGTCATCGACTATGAAGCCTACCGAGACCTTCTGGATCGGCTGAATTTCAACGGTGTGGGCATTATCGAGCAAGATTGTCCCCACGCCACCACGGACGAGGCCTTTGCCATGGCGAAGCGCAATCTGAAGTATCTGCAGCGCATCCGTTTGATCCCCCAGGAATGAATAAAAACGTGAGACAGCATTACTGTCTCACGTTTTTTCGATCTAAATGTGCCCATTCGTCTGGCTGCGGTACTCTTTTGGCTTGACACCGGTAACTTTTTTGAAGATTTTGGAAAAATACACCGGATCGTAGATTCCCACAGCCTCTGCAATTTCATAAGCCTTTTTATCCGTGGTCTGCAGCAGCAGTTTTGCCTGCTCTATACGGGTATTGAGAATATAAGTGCTGAAGTTTTCCCCCATCTCGCGTTTAAAGAGTTTGCTGAAATAGCTGGGACTCAGATGTACCTGCGCCGCCAGCAGATCCAGAGAAAGGTTCATGCTGTAATTCTCATCAATGTATTGCTTGACCTCATAGATGATGCTGTCGATATTATCCGGCGTTCTGCCGACACGTAGCAGCGTCTCCCGTACTACTGTCCGCAATTCAGTCTCCAGTTCAGCCGGCGTTTCGCAGTGCAGGGCTGCGTAGTCCTCCGGTAAGCTGCCATCGGAAAGGTTATGGCTCAAAAGCAGACTTGTGCAGAAGCTGTGCAGCAGCCTGCCAATCTGCTGCATCCCGGAAAAGGGAATTTTTGCCTGATGCATACAGGTAAAGAGTTCCTCGAGATTTTTGGCCGCCGCATCCCGGCTACGGTTTTCCAAAGCGCTTTCTACCAGCCGGAGTCTTTCCAGCAGATCCTTCGCCGTATTTTCGGAGAACTTCGGCAGATCCTCGCTCCGCATAACAGAGGGCTGGCTGCTGTATAGGGTGAATTGCTGGGCATCATCTGCCTCGCTTGCCGCCACGGAGAGATGCAGTGAATTCTGATGGTGACGGCTGATGCCAATCGTCAGCACGAAGTCCGTATTCCGGTCCACCTCTTCCACCGCCTGCACGCAGATAGACTGAGGGTCTTGCCCGGTCTCCATTTGCAAAACAGCATAGCAGCAGTTATCACTGCGGGAAATCAGATAAAGTTTTCTTTCCCCGGCACAGGCACATAGGATCCGCTGGGCTTCTTGCAGCATGGCACATACATCGCCAGTTTCTTCACGGGAAAGCACGTGCATACTGAGGACATAGTAATTGTCCAGCTGAATATGAAGCGCATTAAGCCGTGTCAGTGTGTACAGCAGAGAGTGACGATTATGAAAAATCATTTCTCCCAAAAGCAGCTGCTGTTCCAACAACAGGTTTCGCTGCTCCGCCGCGGCACTGCCGTCTTTTTCCAGCAGACGGCAGGCTTTGTTCAATGCTTCCGTCAGCGCATCCTCCGTTGTGGGTTTGAGCACGAAGGCCGCCACCTGATACTGAATGGCCTGCTGGGCATATTCAAAATCCGGAAAGCCTGTCAGCAGAATGATCTGCGTCCGCGGGCAGTGTTCACGCACCCAGGCGCACAGCTGCAAGCCGTCCATTTCCGGCATGCGGATGTCCGTAATCAATATGTCAGGCGCTTGTTCCCGGATCTGACGGACTGCATCTATACCATCCCTGGCTACTGCCGATATTTGGCAGTCACAGCTGCGCCAATCAATAAGCTTCATCAGTCCCTTGGGGATGATCGGCTCATTATCCACCAGCATAACAGAATACATCATCACATCTCCTTGTCTATCGGCAATGCCAGCATGATCTGTGTTCCAGATCCCGGATGGGACCGAATGGTAAGGGAGGCCTGATCGCCGTAAAGCAGATTCAGCCGCCGCAGAATATTAGGCAAAGCAATATGATTGTGCCGTCCGGCCTCCTGCGCTTTCTCCAGATCCACTTCCGCCGGATCAAATCCTACGCCGTCATCCTCCACTCGAACGCAGACGCTGCTGTCCTCTTCCCATAACCGTACCATGACGCTGCCAAGCCCCCGCCGCGGCTCAAGACCGTGGACCACAGCATTTTCCACAAGAGGCTGAATCGTCAGCCTTGGTACGAGGCAGTGTAAAATATCCTCATCCTCATAATCGACAGAAAAGTGCAGATTCGCCGCTCCGAAACGGCTCTGCTGCAGATCCATGTAATAGCGGACATAGTCAAGTTCTTGGGCGAAGGTGATCTTCTGGCTTCCTCCGCCGGCACCCATGTTGCCCCGCAAAAGCTGAGCCAGATCCGTAACCATACGGGAAAGGTCCTTTAAACCCGCTTCCACGCAGCGCATATGGATCGTTTCCAGGACATTGAATACAAAATGAGGATTGATCTGAGCTGCCAAAAGTCTGGATTCACTTTCGCGCAGCGCAATACCCTTTTGATAAGTTTCCTCAAAAGCAGCGTCCAAATGATCGGCCATGGCATTGAAGGCCTCTTCCAACACCGCAAGCTCCCGACAGTTACTGCAGGGCATTCTTGCCGTATAATCCGATGCAGCCATGCGCCGCAGCGCCGTTTCCATATCCCGCAAAGGCCGCATTACCAGATAATACCCCAGCGAGGCAGCGGCTGTCGTCAGTAACAGGATCAGAATACAGGACACAAAAAAAATCAGATTTGTACTCCATACCTGGTTGTAAATTGCTGCTGCCGGAACAAACACATCCATTTGCATCTGGCAGCCTTGGATCTGTCTGCTGACATGGTAGTAGCGGTCTCGGCTGTGGCCTGTACCCAATCGTGAAAAGCTCTCCATATTCGAATCTGCGATCACTCTGTCCGCAGTTTCCGGTTCATCTCCCAGAGTGTAAAGCGGTTCGCCGTCTGTGTTGCTGAGAATCAGGCAGGTGCCGGGATACAGTTCCATCAACCCATCCGCATTGACCATAGAACTCACATCCAGTTCCATCACCAGCTTGCCCAAGTGCGCCATGGTGTCAATGTTTTTATAATCCAGCAGAAAATACACCATATTCTCCGGCGCACCGGGAATCTGAAACAGCGTTTTGGCCGAGGACAGTTCCAGACTCTGGTTACAGATGTTCTCCATGCGGCGTTGTTCCTGCGCATAGCCCCCCTTGGCGGAATAAAAGGTGTACTGACCGTCGTCCCGAAAAAGATAAATACTGCTCAGCACATTACGGCTCCAGGCGGATTGATAGGCTGTTACGCTGCCTACCATCTGTTCCAAGGCGCCACGTCCCATACTGCTCAGATAAAATTCTGTTCTCTGCATGTTCTTTTGCAGCATAGGGTCTCCCAGCGCGCTGAAGGCCACCTCTCGAGCCAATTCCATAGAGTTTTTCACGGAGGAATTGGTCTGATCGATGTAAAAGCCTACATTTGCCTGTGCCTGTGTTTCCATTCGCTCCGGAACTGTGCGGAAAAACACCAAGAATGTCAGAATAGACGGTGCTAAAATCGTAATCGTTACAATGGTCAGTAACCGCAGCAACAAGGATTTCTGCCGTTTCATGTTTCATTCACCTCTCCGATGTTCCCGCGTTTCTCGTTTTGTCTAAAACAATATAGCAGATATCTGCTGGTGAGGCAAGTCGCTGCAAATTGATCGAGCTTTAAGGATAAATAAAATTTCATCGTTTTTAATAATAAATTTTAGTAGTTTTCGCTGGCAGCACAGCATTTTATCCTGTCAGAACAGATTTGCCTAAGAATCAGGACAAAAGAATCTTATTACTTTTCACAGACGATATGGTACAATGTGAATTACAAAGAGGCTTGTACTGCGCGCCTCTCATATAAAAGGAGGAAAAAGTATGAAAAGAATGTTCGCCTGCCTTCTCTCCCTTGCGATGCTGCTGGCCCTTATTGGCTGCGGTGGGTCATCTTCCCAACCCTCCAACAGTGAGGACAGTGCTTCCAGCAAAGAAATCGTGATCAAATATCCCACCTTTCAGGTCGGTGCCAACACGGCAGCTCCTGTTGTTGCCAAGTTGGTAGAAGAATTCAACGCCGAATATGCCGGTAAGTACCGCATTGAGGTGGAAGATGTTCCTGGCGATGCCAACTATGCCGATAAAATCAAAGTCATGATTTCCTCCGGGGAGTTGCCTCCTGTGGTTTACGGCGGCGGCTATAAGTTGCTGGATCTGGCACTGCAGGCTGATCTGGTTGTGGATCTGACCGATGCCGTTAACGCTGACCCGGAGTGGAAGGCCATGTACAACGAGACTTGGGAATCCACAGACTGCCGTGACGGCAGAATATACGCATCTTCTTCCGAGGGACAGTTGATCGGTTATTACTATAATAAGGAACTGTTTAATCAGGCTGGTATCAAGCCCGCTGAAACCTGGGAGGAATTCTTCGACAACTGCGATCGTCTTCTGGCCGCTGGCATCACGCCGCTGGCCATGGATACCGCCGACGGCGCTTGGTGCACACAGCTTCTGCTCGGCGCCATGATCGCTGGCAGCGGCGATGAAGGCCTTGAGTTCATGAACACTTCTTATCCCACCAACTATAACATTCCCAGCGTGGTGGATGCCATTGCCAAGATTCAGAAGCTTTATCAAACCTGCACGACCTTGGATGCCAACGGCGGCGCTTATGAGAATGCAGCCAATAACTTCTTCTCCGAAAACGTGGCTATGATCTGCAATGGCCCCTGGATGATTGGCGATTTCTCTGATACCTCCAAAACCACTGAGGGCTTTTCCGATAAGGTTGGTGTTGCGACCTATCCCGGTGGATTTGTCTATGATGCCCCTATTGAGGGTATGTTCGTTACCAAGCAGTCTGATCCTGCTCTTGAAGAGGCTGGTATTGCCATGGTGAAGTTCTTCACCAGCCCCAAGGCCCAGCAGACTGCTCTGGAAACGCAGGGCATGGTTCCCGCCGGTGCCACCGTGGAAATCACCCAGACCGCACTGGACGCGTTTCCCCTGTTGGCTGACTTCCTGGAGCAGGCTTCCGTCTGCGAAAAGCGCGGCAACACTTTGACCGGCCTGATGGTCCCCGGTTTGGAGGATACTTTCAGTGCTGAACTGCCCAACTTGGCTTCCGGTGCTGATACGCCCGAGCAGTTCTGTCAGGTTCTGACGGACTTTGCCACCGCCAACCCTGTGACCTGATCTGCTACAACTTCGCGGAGCGGGCTGCCGAATGTAGTTCGGCAGCCCGCTTCCCCCCACATTCTACCGACTTACCGCCTCCAAGGAGATGGACCATGAAACAACGAAACACCGGGTGGATCGCTCTATTTTTGGCCCCCACCTGTATTATTTTCCTATTGATCTTTGCAATCCCGCTGGTCATGGTTTTCGCAACGTCCCTATTTGACTATCGTTTGCTACCACGGACCTTTGAGTTCATCGGTTTCAGTAACTTTATAAAACTTTTTACACAGGATGCCAAATTTCTGCCGGTATTGAAGAACACAGTGGTTTGGATCGCCATTCACTGCGTCCTCCATGTGGCGCTTGGCACCGTTCTGGCATTTATTCTGTACAAAAAGCCCCATGGCTGGAAATTTGTCCGCGTGACCTACATGATTCCGAATATTATCTCTCAGTCCGCTATCGCCATGATCTTTTTGAATCTGTACAATGCGCAGTACGGCGCTTTGAACTCTCTTCTCAAGGCAATCGGTCTGGAACACTTACAGCATAACTGGCTATTCGACACGGCTACCGCTTTCCCGGCTGTAACGATGACATGGTTCATCTTTGCTGGCTATACCACCACATTGGTGTTGGCCCAGTGCCTGAGCACGGACGAAAGCATTATTGAAGCCGCTAAAATCGACGGCGCCACCAGTTTTCAGATCGACCGGCTGGTAATGTTTCCCCTGGTCAAACGCATGATCGGCACTACGGTCATCATGGCTGCTACATATATGCTCCAGATGTTCTCCATGATCTATATCACCACCGGCGGCGGCCCTGGCGTTTCCACTGCCAACTTGCCGCTGTACCTGTACACCACCGTGAAAGCCAATAACTACGGTTACGCCAACTCCATCGGCGTTGTCATCATCATTGTGGGCTTTATCACCATGACGCTGATTAACCGTTTGTTCGGTATGAATAAAGAGGACTGATCATGACACATTTTAAGCTAAGCCCCAAGCAGAAGGCTGCCCGCGTTTTTTCCTATCTCTTTATGGCGCTCTGCGTCCTCGTGGCGCTATTCCCCATCGTTTGGGTGGTGCTGTCCTCCTTCAAAACCAACCGTGAAATCCTCTCTAACGGTTTGCAGCTGCCCAGCACTTTCAGTTTCTCCGGCTATAAGCAGGCTTTGGAGATGGCTCCTATTTTGAAATTCTTCGTCAATAGTCTTATTGTCTCATTCGCCAGTACGGCTTTGAATGTTTTCATTCTGGCGATGGCGGGATATGTATTCGCTAAGAAAAAATTCCGCTTCAAAAATCTCATATTCGGGATCCTGTCCCTTTCCATGGTGATCCCATCCACCGCGCTCATGAGTCCCGTGTACACGGTAATCACCAAGCTACACCTGTATGACACCAAGATGGCGCTTATTCTGGTCTATACCGCATTGAACATGCCCATTTCCCTGATGATCCTACGTTCAGCCTTCGCCGCTATTCCCACGGAATTGGAAGAAGCAGCCTATATTGACGGAGCCGGTTTTTTCCGCACGTTCTGGCAGGTGATGATGCCCTGTGCTAAAGGTGGTCTGGCCAGCGCGGCAGTATTGGCTTTTCTTGGGAGCTGGAACGAGTTTACATTTGCCCTGCTGCTCACCAGTTCTACCAGTACGCGAACGCTGCCGCTGTCGCTGAGCTACTTCACCTCTCAGTTCAGCTTCAATTACACCGCTATGTTCGCGGCGATTACCATTGCGGTCCTACCCAGCATCATCGTATTCTCCATATTCCAGGAGCAGGTATGCTCCAGCCTGACCGCCGGCTCTGTAAAGGGTTGAGATCGTTAAACTCCAAGGTACGCCGCTCGGTCTGCTATCCGCAGAACCGGTCCCGCAAAACAGCTGATCCGTCAACTGTCTGACCATAATTATTAAAAAGGGATATGCACCGTGAACGGTGCATATCCGTAAGCGTAAAATCTAACCACGTATAAAAGGCCGCCATCTCAAGGAGCTTTTGCTCACTGAGATGGCGGTCATCTATTTTTGCGGCATATAGCATTCTTCCGGAGCGCTCGCGGGAAGCAGCTTTTCAGCCCATGCCTCATCTGTTTCGCTTAGACCCGGCGCATTTTGCAGGAGCCAGAGCAGATATTGGTACGGGTCCAAGTCGTTTTCCTTCGCCGTTTCGTAATGGGAAGAGGACATAATTCCGCCCCATAACAAAGGGCTTTATGCTGCGCTCGGCACGGTTGTTGCTCAGTTCCAGACGGCCATCTTCCAGATATCGAACGAGATACGGCCATTGTTCTTTCAGGTAGTGCAGTGCTTTGCCAAGTGCGGATTTCGGCGCTGTCCGGGGGATCAGATCATTTGCCCATGCCAATAAAGCGTCTAAAACAGGCTTAGCCTGCTCCAGCCGCTTGGTATAGCGTTCTTCCGGTTTAATTTCGCAAATGACTGTTCCAACTGGAACAGCTTCGCAAAATAGCACAGCGCCTCTGCTGCCCTGAAGGTTTGCTGCTGTTCCTTGGGCAATGCGGTCAGTGCCTCATCAAATTTACGTCGGGCATGAGCTGCGCAGCCCACCACTCGGATGCGTTCCGGCAGCTTGTGGTATCCTTGGTATCTATCTGCATGAAGCCAGCCAGAGAACCCGTCCAGAAATTCTTCCGCGTGTTTTGCTTTTCGGTCCTCTTGGTATTCAGCTTTCCACAACAAGCTCGTGCAGGCGGGAATGCCGCAGAGTATGTCCCGCGTAGCGCATTGCATTGATAACGGCCCGATGGAGGGCTTCTGGGGCATTTTGAAGCAGGAACGCTATTACGGCAGACGGTTTACCAGCAAGCACGAGCTTGTGCAGATGATTGAGACCTATATCCATTATTACAACACCAGACGGGTGCAGCGTAAACTGGGCGTGTTGACGCCGATGGAATAGCACGAACTTGGTCTCGCCGCATAAAAAGCGGCCAGCAGCGAATGGCTGCTGGCCGGGAAAACTTTATATTTTTTCACTGTCCTCTTGACGGGATGCGGTTCACGCTTTCGGGCGCTTTTTATCGTAAATGCAGCATTGCGGAGCGAAATAACATTGGCTTGACAGGCAGCGGTTTAAAGCGACTATTCAGGGCAGCGTAGCAAATCAGGTAAGGCAGCCGTTTTAAACTCCAGCAGAATCATTTTTATGTACCGATCTCCTCGGTTTCAGGAAATAGACCGCTTTCTGCGATTGCAATGGGATGCCCCATGGCGCCGTGATGAAGACAACACTTCGCAGCAAATCCGGACGCATCGGCAGCAGCTGCTGCCGCATCTGCGCCGTTATCGTAAAAGGCCCGCAGGAAAGCTGCAATAAAGCCGTCTCCCGCGCCTAAGGCATCAACCGCATCCACCGGTGTGGCAGGCACATGCCACTTCTTTCCGTGGGAGATCCCGCAGGCGCCGCGCAGTCCCATGGTGAAGATAACTTCCGGCACTCCGCACTCTGCGGCAAAGGATGCAAACTCCATAGCCTGTTCCTCACTGCGTTCACCGGCCGAAAAAAAGGCAAAACGCAACAGCGGCGCCAGACGCGCCACATTGTCGTGGGTAAAACCGTCGCTGGAAAAGTCCATAGACAAGTCTGCGCAGTGGCTCAACGCCGGCAGCGCATCGTCCAGACCGCTGTGAATACTAGAGTGCACCACATCAAATGCAGCCGCATACATTCGATCTGCACTGGTAATAATTGGACGGTACAGGTTTTGCACAGTCTCCTGTCCGTTATTGCCCGAGAAAGCCCGGTCGCCTTGATCATCCAGTGTAATGTAGTTGCAGGCTGTACGACCTACGCCCCGGCGCAGGCGTGAAATGTCCACATTTTCCGTCTGCAATACGGTGCGGAAATGTTCGCCGGCAGCGTCTGTTGCCAGTACCCCTATGTAACCGCTTTTTTCTGCACCGGCCCGTTTGGCCAATACAGCCACATTAGCAGCATTTCCGCCGGGATACAGTTCTCCGCGGAAAAGATAGGCATCCATCACATTGTCACCCAAGCCGAGAAGTTTCATACGCCCCCTCCTATTAGTATTTCATGATACCCATATAGCGCCGGGAACTCATGGGATGTCCAAGCCGCTGAGAGAGCCTCAGACAGTAGTCAGAAGCAATGGCATGCAGCACCAGCGGGGCCACGATATCCTGAACCTCTGCCGGAATCCCCGTCAAATCCAGGGCAGCGGCGTCCAACACCGTTAGCTTGTCGGTTACCCGCTGAAGGAACTTCACCGCCCGTTCCTCCACACTGCGCCACGGCCCGATCCCCAGGAATGCAACCACTGCCGTTTCTTTGCCAATTGCTTCACAGGCGCCATGGAACAATTCGCCTGCGTGGAGCGGAGATGAGTGGCGCCATACGGACTCCATAAAGGAACAGTTGGTGAGAATGTACGCAATGCAGCGATCTAAACCGGCGGAAACGGTATAAATGATGGGTTCCGTGCGGTGATTCGCGGCAAATTCCAGAGCTTCCGGCTTAAAACTAGCCGTCGCACGCCCGCACACTTCCTCCAAATTCTCCATCGCCGTTTCCATAATCGGCAAACGCTTTGTTCCTTCCCACACATCCAGTAAAGCAAACACCGTCTGATAGACCTCCGGGAAGATGGATAGCAGCAGCGGATAGGGATTCACCGGGTCATCATAGTAGTAGATGGGGAAGTCCACAGCTTGCTCCAGAGGAGATTCAGGCGCCGTAGTATATGCAGCTGTCAAAGCGCCGCGCTCCTTAGCCAGTTGCGCCGCGCGGACGGTCTCTGCCGTGGTGCCGCTTTGAGAGTTGAGAACCACCAGACAATCCTCTCCCAGTCCCTTGGGCAGCTCTGCGGCAAACTCTGCCGCATTCACCGCCGCAGCGGAAACCTTATCCGTTTCCGCAGTCAAAATATATCGGAAAGGATCTAAGGTAGCCAGCGAACCACCGCAAGCCACAACCCACACATGGCGGATATTGCGTGACGCCACAGCTGCTGCCAAGGCTTCAATTTGCCGGCGTACCAGTGCAATCTTTTCTTCGTGCATAAAAACTCCTCCTAAATTTATTTTTCATCATCTATCTCAGGCAGTTAAGTCCTGTAACGCTCTCTGCCGCATTTTGCTCAACTTTCTGAGTTTTTTTTAAAGTATCATGGTGCACGGAAAATGTAAATGGAATTTACGGCGGTCTTTCATGTAAATTTTTGTACCAACCTTGCTAAAAAATCAAACCCCCAATTAAGCCGGACAGCCATCACATTCCGGCTTGGGTTTCGGTGGCAAAGAGATTAAGTAGTGCTTACTGAACGGCGCAAAAAATCTCGGAAACCATTGAAAACACTGGGAAAAACAAGGGTAATATGGTATAATATCTGCAAAGGGATTCAGGAGTTCTAAAGAAAAAGTTTGCAGGTGATGAAGATGTATCGGCACGAAGTTTATGACCAGCTTAAGATGGAGATGCCCTTTGGGGTCACATAGCGTGAGGATAACCGGGGGGTAATCCTCAGCAAGAAGTTCCCTTGGGAAGAGATTGACCGGGAGTATCAGGAACATTTCAAAAGCAGTGAGGGCCAAGTGGCCATTCCATCTCGTCTGGCCTTCGGGGCACTGTACATCCAGGCCGAGGAAGGCTACACAGATGAACAGACCAGACGAAATATCCAGGAGAACCCCTATCTGCAGTACTTCTGCGGATTTGAGTGCTACACCATGGAATCGCCTTTCGACGCATCCATGATGACACATTTCAGGAAGCGTATTTCTCCTGAGATGATTCAACGGATCAACGATCTGGTTTTTGCGCCAGAAGCAGTTGCCAGCACGGATAATCCCGAGGAAGATGATTCCGTAAATCAGGAAGACAGTGAGGACCCTCTCTCAGCACAGCCGACAGAAAAATCTGAGAACCGTGGAACACTGATTCTTGACGCGACCTGCTGTCCGGCAGATATCCATTATCCGACGGACGCCGGGCTGCTGAACCACGCCCGGGAGCTGGTAGAGAAAATGATTGATTTGTTGTATCCTGCCGCCCGTGATCTGTACCCCCGAGAAGCCCCGAACCTATCGTCAGCAGGCTCGGAAAAGATATTTGGCATACATCAAGAAGCGTACCCATACTGTACGAGAAACGCGGATGGTGCTCCGTGGGAATTTGCAATATATCCAGCGAGATATCGGCTACATCGAGAAGATGGTGGCCCACGGCGTGTCCTTATCGCTGCTGGGGAATGACCTATACAGGAAGCTGTTGGTGATCCAGGAACTCTGCCGCCAACAGTGGGACATGTATGTGCGGAAGAGTCATCAGATTGAAGACCGCATCGTCAGCATCGATCAGCCGCATGTTCGTCCTATTGTGCGAGGTAAAGCGGGATGTTCAACTGAGTTTGGTGCCAAGGTCATAGTAGGTCTTGTGAGTGGTTACGCTTTCCTGATGAAGGCTGACTGGAACAACTACTCTGAGAGCAGAAGTCTGAAGCAGGCCGTTGAGGAATACAAAGAGACCTTTGGCTTCTACCCAAAGACGATTCTGGCAGACCGGGCTTATCCCGGCAGAGAAAATCGGCTTTGGTGCACCTCGCTGGGGATCCGTCTTTCAGGTCCCAGGCTGGGACGGAAGTCGGCAGAGGAGAAGCAGACGGAAAGCAAACAGATCTACCAGGATGGCTGCGACCGCGTCGTGATTGAGGGAACATTTGGTGTCGTCAAGCGCCGATATAGCTTGGACCGGGTCATGACGGCTGCTCTTGACATGCCCGTAAGCAACTGTTATATATAAAACAAGAACGACAAGCCTGATTCACAAGCTTATCGCTCTTAATTATCATAGAAGAATCTTATTTACAGAGATTTTCTCATACTCTCTCGGTTGCCCGACACTTCCATGACCTCAATTGCGATGGGCTTCTTTGCCGCAAATATGGAGCGCAAACTGCGTCTCCTTTTTGCACCTGAATACGGTTGGGCTCTGGACTACGATTTTGACCTCGGCGAACTGGTCATTTTTCCGAGATTTCCAGATGTTCCAGCCATTCAGTAGCCCTAAAATATGCTGTGTTGTCCACGGCTTCCAACCATTCATTGGACGGCTCGTCCCCTGGAACCTCTACCGCCAGATGAGAGAACCAGCTATCCGGTGCAGCGCCGTGCCAGTGTTTTACACCCACAGGAATATTTACTGCATCGCCAGGGCGTAGCTCCTGTGCCGGTTTGCCCCATTCCTGATAGTAACCTCGTCCGGCCACACAGACAAGAATCTGTCCGCATCCCCTTGGGCCGACAAAGGCCGTCAGCAATAGCAATTTGCATCGCAAATCAAGCACAAGCCGTTGTCACGATATATATCTTCTCGGGAATACTTGAGATAGGTCTCAAAACTAAATGTAGAAGGCAAGATTTACTTTTTTCAAGTAATCTTGTCTTCTGTTTTTCGACCGCTTTTACACACAAAATGCCGCATACAGCGGAACAGACTTTAGCCCATCTTTCTCCCCGAAATTCTTGAGCGAAAGTCGGACTGAGTAAGCTGGCTTATTCCAGCAGATACACTTCCACCCCATTCGCCTTGCACGTTTCCAAATATTTGCAGAAATAATCTCTCGTCTCGCTCGTTTGCTCACGAAAAGTTCCGCTATCAAAATCAATACTGCTCCATACGGATTCCTGATTTACGCCTGTCATAATATGATCAATATCCCCATAGCGTTCCCTATATTCCGCCACATAAGTATCTCCACCGTTGATGATGACCGCTTTTCCAAACGTCATCATGTTTTGTAGAACTGCTGTAAGACCTTCAAAAATACTCTCGTGCGGAGCGTAATCATATACATCACAATTATCTATAAAAAATCCGTCAACACCTTTTTCATTTAGTTCCTGAGAAAGCTGTCCTATAAACTTCTGCCAGTCTGGGTTTGCTACATCTACCCATTCTTCTTCCTCCCAATGCTCATACTCACCGATTGCCAGTTCCGCATAGGTTGTATAGTACTCCCTGAAGTTTTCAATCGACCCAATATTTAGATATGTATATACGACTGTTCCATTTTGATGGAGCAATTCAATATCCCTTTTTGTAAAATACTGTGCATCAATTACAATCGTTTCATACATTTTAAATCGTTCCAAAGATGAGGCGTCCGCATTTAAAAACACCCCATAATCGTTTTTCTCAAATTCCTTTGCCTGATTGGCTTTCACAAAAAAACATCCACCAATAAACATTAGAACAAATAATACAGCCAAGGCTACTGGTTGTTTGATCCTCTTCCCGCACAATGCCTCCCACATCCTTTCGGTGATTCTCGTTTTTTCCTCATGACTATCACATTTTACACATTGATGATTATGTTTTCCCAGATTTGTTGCTCAATTTGTATTCAAATTTTACTATAAAACTTGTGAACAGTTCTACCGTCATTTTGGAATATATGAGAAAAGGACGAACTCATCTTCTAAAATGAATTCGTCCTTTAAGGCACAGTTATTAGGTTGTTTCAATACATCTCATAGGTTATTCAGTATTATTGGGTAATTTTTTGATGTACTAACCCTCATTTGATGTACTATTTCAGGAAAAAAAACCTTTTATTCTTCTGCAAAAAGTTTCTGCTTCCGCTCAATCATCTCATCAATTCTCTCGATATACTGCGCTACATCCTTGACATTCTCGCATCTTTCGATCCGATGAGTGCCGTCCGGATTTGGCTCATTCCAGACACGTTTCGTTGAAGCTCCCGCTCCGCACGCCACGATGGTCTGTTTCTCCTCCATGATCAGAATGTTATAAATTCCTGCTTTCCCCGGACTTGCGTAACCGACATTTTCCAGATTGCCAGCCATGCTCTTCTGCCGATACAGATAATATGGTTCTAATCCCATCTCTTTTGCATATTCTGCGGTGAGGTTCATATGCTCTGTGGTGTTGACCATCTTGTAATCTTTATAATCTTCCTTAAACATGTTAAGCCGTGCCGCCCTCTTTAATGCAAGTGAATGCACGGTAAGATTATCCGGTGCCAGCTCCTTCAGCGCCTCCATTGTATTTCGCACATCCTCAATGGTTTCTTCCGGAAGTCCCACAATAATATCCATATTGATATTGTCAAATCCCAGTTTTCTGGCAAGCCGGAAGCTTTCCACCGTCTGC
>ERZ840096.1777-NODE-1777-length-20614-cov-3.923197_pt1 | contig 20614 bp, 16 predicted proteins | sample MGYA00519878_ERZ840096 | MGnify/ENA primary metagenome ERZ840096 (study PRJEB31850, sample SAMEA3708865) | human gut metagenome | biome: human gut; feature: human-associated habitat; material: faeces | place: China | collected 2014 ...
CGGGGCTTGGTGTTACCGGGAATGCGTCTAAACAGTATAGTTCAATGTACGAATATTCGTACACTTGCTGATTTTACTTGATTTATTGGGGAGTGCGTATTATATTAAATATTATAAAAACACAACAGGGGAGCTGGTATTTAGCCGGCTGAGAGTAGACTGGTAGTGTCTTGACCCATAACCTGATTTGGATAATGCCAACGTAGGATAATATCGCACGATTTTTAGGCGGATATACTCATTGGCGGTATATCCGCTTTTTGAATGTGTGGGTGATTATGAATAGTTGTAAAGAGATACTGATGAATAATTTTATAGAAAAGCTTAAGTCACGCAGTCCTTTGATTCACAACATCACAAATATGGTTACTATCAATGATGTGGCCAATATTGAGCTGGCATGTGGGGCCAGGCCTATTATGGCTATGGCACCGCAGGAGATGGATGAGGTCACGGGTATCTGCGATGGGCTGAACCTGAATATAGGCACTCCCTCTGAGGAGCGCTTTGAGGCGATGCGCATTGCTGCGAGGATGGCAGCGAAAAAGAACATTCCTATTGTGCTTGATCTGGTTGGTGTGGGCGTGAGCCGCTTCAGGATGGATTTTGTGATGAGCCTGCTTGACGAGGTGCATGTGGATGTGATTAAGGGCAATTTGTCTGAGGTCAAGGCTGTTATGGAACATGGCAGATGTGATGGCGGCGTGGAAGTGACCGATACGGCAGATGAGTCTGATGCAAAGGCGCTTGCGTGCAGGGCGGCCCTGCGATATGGCTGCATCTGTGTGATTACAGGTGAGACCGACTATGTGGCAGAATTATGTGATGAAGCTGATTGCTATGACAATAATGAAAGAAGTCTGATGAGTACTGATGCGATGAGTACTGATGCGACGGATACCGGTGTGATGGATAATTGTGTAGTGAATGCTGTTACGTCGGATGCTGACGGATACACGCATAATTACAGGGTAGGAAGCATCACAGGCGGCCATTCTATGATGAAGAGGGTGACAGGCACCGGATGTATGCTTTCAGGGCTTATTTGTGCGTTTGTTGCGGCTGATTGCGATGATAAATACGGTGCAGTCACAGCAGCACTTAGCTGCATGAAGAGTGCAGGCGGGCTTGCTGCCTCTGATATGGCAGAGCACGGCAGAGAGACAAACAGCTGTTATTTCATTAAGCCCGGAAATGCTGCATACCGGGACAGGCTGATTGATGCAGTATATCATATATGCGATGGTGATTATGAACTGATTTGAATGTCGCTGTATGACAGACAATTGGTATGCAGGGCATGAGTCTTATATTTGGAAAAAACAGGATAAGAGGTGAATGGTATATATGAACAAAACTGATTTAAAGCTCTACGCTATAACAGACAGGCAGTGGCTGCACGGAGCGAGGCTTTCTGAGCATGTGAAGCTTGCAATAGAGGGCGGTGCCACTATGATTCAGATCCGTGACAAGGATATTCTGAGTACAGATTCTGATGCAGGGCTTAAGGATGAGTATAATGAGGCTCTTGAGATAAAGAGAATCTGTCATGAGCACAAGGTGCCGCTCATCATCAATGATAACGTGCAGTTTGCAATTGATATAGCTGCCGATGGAGTACATCTGGGACAGGATGACATGAATCCGGCGGAGGCCAGGAAGCTTCTTGGAGCTGACAAGATAATAGGAGTCACGGCAAAGACCGTGGAGCAGGCAAAGAGGGCAGAAGCTGATGGCGCGGACTATCTGGGAAGCGGAGCTGTGTTTGGCTCTACCACAAAGCTCAATGCAAAGCCTATGACAAAGGAGCTTCTGCGTGAAATCACGGCGGCTGTCGATATACCGGTTGTTGCAATCGGAGGCATAAATGCAGACAATGCAGTCACGCTAGAGGGCACTGGGATTGCAGGAATCGCAGTGGTAGGAGCGATATTTGCAAGCGCAGATATAAAGGCTGCAGCCAGGGAACTCGCAGAAATATGCGACAAAATTCAGTAGAAAGGAGCGTAAATATGCATACAGCACTTACAATTGCGGGAAGCGATTCAAGCGGTGGCGCAGGCGTGCAGGCCGATTTAAAGACCATGCTTGCAAACGGTGTGTTTGGCGAGAGTGTCATCACGGCACTCACGGCACAAAATACCATGGGAGTTGATGCGGTGATGAATGTACCGGCTGATTTTATCGAGGCGCAGATGAAGGCTGTTTTTACGGATATTTTTCCGGATGCGGTGAAAATCGGTATGACATCATCGGTAGATACAATTGAGGCGATTGCCGCAGGTCTTGTAAAATATAAGGCAAAAAACATAGTTTTGGACCCGGTGATGGTCGCTACAAGCGGAAGCAGGCTGCTTGAAGAAAATGCAGCAAACACTCTGATGGAGAAGCTTTTTCCACTGGCTGACATCATCACGCCAAATATCCCTGAGCTTGAGGTTATATCAGGCAGACAGATTGAAAGCACAGATGACATCATAGAGGCATCAAAGGCTATTTATGATAAATACGGCTGTCCGGTTTTAAGCAAGGGAGGTCATTTCACAGACACAGCATGTGTGTGTGACTATTTGTGGGATGGAAAGCAAATCATCACATTTGAGACCAAAAGAGTGGATAATCCAAACTCACACGGCACAGGCTGCACACTTTCATCAGCGATAGCCAGCGGCCTTGCAAAGGGACAGCCGCTCGAGCAGGCTGTGGATAACGGCAAGCGATATGTCACGGCATGTTTAAAAGCCATGCTTGATCTGGGGCACGGCAGCGGTCCTATGAATCATGGAGCGTTAATCTTGAAATAATTACTAATTAATAATACAAATAACAATAAGAACAGGAGAGTACAATGAGTAATTACACAACACAGATGGATGCCGCAAGAAAGGGCATCGTAACACCTGAAATTGAAAAGGTAGCAAAGAAAGAGAAGATGGATGTAGGCAAGCTGATGGAGCTTGTTGCAAGCGGAAAGGTAGCTATTCCTGCTAACAAGCATCACAAGTCACTTGATGCAGAGGGTGTTGGAAGCATGCTTCGCACAAAAATCAATGTAAACCTCGGTGTGTCAAGAGACTGCAAGGACTATGATGTGGAGATGCAGAAGGTCATGAGTGCTGTAAAGCTTGGAGCAGAGGCTATCATGGATCTTTCAAGCCATGGCAATACACAGCCATTCAGACAAAAGCTTACAAGCGAATGTCCTGCAATGATAGGAACAGTGCCTGTTTATGACAGTGTTATCCACTATCAGCGTGATCTTGCAACACTTACAGCACAGGATTTTGTCGATGTAGTCAGACTCCATGCAGAGGATGGAGTGGACTTTGTCACACTTCACTGTGGAATCACAAGAAAAACGATAGATCAGATTAAAAAGCACAAGCGTAAGATGAATATCGTAAGCCGTGGAGGCAGCCTTGTATTTGCATGGATGTGCATGACAGGAGAGGAAAATCCTTTCTACGAGCACTATGATGAGATACTTGAAATCTGTGAGGAGCATGATGTGACAATCTCGCTTGGAGATGCCTGCAGACCGGGATGCCTGGCAGATGCAACAGATGTATGCCAGATAGAGGAGCTTGTAAGACTTGGAGAGCTCACAAAGCGTGCATGGGATCACAACGTACAGGTCATGGTAGAGGGACCGGGACATGTGCCGCTTGATCAGGTAGCAGCAAACATGAAGGTACAGCAGTCAATCTGTATGGGAGCACCATTTTATGTACTTGGACCTCTTGTAACAGATATCGCACCGGGCTATGACCACATCACAGCAGCAATCGGTGGAGCAGTGGCAGCAATGAACGGCGCAGCTTTCCTTTGCTACGTGACACCTGCGGAGCATCTTGCTCTTCCAAATGTGGAGGATACAAAGCAGGGAATTATTGCGTCAAAGATTGCGGCTCATGCAGCTGATATTGCAAAGGGAATACCGGGAGCCAGAGATATAGATGATAAGATGGCAGATGCCAGACGTGTGCTCGACTGGGATGCACAGTTTGCATGTGCGCTTGATCCGGAGACAGCTAAGGCTATCAGGGATGACCGTCTGCCTGAGGATGACCACAGCGAGGCATGCAGTATGTGCGGTAAGTTCTGTGCAGTGCGAAGCATGAACAAGGCACTTGCAGGAGAGTATATTGATATACTATAACTGTGAAGGTACAAAACAGTTGCGATATACTATAAGGTGGGCAGTAATGGAAAGTAAAAAGAACACTAAAAAAAGAACTATTTCAATCAGAAAGATTGCCATGGCAGGAGTGCTTGTGGCAGTTGCCGTAGCAGGAAGCTTAATAAGCTTCCCTGTTGCCGGCAGCAAATGTGCACCTGTACAGCACATGGTAAATATATGTGCAGCAGTATTTTTAGGACCTGCATGGGGTGTCGGTGTGGCATTTTGTGCGAGTATTATCAGAAACCTGACAGGACTTGGAAGCCTCATGGCATTCCCGGGAAGCATGGTAGGCGCGCTGTGCTGTGGACTGATGTACAGATTCAGCAAAAAAATCATACCGACCTGTATTGCAGAGGCGCTTGGCACAGGCATACTCGGAGGTCTGGCAGCGTATCCTCTTGCAAAATACGTGATGCTTATTCAGCCGGAAGGCATGTTTATATACATAGTGCCATTCCTTATCTCTACAGTGGCCGGAAGCATAGTGGCAGCAATTGTCATGCTGATTTTAAAGAAAAATGGCGCACTGACAGTATTTAAGGAAAATCTTGAGTAATATCTAGGGCTATGGCTTTATAAGAAGCTTCATAAGCTCATCCTGACAGATAGGCTTCGAGTAGTGATAGCCCTGAAACAAGGTGACATCAAACTGTCTGAGATAGCTTTCAAGGTCACTATTTTCTATGCCTTCGATACATATCCTTAAGTCTGCGGCATGGGCAAAATTAACCATTCCGATTACAAGTGCCTGTTTTTTCTTTTCTTCGAAAATATCACTTACAAAGCACATATCTATCTTAATACCCTCTACAGGAAGCTCAAGTATCATCTGAGATGAAGAGCTTCCTGTGCCATAGTCATCCATTGTGATGTGGATTCCGGCTTCTCTGAGTGCTGTGACTGTTTTCTTTATCATAGATACAGGCAGGTCTCTGCAACGCTCTGTAATCTCTATCCACAGCTGTGTAGGCGGAAAATCATACTCTTTAAGAATTGTCAGAGTATCTTTTACAAAGCTTTCCTTTTCAAGCTGCTCTGAGGATGCATTTACATTGATGAAGAAGCCGGGTTTTATCTTTGCAAATTCACAGGCTGCGCTTATTGCAGTTCTCATTATATAATTTCCGAGCTCATACATAGCCGGGGTATCCTCAAGCCAGTCGATAAACAGTCCGGGTGGTACCGTGCCAAAAGGCTCCTTTTTCCAGCGCACCAGTGCCTCAGCACCCATTATTTCGCCATTGCAAGCCTTTACAATCGGCTGAAACTCCACAAAAAAGCCATCACAGCTATTGATAACCGACTGATGTATGATTTTCATGATATCTATATGCGAGTTGCCATTGAACCTGACCATATCATTGAAAAATAACAAATCAGGGCTGTGAAGTTTCTTCGCGCGGTCAAGAGTGTACTCCACCTTGCTGATGACAGTGGAGGTATCACCATCATAATCCTTGAGAATCAGACACGCAGCATATATATCAAACTCAAATTTAAAGCACTTAAAGAAATACATGGAATTTATTGCGTCTACAATTTTCCGGTAGAATGCCTCAGCAGAGGCACGGTCAGCTTCCTTTATCACAAATACAAATTTGGAATTATTCATATAGTAGGTAGCGGTGCTGCCATCCATCATGTAGATGAATTTGAGCGCAAGCTCACGCTGGATTGCAGTGCTGAAATTGGAACCATACAGTATATTGAACTCATCTATATGACCTATCTCCACCTCAATTATGGCTACGGACCTGTTTTCCATGATATAGCCGTTGATATCTCTTTCGAACTTTGACTGACCATAAAGATATGTATATGGGTCGATATCAGGAAGAGTATTTTCATTCCTGAGCACGAGGACATGGTAGCGGTGTCCGTCATCACCGGCAAAAATGTCAGAATAAAATCCCATCATATATTCTTTGGTGTGCTTTCCCATGCGGACATAAAATATATCATCCAGTTTTTCGCCATTTAGACGATAGCGGATCTCCCGCCTATATTCCGGCAGGTCAATGTCGTTGACACATGTGCAAAGCTGTTCAAATAAACAGGTATGCTCGCCGGGTTCAAGGCCGAAAAAATCTGCTGTCTTTTCCGGTACGTATGACATGTCATTATCCAGGTCGGTGATGATAGGATATATCCCGTCTGATAATTCTGCAATTTTATCAATAAATTCCTTGTATATCGTGTGTTCTATCATAATTTAAAACTCCATATGTGTATAATGCACAAAATTCTTTTATTATTATAGCATATATGCGCATTATATACAATAAGTTAGTTGGACTCTGAAAATGATATTTAGGTATGAAGCATTAATATAAATTAATGATTTTAGTGTGTCATTTATATATTTGAAGGTATACTGATGACTGAAATATACCATCAGCTGCTTCAAATGCAACGTCACCATCATATTTGCCGGCAACAGAGCGGATGGATGACAGACCTATACCATAGTCGTCCCTCTTAGAAGAACGGTATTTTCCGTTTTGGATGGAAACATGTCCGTCAAAGCTGTTGTCCATAGTAATAATAAGTGTCTTATAGTGTACGTGGGCATGCAGTCGGATAAAGTGCGATGATTTCTCGTTCAAAGAATCAGAAGTATCCATGCGTCTGCAGGCTTCTATAGCATTTTCTATCAGATTTCCAAATACCAGGCACAGGTCATTGTCCAAGGCCGCATCATCGGTTTCCGGAACAATAAGCTTTGTCTCAAGAGCGATATTTTCATCTCTGCATATGGCACTATAGTATGACAGAATGGAATTAACTACCCTGTTTTCGCAATAGCTTGCAGGCGCAGATGGTATGCTGTGGATCAGGGCATCCAGGTATTCGTTCAGCTGTTTATTTTCAGTGTTTGCGAGGCCTTTTATTGCAACCAGCTGGTGACGCAGATCGTGGCGCTGCTTTTTAAAAAGCTGTTCGTTTGTTGTGATGAGCGAATTATATTTTTTCTGCTCCAATAGGGAATGCTCAAGGAGATTCATATCAAATATGAGCCTTTCATTCTCACGTTTTATATTGAGCATATCGCTTATATTAAGCCCCATTACAATTCCCATGATTATAATGAAAAGCAGAGTTCCAATCTGGTACAGCAATGACAATGAGGCCACAAATTTTAAATGATAATTGATTATCTCGGCACATGAAGCAAGAGCCAGTATGAATACCGGAACCATCAGCCGTTTTGCCCTGCTGTTTTGGCTGCGAACAGCCTCAAGGATGATGTATGCAGTCAGGAAGCAAAGTATGAGAGGGAGAATGACATGGAACACGTACATGCTCTGAGATAGTGCCACCGTACCGCTAAGCTGTAAGACACAAGCGACAAGGTCAAGCACGGTGAGGAGCTTCGCGATAACTATAATTGGCTTGTCATTCTTAAAACCAACTGCAAGCCTGCAGAAATACAGAAGCGGAATCATCTGCGAGAAAAGCCCTATAAAAGCACACAGATACAGCAGTGTAGGGTTTTTGACTATGACACCTGTGTAGTTGCACTCGCCGATAGACCACATGCCGGCCATGAGTGAGAAGAATCCAAAATGAAATATCATCTTGCAAACCTCTTTATCGTAGTATAAAAGCATCAGTGAGATAAATATAAACAAAACACCTGCAGCAAGCTCAAACAGTGCTATAAAGAATGACCATTTATTCAGCTTTAACAGAGTGAAAAATAAGGATTTGTATGCTCCGTAGATAGGAGAATATACCGTAAGCGAGCTTCTGGTAACAGGAGACAGATACTCTATGCGAAGCTCTGTATCACCTGAATGACCGTCAGTGCCTATCAGGTACCCCTCGGTTGCGGGATCCTTCATATAGGATGGATAGTTTTCGGTCCTGCCAAACTCATATATGAGTTCATCGTCCAGATAGACCTTCGCAGGGGAATAGACAGTTTTTATGTAGATTGGATCATCCTTGTTCAGGTTGATATGTGTTGTGACGGTGACATGTGTGCGCGGCGAAAGGTGCTTAAAGGTATGTGGAAATGTGATTTCTTCTTTATCTGAATCCGAGCCATCCACCACAGCATATGCAGAGTTTACGATAGTGGCTTCAGGATAGCTCGCCTGGCTCATAATCATGTTTTTTGAGGAAAGAAGTAGTATGCAAATCAGTGTAAGCAGTATAATTGTCAGATAGGGAATATTTCGTATAGCGCTAATTTTTTTCATAATCCGGGCTCCTTGCAGTGTATTACTTTTGACAGTCTAGCTCATATCAAATCAATAGGAAAGTGCCTTATTTAAGCCCTCTGGTGTGATCAAAGTAGTATCTCTCCAGAGCCTTTTTGGCTTTGCCGGAGAGCTCCCTCTTGATAGGGATATTTGTGTCATCGGCCATCACGAAGCATTTGAGTGAAGTATCAATGCGTGTGACATACGACAGGTTTACCGCGTAGCTTTTGTGCGGCAGAAAAAACAGCTCAGCGGGCAGCTGATCTGAAAGTTCTGAAAGCTTCTCATAACAGCTGATTTCCTCATTTTCTTTTAAATGTATGAAAATCTGCCTGGCTCTCTGCTCTATGTACATGATATCAGAAAGGGCAAGTCTCTCCATACTCTTGTTTCTCTTCACATAAAGAGATGGGGCATCGGATTTCTTCAGCATGGCAAGGTGAAGAATGTTACTTAGCTCAGCTGCAGAAAACGGCTTTTCGATATAGCCGATGGCAGACAGCCTGTAGCTTTCCAAGGCATGCTCCGTGCTTGTCGTGATGAAAGCAACCGGGATATCGGCATCTGTCTCTCGGATTATGGAGACTGCCTCTATGCCGGTCATGGAATCTTTCATGTATATATCCATGAGCAGCAGGTCATACTTTCCGTACTCATATGAGGCAAGAAAAGAATCTGCATCTGTAAAGACAGTGTATGTATTTTGGATATCGCTGTGGTTGAGAATATCACAAAGCAGCACGGTCTCTGCAGCTTCGTCCTCGCATACAGCTATATTAAGTGTTTGTGGCATGTTTATTCCTCTGTAGAATGTGAATGATTATAAATAATCATAATATAATATGGAATAAATATCAAATAAATATTGCTATTAAATATCCGAAATGCTAATATAGTTATCAGAAGTGTATTAATTATTTTAAGGAGGTTTCAGTTATGAAATACTGTACAAATTGTGGCAGGCAGTTAGCTGATGATGAGGTATGCACATGTCGTCAGCAGGCACAGCCACAGGCACCAAATCAGACACAGGACAACAATGCACAGGCAGATAATGCAGCACAGCAGGCACAGTTTAACGGACAGCCGCAGGGTAGCGCACAGGGACAGTTCAATGGGCAGCCACAGGGCAGCGCACAGGGACAGTTCAACGGACAGCCACAGGGACAGTTCAATGGACAGTCACAGGGCAGCGCACAGTCGCAGGCGTTTGATAACTTCACACAGCAGGTGAGTGCAGCAGGACAGCAGCTGCAGAATGACAAGAATGTGGCATCTATCATCACATTCTACAAGGGTCTTGTTAAGAAGCCGGCACAGGCTGCAGCAGACTTTGTAAAGAATGCAAATATGGCATCAGGCTTTATATTTATTGGCTTATTTGCCATAGTAGAGGTAGTGCTGTCTGTAGTATATCTGTTATCAAGCGTAATTGGCAGCATAGGCGGCTTTGGATTCTCATTTTACCCGGCGAGCTTCTTTGAGGGAATCTTTTCAGGAATCGTAGGAGAGGCGGTGAGAGTACTCATCCTGGCAGCAGTCATTCTGGTTGTATTAAACGCAGTGCAGAAGGATAAAAAGGTGACATTTGCACAGACACTTTCAGCAGCGTGTCTGTATGATGCAGTATACCTTCCGATTATCCTTGTGGCAGCAATCATCGACATAATCCCATTCCAGTTTTTTGGCAATGTGAGCAGCTGGCTGCATACATTTGCGGGTGTAGTAGGATATGTAAGCATATTCTTTGGAGTAAGGGCAATAGAAGAGGATGACAATAAGCTTCCACTCGTGTGTGGACTGGCATTCCTTGCAACAGCCATTGGTTCAACAATTGTAAATGCTATTTTCTAATTTAATATATCTGAAAAGCCGGATCCTGTGAGATTTTCTTGCAGGATCTTTTTTATATTCAGGGAGCATTGGTAGCATATATTACGAAAATTGTCAAGTACGAGTTTTGACACTGTTTATGTAAATTGTCGTTGTTATCAGTAGGAGTGGAATTGTTGTATAATATGAAATAAGGGTCAAAAGGTATCATCAATGCATACCATATATAAATCCGTAAATAAGCATGTTTATAAAACTCGGGAAGAGAGGCGCCTATGACGCATAAAATCAAGGTACAGATGTTTGGCAATTTCAGAATGGACTATAATGGAGCACCATTTGTGGCGGAAAAAATGCATAAGGAAAGCCAGTTCAACCGCATGATGCAGGCTTTGATACACTATTCTGACTGCGGAATAGCAAAGGATAAGCTCGAGGAAATAGTAATCGGTGAGCGTGATATAGATGCACCTCACACAGCGCTAAGAGTTATTGTATACAAGACAAAGCAAAAGCTCGCACAGCTCGGACTGCCGGGAAAGAACCTCATATATTTGGAGGGAGGCATATATTACTGGACACCGGATATAGAGATAGAAGAGGATGCAGCAGAGTTTGAAAATCTCTATAACGAAGCCTGCGCACTGGAAAAACAGATGCCACAGGAGCCAGAGAGTGCACAGACAGTGTGCGATGAGCAGACAAAGGAAATAGAAGACAGACTGCTTGAGCTGTACGTAAAAGCACTATATCTGTACAAGGGTGAATTTCTGGCGGCATATACGGGCGAGACGTGGATAGCACAGGAGGCCAGACGCTATCACACTATGTTTGAGAAAATCATAAATGAAGCTGCGTACATACTGCGAAAGAGAAAACAATTCAAGGGGCTGGAGAAGCTCGGAGTATATGCGGCAAAGGTCGACCCGTTCAATGAGTGGGAGGAGCTCATCATGGAGGCGATGGTAGAGACCAGGCGCTATGAGGAGGCGGAAGAGCTATACACGGATGTCGTGGACTATTATCTCAGGGAGTGCGGTATTTATCCATCATCAAAACTCTTGGAAATACTTGAGAAATACAGCAATCAGATGAATCATGCACATGAGATACTGGAAAACATCCAGGAGGGCATGAACGAGCAGGAGGAAACAGAAAGAGGCGGATATTTCTGCAGCTATCCGGTATTCAGGGGAATATACCAGGCGTCCATCCGTATTATGAAGCGCACAAGGGTACCTGTGTATCTCATGCTCTGTACTCTCGAGGACGAGGAAGACAGACAGGTACAGAGCGAGACAAAGATAAACAAGTATTCAAGGCAGCTCAAGAAGTGCGTTGGTGAATCAATCCGCTACAGTGACATATATACCTCGTATGGAAAGGTGCAGTTTCTTATCATGCTCATCGGATTAAAGCGTGAGGACTGCGAGATAGTCAAAAAGAGAATCAACCGCCAGTTCGCAAAGAAAAATCCGAGAGCAGCAGAGAAATATCATGTGAACAGTATAGTTTGTGAGCTGTAAAGGAAAATAGTACTAACATTTGGTTATTTTATATATTATGGAGAAAATGTTATGAATGGTAAGGACAAGATATCAGTAATTATTCCATGCTACAATGTACAAAAATACATTATGAGATGCTTCGATTCAATTCGTAATCAGATATATGGCTTTGAAAATCTCGAAGTGATACTCATAGATGATTTATCGACAGACAATACATGGTCTATATTAGAATCCTTACAAAGACAATACCCGGAGAATGTTATATCTCTTAAAATACAGAAAAAAGGAAAGTGTGGCGGTGCGCGTAACCTGGGAATGGATATCTGCACCGGCAAATATATTACATTTGTGGATGCAGATGATTATGTGCATCCGGATATGCTCAGGGTGCTGCATTATAGAATGACAGAGGACGATTATGATGTGGCACAGTGTGGCGTATCGTTTTTTAAAGAAGCTAAGCCGAATGTATTAGAAGCAAGTGATTATGAAATTCAAAGGCTTGATTTAGAAAATATTGATAATAGGAAAAATCTCATTATAGGTTTGACCGGATTTACTAATGTAACAGCATGGGCAAAGCTATACTCGATCAGATTCATAAGAGAACATAATCTAAGATTTATAGAAGATGTATATTATGAGGATACGCATTTTTCCATGCTTTGTGTGTTACTTGCAAAGAAATATTGTAAGGTGCAATCGGCATTATACTATTACTTTGAGAATACAGGGGGCATTATACGTTCTGAAATTAGCAATGCAAAGATCAGGGATGCTAAGATTATTATGGATCATATAAGGCGGGCTATTCAAAGCAGAAAAGCAGAACTGGGAAATGTAATTGAGCAGTGTCACTGTGAAATACAGTCATTTTTGTTATGGCATCAATATATTGAGCCGCATAGTAGAATAGAGACTTTTATGAAAAGGGAGCTGGATATTTGCAAAGAAGAGTTCTTAAAGAGTGAGCCGGATATATTTAATAATCCATATGTGAGGGCTTTTTCAAATGATGTCGTATTGAAAAGAATGTCAAAGCTGAGAGTAACTGCGAAAAAAATGAATAATGTATGCTTTTTAGATAATGCAATACATATCTGTCTTGGTATACATGATAAGGATGGAAATTACAGTGTCTGGGCTGGAACAACGATGCAATCCATTGTTGAAAATACAAAAGCACCAATAGTTTTTCATATATTACATGATGACACATTGAACGAAATAAATAAAAATAAGCTGAGTTTTATTGCCGATAATAGTGGAAACGGCATAGAATTTCATCATTTTAATCCAGACATTTTTGGCTCATTGGCTGATTCAATGAATAGATTTACAATTGGAACAATGTTCAGAATTATGTTGCCCGATATTATGCCGGATTTGAAAAAAATAATATATTTGGACTCTGATTTATTTGTGAATACAGATATTGAAGAATTATGGAACCTTAATATAGATAATTACTGTCTGGCGGCAGCTCCGGATTGTTCGACAATAAGAAATTGGGGAACTCCATACGCTGTAGCAGCAGGGCAGACAAGCCGAGACAGATATTTTAATGCAGGTGTTCTTTGTATGAATCTTGACAATATCAGGAAAAATGGAAGCCTGTTTCAACAGGTTATGGATTATCTGAGCGATAATCCACGAACATGGCTTCCTGACCAGGATGCTTTAAATGCCATATTCAACGGAAAAACCTTAATGGTAGATGAAAAATGGAATTATTTTATTGATGAGGCAAGAAAAAATAATGAGAAAGCAGAGAAAAAAATATATCATTATGCTGCAACCCTGTTGATGCTGCATACAAATAATGAAATTGACAGAGCATACTATTTTACAATACTGAGAACTCCATGGGGAGAGCAGATGGAGGATGGCTTATTGTGTAATTCTATGGGCAGAATTGTAGATAGAACAGGTATGCTGGAGAAGCTGCTAAAAAAAGCTACTCAAAACAATATAAGGCTTGTATTCTATGGTGGAGAGAACAGCTCTATAAGGAATGCAATGAGGCTATTAAACAGAGAATTCGATAGCTGTGAATGGTATGAGCATTTAGAAGAGAATGAGATTGTCTGTGATGATAATACGGTCTATATAGTTTCAGCGGATGCGGACGATGGTAATGGACTGGAAATACTGGCAAATGCAGGATTAGAAAATGGGAAGAATTATTTTATAACACAGAGGTTTTTACATTATACAGAGGGTGGGTTTGCCCTATGATTTTTATTATTGATGAATTAGATAGGTTTGAGAAAAATATAATAGAGCTGGCAGAAAATGTGGGATTTAAAGAATGCAAAACAATAGAAGCCATAGATTTGTTTTGTGGCATATCTGAAAAAACGATGTGCTTAAGGAAAAAGACAGGTATTATGCATTCATAGATATCCCTCAATATTGGAGTGTTCGTGCAGATGGGCTAAATGGTGCTATATATGATAATAAAACCAAAAAGGCAAACATCTATTTTAAGAATCCTATAGAGAAAAGAATGGTCAGCAGAGTCGAGTGGATTGACAGGAATAATACAGTATATAAAGTAGATTATTACAACAAATATGGATATAAGTATTGTTCAAAGAATGTGAGCGGTGGCAATGTTACAGGCAGGGAATTCTATGATAGAAATGGTGACATTAAAGTATTAGAACAGACAGGTCCAAAGACATATACCACTTTTGGCACCGGCATTAGTCCGAAGAGCTATAGAGGCTTTGCTGATTATCTGGAAGCTTATCTTAAATCTAATAAAATATATGATGAAAATATATGGCTGACAAGTGATGAGATATTGAATAAATTTGCCGGGGATTATGGTGATTTTAAAATATCTTACCTGCCACAGAATAGATTAAACTCAGATTTGACAGAAACAAATCAGACTAACACATCATTTCGAATACTGTGCAGTGAAGAACAGCAGGTCAATTGGTATAAAGAAAATTCAAATTGTAAATGCGACAGATTATATTCATATTTTGAAAATAATGAATTAAAATTTGGAAAAAAGGAAGCACTTACTATTACAGAAACGGATCAGCTTGAGTATATTGAACAGCTGATATATGACTTTCCGGAAATAACTTTTCACATAGCTGCCAGTACCACTATGTCAGATAAATTAACGAGACTGGATATAAATAATAATGTTGAGTTATATCCATGTATTACGGAACAAAAGAGAAAAGAACTGTTTGAAAGATGCGATATTTATTTGGATATTAATCATTACAGAGAGCTATACAATGCAGTAAACGAGGCACTGATTAATAATATGATAATACTAGCGTTTGACAATACAGCACATTCAAAAGAATTATATCCAATGGGAAATATTTTTGAAAGCAGCAACTATGTAAAGATGAAAGAAACTCTAAAAAATATAATAACTAGTCAGACAATATTTAATGAATATATAGACAGGCAAAAGAAGCAATTAAAACAATTAGCTGCAAAAGTAGTTATGGGTGATACGGATGAGAGTATTTGATTTTACATTACTTAGTGGATATGAATTTTCCGGAGTCGATGTTGCTCAGGGATTTAGAGCAAGATTGTTTGCAAAAAACAATGTAAATGCTAAATTTATTTTTACAGAATTGCCTACAATTCGTGATATTGAACTGTATGGTTCGCAAAAAATAAAACGTAGCCAGATTATGTCTGCTCATCTTTTTATGACAGGAAGATTAGATATGAGTTTGTCTGTGAAAAAGGAAGCTCTTTTAGAAAATGAGAAAGAAAATTATGAGTATGACTATATAGATGAGAATGGAAAGGGGATTTGTCTATATAATTCCGGTGACAAATCAGTTGAAATATTATGTGATGAAGATGGATTTGTTATAAATGAAAGTCTATTTAAAAATGGGAAAAAATATTTAGTAAATTATTATACAGACAGCCTGTCATATACAGAGCTGTATAATTGGGATAATGATTCGAGCGATGGCTTAAATCCGGAAAGGAGAATTTTTTGGAACAAACAAGGACAGATGGTTTATGAACAATGTATCTATAAAGATAATGTTGAATATCTGTTTAAAAATGGTGAAGTTATAGACAATGTAGAGTTTCTAGAAAGATTTGTAAAGGCACTGAATCTTTGTGAGAATGATATATGTATAATGGATAGAGCGGGATATCTTGATTATATACAGTCTCTTTTTGAAAATAAAGGCAAATCAAAGCTGATAGCTGTATTACATTCAGATCATTTTTACAAAATATATGAGGATGAAAGCTCATTATACATGAACTATGAGTATTATTATTGGTTCAAATATTCAGAGGCAATAGATTATTTTGTTGTTGGTACGGATCAACATAAAAGAAGTCTGGAAGCATTTTTAAAAGAGTATGATTGTTTTGTTCCGCATATTGCAGCTATTCCACCCGGGGCTATACCAGAAGGCAAGCTTAAAAGTGAAAATGAGCGTAGGCGAGGCAGCATAATATCTGCTTCAAGACTTAGTCCGAGAAAAGGTATTGATATTCTTATTAAGAGTGTGATAAAAGCACATGAGATAAATCAGACAATTAATCTGGATATATACGGAAGAGGCGATGATGGGTATACTATATATTTAAAAAATATAGTTAAAGATGCATGTGCTGATGATTATATTCACTTTAAAGGGCGTTGTAATCTTGAAAAAATTTATCCACACTATGAATTGTTCGCCTCATTTTCTTTGTGGGAAACGTTTGGACTTTCACTCATGGAGGCTGTTGGAGAAGGACTAGCTATGGTTGGACTGGATGTAAGATATGGGAACAGGCTTTTTATACATCCGGATGAAAATGGCTACCTGGTGGATTTTGATATTGAAACAGACTATCAAAATAAAGATAAGTTCTGTGAAAGAACTGCAGCAGCAATAGTTAAAATATTTGAGGATGATAACAGATTGAAGAAATTTCATGAGAATTCTTATATGATTGCTGAAGAATATAAGGAGCATGTAATAGAATCAAAATGGATGCAGCTTATAAAAAATATATTATAGAGAGAAAATGGAGTACCGGATGGAAATTCATATAACTAATTTACATAATATAGGAGGAACTGCAACGCTTGCAATGATGGAGTTGTGAAAATTGCAAAAAAACTCGACTTCACAGAAATGGGAGTCATGAAGAGGCAATTCTATGAAGATTATTGGAACACAATAAGTCATCATCTGGATGGTACAATTGCATCTTTATATCATGGAGATATAGTGTTTTTTCAATATCCGACATGGAATGGACCTGATTATGATAAAGTATTTGTTGATAAGATAAAGTTCTATAACAATGTCAGACTTGTTATTTTTGTACATGATTTGCAAAAGTTGATGTTTGATTCAGAACAAAGCATTCTGCATACGGAAATAAGCATACTTAATAAAGCAGATGTACTGATTCTTCCATCGGTGAAGATGTATGAATATATGATAAATAATGGTCTAAGAGATGACATACAAGTCCTGTATCAGAAAATCTGGGAGGTTCCGGGCTTTCCATGCTTCAAAGAGCATCAAAATTTGAAGAAAATGCTATTTACTGGAAATTGGAACAGATTTCCGTTCTTAGAAAGCTATCATGGCAAAACAACTGTAGAACATTTTGATTATCAGAAGCCTCCAAGAGATGATGATTCAAGCTTTACATGGCGTAATGGTTTTAAGCCGATACAGCTAATGAGAGAACTGTCAAAGGGCGGTTATGGTCTGGTATGGTGTGATAAAGAGTATTTAGAAAGATACTATTCCATGAACCAGCCACACAAGCTTGGTTTTACTTTGGCATCAGGCATACCGGTGATTATAAGGAATGGATGTGTGCACAGTAATTTTGTCAGAGAAAAAGGTCTTGGATATGTGGTTGATTCTCTTGAAGAGGCAGATAATCTTGTTCAAAATACATCGGATGAAGACTATGCTAAAATGATATCAAATATTGCACCATATCAGTATATGCTGCTGAATGGAGTTTATACAAAGAAGCTACTTATGGATGCATTGATTTATGTTTTGGAGAAATGATATGAAAGTATTTTATACGAAGACATATAATGTCTGGAATGACAATACAAGAATGCATGATATAGTTGCACAGGCAGCTCAAAAGCTGGATTATGATGAAGTTTCATTGTTTAAATTTAATGATACATATGACTCTGATGATGAGCTGCATGTCAGAATGCAGGGAATTACAGCGGCTGTGAGCAGTGATTCGATAGTTATTTTCCAGTATCCAAGTATGGTAAGTGCCAGGTATGATAGCTTTGTCATGGAACATCTGAAAAATACATGTGGTGCAAAGGTGGCTGTTTTTGTAGAGGATTTGGGAAGCAGAATTGCTCCTTCGGATTATAAACAATTATCGGATGAAATTGATTTGTTTAACAAAGCAGACTTACTTATTGTCCAGTCTACAGAAATGGAATTGTACTTGAAGGAAAACGGATTAAAGGAGAAGCCTCTTCTGCATCAGAGGGTGTGGGATTATCCGTATGATTTCTGCTTGGAAGAACTGGAAATAGATAAAAAAGTGGAAAAGATTCATGATATATCAATTCAGCATATGCTTGACCTAAAGAAAGCAGGACTTGCCCTGAGCACAACAACAGACCGGGAAAATAAATATGGTCTTATGATAAATCCATTTGAAACAGGCTTTTGTATATGTGCAGGTATTCCTGTGATAGTACCGGAGCAGACGAATATAGCGGATTTTGTTTCCCGATATGGAATAGGCTTTGTTATGTCAGATGGCGAAAATGCTGATGACGTTTTGAATCGAATATCAGATGAGGATATAGAAAAAGCGCAGGAACAGGAGAAAAAACTGGCACCTGCAGTGGCAGGTGGTGTGTTTACGAAGCTTTTGTTGCAGGAAGTGATATGCTGTTTATTGATGATATCTGCTTGATTTAAACAAAAATTAATTTTTAAAAGCTTGTTTTAGCGCTTTTGTTACGTTAAAATACGATTTTAGATACACGTTGGAGTTTATATTTATAGTGTAAAAGAGGAAATCTATAGTTATGTCCGGATGAATGAGGGTTAGGAAACATATAATCCGAGTGTCCGGATTCGTGTGAATAAGGAGAGACTATATGAATAAGAAGAAGGTTGACAGTATTTTAAAAGGTGTTACTGCTGCCGAAATTGCCATTGGTGGTGTGAGTACCATTCAGGGCGCCGACATGGTAATGGCTCAGGAAATTGAAAATCAGGTAAATGATCAGACAAGTCAGTCTGCCAGTTCAATGTCAGACAGAATGAGCGACACTCCTAGCGAGAGCCGGTCAGAAAGTGAAGTAAACCAGGCTAGTGAGAATCAGTATGAGACTGCTTCAGAGGAGACAAGTGCAAGCCAGACAGAGAGCACATCTGAGCAGAGTGCCAATAGTACATCAGTTGAAGAGACAGGAGCAACAAGTGAGACAGAGGCTGTTTCACAGCAAAAGAAGAGTGCGCCAGGGAAAATGGTGGCATTTAAAGCAGCAGCCAATAATGTGGCAGCAGCATCATTGGAAAATGAAACTCAGGGTGCGAATAATGAGGAAAATCATGCAGATGAGAATGGAAAACAGACTTTGGAAGAAGCTAGTTTATCAGCAAGCGCCTCTGTTTCAACTGAGGATAGTGAAATCTATTCTGCAAGTGAATCAGCAAGCAACAGTTTAGCGGATGAGAAAAGCATGCTTGATTCACAGTCTCAATCGGCAGCAGGTGCATCAGCAAGTGAGTCTTTGGCTTATAGTGAGTCATTAAGTACACTTGATTCTGAAAATAAAGTACATTCAGAAAGTTTATCGATAGCTCAAAGTGTATATAATTCAACATCTACAGCATTTGAAAAAAATGGCAAGATGGATGCATATCTTGAGAAGCTTATTAAGCAGATTGATGCTGAGAAGGCCGCTATTTCTGAACGGTTGAAAAATGCTGAAAGAGGTAAAGATTTGTCTACTATTAAGTGGGATTTAATTAAGACAAATTCGGATGGAACGACAAGCGTTGAAAAAAATGCAGATTGTTGGAAACATATGGATTACCTTGCTGACTTATTAATCAGATATAGATTTAAACAGCAAGAGGATGTTGAAGAGATAACGTTTTCTAAATGGGAGAGCAGTAATGGCACTGGAAATTATGTCAAGGTAGAATATAAAGATAATAACGGAAATACACAGACAGCATATTTTGATTACGTAACTACTGACAAAAATGGTAAAGTTCTCACTAATCAGTATGGTGAAAATAATGAGAAATCTCAGAAAACAGGTGAGGTTGCTGGAATTGCTGTACTTAAGAAGACTCCTTATACATACAAATATTGGGGTCAGACACGTCTCGACTTTAAAAATAGCGGAAAAGAAGTCGAATATACAGATGGTTCAGGAACTAAACATGATGGAAATTTTGATAAAAAAGGAGATTTCTATTTTTCACTAAATGATTATGAAAATGGAAGAGATCAATATAATAAAGATAGATCTGAGTATACTTCAGCTTCTGAAGCGAAAAGCCTCATAGAGTCTTTATCAACATCTGTTTCAGAGCTTTTTAGTGAAAAGGAATCTGAATGGAAATCGTTGATTGAAAGTAGATCTGATAGTAGAAGCGCTAGTGAGAAAAATTCTGAATCAAGAAGTGTGTCACTTAGTGATAGCTCAAGCAATTCTGAGAGTGTATCTACAAGCATAAGTGAAAGAAGATCACTTAGTGCAAGTGAGTCTACAAGAATAAGTGAGAGTATATCAACAAGTGTAAGTGAGTCACAGAGTGTAAGTGCAAGTCAGAGTACATCAGCAAGTATAAGTGAATCACAGAGTGCATCGACAAGTGTAAGTGAATCACAGAGTG
>ERZ840096.1778-NODE-1778-length-20610-cov-4.599368_pt1 | contig 20610 bp, 21 predicted proteins | sample MGYA00519878_ERZ840096 | MGnify/ENA primary metagenome ERZ840096 (study PRJEB31850, sample SAMEA3708865) | human gut metagenome | biome: human gut; feature: human-associated habitat; material: faeces | place: China | collected 2014 ...
TACAAGTTTATTTCCATTGTAATAATCAATCAGTCCGGCTGCCGGATATACACCAAGCGATGTTCCTCCAACTATCAACACATCAGCTTCTTTTATAAGTTTTACGGCTTCCTGTATATTTTTTTCATCAAGACCTTCCTCATACAATACGACATCCGGCTTTACCGGGCCGCCGCACTTTGGGCATTTTGGCACACCTGTTGAGTGGAGGATTTCCTCTGCGCTTACAAACTGTAAGCACCTCTCACAGTAATTTCTCAGCACACTGCCATGCAGCTCCATCACATTTTTGCTGCCGGCCTTCTGGTGCAGTCCATCTATGTTCTGCGTCACAACACCCTTAAGCTTTCCGGCTTTTTCAAGCTCTGCCAGCTTGTAATGCGTGATGTTCGGCTCTGCATCAAGGCAGAGCATCTTGTCACGGTAGAATCGGTAAAACTCCTGCGGATGCTTCCTGTAAAATGTATGGCTCAGGATGGTCTCGGGCGGATAATCATACTTCTGATTGTAAAGTCCGTCCACGCTTCTGAAATCAGGTATGCCACTCTCGGTTGATACACCTGCTCCGCCGAAAAATACAATATTGTCCGAAGCCTTTATCCACTGCAAAAATGTTTCTACACTGCTGTCATTGTTACCCATATGTATCCATCCTTTCTTCTTTTAATTTTAATTGCTGCCAATTATTATTTGAGCCATCTTCAGGACAAAACTGCAGCTCACTTGCAAGCTGACTCATAATTTTCTATTCTCAGTATTTCTGAATGGTCAACTTATATTTACAGCTTGCGCACCAGCTTGTCCACATCTGCATTCAGTCCAAGCACCATCACTGCATCGTCAGCCTTGAACACGTAGTCCGGCAGCGGAAGCACGCGATTCTTTCCGGCTTCCTTTACTGTAACGATATTTACATTGTATTTCTGGCGCACATTATTTTCCATGATGCTCTTTCCTACCCAGCCTTCAGGTGGATTTATCTCGTAGATTGAGTAATCATCGTTTAATGCCACATAATCAAGCACATGGTTGGCGCTGTATTTCTTTGCCACTCTCTCTGCCATGTCGCGGTCAGGGTAGATAACCTCATCCGCACCGTTTCGAAGCAGGAACTTGGCATGCACATCCCTGTTTGCCTTGCTGATGACGTATTTTCCGCCCATCTCCTTCACGAGACTTGTTATCTCAAGCGAGCTCTGGAAATTGGTGCCGATACATACAAAAATCAAATCGAAATTGTTAATTCCGAGTGCTTTTACTACCTGTGGGTCGGTACAGTCACCTATCTGCACCTTGGTCACGTCATAGATTAAATCCCTGACCTTGGCCTCATCCTTGTCCATCACCATAATGTCATTTCCGTTTTTAATCAAATCCGCACACAGATGGTGTCCGAATTTACCCATTCCAATAATTAAAATTGATTTCATTGCGTTTCTCCTTATCCTATGATAACTTTTTCCTCCGGAAGCTCTATATTAGCTTTATCCGGTCTATGCACAAACGAAAGCACAAAGGTCATGCTTCCGATTCTTCCACAATACATCATAATTATGATAATTATGCGTCCTACTGTATTTAAATCTCTTGTGATGCCTGTTGTCATGCCGACCGTACTGATTGCAGAGTATACCTCAAACAGTACATCGTCCATCTTCATATTGGATGTGGCAAGTATAGCTATCACCGCTGTAAGGCCAAGCACCAGATTGATGATAAGCACCATTCCGGCCTTTTTGATTACCTCACTGCTTATTTTCCTGCCAAACACATTGCAGCCGTTGCTTCCTCTCAGATACGAAACAATATAGATTATCATGACCGCCATGGTTGTGGTTTTGATTCCGCCGGCTGTCGAACCCGGGCTTCCTCCGATGAACATGAGCACTATAGTCAAAAGCTTGCTCTCCTGTGTCAGTGCTGCTGTGTCTACTGTATTGAAGCCTGCCGTTCTCGCCGTAACTGAACCGAATAACGATGCAAATATGGCACCCGGTGTATCCATGCCTGCTATGGTATTATTTTTTTCAAAAATATACATAAACAGTCCGCCGCCGAAGACAAGTATCAGTGTGGTTGATATTACTATCTTAGCGTGGAGCGAATATCTGCTAAGCTTAAGCTTTTTGGTTCTGACCTCATTCCATATGGAAAAACCGATACCGCCAATGATGATAAGCAGCATAATAGTGATATTTACCAACGGGTCTGTGGCATATTTTGTAAACGATGAGTACTCCTCGTTTATGCCCATCAGGTCAAAGCCCGCATTGCAAAATGCAGATATCGAGTGGAACACCGAGAAATATATACCTCTTATTATGCCAAAATCCGGTATGAAGCGGATTGCTAAAAGCACCGCTCCTATGCCTTCGATAAGGAAGGTTCCCCTTATTATCACGCTGAAAAGCCTAACTATTCCACCAATCTCGAGTGCATTGACGCTCTCCTGCATCAGATCCCTCTGTCTGAGCCCGATTTTTTTGTGCAGAAGCATGGAAAATGCCACACCGATTGAGATGAAGCCCATGCCTCCTATCTGAATCAGCACCAGAATTACAAGCTGCCCTATGATACTCCAGTGTCTGAAGGTGTCAAACACAACAAGACCTGTCACACAGGTTGCGCTTGTTGCCGTAAAAAGTGAGTCCAGAAAATTAGTCGATTGTCCGTCTCTTGAAGAAAACGGAAGGCTCAGCATTATTGCCCCTGATAATATTATCAAAAAAAAGCCAATTGCGATGTATCTGAACTCTGTCAGGTTCTTATGTCTTTTTTTAATGTCATGTTTTATATCGTTCATATCCAATCCTAACTATCTGCTGCAGAATGTATTATTGTCAGCTTACAGAAGCTGTTTGTATATATCCCTCTTGCTGACACCTCTGTCCTTTGCCACGAGCTTCATGGCTTCCTTCCGGTCGATGCCCTGTGACTCATAGTGTGCCATATGCGCTTCAAGAGGCATGGCTTCCCAGCTTTCCTGCTGCTCCTTTGCTATTTCAGCCACGTTTCTGCCACAGATTACAAGCACATACTCGCCTCTTGGCTCCTGTGTCCTTGAACGCTCCAAAAGCTCCGAAAATGTAGTCTGCACCTTTTCCTCGTGCTTTTTCGTAAGCTCCCTGCACACGGTGAGTTCCCTGTCCCCAAGCGCATTGTAAAGCTCTGTGACTGTCTTTACAAGATGATGGGGTGCCTCGTAGATGATGATTGTACGAGTCTCGTTTTTAAGCTCCTCAATGACGCGCGCGCGTTCCTTTTTATCCCTCGGCAAAAATGCCTCAAACGCAAACCTCCTGGTCGGCCTGCCCGACATGGTGAGCGCTGTAATGCACGCTGCCGCCCCGGGAAGCGAGGTAACAGGCACGCCCTCCTCGTAGCAGATGCGCACTATGTCCTCACCCGGATCAGAAATGCCGGGTGTTCCGGCATCAGTGATGAGGGCTATATTTTTGCCCTCCTTAAGCTTTGCCACAAGCTGGTAGGCTTTATCTATCTTGTTAAACTCATGATAGCTCGTCATGGGTGTCTTTATCTCAAAATGATTGAGCAGCTTTATGGAGTTTCTCGTATCCTCCGCTGCGATGAGGTCTACCTCCTTAAGTGTGCGCAGCACACGGAATGTGATGTCCTCCAGATTTCCTATCGGAGTTGCGCACAGATACAGTGTTCCTGTCATATGATTCTCCTGTTATTTTCCGTTATTCCGGGGCTTATCGCCGTATATCTCATATATCTCATCCGTGTATACATTAGGCTCCTTGTATACAACCAGCGGTTTTTCGATGGTTATACGGCTTTTGCCGCCCTTTAGCCCCTCTATAAGCACCATGTTCGGCTCCCTGTCCGCGTAGGGATGTACAAGACGCATGCGCTTTGGCTCGATATGATATTTCATCATCGTGCTAAAGATCTCTGCCAGCCTGAATGGTCTGTGAACCATGTAAAAACGCCCATTGAATTTGAGCATTTTTGCGCTCTCCCTGACTATATCGTCAAGTGTGCACCTAACCTCGTGGCGCGCTATAGTCATGGCATCGTCTGCATTTTTGATACCGTGCTGGCCTATCATATACGGCGGATTTACCGTCACCACCTCCACGGACTCGCGCCCGAAAAGCTCTGAGGCATTGCACACATCGCCCTCTTCTATGGTCACTTTGTCCTCAAGATGGTTATATTTCACACTTCTTCTCGCCAGGTCTGCACACTGAGGCTGAAGCTCAAGCCCGCTGTAATGCTCTCCGTTATTCTTTGCCTCAAGAAGTATCGGAATCACACCGTTTCCGGTGCACAAATCCACAGCTCTCTCGCCGCGCTTTACCTTTGCATAGTCAGATAAAAGCACGGCGTCTATGCCGAAGCAGAACAGCTTTGGATCCTGTATGAGCCTATAGCCCTTGCGGCACAAATCGTCCAGTCGCTCATTACTGTGTATCAATGCTTCCATTGTCTTTGTCCCTGTTGTAATCTTTATTATACTCTTTATTATAGTTTTTGTTCTTGTAATCCTTGTTGCGGTTGTATTTCTGCTTGTTTAGTCTGTTTTTGCCGCCCTTGTACGGCTTCTTGTAACCGTCCTTATTTTCTCTGCCGGCATTTGCAGCATTTACTTCATTTGTCTCATTTGCAGAAGCTTCCGCTGCCTCTATGTCCGCCCTGTACGGACGTTTTTCTCTGTTGTCACGCTTATCACGGCGCTCGCGATATTCATTTTTGTTGTCACGGTGTCCACGGTTTCTCTGCGGTTTCTCCTGTGGCTTGTCCTCCATCGTCTCGTCGCCGCTATCCTCGAGATCCTTGAGCTCGCGAAGCTCCTCCTCGGTGAGCTTTACATCCTTTTTCTGACGCGGCTTTAAGCGCAGATCATCTACAGTGTACTCACGAAGCTCCTTCTCCTCGCCGTTGTCAATGACAACACGCACAAGCTGCCTGAGCACGCTGACTGACTTAACCTCTCCGATGATTCCCTCAGGTGTCTTTACCTTTTCTCCCACTGACGGCATTCTGCTGTTCAGATACTCATATGTATCCTGCTCATACTTGAGACAGCACATAAGCCTTCCGCACACACCGGATATCTTGGTCGGATTGAGTGAAAGATTCTGCTCCTTTGCCATCTTTATGGAAACCGGCACAAAATCTGCCATATAAGAATGACAGCAGAGCGGTCTGCCGCAGATTCCGATGCCGCCCATCATCTTGGTCTCATCCCTGACACCAATCTGGCGCAACTCTATTCTGGTGCGGAATACCGCTGCCAGATCCTTTACGAGCTCTCTGAAATCAATTCTGCCGTCCGCTGTAAAGTAAAACAGCAGCTTGTTTCCGTCAAAGGTATACTCTGCATCCACCAGCTTCATCTCAAGTCCGTGCTTGATGATTTTCTCCTTGCAGATGGCAAATGCCTCTTTTTCCTTTTCCTTATTTCTCTCAACCGTTTTCTCATCCTCGTCGGTTGCCACTCTGATGACAGGCTTAAGCGGTGAAACCACCTTATCATCATCCACCTCCTTCGGCGGAATGAGGACAGTTCCCATCTCTATGCCTCTTGCTGTCTCCACGATAACATGCATTGCCATGTCGAGGTCGAAATCAGCCGGGTCAAAGTAATATATTTTGCCTGCTGTCCTGAATCTGATACCAACTATTTTTGTCATGTGATTAGTTCTCCTTTATGGTCATAAGCAGCAGCTCAATTACCAGGTCAAAATTGACGTTTGCGTTAATTCTTATCTTCGCCTTCTCAAGTGCCTCAAGTATTGCCTCGATTCCCTGATAGGAATGCTTTGCTGCCTGTTTCTTTATATCATAGACCTCATCCTTGAATATGAGTCCGTTAACATCGTTTGTCGCCTTCATATACAGCACATCTCTGTACCATACCATAATCAGGTCAAAATAATCCTGCACCTGAAGCTTGTACTCAGCTATCTGCTTTACCGCTGCGCCCAACTCGTAGAGATCTATGTCATCGAGGCGCTTTATAAGCGACAGTGCTGACTCCTTTAGCTCGTTGAACTCGTCTGATGAGGCAAGCTTAACAGCCTTTCCGACGATACCCTGTGCAAATGCGGCACTGATATCTGCCTGATAATCCGGAATATGCTTTTCGTTCATCAGGTATGCCTTTATCACCTCGTCCTTTACCGACTTCATATTGAGTGTGATGCAGCGCGACCTGATGGTCTGCAGAAAGCTGTCTGCATTGGTGGTGAGAAGCATGATGACCGCATATGCCGGTGGCTCCTCAATAGTCTTTAAAAGCGCGTTCTGCGCCTGCTGGTTCATTTTTTCAGCCTCATCCACTATGTAAATCTTGTATTTACTGCTGTACGGCTTTATCACTATATCGTTGTTAAGCTGTGTCCTGATGTCGTCAACCGATATGTTGTTGGGCTTTTCATGACTGACATATATGATATCAGGATGATTGTGGTCATCTGCCTGATGGCACGATTTGCACTCTCCACAACCGTCTGTGCCCTCCTTCTCACACTGCAGTGCCCTGGCAAATGCCTCGGCTATCATCATTTTGCCGGACAGCTGTGGTCCGTTTATTATATATGCATGTGAGACCTTTCCCATTGATATGGCATTTTGCAGATGCTCTATTATCTGTTCATTTCCTACTATATCCTTAAATCCTGCCATAGCTGCTGCCTCCGTTTTAGTCTGCCTGTGTCTGTTATAGCTTTTATCTCCTACGTGAATATATCAAGCAACAGTCCGCGTATCTCTCCGATTCTTGCCAGTATGGACAGATGATCCTTCTCATCCTCCACCAGCTCTGATGCCAGCTCGTCCAGATTGCTGTCTATCAGTCTTATTATACCATAAACTCTGTGCCTTCCTCTCCTGTCGAGGAAATTTTCTCTGGAAAATTTATGGGATCTGTAGACCACCTCATTTAAAAAATCCTTTATGAGCCCGCGATATCGCTTCATGTCCCTGATGTCCATATGCTCGGCTATTCTGTTGCCCTGTGCTGTGATATCCTGCATCAGTGCATCTACCTTTGCCTGGAGGTCAGCGTCTGTTATGGCGCTGGCCAGTGTGAATTTGAACGAGCCGTCACCGGCCTGTGTTTTTTGTGCATCAGGAACCTGTGTCACCTGATTTACTTCATTTACTCTGACTGCCATGAGGCTGCCTCCTTATTCGTTTCCGGTTACATTTATGTGCAGGCCGTAACCATTTTCCTGCTCTGCAATTAAGAACTCTGTCGTATGTATGCTGAAATCTCGGCAAGCACAGTGTCCATATCATCATTTACAAAACGGTGTGTAATACCCGCCTCACGTAGCTTGTCCTCAGAGAAATCTGATGCGTCTGCCAGAAAACGACGGCACATCTCCTCATATTTAGGCACCTGCTGCCCCTTTTCCCGGTGAATGGCGCGTATCAGACGGTCGCCGTCCTCCACCTCCACATAGATTGGCAGCACCTTGTCACTGCCAAAATAATCGCGTATCTTTGTGTAAGACTCCAGTGTTCCGACTGTCAGATAGCTTTTACAGCGAAGGTCTATATCATCATCGTTTACCGTGAAATATTTCCACACGCCGTACACTGTATTGTACTCGCGAAGCTCTATGATGCGCCCCTGTGCACTGAGCCTTTTTACATCCTCTTCATTGCAGAAATGATAATCCTTATCCTGTATCTCTCCGTCCCTTATAGGGCGAGTGGTATACGGGATAATCCTGCTAAGCATTAGGGAATCATCCTGCAGTATTTTATTGTATATAGTGTCCTTGCCTGATGCGCTTTTTCCCATCACGCAGAAAATCTTACCCATCTGTAAACCTCTTATATTTTAATTAATGTAAGCATGACACATCAGCTTTTTTCTCAGTAGTTCTGAATAGTTACTATTTAGTATAAATATGATTGTTTGCTATGTCAAACTGTTGCTTACAGCACCGCAACAAACTTCCACATATTGGCATCCGGATCAAAATACAGGCCATCCACTTCAAGACCTGAATTTACAGCCTTTATTACATCATCTATGAGCTTGTCGTTTATTATCTCTCCCGGCACCACAAGCGGTATCCCCGGCGGATATATATTTATAAAGGCACCGCTCACCTTCCCGCTTGCCTTAAAGGCATAGACCGCCTGATGGTCTGCATCATACGCATCATACATTTCCATTACGGCAGGCAGCTTTTGGTATATAGTTGTATCCATTTTGACAGGAAAGTAAAATTGATGTACCACACCCTCCTGCTTTAATATATCATAAAACTCTTCAAAATCAGACTTATATTTTTCGAGCTGGCTGTCTATTTCAATCAAAGCATCCGCAAGCCTGTCAAAGCCCTCATCCGTATCCATGACAGATGCCAGCGCCAGTACATAATTGCCCGCTGCCATCTCAAGCTGCAGCTCATATTTTTTGAGCAGAAGCTCAAGCAGCGTATGTCCATTCATAGCCTCTTTCGTAAATATAATAATCTTTGACTCGTCAAAATCATATGCCTCATCGGCAGAAAAATCACTTTTTCTGACCACGTTCAGATGCGAAAGTCCGCTGACCTTCTGATAAAATCTGTCAAGTCTGCTCCTAAGCTGTGCAAAGGCTGTCTCTTTATTATCGCGCACATAGTGTATGCAGCGCTCTATGCCTGTCATAAGCACATATGACGGTGAGCTTGTCTCATAAATGCCGAGAAACTTCTCCACTGCTCCTTCACGCATCCCACCAAGCAGCAAAAGCGCTGTCTGTGTAAATGCCGGAAGCGTCTTGTGCAGGCTCACTATTACCGCATCTGCCCCGAGTGCTATGGCATTTTGAGGGAAGCCGCCTCCAAAGCCAAAGTGCGCGCCATGTGCCTCGTCAACTATGAGTAAAGCTCCATGTGCATGTGCCACAGATGCGATTGCCGCCACATCGGAAACCACGCCATCGTATGTAGGCGAGGTTATCACAACCGCTTTTATGTCGGGATTTTCATCAAATACCGCCCTTATCTGTGCCTCGGTTATCTGTCCCTGCAGCCCTGTCCGTGTAATTTCAGGGTATGTAAACACCGGGTGAAGCTGCCTTAAGTAAAGCGCATGATACACCGCCTTGTGACAGTTCCTTGCTACAAGCACCTTGTCTCCTCTTTTTGTGGCCGCAGATATTGCTGCCAGTATACCGCATGTGCTTCCGTTTATGAGAAAATATGCACGCTTTGCACCATAAAGTGCCGCTGCCTCAGCCTGCGCCTCCTTTATAATGCCCTCAGCATGGTGCAGATTGTCAAAATTGTCTATCTCTGTGATATCAATAGCATACGGGTCCAGCCCTGCACCTATATCACTGCCACGGCGCTTATGCCCCGGCATGTGAAACGGATAAATATTTGATTGTGAATTATTTATCAGTTCTTTTTCCATTTAAGTACCTATATATCCTTTTTAGCCCAGAAATCTTCCAAGCTCCGGCATCCAGTCATCATAAAATATTTCATCATTGCAAAGCGCACTCCAGACCGGTGTGAGGAAATCAAGTATCAAATCAAGCGTCTCCTCCCAGCCTGCATTCGCATATACCCTCTGCTGTCGTGTCAGCCTCTTACAATACCGCTCCCAGCGCCTTCTCATATAAGCATAGCTGCGATAGCCATACACCTGCTCAAGCCGGTGCATGCTCACTGTCTTCGGCTTATTTTTCGCTCTAACCTTAAAAATATCAATTATCTGCCTTCCGCTGACCGAATATCTCTTAAGTATCTCATATGCATCACCATATGGTTTCATATCGCTAACCAGTTCAAGCTTATCCATTATCTCAAACAGCTGTTCTCCGAGCCTGGATTCAGGCGAAAAAATACAAACATCTGCGTCTCCATAAAAGCTGTTCATAAAAACAATATTTTTAGTCATGGGAACTCCTGCATCCGCTTCATTAAGGCGCTCAAGCCTCACTGCAAACGGTACTTCCCCGCCATCACACATAGCGCTTAGATTCCACGTGTGTATCAGCGGCTGCATATCACTGGTGTCCGGTTCATTAGCTGATACCTTTGCCGTCTGCTTAGATAATTCTGCATTAGTCCATACCACATCACTGTGACTGTTAAGCCCCGCATTGCCTATAATGATATTGCGCAGTACATCAAACGACGTACCATTATCCTCTGCCCTGCCACCGGGGCTGCCATATACATAATAAAACGCCAGCTTTTCTCCTGTTGCAAAATACGGCTTTTGAAGCCACAGCGCTTTTCCCAGACCGGCATTATTTATGCGCCAGAGAAAATCCTGCTTCACGTACTGCCATAACACATCGCTGTACGATAATTTTTTCTCATCGCTTATATGTCTTAAATCTACCCTCACTACAACCATACTCCTATGAAGCTTTGTACCTTCTTTACCACTCGCCTCGCCCTTGCGTAATCCATGAGCACGGAAATATCCTTGTCCGTATCCGCTATGTACGACTGTACAGCTGCCTTGAAATCATTGCGGTCCAGTCTCGACTCATACTTCAGGCAGTCGCATATCACACGTTCTTTATCATAGATTCCAAAGGTATTGCCTCCAAGCTCAATGGTTGTGGCTCCAAGCGTAAGTGCTGTGGGCTCCGTATAAAACGGAATGATTCTGGGATAGTCCATCTTAAAACGCGATTTTGATGTGTTTTTGTCCACGGCAAGCGTCCATCCGTATGGCTTCTCCTTTATATAGCCATAGGCGTAAAGTGCGCTTTCCATGCAAAGCATTGCATCCGGAAAGAGTGCCGCAACAAGTGCATCCTCAGAAAAATCATCCACACGGTCGGTGTAATAGCCGTTTCTGATGCGGACAAGCTTCCCCTCCCTGACAAGCGTATCAATTCGCCTGTAGTCTATACCAAGCCTTGTAAGCTCTTCTTTTTTCACTATTCCGTTATGCTTTTCCATGGCATCAGCTATGATCGTCTGTACCTGTTGTATATTCATTACTGCTTCTCCATCCCTTGCTTATCGGCTAAAAGCCTCTTGGCATCACGTAATCCAAGCTGATACAGGCTCTCAAGCTTATCAGGATCCTTTTCTACCTTGCTTATTTTAATGTGCTCCGACGGCCTTAACACCTCGGCAATGCCCTGCTTCTCAAGCTCCTTAAGATGCTCAAGCTGATAATTGTACATGATATGCCTGTTTGAAAATGCCTCATAAAACCTCGGAAAACGCTTTTTGTATACCGATGTAAATAACCTTGGCATAGGTTTTTTTATATAGTCTGCCGGCTTTGTCAGCACGACAACCACTCTGTCATAGCCCATATCGAGCATATGCTCATATGGAATACTGTCCGTCACCGCGCCATCCAGATACCACTCATTCCCCAGCTTCACAGGCTTTGACACTACAGGCATGGAGCCCGATGCCCTGAGCACATCCATCTGGTCAAAAACACTCTTTATCTGCACATATTCAGGCTTACCCGTCCTGATATTCGTCACAACCGCATAAAATGGGATATCCGACTTCTTATATTCTTCATCATCAAACGGGTCAAGCTCTCTTGGTACTATATCATAGGCATATTTCGTGCTCACTATGTTTTTCTCCCTAAGAAGCGGCCTGATACCCATATAATTTTTGTCACTGTTAAACCTCTTATTGTATCGTATAACCCTGCCGCGCTGCTTTGACAGCAGATTCACTCCAAAAAGTGCTCCCGCCGAAACACCGATAACAGCATCAAAGCTAATATCATGGTCCATAAAACAGTCGAGTACTCCGGCTGTATACATACCTCTCATTGCTCCACCCTCAAGCACGAGGGCGCATCTTTCATCACTCATTTCTGCCTCCATCTATAATGTCATGATATGAGGGTCAAAAGATATTTTACCCCCTCATTTCTGTACTGAATAGTTACAAATGTACTAATATTTGTGTCGTCCGCTGAACTTCAGATTGTCTCTCCTTCTGCGCTGCTTTCTCTCAAGCTTGTGCTCCCTGAAACGCTCACGCTGCTTCTTCTTAATGCTCCATTTGTGTTTCAGCACATATATATTGTCTGATATTCTTCTAAGCATGAAAATGCTAAGAAGAATCACTGCGATAAGTACGAGCACCCAGAGAAAATATACCGGCTTTATCCTTATTATATCACTTTCCACGTTCTGTCTGCTGTTCTCATCAAAGTACGACAGATCGACCTTTGCTCCTGATTTCAGCAGATCCACACAGCCTACCACATGATCACCATACTTGTATCTGACCGTAGCAAGAGCATCCTTGTTGTCGGACTTCATGTCAGTAGCTTCCCTTTTAACGCTTGAAAAATCCGCGTTGTTTGGCAAAACAACATAGTTTTCCGACACCTTTGCATACATGCCGTGCTCATTCATCACGCCCAGATCCGGCGTATTGTCAGTAGCTGCGCTGTTTTCATTTTCAGCTATGTTTAGTGCCTTGAAGTTACTGAAATAGTAATTGAGCAGCGTGTTTGTGTCTGCATACTGATCAGGCGACTGCGCATTCATAATAACCACGCACAGCGTCAAGCCATCCTTCTCCGCATAAGTGACAAGCGTGCTGTTAGCCACTGAAGTGTAGCCGGTCTTGCCACCGGTACAATCCTGATTTACAAACTGTGAATACGACTTAAATGGATGCAGCATCGCATGATGATTGTAAAGCGGAGTATCCTCGGTATGCTTGTTTGTAGGTGGTATAATATAGGTCTTTGTGCCTGTAATCTTTCGAAACTCGTCATTCCTGTATGCCGCACACGCGATAAGCCCCATATCGTATGCGCTTGTCCAGTGATTTTCATCTGGCAGACCATTTGCATTGTTGAAATGTGTATCTGTACAGCCTAATTCTTTGGCTTCCTTGTTCATCAGATCAATAAATGTGCTGTAATCTCCCCCAAGCTTTTTGCCTGTATGCTCTGCTGCAGCATATGCGCACTCGTTTGCCGACTCAAGCATAGCTCCATATAGTGTCTGCTCCATGGTCATCTCCTCGCCCACATCCCTCTTGATGCTCGACGAACCATCACTGCTCTCCTTCACCGCCTCTTTTGAGAATGTAACCTTCTCATCCATCTTGCAGTTGAGTATAGTCAGATATGTGGTGAGGATCTTTGTGATACTTGCAGGATAATGCTTTTCGTGTGAATTTTTCTCATATAGCACCGTACCTGTATTGACCTCCATCACCACGGCGCACGGTGAATTTATCTGCGGTCCCTCCGGCCAGTACGTGTCATCACCATCCGCAAATGCCATAAGCGGTCTCGCACAAAGCGTCGTGACCATAGCAAACACTGCCATTATTAGTAATCCTGATTTTTTTAAATTTATAATTTTATGCTTCATATCTGTTCCTATTAATTCTAAAATTGGGTAGCTGTTCAGTACTATAACCAAAAATGTACTATTTCTAATTATAATGTATGAAAAACATGTTATCAAGGGCATGTGCAACGTATTTTGTCATTTTATTTTGACACCCACACAATTGTAGGGTATTATCTATATGAAATTTTACGTTTTTATAAGGAGATTTACATGAGACTTAGAAATATCCCGGGCGCCGGTGAAGTCATCGACAACAGCCCTTATTGCATAAAGGAGCCTGTTGAATTAAAAGGAAAATGGCATGATTTTTTAGGAAACAATAATCCGATTCATATAGAGGTTGGTATGGGAAAGGGCAGATTTCTGATGGATCTGGCACGGCTTCATCCCGAGATTAACTATATAGGTATCGAACGATATACAAGTGTGCTTCTTCGTGCTGTACAAAAAATGCAGGAGGACGAGCTGCCAAATGTGCACTTTTTGTGCATTGATGCCGCAACTCTTCCGGATATTTTTGACCGTAATGAGGTTGACCGCATTTACCTGAACTTTTCCGATCCATGGCCGAAGGACAGGCACGCAAGAAGGCGCCTCACCTCAAGCGAATTTCTTGCCAGATATGATTTGTTTCTCGCACCTAACGGACGCATAGAGTTCAAGACTGACAACCAGGACCTCTTCACCTTCTCTCTGGAAGAGATTGAAAGCTCTGATAAATGGCACCTCGACGCCAGTACACGCGACCTGCATCATGATGCTGCAATGAATGAGGGCAACATCATGACCGAGTACGAGGAGAAATTCTCTGCTGTCGGAAACCCTATCTGCAAGCTGATTGCTTCAAGATAATGCGACATATCTGTCGTTAATCGCATGATTTATATAGTCAAACATGACCCAGCTTTTATGACATTCTTCAGATTTTTCTGAGGAACTGTCATATTCGTCTCTGGCATCGTTGAAATATCTCTGCGCTTCCTTATCTCTTCCCATCTTGCTATAGCTTGAACCGATATTGCTGTAAACCATAGCCTTAAGATCTCTCGAGCGGATAATTTCTGCCGTGGCAAGGCTCTCCAGATAACATTCAAAGGCTTTTGACTCATCGTTCTCAAGCTCATATACCAATCCCAGGATATTGAGATACTCTGCATATTTTTCCACGTGACCGGTGCTCTTCAAGCGCGCAAGCGCTTTTTTTATGCGTACAACCGCACTGTCATAGTCCTTCTTTACCACGTCATCTACTGCAATTATCATTTCGTTATCCGCTATATTGTCTGTTGAATATTTGTCTACCGCATTCATCATATTTTACTCCGACCAAAGCATCTTTCCAAATGTTACTTTTTTCCTATTCAACAGTATAAACTCATTATTTCAAAATTTCAATATTAATTTCACTTTTTATGTGCCTGAGCTGCCAGCCTATCCAGATAATGACATGATACCTTTTAATCTTTTAATTATGATATAATAAAAAAGCACCAACCCTATGGCTCATACGTCCATAAAACCGGTACCTTTGAGTGCGCCTCCAGGGGCTCGAACCCTGCACACCCTGATTAAGAGTCAGGTGCTCTACCAAATGAGCTAGAAGCGCGTTTATTAATTTGTTTGCGTTTTCCTTAACGCGAAATTTATTATATAGTATAGTTTATAGAAATGCAACACTTTTTTTTAATTTTTTTAAATTTTTTTAGATTTTTTGTAAAACAGTTGATTTTACACCGTTTTAAGCTATATTATTTTCTATATACAGAGACTTTTTATTCCAGATTTCCCATCCAAAGTCTCTCAGAAAGGATTTACTGATAATGAAAGTAGAAGAAAGATTATTAAAATATGTGGGCTATCACACCACATCTGATGAAGCAAGTGATAAAATACCAAGCAGTGACAGGGAATTTGCACTCGCAAGAGAGCTTGAGTCAGAGCTTAAGGAGCTTGGCTTATCCAAGGTTGTGCTCACTGACCATTGTTACGTGTATGGTCTGCTGCCTGCCACTGCCGGCATGGAGCACAAAAAAGCGGTCGGATTTATTGCACATATGGATACTGCACCTGATTTTTCCGGGGAAAATGTCAAGCCACAGCTGCTGCATCACTATGACGGAAGCGATGTGCTGCTTAGAGGCAGTGGCGAATACCTGAGAGTAAGCGATTTTCCTGAGCTTAAAACCCTCACCGGACGCACTCTCATTACCACAGATGGCACTACCCTGCTTGGTGCCGATGACAAGGCCGGTGTGGCTGAAATTATGACTGCCTTAGAGCAGATTATCGCAGATGGTACTCCTCACGGCGATATCTGGGTTGGATTTACCCCCGATGAGGAGGTCGGAAAGGGTGCGGATTTGTTTGATCTGGACTATTTTGAAGCCGATTTTGCCTACACCGTGGACGGTGATTACGAGGGCGAGGTGGCCTATGAAAATTTTAATGCCGCAAGCGCTGACTTTACCATAAAGGGCGTCAACGTGCATCCGGGCGAAGCAAAGGACATTATGGTCAATGCTGCTTTGGTTGGCTGCGAGATTGCCGCAGCTTTGCCCGCAAACGAGACTCCTGCCACAACTGAGGGCAGAGTGGGCTTTTACCATCTGTGTGATATGAGCGGTGATGTAGCATCAGCCCATCTGTCATATATTGTGCGCGACCACGACAAGGCTCTTTTTGCTAAAAGGCTTGATACTCTCCGCTCTCTTGAGATAGAGATGAACAAAAAATATGGTGAGGGCACTGTTTCTTTGACAATCACCCACTCCTACGAGAATATGCTTTCAATCATAATGGACAACATGTACATTATCGACCTTGCTAAGGCTGCTATAGAGGAAAACGGTCTTAAGCCGCTATCACGCCCGGTTCGTGGCGGTACAGACGGCGCACGTTTATCATTCATGGGACTTCCTTGTCCAAACCTCGGTACCGGCGGCTACGGCTTCCACGGCCCGTTTGAGCACATATCAGTGGAGGGTATGGAGACTGCGGTTAATATAATCAAATCAATTGTGAAGCATGTGCTGATGCTGGCTGACGCGTAATTTTGACACATGTTTCAGAAGGGAGACCATATGGTAGTACTTGCAGCACTTATCATTTTTGCGGTTGTTGGTGGAATATTTGTAAATTATCTTCGCAGAAATCAGAATGATATCGGCGGAGGAATGGGAAAGGATTACATGAAAGAGCATTGGGGAATCGATGACGACAAGTAATCAAAAATACCGGGCAACACATTTTGTGTCCCGGTATTTTTTATACAACCATCATAACTATTCAGAACCACTGAGAACAAGAAAAGCTGATGCGTCATCAGAAAAGACCGACTTTGCTAACGTGAATTTGCAGGCTCCATGTTCACAGAGCGGCCCTTTATCTTTGCATTCTTCATGGCATTGAGCACTTCCTTGCCATACTCAGCAGGCACTTCAACAAATGTATACTTATCGTACATGTCGATTGCACCGACAAGCCTGCCAGGCATGCCTGACTCGCCTGCAATGGCACCTAAAATGTCACCCGGCTTTATCTTGTCCTTCTTTCCTACGTTGATAAACAGACGTACCATGCCATCCTCTGCTCCTGTATTGTGGAAATCATAGTCGTCCTTTGATTCAGCTGTGGATATCTCTGAAGCACCCATAGCCTGGTATAAAAATGCCGCCGCTATATCCATTGCCGTGTAATCTGACTCATTTATCTGATTCTCTATAATGTCAATGACACTTGTGAGATTTTCCTCATCTATGATGGTAGAAATCTGGTCCATGATCTTTTCTGCCCTGATTTTGGCAACATCATCAGATGAAGGGATTGGCTGTGCATAGATTTTTGTCTTGCAATAGCGCTGGATGTCCTTGAGCTTGTAGACCTCCTTCCCCTTTACAAAGCTGAATGCTTTTCCACAGCGGCCGGCTCTACCTGTACGGCCGATTCTATGTACATAATACTCGTCATCCTGAGGCAGATCATAATTGAAAACAGCCTCCACATCATCCACATCAATTCCGCGCGCTGCGACATCAGTGGCAATAAGAATATCTGTCTTTCCGTTTCTGAAGTTCTTCATGACACGATCTCTCTGCACCTGCTTCATATCGCCATGAAGTCCTTCTGCACTGTAGCCGCGTCCGCAAAGCTCATATGCCAGCTCGTCGACCATCTTCTTGGTGTTGCAGAATACAAGTGAGAGCTTTGGATTATAGTAGTCCAACAGTCTTGTGAGTACATCTATCTTGTCCTTGCGCTTCACATCATAGTAATACTGGTCGATATTTGCGACTGTCAGCTCTTTTTTCACAATCTTGATGTTGATGGCATCATGCTGATATTTTCTTGTAATTTCCAGAATAGGCTTTGGCATTGTTGCCGAGAAGAGTACTGTCTGATGCTCCTGTGGCAGGTATTCGAGCACTGTCTCGATGTCCTCCCTAAAGCCCATGTTGAGCATCTCGTCTGCCTCGTCGAGCACTATTGTCTTTACATGGTCAGGCCTGATTGTCTTTCTCCTGAGATGATCCATAAGACGCCCCGGGGTTCCGATAATAATCTGCACACCGCCCTTAAGTGCCTTAATCTGGCGGCTGATATCCTGTCCTCCGTATACCGGAAGTACCTTCACACCATGCATATATTTTGCAAGCTTCCTGATTTCATCTGCCACCTGGATGGCAAGCTCCCTTGTAGGAGAGAGGATGATAACCTGTGTCTTGTGACTTGATGCATCAACGCTCTCAAGCACCGGAATACCAAAGGCTGCTGTCTTTCCTGTTCCGGTCTGCGCCTGTCCGATTACATCCCTGCCCGAAAGCACTGCCGGGATTCCCTGAGCCTGTATTGGAGTTGCCTCCTCAAAGCCCATATCCTTGATGCCTCGCAAAATCTTAGGGTTTAGTTCTAATTCGTCAAATCTGATTGTTTCCATATATTTTTTATATTTCCTTTCAAAAAAATAAAGTGTGCATATTTTTATAACATGCACACTTTAACATATTTGTGAGATAATTACAAAATATTATTTCTACATGCTGCTAAATAAAGCGGCTATCTCATCCGGTGTCAGATTACGATTTGTGTTATTCAAATCTACAACCGGAGACTTTGCCTCTTCACTTGCCCGGGTCTCGGCCGGTTCTGTAACTGCTTTTTCTGCCGGCTCTGATTTTGATTCTCCTACGCCTGCGTTTGCTCCTGCAAAAAGTGCTGCTATTTCATCTGCACTCAGCTGGCGGTTTGGATCACTGTTTGTCGTAGCTGCCTGCGTTTCCTCTGCGACAGGCTCTGTAGCTGCCTCTTCTGCCGGCTCTGATTTTGATTCTCCTACGCCTGCGTTTGCTCCTGCAAAAAGTGCTGCTATTTCATCTGCACTCAGCTGGCGGTTTGGATCGCTGCTGCCGGCAGGTGCCTGAAGTGCCTCTTTGACAGACTCAGGGACAGATCCAGGTTCACTTACAGGTTCCGGCTCATTCACTTGTACAGGCTCCGGTATCGCAGCTTCCTCTACTGCAGGCTCCGGCTCAGCTATCACAGCTTCGTCTACGACAGGTTCAGGTATCGCCTCCATGGCCGGTGCTGATTGTGGTGCATCGGTCGTTTGCTTAGGCATCTCAACATTTGCTGTAAATTGAATAGGATTTGCTGTGATTGCCTGACTCAGACGGATTTCCATATCCTTTATGCTATCAGACAGAACCTGCTGCTTTTCCATAATGTCCTTAAGGTTATCATAAATCACATTTTTCTGGCTCTCAATAATGAAATCATTGCTCTCCTTGAGCTTATTCTCAAGACGCTCAAACGTCTCCATAAGCTGTTCATTAGAGCTCATGATCGCATCAGCATTTTCCTTATTCCTGTTGATAACAACCTTTGCGATTCCCTTCTGTGCATTGATGATATCCTCAGTCGGAATCTTTGACTCCTTCTGCAGTATCTCAATCTTTTCCTCTATCTCATCAAAGTACTTCCTGAGCATGAGATAAGATGCCTTTTCAGACTTGAAAATACTGTCATACTGTTCCTCCCTCCTGTCCTCCTTTAGAGCACTCAGTAAGAAAAATCCGCTTATCACTCCCCACAGGCAAATCATAAAGATAACTGTGATTGCTGCAATGAGCATGTATTCCTTTGGATAATTAATTATCGCATAAAAATCCGCTAAAAGAACCAGCGTGGAAATAAGAATTAGAAATATAACCTGTATTTTTGCCTTTTTTTGCTTTTTATCCTGCATATAATTCCCCTTCCCGGGACCTGACGCTATCTGCGACAGCCATACCGTGCGATGGCTGTGGATAATACAAGTCCCAGTACATTTATCCTAATGTATCTATTATAGCGTTTATTGGCTGTAATGTCGATTGTTTTTAATGATTTTTCAGACATTTTCCAAGTATCCATGTTTTCCGAATAGCGTACGTATATACCGATGTTAGTATATTTTTCATTACTCCCCCGATAATTGTAAACCTTTATTGCAGTTATGGTTGACAATCGACATCTTTTCATGTTAATGTGTTAACCGTACAAAAATTACTATGAAATTTACAAAAAGGAGATTTTATCATGAACCAGACAGAAACTATAGACTACAAGCATGGAACGACCTATGCCATAACGGTAACAGCGCTCATGACAGCTGTCACATGTATTCTTGCACCATTATCTATCCCGATTGGGCCGGTACCGATTTCACTGACAAACCTGGCCATATATATTTCATTATATCTGCTCGGATGGAAACGCGGAACTATAAGCTACCTGATTTACCTGCTTATCGGACTTGTCGGAATCCCTGTATTTTCAGGCTTCACCGGTGGCCCAGCTAAGCTTGCCGGCCCTACAGGCGGATACATCATCGGTTTTATTGCCATGGCAATTATTGCAGGACTTGTAATCGATCATTTCCACCAGCCTTGGCTCCAGCTCATTGGTATGATTGTCGGAACTATCATATGCTATGTGCTCGGTACAGCATGGTTCTGCTTTGAGGCAAAAAGCACAGTCAGCGGTGCACTCTCAATATGTGTGCTCCCATTTATCCCGGGCGATCTGATAAAAATGATAATTGCCATGCTTATCGGACCGGCTATTAAAAAAAGACTTCGCTAAACATCAACTCCAAGCTTTCTAAGCTCCTGATACAGGCGCGCTACCGGAAGCCCTACCACATTATTGTAATCACCATGTATTCCCTTAATATGGATGGCAAAGCGTCCCTGTATCCCATAGCTTCCTGCTTTATCCATCGGATCCCCGCTTGAAATATAGCGGTCAATTTCCTCTTCCGTCAGTGTATA
>ERZ840096.1786-NODE-1786-length-20533-cov-11.124231_pt1 | contig 20533 bp, 20 predicted proteins | sample MGYA00519878_ERZ840096 | MGnify/ENA primary metagenome ERZ840096 (study PRJEB31850, sample SAMEA3708865) | human gut metagenome | biome: human gut; feature: human-associated habitat; material: faeces | place: China | collected 2014 ...
CGCCATTTTGCAGTGCCAGCGTTGCGAAGGTATGTCTGAGGTCGTGAAATCTGATGTGCGGCAGTCCAGCGTCCTTTAGGATCTTCTTGTGCAGGTTTACGACGGAGTCTGGGTAGTACATCTCACCGGTTGCCGGCGAGGGGAACATGTAGGGATTCTCGGGATGCTTGCTATGCTCTGCTATCAGGAGATCGATGGCATCTTGAGGAATGGATATTTTTCTAACTGAGGTTTCCGTTTTGGGACGGGAGAGCGTCAGTTCGCCATTGGGATTCTTTACATATTGTTTGCTGACGGAGATGGTTTTGCTTAGGGTGTCGAGGTCGCTCCAGAGAAGCGCCGTGATCTCGCCCTTCCGCAAGCCCGTGACCAGCTCCAGATAGAACATGGGGAGCAGTCCTCTCCTGTCAGCAGCTTCCAGATAATCCTTGATGTGCTCGGGCGGAAGAATCTGCATTTCGATTTTTTGTGCTTTCGGCGCGATGCAGTCCTCGGTCGGGTTCCACAGGATCAGGCGCTCCTTGACCGCCCGTTCCAAGGCGCTATGCAGCATGAGATGCAGGCTCCGAACCGTGGTGCTGCTGAGTCCAGGGTTGCCGTGACCGCTCTTGCGGTCGATGCGACCGTTTTCCATCAGATCCTTGTAGAGCTTTTGTAAGTCATGGGCAGTCAACTTTGTCAGTTTGATGCTGCCAATGCGGGGAATCGTGTATTGCTCGACCATCAGTTGATAGCGGTTTGCTGTTGAGATGCGGATATTCGGCTTTGCGTAGATCTCATACCAGCTCCGCAGCCATGTTGCTACCGTGTATTCATTGGCACGGCTGACGTCCAATATTTGGCTCTCCTCAATGGCTTTCTTCAGTTTTGCCTTGCATTCCGCCTGCGTTTTACCAAGTACATTTTTGATGATGCGCTTTCCTGTCTCGGGGTGATAGCCTGCTGTGTAGCGTCCCTCCCAACGCCCGTCTGAGCGTTTCCGAATGTTGCCTTCGCCATTTGCACGTTTTTTCGCCATTTAGTCCTCCTGTTCCGCCGGATGGCAGATGTGTTCTTCTTCCTCTTGCTCAAAGGAGTAGAGCCCATCTGCCTCCAGCTCTTTCGCCATGCCCCACGCCAGCTTGAAGCCCGCCGTGAAGCTCATCAGCTCGGATTCAACCAGCAATGTGTTCTGCGCGTCCAACAGCCGCAGCAACTTTTTTCGCTCCGTCGCATCCATGTTCCGCCGCAGTTCCTCTTGGGCACGCTTGATCTGTTCGTCCAATTCTGGATGTGACTGACGGTCGAAGCGCTTTTGCAGGGCTTTCATGTAGTCGTACATTGCGGCACCTCCTTTTTGGCAACCACAACACATACCACAACCCGGCGCACAAAGCTACTGTTTTTGCAAATGTTTCTTTGACTATTGCGGCGCAAAAACTGAACATCTCGGCCCGCTTTACATATGGAATTTCATTGAAAATCCCTGCTGCTGTTCCAACTCATGGTCATCCGGCTTGTGGCCGAGGGCGATGCGCTTTTGCCGCAGCTGCGCCAGCCGCTTTCGGTCGATTTGGACGCCGTTGGCAGCGGGAGCCGTGGCGTTGTCCCGGAAGATATTGCCCATGTGGTAGAGCAGCCGGGTGGCTGACAACAGGACGGAGGGCGGCTCCTGTTCGCCGCGCTCCATGCGTTTCATGAAAAATTCCGCGTAAGTGTGGCCGTTATCCCGCGCCGCCGCGAACCATTCGTAGGCGGCGTCCATGTCCTTGGGAACGCCCTCGCCCATGAGGGTCAGCTTGCCCAGCAGGTACTGTGCGTAGGCACTGCCGTTATCCGCGGCCTGCCGCAAGTATTCCGCCGCAGTCGAAGCGTCCTTTGGCACATTTTTGTCACTGAGATATTCCTTTCCCAACCGGTAGGCGGCGAAATCGTTGCCGTTGTCCGCCGAGCGCTTCAGCCAATAGATGCCCTTGGCAGAATCGTGGACGTCGGCATCATCGGAGAGATACAGCTTGCCCAATGCGTATTGCGCCGCGTCCAAGTCCTGCTCGGCAGCACGCTTTAATAGCTTTTGTGCTTTGACCGTGTCGGGGATCAGCAGACCGCCGTTACGGTACGCCGTGCCGATGATGTACTGCGCGTAGGCGTCGCCGTCCTCCGCAAGCTGCTCCAACTGCTCTGCCGCCTCGTCCCGTTCCTCCAGAGGGTAACTCTCATCGTTCGCCACGCTTTGCAGATCCTGACACTCGTAGTTCATGTCATAGGTGCTGATCTGCTCGCCGTCATCCTGCATTTCCTCGTCCTCGAAGGAACACCTGTTCATGCGGATATGCTCCGCCTCACGGATGACTGCGTTCTTGATTTGTCGGAATTCTTTCTGCTGAGACAGCGGTGGGCGCAGACGTTTCTTCCCCTCGGAGTAGTAGTCCTCCACCTGGCATTGCAGTTCCCACCACGTCTGATAGCACGCATCCACGGTTGGCAGCCGCGCCATTTGGTCGACGATCTCATCCACCAGCTTTTTCATCGGCTTCGGCAGATAGCCGTAGGTTTTCCTGCCACCGACCTGACCGAGCTGCCGCGACAGGTCCCAGATCATCTGCTCCGCCTCCGGGTGGATGCAGGTCATCTCCCGCATGGCCTTCGCCAATTCCAGCATGGCTTTTCGTGTTTCTGACACCAGTTCGTCGCGGGATTTGCTTTTCTGTTCGTAGACGTGCAGCAGTTCCTGACGAAAAATTTGGTTGGTCAGCGTGGACTTGATCTGCCATATCCCGTCTTTGGACAGGTACGCCTGATTTGGCTTTGCCGACCATGCCATCATGTGGACGTGAGGATGATTGCCCTCGTCATGGAACGCTGCGTACCAGCGAAAGTCCTCCGGTGGGATCTTCATAGCCGCCGCAATATCATTGCGGTGGATACGCAGTAATGTGCGCCATGCGTCCGCATGGTTATACCCCAACCGCTCCGCGTCCTCCCGGTGGAGGGAGATGATGTGCGTCCACACGTTGCCGGTGTAGTGATCCAGTTCATCCATGACTCTGCTCAGATCCACGTTGTCATCGTCACCGAAGAGACCGTGTTCCCCCAGCCGCTCCGCTCTGGGCCGCAGGGCGATGTACTTGGCGTAACCTTCCATGCCCTGTACCCGATCCCAATTCGATTCCAGTGTCAGCGTGATGAGCGCGGACGCCGTCGCTTTTGTCGGGTGTGAGAGGTAGTCCTCGTACTCCAGCAGCGTTTTTGAGTCAGGAAAACCTTTTACCAGCTTTGCAATGAGCTGCTCCTGTTTTCGTGTGGGCGGACGGTCATCCGGAATGATCTCTACCCGCTCCCGCGTTGCAATGTACTTCAGGTAGCCTCCGGCACTTTTTTCACCGCCGCACTTGATGTACGGACTCTTGACGATCAGCTTTGCCATGCTTCGCTCTCCAACTCACGGAGTTTCTGCTCCAACCGCAGCTGACCATTGGTGCGCTTGACTGCGGCGATGCTCTTGGCCCGCTCCTGCCGCAACACTTCTTCACTTACGTTAAGGCTTTGCAGGAGAATGGACATCGCCATGTCCATTTCCACCGCTTGCTTGTAGAGCAGCGACGCGATGCGGTCCTCGAAGATCTTCAACCGCGCGTCGATGGCAGACTGCACCGCACGGGGCAACGTGGTGCTTTGGCCTGCGGCCAGCATATCTGCGTAGCAGTTCACCGCCTTTTCGATGAACTCGTTTTTGCTGCGGCAGTTATCTTCCTGATACCACCGCTCTATTTTTTGCTTGGTCTCCGGCTCTGGCCGGTAGGTCAAGCGGTCCTTGTTATCACTCATAAAATGCCTTCTTTCTCACTAAGACGCCGTCGAAAAGTCTGTATTCATCGGCTTTTCACGGACGTCAGACGCCAATCGTGCAAAAAACTTCCCGAATAGACGCCACAACCGCCTGCGTTGAACCCCCCGTCAACTGCCCGCACTGCGGGCAGAAGTGACCGGGCGGAGCGTCGGTTCCGACGCCAGCCCTTTATCCTGCTTTTCGTCACCGCAAGCTCCATATCGCTCGTTTCCGCCGAAAACGGCGAAAACTCACTCATTCCGCTGTGTCTCCTCTTCCCACCGAACCCGCTTCGCTGGGCTTCGGCGGGAGCCCTGTTTTCTTTGTTGACCATTGCTTGCAGATCTCCACCTCGCTTCCGACAAGAAACAGCACACGGTAAAAGTGCGGCTTCAACACCTCCGGCACAAACGGCCCACGTTCGCTTTTGCGGATGAAAGCGGGTATACACTCGCCTTTGCCAGCAGGATCGCACACAGCGGCTCACACGGCGAAACACGGGGCGTTTCGGACAGGGGCGCTATCACTACCCTCGGAGCGTTTTGCGCGGTTCGGAAACCCTGCGCGGCCGGGTGTCAGAACGGCATACTTTGCCGCTTTTAGGTCTTGGTCGAGGGCGCTCCCAAAGAACGCGGAGAGCCTTCGGGACAGCGATGCGCTCATGCGCGTCGCTGTTCCGAGGCGCCGCGGCCCCGCTGGGCTGCGTGATCCCGTTGCTTTTCTCGTTTTGCTCAGCCGTATCGTTGGCACACGGAAAATCAAGCGCCTGTTCTTTAGTTACAGCGGTGCGTTTTTTGAACCGCTGTTCGCGTCGATCCATGCGAGAAACTTATCCCTTGGAACAACGATCCGGCTGCCGATTTTGAGCGCGGGGAATCCTTTGCCATGCACCAGCTCATAAGCACCGGCACGGGAGATCCCGAGCACCGCAGCGACCTCCGCGACGGAGAGGATCAGCGGCAGCTCGTCATAGCTTGTGTAGGTGGAATGCTTCATTGCGCTTTTCCTTTCTCCTCATGCTCCGGGCAGCAGATCCATTTCGGACAGCTTGCGCTGAACTTGTTGCCGCTCTGCTGCGCGCTCGACCGCAGACAGTTGGCGCACGTGAAAGATTTCTATGGCTTCACGGATTGGCCGGATGGTGTAGCGCAGGTTGCCGTTCTTCTTGATGCCTGATCTCATCAGGACAGAGGTCGGCTCAGTATAGATGAGACCTTTCTCCGCGAGCACATCGACATACCGCATGACTGTATTCTTTGCGCGGCCAACGGCATTGCCGATGGTGGTGTAGCTCGGCCAACACTGATAGGTGCTGCGGCTTTCGAGGCACCGGAGATAGGCGTACACTGCAATTTCGCTTGCATCCAGCCCAAGCGAAAAGATTTCATTCGGCATGGTGAAATAGTTTTTGTTGGGAAACTGATTCATGGGGTATCCTCCTGTTCGTTGGGATGGAAGAGTTGGATGAACTCTTTTGCGGAATGGACGATGCCAAGCTCCTTGAGCTGCTGATAGCGGATCAGGTCGCAGAGGGTACGCAGACTGATCTCTGCGTACTCCAACAGCTTGTCGGTCGCCAGCATCTGCTGGTAGGCATCCAGCGCAGTCGGTTTGTCCGGTGATTGGAAGAAGGCGAACAGTTCTTCTTCGGTTGGAATGCTGTCCGGTGCGCCGTGCTGTATCTCCTGCCGGATGTAGTCAATGACCTCCCGCTCAACTTGGGATGTCAGGAAATGTAGCAGATGTTCATTTTGTTCAAATGGATTCATGATCATGTACGCTCCTTTGTGTTCAGGTGAGGCGGTAAGGTTGCGGCCAACTCAGCCACGCTCCGATGGCGGAGCAGATTTGCCTCTATCTATAAGGACACTCAGAACGCATTTGTAAACCGGAAAATAAAATTTTTCAAAAAAGCTGGGAAGCCCTGTCATGAGACAGAGCTTCCCAGCTTTTTGTGCAGCTTTTTCAGTCGCTTTGATACCGCCATTCTGGAGATGCCATAGATCTGACCGATCTCCTCCATTGTCAGCGAGCAAGCCACCCTCCACGGGACGCCTGACATGATCCGAATCGGACAGCACCGTTTCAAACTCACTTTTACTCAGGTGCCTTGTGTCCTGCTTCCGATGACGGAAAGGAAGAATGTGTGCAGGAAACCCATCAGGGGTGTCCTGCACCTATGAAATCAACTGTTTTCAGAACGGAAGGTTCTGAAAACTTACACAGCGGGGCGAAAAATGCTTTTTCGTCTCGCTGTGGCCTTTCCGCTTTCAACGGAAGGGTACACACCCGCGCTGCCGGTACAGCGCCAAAAACTGTCGACCTTCATGGAGCATCCTGCGTACAGGGGTGGTCATAATGCCCTACGGGGCCCATGAATGTCTGAGGCCACACTTACGGTGTGGACCTCACCGGAAAGCCGTGAGATTCGGCTTTCGCCTATTACCAATATAAAGTGAACGAAAAGAAATGTCAAGAAAAGTAGGAAATGCTGTAAAGGGATACAGTACTGCCAAGAATTAACTATTAAAGTAGGCAAGGTGAATCATCTGTACAGATAATTCACCTTGCCCAATATGCAGAGATAAAGATGAGGAGATATAAATCAGAGCAAGGAGGCAGCCTCGCAATCAAGAAGGACCGTGCGTCCAAGTGTGGTTGCGGGAGAGTATACCAACAACAGCATGCATCTTGTTGGCGCCGTTGATAGGCATGTTTTTAGTGCAAGGAACATCCCGCAGCCCCGCCGCTGCGCAATCAATTGGGTCGTGTTTTTTCTTTGCAAGAGTTTACCCGAGAAACTATTAGCAATATATACAAAAAATTTTTGAGAAAATTATTAAAAATTTTTTTAAGAATTTCTTGAAAACCGAAAGCAATCAATGTACAATATCACTATAAAGTTTAGTGTTGTAAGTACGTTACACCACATTGTTAAGGAGTGGGCATGTGAAATCGATTAATTCAGAGAACGATTTGCTGAAATCAATCATGAAGCTGATTGCACGGCAGTTTGGTGATAAATGTGAGATTGTGCTGCATGACTGGTCGGAGGGATATGACAAATCAATCGTGGCCATAGAGAACGGGCATGTATCTGGGCGAAAGGTTGGGGATCCAGGAAGCAATCTTGGACTTGAGGTGATGCGAGGTAGTTCCGATGGAACAAGCCAGTATAATTATGTGACCAGGACTAAGGATGGAAAGACTCTGCGCTCTTCGTCTCTGTATTTGACAAACGATGAGGGTGAAAAAATTGGCGCTCTGTGCATTAACTTTGATATCTCGGATATTTTGACCGCGCAGAAGACATTGGGCTATTTGTCAATGATCGAACAAGAGCAGGAAGAAAAATTTGTTAATGATGTATCTGAACTTTTAGAATATTTGCTTCAGGAAAGCGTTCGTTTGATTGGGAAGGCTCCAGATGATATGAGTAAGGAAGATAAAATGCGTGCATTGCGTTTTTTGGATGAAAAGGGGGCGCTATTAATTACCAAGTCTGGAACACGAATTTGCAAGTTTTTGGGGATTTCAAAGTTTACTCTTTATAATTATCTGGATGAGTTGCGCGGCGTGGGTAATGGGAACGGATAGGAGAAGAAAATGTCAAAATTAGGTGAGTTGAAAGAGATACTGAAGAAATTAATTGCCATTCCGTCTGTGACAGGAAATGAACATGATATCGCCATTTATATAGCGGATTATCTAAGACAGTGCGGGGTAGATTCCGTTGAACTTCAGCCTGTTGAAGGAAACCGGTTAAATGTAGTTGCGCATCTCAAAGGAGAAAAGGCTGGACCGGTTGTCCTTCTCACGGGGCATATGGATACTGTGGCACCAGGAGAAGGATGGAGAACAGACCCTTTTAAAGCAACTGAACGCGATGGAAGGATTTACGGACGCGGTGCGGCGGATATGAAAGGAGGAATTGCTGCTATTTTAGTCGCGATTCGCAACGCAGCAGCGCAACGAGAGCAAATGCGTGGAGAGGCAATTATTGCTTTTGTCTGTGATGAGGAAGCGTATTCCAAAGGAGTGGATGCTTTAATTCGTTCGGGAATCAGGGCCGATTACGGAATTGCCGCCGAGCCGGAATGGGATGCCGTAATTGGCGCGGTTGGTAAGATGCTGATTAAAGTTCGCGTCTACGGGATAGCCGCTCACGGCAGCCAGCCGGAGAAGGGCATCAACGCGGTGGAGGAAGGCGCGAAGTTTCTTGCGGCGCTTGATCGGCTGCCACTTGGTCAGCACCCGAAGCTTGGCTGCCAACAATATGTGACGCTGAAGATGGAAGGTGGATTCAAGGAATACGGCGTAGTGGTGCCGGAGTATTGCGAGATATTGATCAACAAGCATACAGTACCGTCCGAGACCCGGGAAACAGTATTGCGGGATATGCGGGAATTGGTAGAACGGCTCGGTTTACGGGCGCGCTTTGAATTCGAGCTGCAGCAGCCCTACTATGATGCGTTTGATCTTGCGCCGGACTTGAAGCCCTTTGAACGGGTAAAGAACATTTTTGAAGAAGTGACGGGGCGGAAGATGAAAAGCGCATATTGTTCCGGCGTTTCCGATAATAACCGATGGGTTATTGATGCGGGAATTCCCGTCATTTGCCTTGGCCCGCATGGCGAAGGCTATCATCAGAAGGACGAGTGGGTGGAGCTTAAAACCGTAGAGCAGATGAGCGAAATATACCAACGCCTGTTGATGGAGACATAAAAGAATATTTTTCGATTGAGTCAAAAAAATATTCTTTATAATAAAAAATATTTTTATAAAAGAGGAAGGACTTATGGAGGCAATTCGAATTAGCACAGAAAGAGCGCCCGCGCCGGGCGGCTGGTATTCCCAGGCGTATAAAATAGGCAATCTTATTTATACAGCCGGTGTTACAGCGAACGATCCCGAAACGCAAAAAATGGTTGCGCCGGGGGATATTATCGGGCAGACCGAGCAGATTATGAAGAATATGCAAGCTATCCTGGAGGAGGCAGGGTCGGATCTTGCCCACATCATTAAAACGATGGTGTTTGTCAAGGACATTGAGGACTTTGCAAAATTCAATGAAGCCTACAAAAAATTCTTCCCAAATAATCCGCCGGCAAGAAGCACTATGCAAGTCGGTAATTTTTTAGGAGATATGGTGATCGAGATCGAAGCGATTGCCACCGAAAAATAAAAGAGGGAGCTAATTTATAATGAATGAGTTGTTTTCCAAAATTCAGCCAAAGCTGGACGAGAACAGGAACTGGGATTATTCAAATTACATGACGGAGCATTTCCCTCGCCGTATTTCCGGTATGGGAGATGATCGCAGAGCGTCGGAATGGATTGTTGAGAAGTTCCGCTCTTTTGGGCTCGAGGCGGAAATTGCTGAATATACAGCATATAATTCTAACCCCGTCGGCTCTTTTGTAAAGGTGCTTGAGCCGGAAACAGTGACCCTGGAGAGCAGACCGTGCTGCCATATTTCCTCTACGCCGCTGGAGGGAGTTGAGCTGGAGCTTCTGTATCTCGGCGCCGGCGACTACCGCGATTATGAGGGGAAGGATGTGCGCGGCAAGGCGGTTCTGGTGGAGGTCTCCTATAGCCCGGCTACGCCAGAGAAGGCAAGGATCGCCTATGAGCATGGCGCCGCGGCGATGGTGTGCGCGAACTGGGGCGAGGACGGAAAGACGGAGCAGGACTATATCTGCGGACGCGGTCTGAAGTCTGTCTGGGGCAATCCAACGCCTGAAACATGGAAGGATATTCCCCAGATTATAGGCGTCAGCCTGACCCACAGTGGAGGAATCTATCTTAGAACGCTGTGCGAGAAAAACGAACACGTCAAGGTCAATATCAGTTCTCAGGCGACGCGCAGCTGGGATGTGCTTCCTTTCCCTGTCGGGTTTCTGCGCGGCAGTGAGGAGCCGGAAAAATATCTGCTTGTCAATGGCCATATCGATGCGTGGGAGCCTGGCGTGACTTGTAACGCGACCGGAGACGGTACAATTATCACCCTTGCGGAGCAGTTGGCCAAACTTAAGGGTAAAATCAAGCGCAGCATCTATTTCGTTTGTTGGAATGGACATGAGATTGCGGAGAGCGCCGGTTCGACCTGGTGGGTCGACAAGCACTGGGACGATCTGCAGAAAAACTGTATCGGTGGCATCAATATTGACTCTACCGGCATGCTTCACGCGGTGCAGTACGAATGCACGGCATCGCGCGAGGTGATGGACTTCACCAAGACAAAAATCAAAGAAGTGCTGGGCGAGGACACAAATGTTCTGCCTCTGAATAAATTTGGTGATCAGTCCTTCTTTGGCATCGGCATCACCTCTATCGTTGGACGCATGGGAATGTCGGACGAGTACATCGAGAAAACGCACGGAGCGAATTTGGGCTGGTGGAACCATACCATAAAGGACGGTATGGACAAAGTTGACAGAAAGAACCTGAAAAAGGATCTGGATGTTGCCGCCGCGATTATCTGCGATTATGTAAATGTCCCTGTGCTGCCTTGTGACTTCACGCGAACCTGCGCAGATGCCAAAAAGAGCCTTCGGGATATTATGGCAAAAGCAGACCCCTACATTGAGATGAAAAGCATTTATGAAGGATTTTCCGCCCTGGAGCAAAAAATTGCCCGAATCAATGATTTCCGGGCCGAACTGGCGGATTGCTCAATGACAGATAATCGAGTGAAGCTGCTCAATACCTTATTGCTTAAGCTGAGCCGCTGCCTGACATGGGTTCTCTATACCTACACCGATCGCTTTGAACAGAATTCCTACGCATATACGCCGGCGGCACGCGCTATTCCCATGCTTGCAGCAGCGGTAGATCTCGCTGCGATGGCCCCTGATTCTCTGGAGTATCATTTGAATCTGACTGAAGCAATGCGTAATCGCAATCGTGTTGCGCAAGCGGTAAATGATGCCAACGAGTTTGCGGAGCTCTACTTGTCCCTGATTGACAGTGCCAACTAATTTAACTGATTAAAAAGGAGAGAAAAACTATGAAAAAGCATCGAGTAAACCGTATTATGACATTTATTCTGGTACTCGCACTTTCTGTAAGCACCCTCCTGATCGGTTGTGGCAAGAATAATGACAAAATTGTTTTGGGGTGGATTGGACCATTGACAGGCGAGAATACAATCTGGGGAACAGCAGAAATGCAAGCTCTAACGATGGCGGTCGAAGACACTAATGCTGCTGGCGGCTTGTTGGGAAAAGAGGTTGAACTGAAGACCTATGACAATCGCGGCGATGCAGTTGAAACCACAAATGCGGCGAAGAAAGCAATCCAGCAAGATGGATGTATCGCGCTGTTTGGTTGTAATACATCGGCGTGCGCGATTGCGCTTTCAGAGGTCTGCACGCAGTTTAATATCCCTCAGATTGCAACAACGGCAACAAACAGCAAGCTGACGCAGGATGATGACGGCACAGTACACCCCTATACCTTCCGCGTTTGCCTCTCCGATCCCCAAATGGGCGATGTCATGGCGCAGTATGCCTACAAGGAGATGGGGCTTCGTTCTGTTGCGATTATCTATGAGATCGGCAGTGATTATTCCCTGGGCGTTACGCAGAACTTCACGGATTCCTTTGTGAAATGCGGAGGCAATGTCGTCATTACCGAAGCGTACAACAGCGGGGATGTGGATTTCCGCGCCCAGCTGACAAAGATTGCGAATACGGATTTTGACGCGCTGTTTATTCCCGCAAACTACAAAGAGGTTGGCCTGGTTGCAAATCAGGCAAGAAACATGGGCATTACGCAGCAGCTGATCGGGCCTGACGCATGGCAGGTGGACGACTTAATTGCCCTTGCGGCGGACGCTATGGAAGGCGGGTATTTTGTCAGCGGCACAGATATTACCTCCGATGCCTTAAAAGCATTCAGCGAAAAATTTCATGAGAAATTTGATTATTATCCAAGCGAAATTGGCACAAACGCCTTCTTCGCGACCGATGCATTTCTTATGATGAAAAATGCGATTGAGACTGCGGGTGAAGCAAATTCGGAGAAGATCAGAGATGCACTGGAGAACACAAAGGAACTGCAATGCCTGACAAGTAAGATTACCGTGATGCCGCAGAATCACAATCCCTTGCGTTCAGCTACGATTTTTACGATTAAAGATGCCGCTTTTGTACGTGTTACGGATTTTGAAATTACAGAGTAATTGACCTTACGTGGGGAGATGCTGGGAGACAGCTTTGCTGTCTCCCGGCTACGGAGGATGACCATGTTTTTACAACAGCTTTTTAATGGACTTTCGGTAGGTAGCATATACGCGTTGATGGCTGTCGGTTATTCCTTAATCTACAGCCTTCTGAACTTTACTAATTTTGCACACAGCTTGACTGTTACATTAGGCGCATTTGTTGCATTCTTCGTTACAAGCACGGCGCTTCAAAACTTGACGGTGGGCATCCTTGCAGCGGTTGCGGTTGCGGGAGCAGCCGCGATGCTGATTCAAAAGACTGCCTATAGCCCACTTTTGAAGAAAAATGTTCGAAGGATTTATTTGACAATAGCGGGACTTGGCACAGTTACGATCGGCGAAAACCTGATGATTATCGGATTTACGAGCCGTTTTCGCGCGTATCCCGTCAATTTCTCCGGTGATATGATCTCTATTTTCGGAGCGTCCGTCGGAGAGGTGGATTTGATCATATTTTTGCTAAGCGTTGTAGCGTTGGTTGCTGTGGAAATTCTGATTCAAAAAACCAGATTTGGCCTTGCAATCAGAGGGGCATCTTATGATTTGAATACAACGGCAATTATGGGAGTCAATATTCAGCGTCTCATCCTGACAGTATTTCTTGTAGCCGGCTCTTTAGCAGGACTTGCAGGGGCGCTCCTTGGTGCCAAGTACACGGCATACCCCATGCTTGGAGCAAGCATGACAAATAAGGCGTTTGTCAGCGCTGTGGTCGGTGGGCTTGGGAGCATACCGGGCGCTGTGGTCGGCGCAATGATTCTGGGTATCGGTGAGACGATGATAGCGGGCTATATTTCTTCGTCATTGCGTGATTTGTTCGCATATATGATGCTGGTTATCATTTTAATTGTTCGCCCGGTGGGAATTATGGGGCGGTCCTCTGAGGATAAGGCGTAATTAGGAGAGAAAGCATGGATTATTGGATTGGTGTATTTACGTTGACCTGTATTTATTTGATAGCGATACTTGGCGTCAGCGTCCTCTATGGCTTTACAGGGCTGTTTACCATGGGTCATGCCGGATTTATGTCTCTTGGAGCCTATACCTCCGCAATTATCACGATTTATTTTGGCGTACCCAATTTTGTCGGTATCGTGGCGGGAGTATTGGTCGCTGCGCTGATCGGCGTACTGATAGGCATCCTAACGTTGCGGATGAGCGGCGATTATTTTGTAATTGTTACGCTGGGCATCGGAGAGGCAATTCGCATTATTATTCAGAATTTAACCGGTATCACAGGCGGAGCGCGCGGGCTGCAGGGAATCCCTTCCGGTAGCCAGGCTTGGATGGTTGCGGTCGTATTGGTAACAGTTGTTGTGTTCCTTGCTAATTTCAAGCGTTCTAAGCTTGGAAGAAATTGCATTGCAATTCGCGAGGAACCACTGGCCGCTGCCGCATGCGGTATTGACGTTTTCCGTCATAAACTGCTGGCAATGGCGATTAGTTGTGCGCTGTGTGGGCTGAGCGGCGCGTTGCTCGCACATTACATGCATTATCTTGTCCCGACGATGTTCAACATGGCCAAGTCAAACGAACTGATTATGACAGCAATCCTTGGCGGACGCGGCAGCATCACGGGAACGCTGATCGCGGGCGCGGTATTGATTCCGCTGCCCGAGTTCCTCCGGTTTGGTTCGGCGCAGGAATGGAGAATGGTTCTTTATGGACTGCTGGTAGTTATTACAATTATTTTCCGTCCTACGGGCCTTGTTGGTGGCAAGGAATTAACACCGAAGGCCATTCGACAGTTCGGAATGCAAATGCGGCAGCGGTTACATCGAATGAATGGAGTGGTCCGGAAGGGGGATGGAGAGCATGAATAACCTCCCGTTTTTTTCCATTAAAGGACTTCATAAAAACTTTGGTGGAGTTATCGCAACAAATAATGTATCGATTGATATAAACAAAAACGAGATATTTGGAATTATCGGGCCGAACGGAGCGGGAAAGACTACGCTTTTTAATATGATTACCGGCGTGTATCACCCATCAGAGGGACATATCTTTCTGGAGAGTACCCAGCTTGACGGAATGCCCGTGCATAAAATCGCTCAGGCAGGCGTGGCGCGTACATTCCAGAATATCCGTTTGTTTTCGGATTTGACCTGCTATGAGAATGTAAAGACCTCATGTCAGAAAAACGTCCACTATGGCTTTTTAGACGGCATTCTAAGAACCTCTCGCTGTCGAAGTGAAGAGGCAAGGCTTGATAACGAGTGCAAAGAATACCTCAGGGAAGTAGGCCTATGGGAACAGGCGAATGTGCTGGCCCGAAATTTACCATATGGAATGCAACGCCGTCTTGAGATTGCCCGCGCAATGGTTACCTTTCCCAAGTTGCTGCTGCTCGACGAACCGGCTGCAGGCATGAACGAGGAAGAGTCCCGCCAGCTGACAGAAATTATCAAGGAGCTGCGCGATAAGCACGATGTAACGATTATTATCATCGATCACCACATGGATGTTATTATGGATGTGTGCGACAAAATTACTGTTATCAATTTTGGCACGCAGATTGCAACCGGAGCGCCAGAGAGCATTCAAAGCAATCCGGATGTAATAGCAGCCTATCTGGGGGAGAATGAAACATGATTGAGATCAAAAATCTGCACTACTCTTACGGAAAGATTACGGCGCTGCGCGGGATCAATTTAGCAGCGAACTCCGGGGAAATTACCGCAATCATCGGGGCGAACGGCGCGGGAAAATCCACCCTGATGAAGTGCATTGCAGGTCTGCTCAAGCCAAATATCGGTGAGATCCTCTGCGATGGGGAAAGACTGCCGGCGGAGCCGCACAATGTGGTTAAGCGCAATATTGTTCTGGTTCCAGAGGGAAGATGGATTTTCCCAAACTTAACAGTTGAAGAAAACCTGAAAATGGGTGCGTATACCGTCAAGGATAATACGGAGAACATGGAAAAGGCATATGCCATGTTTAACCGTTTGGGAGAGCGCAAGCGGCAGTTGGCCGGAACGCTTTCCGGCGGGGAGCAGCAAATGCTGGCGATTGCGCGTGCACTGATGTCGAATCCGAAAACAATTCTTTTTGATGAGCCGTCCCTGGGACTTGCGCCGCTGATTGTTAATGATGTAATCGATATGATTCAGCGTGTCAACAGGTCCGGAATTTCGGTTATAGTCGTCGAGCAGAATGCAAAAAAAATACTGACAATCGCAAACCGCGCTTATGTGATGGAGCAAGGAAGGATTGTAAAGAGCGGCAGCGGGCAGGAGTTGGCGAGCGATAGCTCGATTGTGGAAGCATACCTTGGCGGTAGACGCGGAAAGTAGGGAGAATATTATGACAGAAAAGACTTGGAAAGCTACGCTTGATTATTTTGGGCTGGAGGGGCAAGTGGCCATCGTGACCGGCGCCGGTAACGGCATCGGAGAGGCGACAGCAACTATGCTCGCAAACCTTGGTGCGAAGGTCGCTGTTTGCGACATTGAAATTGCCCGCGCCGAACGAGTAGCACAGAATATTACGAATTGCGGAGGGACCGCAATCGCGGTCGCCTGCGATGTCGGTAGTCAGGAGCAGATAGAGCGAGCCGTCGAGGAGGTCGCCGCACAGCTTGGTTCCATAGATATTCTGGTAAATAACGCGGCAGGCTTTGGCGGGGGAAAGACATTGGATCAGGTAGATCTAAAGGAGTGGGACCGGCTGATTCATTTGAATCTGACCAGCGCCTATATGTTCTCCATGGCGGTTCTCCCTTATATGAAAGAGAAAAAGCACGGAAAAATCTGTAACGTCAGTTCGGGCTCCGGTATTATCGGTGATAATACGGACGTTCACTATGCCTCAGCGAAGGCGGGCCTGATCGGAATGACAAAGGAGATGGCAACAGAGTTGATGCCATTTCAGATCAATGTCAACGCGCTTGGCACGGGCTTGACGGATACGAGAATGTCTCGCAGGAGCTATTGGGAGCAAAAGAAGAACAGTATTTCATGGCATCGTGTGGGTGAGCCGAAGGATCAGGCAGCTGCAATTACATATTTGGTTTCGGAGGCAGCTGAGTATTTGACGGGACAGGTTATTTGCCCTAACGGCGGGGCATGGATGCATGGGTAAAAATGATGAAAGATTATTTGAAAATTGCGGGGAAAGCGGCAATTGTATCTGGCTCTGCACAGGGAATTGGAAAAGGAATCGCAAAAGGACTTGCATCTTACGGTGCAAAAGTCATAATCTGTGATATCAATGATGAGCTTGGATTGCAGACTGTAGAGGAAATCCGCGAGGATGGTGGGTGCGCAGAATTCTGTTCTTTTGATGCGCTTTCATCGGGAAGCATAAAACGACTTGTGGATAAGACAAAGCAGAAGTTTGGCAGTGTGGATATTGTAGTTAACAGCGTAGGTGGAGGCGAGCAGCCTCGTGGCTTTGAGACATTGTCAGATGATGATTGGGATCGGATTATTCGCCTGAATCTTTATAGCATGTTCTATATGTGTAGAGCAGCATTTCCATATATGAAAGAACAGCTGTCAGGGAAGATCGTTAATATTAGCTCTGGATTTGCCCTTGCAGGTGGCGATTACTGCGCGCACTACGCTACGGCCAAAGCTGGCGCGATTGGATTTACAACATCGCTTGCAAAGGAAATGGCACCATATAATGTAAACGTTAATGTCATTCCTGTCCCGACGACAGATACACCGCTGCTACGGGCAACACTTAGTCAGGAAATGATTCAGCGAGAGATTGATGTGACTCCAATGAAACGTATTGCGACAACGGAGGATATTGCTGATACGGTGCTTTTTTTGGTGTCCGATGCGGCTCGCTATATTACCGGACAGATCATTGCTCCGAATGGAGGAAGGAGAATGCTGGTGTGACAGCATTAGAAAGACTCTATAACGCGGCAGTGGTGCCCGTCGTCGTGCTCGACGACGCGGCGGATGCGGTGCCGACTGCTAAGGCGCTGCTTGCGGGCGGCGTGGACGTGATGGAGATCACGTTCCGCACTGCGGCAGCCGCCGATTCCATCACGGCAGTCGCCAAGGAGTGCCCCGACATGTTCGTGGGCGCGGGCACGGTCATCACGCTCGAGCAGTGCAAGAAGGCCGTCGCCTGCGGCGCAAAGTTCATCGTTTCCCCCGGCTACAGCGAGGAGGTCGTGAGCTGGTGCGTGGAGAACAACGTCGCCATCACCCCGGGCTGCGTCACGCCGACCGAGATCATGGCCGCGATGTCCCACGGCCTGAAGGTCGTGAAGTTCTTCCCGGCGAACGTCTACGGCGGCCTGAGCGCAATGAAGGCGCTCTCCGGTCCCTTCGGCGGCATCAAGTTCATCCCCACCGGCGGCGTGAACGACAAGAACCTTGCCGAGTATATCTCCGCGCCGTTCATCCATGCCGTCGGCGGCAGCTGGCTGTGCGCCAAGGCGGACATCGCCGCGCACAACTTCGACAAGATCACGAGCCTCTGCAAGGAGGCGCGCAAGACCGCGCTCGGCTTTGAGATCGCGCACGTCGGCGTGAACGCCGGCGACGCGGAGGAGTCCCTTGCGGTGTGCCGCGCGCTCGACGCGGCCTTCGGCTTCGGCGTGAAGGAGGGCAACAGCTCCAACTTCGCCGGCAGCGGCGTGGAGGTCATGAAGAGCCCCTACCTCGGCAAGAACGGCCACATTGCGGTCAAGACCAATTCCATTCCCCGCGCGGCGGCGGAGCTTGCCAAGAACGGCTTCACGCTTGACGAGTCCACCGCCAAGTACAAGGGCGAGAAGATGGTCGCGGTCTATCTCAAGCAGGAATTCGGCGGCTTTGCCGTCCACCTGCTGCAGAAGTAAGGGGGGAACGAACGATGAAATTTCTGACTTTCGGTGAGATCATGCTGCGCCTGAAGGCGCCCGGACAGGAGTGCTTCTTCCAGTCCCCGATGCTCGAGGCCACCTTCGGCGGCGGCGAGGCCAATGTGGCCGTCTCCCTTGCCAACTACGGTGAGGACGCGGCGTTCCTGACGGTCCTGCCCGATAACGCCATCGCGGATGCCTGCAAGGCGGAGCTGCGCCGTTTCGACGTGGATACCAAGCGCATCGTCACGGGCGAGGGCCGCATGGGCATCTACTATCTCGAGGGCGGCGCGAACCAGCGCCCGAGCAAGGTCGTCTACGACCGCGCGTGGTCTGCCATCGCGCTGGCCAAGCCCGGCGATATCGACTGGGACAAGGCCTTTGAGGGCGTGGCGTGGTTCCACATCACCGGCATCACGCCCGCCATCAGCGAGAGCGCGATGGAGCTTTCCGTTGAGTCCGTCAAGGAGGCGAAGAAGCGCGGCATCACCGTCTCCTGCGACCTCAACTACCGCAAGAACCTCTGGAAGTACGGCAAGAAGGCGAGCGAGGTCATGCGCGAGATCGCAAAATATGTCGACGTGGCCATCGCTAACGAGGAAGACGTGCAGAAGTCCCTTGAGATCACCGTGGACGATGTGAACGTCGAGTCCGGCGAGCTGGACCGCGCAAAGTACAAGGCGCTCGGCGACAAAGTGCTCGCGGCGTATCCCGATATGAAGATGATCGCCATCACGCTGCGCGAGAGCCACAGCGCGGATTGGAATGGCTGGGCGGCCTGCCTGAACGACGGCAAGGACTTCTACGTTTCCAAGAAGTACGAGATTCGCGACATCGTGGACCGCGTCGGCGGCGGCGACAGCTTTGCCGGCGGCCTGCTCTACGGTCTCAACCACTATGAGGACAAGCAGTCCGCGCTGGAGTTTGCCGTGGCAGCGAGCTGCCTGAAGCACTCGGTCATCGGCGACTTCAACCGCGTGAATGTTTCCGACGTGACCAAGCTCATGGGCGGCGACGGCACCGGAAGAGTGCAGAGGTAAAGAACTTGCGGCAAAGATGTGATTGCGCGAACAGAATTTATCCGCTGCCCGATCTGCGGAGGAAAGATGGGGACGAAGGTCCGTAGCAAATGCGTGGTCGTACTCTTTGGTTACAGCGGTGCGTTTTTGGAACGAAAATGAGGATGTTATGACTTCAATTTCCTACTTCATTTTTCGTAAAAACCGTGGTATACTGCTTATGAGGTGAGAGCTGTGCAGTTTCGACCGTTTGTTTATGACGCAATGAATCAGCAGGTGCCAGTGGCTATTGAGCCGATGACACCGCAGGATGCCGCGACAACAACAAAGGAACCGCGGTGGCAGACGGATTGGACCAGCGAGTATATCTCAAAAGGCAAATTTGATATCTATGGACTAAAAACGCAGATCGGCGAATTGGTGGCTTTGGGAGCTTATGAGATCAGTGAAGATGTGGTCACCGTCCACATTGTCTATATGGAGAGTCAGGCACAAAGCAATCCGACGCTTTGCGAGCGTCCGAAATACCACGGCATCGGACGGGCTTTGATCGCCTATGGCATCAAGCTATCTGTGGATGCCGGTTTCAACGGCGATGTGACCTTGGATGCGAAGACACCGGAGTTGGCAAGACATTATGAACGAGATTTCGGGGCATTGCTGATCCCTGGGCGCGAGAGAGGGGCAGCACCGCGGTATTTGATTTGTGATGAGGCTGCCAGAGACATTTTTGTATCTTATTTGGAGGAGGGCTGACAATGGAAGACGCGAAGTGGTACTTCACACATGAAACAGAAGAAGACAGACTATGGTATCGCACCTTTTTTGCAATGTGCCGAAAATTCGGCGTGTCATGGTCGAAAGCCAGCGAAGAACAGAAGGCTTTCATTGAGGAAATCACCCGAATCAATTATGAGAGAGAAACGGCAAAACGAAATATGACGGCGAAGCCTGTCCGCGGCTTCTTTGACGCAGAGGTGTCTGCTTGACCCACACCGTGACCCACACGGGGAAACACATGGACGGAAACAATGGAATAAACAGGCTGCGACCTCTTCCTTTTTGGACAAAAAATTGCCGAAAAGCCTTGAACAGCAGGGGCTGGAAGGCTCTACGGCAGTTGGTAAGGATGAGGTCGGCAGTTCGAATCTGCCCAGCAGCTCCACAGAAAAGCCTTGAAACCATTATGGTTTCGAGGTTTTTTCTTTTTTTAAGTCGAACCTCAAGTACCATAGATTTGCGGGGTTGCTAAACATCATGCTAAACGAAAAAGTGTTTGCATCGTGTGCTGTCTTATGCAGAGACTTTTAATAGCTGCATGAGCTTGGCAGAGAGGTCAGGATTTTCCTGAATCAGTTTTAGAATTTCGGCTGCGTCAAGAGATGCTGGCTTCTCATTTGATTTTGCGGGAGTTGGATAAAAACTTGATTCAACCATCGATGCAAGCTGTTGCTTCTCTACTTCAAGTGCTTCATTGTAATGATGCATAAGTACTTCCGGGGATTGTCCAGCGTTAGCAGCCACAAGTTGGTAATTGTTTTTAGTCAGTCTGATTTTGTGCATTTGTCCTGACTTACGTAAACCCTGAAGATCAATTTGGTCCGTAATATTCATTGCGCTTTGCCATTCTTTGAAGGACTTGCAGAGATTATTTGGGTCAATGGGACGTCCAT
>ERZ840096.1824-NODE-1824-length-20008-cov-6.174410_pt1 | contig 20008 bp, 16 predicted proteins | sample MGYA00519878_ERZ840096 | MGnify/ENA primary metagenome ERZ840096 (study PRJEB31850, sample SAMEA3708865) | human gut metagenome | biome: human gut; feature: human-associated habitat; material: faeces | place: China | collected 2014 ...
CCAGAGAGACCACCGTACGTCGAGCCCAGCTCCCCCAACTTACGCTGTTCCCAAGGTTCAGTGAATCCGGCGAAGCGGATAGCCGGGACATTGCCACTCATCGAGCCTCGCCCCCCAGGAGATCCATGAGCTCGTGAATGCCAGCCATATCGTACTCGTTGCCGGTAAGCTGTCCGAGCATCTGCGAGAGATGGCTCTCCTCTTTGCGAATCTGCTCGTCCACCTCGGCGAACGTCGTCTCGTACTTCTTAGAGAGGTCCCTGACCCTGTCGACAAGGCCGTCGATCTCGGCGCGAGAGAGGGCGGCGATTCCGCCCTCGATGGGACGGTTCCACTTGGCATCCAGAAGCACGCGTGCCTGTTGGTCGGAAAGCCCTTCGATGGCGCACTTTGTATTTGCCTCGAGCCTCGCGGATAGGCTCTTCTGCTCCTTCTTCGCCGCCTTCTGCTCGTCGAGCAGGGTCCAAGCCTTCTCGGCCTGGTCGGCCAGCTCGTCCTCGTCGCCATCGGAGCGCAGCTCCTTGACCGCCTTCCTTAGCTTTGAGGCCACAAAGGCGTCGCCCGCGTCGTTGAGCGCCTCCCCAAGGGCAGCCTTATCGTCCTCCGTAAGACTCTCGACTATCTCAGAGAGCTCCCCGTCGATGGCCGTCATGCGGTTGCTGACAGAGTCGAGGGCGAGCAGGTCATCGGCGAGCATCTCGCGCTGCACGAGGTCGAAGGGAAGCACGCGTCCGCGCCAGCCATCCTGTACCTCCACCTCCTTACCGTTCTTTTTCTTTGTCACCATGTTGGGGTCGACCTTCTTGACGGCGTCGAAGCCCTCGGTCTGAATGACTTCCAGATCGGCCTCGATGCCCTGCCAGGAATCGTCGAGTACCTGGTATGCGTCATAGCGGTCCACCAGCGGTTCGTCCCCGAGCCTATCGAATATCTCCCGGGCGAGCCCGTCCTCTTCGGTTGGCAGGTTGACGAGCGAGGACTCGTCGACGAGCTCGTCGTAGAGCCACTGCCCAAAGTCGGAGAAGCGTGCGTCGTAGGATTCCAGGTACCTGCGTACGGCGGGGCTCTTCCTCACAGTCTCCTCAACGCTCTTGGACCTGAGGCACACGGTCGCACCACCAGCCGACTCGAAGAGCTCGTCGCATAGGCCAGGCAGCGCGTCCCAGTAGTTTTTCAGTGCGTCGACCTCGCCGACGGGAATTCCGCCGAACATCGTCGCATAGATGTCCCAGCTCTCAGGAGCCTCGGACGAGTCTACGTAGCGTGGGATGTTGAGGTTGTAGCCGTTGTCGCGAATCTCCTGCTTTGGGATCACGCGACAGAAGCGCTCGACGCTCTTCCTGCTGCGATAGGCATCCACGATGCGGCGGATGTCGCAGGCGCGGAGCCTGTTGTTCTTTCCGTCCTTCACGAAGCCCTTCGAGGCGTCGATGATGAGCACGTCGTCGCTTGGCCGGTGCTTCTTGAGCACCATAACGATCGTGGGAATCCCGGTGCCGAAGAAGATGTTGGCAGGAAGGCCGATGATCGCGTCGATGTTCTCGTTCTCCACGAGCGCGGTGCGGATCTTCTCCTCCTCGCCGCCGCGGAACAGCACGCCATGCGGCAGGACGATGCACATCACGCCGTCCGGCTTGAGGTGATAGAGGTCGTGCAGCAGGAAGGCGTAGTCGGCCTTGCTCTTGGGGGCAACACCATAGCCATCGAATCGCCTGTCGGAGTCCTTGCCCTCCGGGTCCCAGCGCTGGGAGTACGGCGGGTTCGAGACGACCGCGTCCACGAAGAGCGGCTCGTAGGACTCGGGATGCCCCTCCTCGAACCATGGCCAGTCGTCCTCGAGCGTGTCGCCGCAGCGGCACACGATGTTGTCCGGCGCGATGCCGCGCATCACGAGGTTCATGCGCGTGAGGTTGTAGGTGTTCTCTTTGAGCTCCTGGGCGTAGTACTTGATGGATCCGCGGTAGCCCTGCTGCCGGGCGATCGCCTCGCCGATGGTGATGAGAAGCGAGCCCGAGCCGGAGGTCGGGTCGTATACGGTGACCTCGCCGCGTCCCGCCAGGTTCTGCGCCACGATCCGCGAGATGAGGGTGGAAACCTCATGCGGAGTGTAGAACTCGCCGGCCTTCTTGCCGGCGTTGGCGGCGAAGTTGCTTATCAGGTACTCGTAGATGTAGCCGAGCACGTCATAGCCTTGCTTGCCGTCCATGGGTATGTCGCGGATGAGTTGTAGGAGCGCACTGATTGCCTTGGTCTGCGCGCCAGAGGTATCTCCAAGTTTCGAGAGACCGGTCTCGAGAGTATCGAAAATCTTGTCGAAAACGTTCTTGTGGGACGGCTTGATGAGGCGCGAGAAGGCAGAGAGCGCGTCCCGCACGTCCGATACGTCGAAGTCAGAGCCCTTGGCGAGCCACGTCGAGTACAGGTCGTCGTACGAGATGAAGTAGCCAAGGTTGTTCTGGACGTAGGAGAGGGTCTCGGGGTCGTCCTCCCTGACCGTCTCCATGCTCTCCCTGTCGAATCCGTTCTTGAGCAGGAACTGCTCCTCGCGGTCCGAGAGGAACTTGTAGAAGATGAAGCCGAGGATGTAGTCCTTGTACTCGCTTGCCTCGATCTTCGAGCGCATCTCGTTCGCCGACGCCCAGATCCGGGCGGCTAGCTGCTGCTTGTTCATCGGGTCTCTGTCCCCTTCCCCCTATAGGCGGCGTCGAGCGTCTCGCCCGCATTGTTTATCCATTCGGTCCAGCCGTTTTGGCTCCCCCCGAGCACGAACACCGCCGCCGAGCTCGGGCTGCCGAAGGTCACGTCATCGTGAAGGGTAGCCACCCCCGACCCGTCCCTGAAGAGCTCCCGCCTCGCGTCCGTGGCACCGGCGTTCTTGAGGACGGGCCGGGAGAGGTCGACCTGCGAGCCAGCGAGGACCGTGAACCTCCCCGTGCGCTCGTCGTAACGCCCGTTCGCGACGATGCCGTTCCTCCGCGTGTGGAAGAGCGCATGGCCAGCGGCGACTGCGGTGTCCGTGCGGTCGAGCCCGTAGCCGAGAACGGCCATCCTGAAGAGGATGCTCTTGTGCAGTCGCTTTACGGTCTGCTCCTTGTACGGGTTCACGTATGGCTGCGGGGTCTCGAGGTTGTCGGTCTCGTAAGAGCCGTGCGTCCGGACGTAGCCGATTGCGTCCGCCTCGAGCGCATCCAGGACGTCTCTGTCCATGTTTGACTCGTCGTCCAGGAACATGATGGCCTTGTTCCAGAACTCCTTCTTGGACTTGTGGGCGTCCAGCCGGGCCAGCCCCTGGGTAGTCTGCCCCGCGTAGACGCGTCCGATGACCCCGTGGTCCTCGTCCAGGAGGTAGTAGATGCCCCTCTTCGGGATGTCAGGCAGCCTCTTCGCCGCCGAGAGCAGCTCGCGGGGCACGACCACGGTCGTGAGAGACTCGCCCTCGACGTGACAAATCCTGATTCCGTCCGGCTTGCTGTCTATGAGTCGGACAGTCATGGTGGTGAGCTCAATCATTTCCGGTCAGCACCCGAAAGGCGATCGATTAGGCACATTTTCACGTAGGAGGTGAGGCTCATCCCGGAGAGGCTCGCTGCCTCCTTGGCGGAGTCTCGAAGGCTGCGCGGCATTCTGAGCGTTACCGAGACGTTCTCCGAGTCCGTGAGGAAGCTTTGAATCTCAGTAGGCGTGGCACCGGAGTCAACGAGTTCCGAGTACTTCATGAGCGCCCTCCATAGAACGCAAGATGCATTACATATGAAATAATTCTAGCTTCTGCGCCAACACTTGGGAACAGCGTAAGTTGGGAGACTTCGCAACTAGGGTCTCTGAAATGAGCAACCAGCCAGAACTCCCAAGAGTTGAATACGAGGACATCAACCCTGGACAGGGGACGTTAAACAAAGAGCTCGCCTCCAAGGGGTCCGTGAAAGGCGGGATTGCATTCGAACCTGGGGACGTGCTCTACGGCAAGCTTCGACCGTATCTGATGAACTGGCTGTTCCCGCAGTTCAGGGGTATTGCTGTTGGCGATTTCTGGGTGCTGAGACCCACCGGATGCGACGGGTCGTTCCTCTTCCGCTTCATTCAAAGTGACCGTTTTCAGTACAACGCGAACATCTCATCAGGTTCAAAGATGCCGCGTGCGGATTGGGCTTTCGTGTCCGAAGGCAAATACCTTGTGCCGAAAAGCCGCGAGGAACAGCATCAAATTGGAGAGACGTTCCAGCGTCTTGACAACCTCATCACCCTTCATCAGCGTAAGTAAGATTATGACCGACACCCACAAATTGACGTAGGACTGGCTGCATCTGGACCATGTAAGCGTGCTTGTCTTTGGCGAGGGGCTCGAGCCTCAGAACCGTGCCTCCAAAGGAGTTGTTCCAGGAATCGGGGTACAACCAACACCGAAAGCTCGCCCGAGTGCCTGCGTTATGGAACACTGCCCGGTACATCGCTGTTACGGCGATACACCCACTCATTAGAGATACTTGCATAGACAGATATCGGCTGGCTGGCGTTGACGCCAAGAGCGTCCGCCATGTCCCTCATAACGTGAGCCTCTTGAAGAGGCAAATCACACGACTTACTAATCTCATGGTTTGCTGGATAGCGATTGCGCACCACCGTCTACGATTCAATACGATGCGGTCATCAGTATGTGTCGCGTTAACCACTGCGCCAGTTGTTTCCCCAAGGATTAAGGAGATCCTTAGCAGGTTGTCGTCAAGCCTGCTGTTTACCTACTCGCCCATACATTCGCTGCGAATCTCGTAGTATTTCTCACATTCCTCTGGTGTGCGTGGCTCCAGGAGCCCAAGGGCATCCAGCTTTATGAAGTCGTCATCGGTCCAACCGGCAAACTTAATTGTTACCGAAGCGTCTGCAGGGGCGGAGAAATACGACTTCAGCTTTTGCCTCAAGTCCTCATCCATCGCATCAGCCCTTTCTTTTCTTGATTCATGACCCCGCACTTTTCACCTACCAGAGGGCAGCGTCAACTCGACAGCAGTATCTCCCATTCTGGGTTCACAACAGTGGGGTGCGACTCCGAGACGGCAAAAGACTGTCTACGTGTATAGCGGCCAGATAAATGTAGTTGCAAATAGAGGGCGTTCACGACTCAGCAGACAAACAATGTCAACACCCCTCCGCAACCGACAAGCCATGGTAGAATGCCCGCATCCGACGCACTCGGATTCTGACGAGCACTGCCGTACCAGGAGGGAAAAGACGGCAGCACATCCGCTTCCCTCTCGTCAGGAGGTTTCATCGTGTCTTGGGCAATTCTCGTTGGTTCCGGCGTCCTCGAGTGCGTGTGGGCTGCCGCGCTCGACAAGTCCGCGGGTTTTTCGCGCCCCGTCCCCACAATTGTCTTCTTCGTTGCCATGGCCCTGAGCATGCTGGGGCTCTCACACGCCGTCAGGGACATTCCCCTGGGCGTGGCGTACTCGGTGTGGGTTGGCATTGGGGCAACCCTGACCTTTGCCTACTCCGCAATCATCGGCGGGGAGGGCACCACGCCGCTGCAGATCTCCTTTGTCTGCGGGCTGGTTGCCTGCGTGATTGGCCTCAAGCTCACCTCCGCGTAGGAAGACAGACTCCACTATCTGCGGGCATAGGCGCTTGGGAGGCGAGGGGTATGTCAGACGTCCCGACGATAACCGAGATTGCGTACCGCACCTGGCACATCAACGAGTGCGGCATGGACTCGATGTATCTCTTGGAAGGGACATGCCGGCTCAGGTTGCTCACGCGTACCACAGCATCCTAGCGGGAAGGGTCAGCGGAGTGCACCGGATGGCAGGAGACTTCTGCGGGGAGCACCTTGAGGTGCGCGAGGCGGGGGCAACGTGGCGATCCAGTACTTCCCCTGGCAGGTGCGGTAGATCTAAGCCCTCACTCACAGAGTCTCTCGTATGCCTTCCTGATGGTGCCTGCCATGAGCACCCGTCTCCGTGCGAGAAACTCGGGGTACTCGAGACTCTCGAAATCGAGGGGAAGCGCGTTGTCCCTGCAGGTCCTGGCATACCCCTCTTCGCCGAGCTTCTCCCTGAAGGCGGCGACATACTCTGCCGGAGCCCTATCACCTATCTCGATGTTCGTGTTGTAGTCGAGGTACGTGAAGTTGGCAATCTGGTTCCGGTCGCGGTCGTTGTCGTAGCCAATCTTCGTCAGGTAGCTCTTTGGGAAAATGTGGTGCTTGTCGATGGCGTTCTTCTTCCCACTCGCTCCGATGGCAAAGTACTGGGAGAGCGGCGACGTACTGAACAGCATGGGGGTACCTAGGACCACGAGTGATGCGACATAGCCAAACCACGACGGCGAGTTAGCGGAGGAGCCCTCGAGGCTGCTCGGAAGGCTGTAGGTAAAGAAGTCATCGGTCAGTCTGGTCTCGATGGCGGCCTCGAGGTAGGCGACGAACCCCTCCGCCGTCGTCACGTCTCGCAGGTCGGCGAACTGCTTCTCGACCTCGGACTCCGTCGACCCGGTGTAGAAGCCGGTGATTGTGGACATGAAGATCCATTTGGTGATGACCTTGTTGAGCTCGAACGGCGGCACCTTGTAGTCGTACTTGCCGATAAGATAGAGGACATAGCTGAAGACCACCGCGTTGGTGGAGGCGACAATGCTCCCCTTGAGGTACCCCGCCTTGCCGAATAGGTTGAGGAACGCGTGCCAGTTGTTGAGGTTGAGTGCGAGATCGAGCGATTTCTTGAACGTGTCGAGGTTATCCTCACGGGTCTTGCTCGAGGTGACGCCGCTCCTGAGGTCTTTCCCCCTGAGGAGCATGTAGGCGTACTTCAGGCGGGCGCGCCTGAAGCCGACACCAACCGCCACCCGGATGAGGTGTGAGGGATCGACCTCAATGATCTGGTTGAAGGCAGTACCGTCCTTCGGCACACGGGACTCCGCGCAGAACTCATCGATACGCTCGTGCACCTCGTTATCGAACACGGCAAGGAGGGTCTCGATGAAGTTCTTCTCCGTGAGCTTGGTCCCGCCGGAGTTCACTCGAACAAAGATCTCCGCCACGTCCTCCTCGTCCGCCTTTGCGCTGATCTTGAGCGTCGGCAGCGTGTATATTCCGAGGTTGAGGAGGTCGTTGAGGTTTTCCTCGATCAGGTCCTCCTCCACGTCGGTCAGCTCTGGCCGGCCGTTCTTCTTCCTGCCATCGTTGGCCTGCCTAATGAAGGACTTGCGGAACTTTGACACGGAGTGGTCCCTGTCGGCCTCGAAGACAGAGCTCACGGAGCTGATCCACTCTGTGTTCCTCTCGTATGCCTGCGTCCAGACAGCAAACTCCCTCGAGAGCGGGTTGAACGAGATTCTAATTGCCCTGTCCTTGTAGTTCTTGTCCCTGACCTTCGTCCCGTGCAGCGCCGCCAGGAGGGCGGTGAGCCGCTGCTGGCCGTCGATGACGAGGTCGTCCGGCTCCTTGTACGTCTTCTCGTTGTCGCCTATGTGCTTGGCGTTCCCGTACTCGTCCGGCGACGACCAGAGCATGATGTAGCCGACTGGATAGCCCTTGAGCATCGAGTCGAGGAGGTCCCTTACCTTGCTGTCCGACCAGACAAAGGGCCTCTGGAGGTCCGGCAGGCCGATCTTTCCCAGCTCTACCTCGCGGAGGAGGTCCTCGACCTTGCTGGGGATGTTGTCAAACAGCTCCTTGCCCATTGCTACTCCAGCCTCCCGACCCACTGGAGCAGGTCGTCGTAGTCCGCCACCTGATGGTACCGCACGTCGGACGTGCTTGCCTCGTCGAAGAGCTTCTCCGCACAGCGAATCTTTGCCTTCTCGACGCCCGATATCTCCATCGTGTACATGGTGCCCTTGGTCTCGGCGACAAAGAACACGTGGCGCACACTGCCCCTCTTGAACGCAATCGCCCAGTCCGGCGCGTAGTTGCCCACCGGGGTGGGTATCTGGAACGCCCTCGGAAGCTTGGCGTAGACCACAACCTCGTCCGCCGCGTCCAAGTCCTCCGCGAACTTGCGCTCGCCCTGGCTGTCCGGGAACACGAAGCGCTGGACGTTCTTGCTCGCCTCGTAGGCCTTGCTCGCGTTGTCCGGCATTCGAGAGGTGAAGATGGCGGTGTCGTAGCTGCGGCCTGTCTCGTGGTACTCCACGTGCTCCACGACCATCGCGGCCTTCTCGGAGAGGATGAGCCCTCCCGCGCGCTTGATGAACTCCTCGGGATTGACCCGGTAGAGCGAGAAGACCTGCGGCGAAATGGCGGAGAGTATCCTCGCGGCGCTGGCGCGCGTGATCTGCGCCGCCGAGGCGACCTCGCCCACCAGGTCGTAGGTCACCTCGACCGGAGAGGCGGCCTCGTCCACGTCGTGGGTCTCGCTCCTCTCGGCGACGAAGGACCTCCCGCTCGCAAGCTCCTCGCGCCTCCCCTCGTGGCGCTGTGCTCCGGCGGTCATGGTGTACTGGAGCCGGCTCACCGCAAGGTCCTTGTTGATCCTCGCCACGGCCTTGCGCTCTAGCTCCCCGTCGTCGAAGGAGACGGTGTAGCTGTGCCTGCGGCTGATCTGGTCCCACAGCTCCCTGAACTCCGAGCGCCCGAAGTTCTCCCTCACGATCGCGTTCTCGGTGACCTTCTCCTGGGCCTGCTGGACCATGCCGTCGAGGGCGTGCGGGTCGTAGACGCCACGCAGGAGCGTTTCTATCGACTTGGCATGCGCCTCGTCGTTGAACCCCTCGGGCAGCTCGTGCATGGCGTTGCCCTGGAACTTCCCCTCCCCTACCATCGAGCGGAAATCGTCCGAGGGGCGGTCCGCCTCGTCGAGGAAGTCATTCTTGATGAGGTACTTGTAGATGGTCTTCGAGTCCGCCGCGGAGAAGCTCGCCTCCTCGCCGTCCACGGAAAGCGTCCTTCCGCTGAAGAAGTCAATCTCGACCTTCTGGGGGCGCTCCCGCAGTGTCTCCTTGATGTCGCTCTGTAGGTCGCGCACGAAGGTCTCGTAGCTTTCCGAGGCGATGACCGTGAGCACGTTCACGCGCTGCACCTCGTCGGGCCCCAGCAGCTGGGCGTCCTGGCGCACGCAGTTCGCGACGTCGGAGGAGCTCGCGACGGTGTCCAGGGCGGACGTCGATGGCGCCACGAGGTGGATGAGCGTTGACGGAGGACTTGTGGACGTCTCGCGGCTCGAGGACGTCCGCTCCGCCCTCGACGACGGCCCGTCCGACCTGCCGGCGCTCTCAGCCTGGGCGTATCGAACGGGCCTCTCAATCCCGGAGGTGGCGGGCGACGACCCGCGGCGAAAAGGGTCTGCGCGTGGATTGGCGTGCCTGCCGCGAGCCTCGAATTCATGTCGCGCGCGTGCTACGGTCTCGCCATCGTCGGAGCCGGGATTCGTAGGTGCATCATGAGGCGGCTCTTCTTGGCCCCAGGCAGGATTACGCTCACCGTCCTGAGGGGGTTCCTGCACGCCCTCTTCTGGGCGGTGAGGCTCGCGTCGCGCGCAATGTTCTGACGAACGCTTCCGCCGCGGTACTAAATCGTAGGCCGATTCCCGCACGTTTTTGGGAGCACCTTCGCCAGGGAGTCTAATGAGACCTCGACTCCTTCGCTTACCGCATCGATTCTGCCGCGGGCGAAAGGCTTCTTGACCTCTTCCATCGGGTGATAGTCTGATATCAGAAATACAGCTGCCACATCCCTCGTCTCCAGGCGATCTCCCATCTTTGGTGAAGGCGTTGGAATGAGTTCGGCAATGCCGACCCCCGTTATGTTAGCCATGCACTTCGAAAGGCGGATTTTGACCATGAGTGGCGAATCAACCGAGCTGGCAACCGACGGTTTCGGCTCACTCGTCCAGTACGACATCTCCTTCCAGAAGCGCACCCCCCTTCTGGGCACCCCCTCGTTCACCCTTGGCCATGAGACGTCACGGGGCAAAGAGACCTCCGCGGGCATCCACGAGACGCTCGAAGAAGAGGTCGATTGGGATCCAAGCGTGGACAAGGCCGACAGGCTTGACTACCTCGTTGCTGCCGCTAGCGGCGTTATTTCTGGATTCATCGATACGTTGTGGGTCGGCGAGTTCTCGCTCGACCGCGCGAGTGGCTGGGGAGAGGACAAGGTCGAGCGCTTCGTCATCAGGGTGGCAAGGAGCGAGGGGTACAACGGGGACGACCTCGCCGGGGCCATCAGGAAGCTGGAGAAGAACCATCCTTTCGCAGCAGATGGCAACGCGAACGCCTTTGGCGGTGGCCTGCAGCACCACCTCAGAGACTTCTCGCACCACTTCGGCATCGACGGCGTCTTCTTCTCTATTTTCACCCAGTTCACAGGTCTCGTGGTTGGCACGGACCTGTCGGGCGCACTTAGTGTGGTGCCAGTACCGAAGTCCAATAGGTCCTTCATCGGAAAGAACTTCCAGGAGAAGCTCGCCTTCGGGACGATCGGCTGGTTCTTTCATATGGTGAGCGACATGGCCGGCTCAGGCGGCTCGCTCATGGGCGGCACCGGAATCCCAGGACCCATCGTTTCCCTAATTAAGGACGTCTCTGCCCTCCCGTTCTTTAGGGAGACGGCCGCGGAGGAGCCGGGCCTACGCCTCTGGGTGAGCAAGCTATTCAACGGGACCCTGCTTGCGGACCATGACGAAAACGGAAGGATCGTGAAGGGGTCCGCTCGCAAGTTCGACCTTCGTACGGAGATCGGCATGCTGGAGGAGATAGGCAGGCAGGCCCTTCCCGTTCTGGTCAACCAGTGCGTCGTGCGGGGATTCTACTTTTGCCGCAGAGCGGCAAGGGAAATCAGAGACCTGGATATCCATGGGGTTGCTGAGCTCGGTCGCATCGCCCCCGAGGACATCCTCCCCTGGGGCACCCCCGCGATGCGCCGCATGGTCACTGTGTCGAGCGGCATCTTCGTCGGCGTCGACATCGCGGATGCGGCCGTGCGCTCCATTGCAAGCAGGGATCCCGTCAAGTTCTTCCTGCGGGTCAACTATGTCGGCATTGCGGCGTTTACTGTCGCATGCGTGGTAGACGTTCGCGCCACGCTAGAGAACGAGTCTTCGACCCCCGGAGAGGGCCCGGAAGAGACATACGAGCGCGGTCTTGCGGACCCTGGATGTCTCAAGCTGGACTTCATGCAGGCCCGAATCCTCCACTCGATAGAGCATGCGATAGTGGCCTACGACATAGCTGAAGAGGGCCATCCGAAGCGTGCAGCAGGGAAGAGGGCATGGCTAAAGGAGTGGAGCAATCAGGTCGTCGATGCGGTGAGCCTTGTCTGGGCAGCGGACGCTGGATACTTCCTTCCAGACGATACGCTATACGCGAAAATCGGATCGCGCCTCGGTGACGGAAAGGACGCCTCATGGCTATGGCTCGTCGCAATGGAGGCGGGACGCTTCAGGCCATACGGGCCACTGCATTGCAACGACGACGGTGAGTACAAGGGGCTCAAACTGTGCTCGGACTACCTAAACGATGTGTTCTGCATTCGCCAGGACGTAATAGGAACCAAGGAACTCGCTGACCTTGAGCACGCAGTGGACGGAGCGAGGGCCAGACTAGATGGGTCCAGGGGAAGACTTGTCGCGGGTGTCGCCTGCAGCGCAATCATCGTGGCCGCTACCGGCGGTATTGCCGCCTACTTTGCCCCGGCCATTGCTCCAACCCTCGCCGCCGCGCTCGGACTTGAGGCTTCCGCCCTGCACGGAGCGGCGCTCGCGAGTGCAAGCCTTGCATTCCTCGGTGGCGGAGCGATTGCCGCAGGTGGCGCCGGAATGGCGGGCGGAACGATGCTCATCGCCGGCGGAGGCGCTATTTTGGGTGCGGCCGGGGGCACGGGCTTAACTGCAGCAGCCTCTCTCGCGCTATCGACGGACGGGAGATATGTCCTGGAGGAGTGCTCGAAGCTTGAGGCATTTTGCCAGACAGTTCTCCTCGACCGCAATCATGACGTGCGCTCAGTGTCCTCCATCTATGCAAGGCTTTGCAGAAGGATTGTCGAACTCGAGGCAGAGTCAGAGTCGATTAGGCTCGCCATACCTGGCGAGGAGAACGACCCGCATGGGAAAGACGGCACAGAAGAAGGCATGCCCGCTAATGATATGTTCAAGGCAATCAACCGAACGATCAAAGTCATGTGCAAGTGCCGGAATGACCTCGCTGCTGCCCTGGGAGAAACGAATCAGGAGTTTTCTCTGCTCCCATTGTCAACGCGATGAGCCCATGCCCAATGCCGTGAGCCAGTAGGTCTACTCTGGCTCCGCATGTGTCATTGATACTCTGAACGCAACCCGTCTGCCTGCCGTTTACCTTCAGTAACGGCGGCCTGCGCAGAAAATGCACGACGCCGCTCCCAAAGGCGGCGTCATTGGTCCAGCATCCCGACCAGCTGGGCGATCTTCCTCGGCGAGTAGTACCAGTTGTGGCCGAACTTCTTTGCTGGAATCTGCCCGTTATGGACCATGCGCAGGACCTGGCGCTCGCACAGCCCCAGGTACCGCGAGACCTCCTGCGTGCTGAGTGGTCTGTTCATCTGGGAGAGGTCTGGTGTCTGCTCTTCCTGCATGCGTGTCGCCTTCCCTCATCTGGTGTCACCTCCCATCCTCCGATGGAGCGTGACGCCCTTGGGTTACCTGACGGTTCGCATGCTATCCGCTGGTGTCGGCACCTCTGGCCGCGTTGGCCGACCTGTCCCCACTGTCCGTATCGGCCGCAATGGCCCGGAGTTCCCCCAGGGCGCCACGATTCCTACACATGCGCCCAACTCCGAGGATACCCAAGGCCGGCTGAAAGTTCGTATGCTGCGAGCATAGTCGCGGACATTTGTCGACAGGGGAGCACCCTAGCGAAACCGAGGGGCCGAAGAATGGGCGGATTCCACGTGTGCAGGCCAGCGGGAGAGGTTTCTAGGGCAGACGAATCGGCACATTACTGATGCGATGATCTTGCACGAAGACGCGTACCGTGACCGTTCACCGAACAGTTTCTCACGGCGGGGAGAAAAGACAAGAATGGACTTCAAAAGAAACGAGGGACACGGTTTGCAGTACGTAAATAGTACGTCAAATAGTACGTATAAGAAAAAAGGTCAGAGACCTAAGCCTCTGACCTGCTGCTTCGTGGTCGGGTGGACTGGATTCGAACCAGCGACCCCTTGACCCCCAGGGCAAAATCCTTGATGAATGTCAATAGACAACAAAGGACATCACTTCCACAAATTGTGCTGTTTAACTGGTCATTTGCGTACTTTCATCAACATCAGGCGACCACAGCCCCCGTCATGTAAAGTCGTCCGCAGGACACACATAGGACACGGTGTCCTATGTGTGTCCTTTGTGTCCTGCGAGGGCCCCTCCCCCGCAGGCGGATGGTTCCAAGTTTTGGGAGGAACGATGGCGAGGAAGCTCAGCAGCGGCTACGTGTACAAGAACCAGAGGCTCGGGAAGTGGCGCCTCGCGATAAGCTGGCAGGACGACGATGGCAGGCAGCACAAGATGACCCGCTCCACCCAGGTGCCGTGCTACGAGGACAAGGTCGGCAGGAACGGGAAGGTGAGGAGGGACAACCGCGGCAGGGGCGCAGCCGAGCAGCTCCTGCGGGAGTGGCGCGACGAGGAGGTCCGAAAGGACGAGGAGCTCTCCGGCACCGTCTCCTGCGAGACGCCTGTCTACCGCTACATCCTCGACTACATAGACCTGAAGGAGTCCACCGGCAACATCCTCGCCTCCACGGCCGACGGCTACCGCTGGTACGCGAAGCACCTCCTGGGCACCGAGCTCGGCAAGACCCCCGTGGGGCAGGTCACCGCGCGGCAGATCCAGGAGTTCGAGCGCGACATGGTGCAGGACGGCTACGGCGGAAACACGGTCTCGCACACCCACGTGCTCCTCAAGACCGCCTTCATCAGGGCGCGCAAGCTGGGCGACATACCCTCCAACCCCTTCGACCTCGTCGACGCGCCCAAGAGGCCTACGAAGCCGATAAACTCGCTCGACGCACAGAGCGTCCGGCAGCTCAACCAGACCTTGGGGAGCGTCGCCGACCCGTTCTCGACCGCCGTGCTCCTCGCGCTCATGACGGGGATGAGGCAGGGGGAGATATGCGCCCTCAGGTGGCAGGACGTCGACCGCGTGTCACGCAAAATCCGCGTCTCGCACGCCCTCACGAGGGCGAACGGCACGTTCGCGCTCTCCACCCCGAAGACCAGGAGCTCCGCCAGGACCATCCCCTACGGCGACGAGCTCGCCCGCGTGCTGGAGGCGAGGGCACGCGCGATGCACGGCGAGCGCGAGGCGATGGGGCTCGACTGGGACGAGGGCCTCTTCGTCGTGGGGAACGCCGTGACGGGCGCCTGGAAGAGCCCGATGGCGCTCGGGCAGGAGTGGAGGGCGTTCGTGAGGGTGGCGAAGCTCGTGGGTTCTCAGGGCGAGCCGCCGAGGTTCCACGACCTTAGGCACACCTTCGCGACCATGGCGATTGGGTCGGGCGTGGACGTGAAGACCGTGAGCGCCATCCTCGGCCACTCCAACGCCGCGATGACCCTGAACGTCTACGCGGACGCGCTCGCCGACAGCAAGAAGGTGAGCATGGACCTCATGGGCAGGATAATGTCCGCGGGGCTCTCGTAGGCCGTAGAATACTACTTCACCAGCCGCAGGATGGTTAGATTGGCGGGTTTTGAGATGGACCAACGGAACAGTAGCGGAAAGCCTAAGCTCGACCCCGAGGAGCAGGTGACTTTCCTCAGGAGTAAGGGAGTCGCGTTCGAGCGCATGGGCGAGGCAGACGCCATGCGCTACCTCTCGCGGGAGTCCTACCTCTTCGCCACGTACGCGTATAGAACTCTCTTCCCCAGGCGCGTCGGAGGAGCACACGACGGCGAGTACGCGAATCTCGACTTCTGCGACCTGGTCGACCTCGAGCGGCTCGACCGGGATCTCAGGGCGGCGCTCCTGCCGCTCGCGCTCGACGCGGAGCATCTCGCGAAGGCGCGGGTGCTCGACGAGGTGGCAAGGCGGCCTTCCGAAGATGGCCACTCCATCGTGGGCGACTATATGGCGTCGCTCTCCCCCTCCGAGCGCTCCCGGAGGGCGGCGGAGATTTCGAGGCTCCGGCGCGACGAGTACTCGGGCGACCTCCAGAGGCACTACGCCGCCGAGATGCCCATATGGGTGTTGCTCGAGCTCTCCTCCTTCGGCACCGTCGCGGACGTCTACCGCTTCTGCGCGAACCGCTGGGGCGACGCGGCGATGCTCGACGAGCACTACATGCTCAAGAAGGCCAGGGACGTCCGCAACGCCTGCGCTCACTCGGCCGCCATCATCAACGGGCTCGGAACCAACGGCCACGTTGCGAGGCCGGCGCCAAGTGAGCTCACGACCGCCCTCCGCGAGGCGGGGTTCTCGAAGCGGTCGCGCTCCTCGCGCATGAGGAACCCGCGACTCCAACAGATAGCGACACTCCTGCTCCTCCACAGGCGCATGGCGGAGGGGACCGCGCTCGCCGACGAGGCATCGGCGCGCCTCCGCCCTCTGGCAGACGACGTGAGGGCCGTGCTATCCGTCACACGCCCCGACGCTTCCGCGGAGGCTTCCATGGAATTCCTCGTCGAGCTGGTTGACCGCTGGTTCTGAATGGGTATAGTGAATACAGATCGCAAAACCCGAGAGGGTTTTATGTGGCGGGGACGCGCGAGCGCCTCCGCCTAATTTTTGCCTTTCAGCTCCGGCGCAGCCAATCCCCTTCGGAATCGTGGCGTGCCGACTTCGGAGCATGCGTGCGACAATCCTGCCACGGCGACCGATCCGACCGCCATCCAAGGCGTCCGAACGAGGCGCCCGGGCGCCTGACGTCACGATTCGCGGATCGCCGACACCGGCACCAAATTCCCGACACTTGCCCGGAGAATCCCCGCGACGCATTGTCATCAGTCTCTCCCGTCCGTTGTAGCATGGCTGCCGCATCAAGCGGACACGATGACTGGAGGAAATGCCATGAGGTGGATCTACGACGCTTGCGGCAACGCGGACCTCGAAGAGGTCGCGTTCGCGGAGAAGGGCGTCTCGGCGATACTGGAGCACGTCGACCTTTCCTCCGCGCCGAGGGACGCTGCGGACGCCGCGACGTGCCTCCTGGGGCGCTTGGTAAGGGAGCTCGCCGAGGCGACCGAGTCGCATGGCAATGCGGGGGATGACGGGCCTGCGCGGTAAGCCCGTGCTCGCCGCCATTCTCCGAAAGGCCGTCTTGCCCGCCGGTCACGCCGCCCTCGCGGGGGCGGCGTGATCTTGTGCGATGGTGCCCTTCCGACATCCGCTGCGCCGGGGATAACTGCTCCATCCCCTATCCTCGCGCCCGTCGAAAGCGTCCCACCGGCGCAGAAGCACAATGTACTTCTGCGCCGACACCCCCACGCCCTCCCTCGCCCAAGACGCTGGCACAGGGAGCAAGCACCTCTTCCCGCTCCCTGACGCCCCGCGCGACGGGCCGACGCCGCGCCACGCCCGCAAGGACGCGCCGCCCCGCCACGCGGGCCTTGCCGCTCTTTGGGCGAGGGAGGGCAAAGGGCCTTCCCACGTCCTAGGGAGGTCACCATGACCGAGAAGACAGAGAGTGCCGCAACCATGGCCGAGGAGGGACTCGCCGCCACGTGCGAGGGAATCGTGAGGGACTACCTCGCCCACAGGGGATATGAGATCCGCGCGGCAGACGGCTGGTCCTGCGACTGCGAGGACGCGCCGATAGTGGCCACGGACGGGGACGAGACGGTGCTGATAGCCGTCATCTCCGCCTACGAGGAGGGCTCGGCCAGGATGCCCGAGCTCAGCGTCGGCGCAGCTGAATTCGCGATAATGCGGCGCGCTTGCCTGCTCTACCTCGCGGACCACGGCAACGTGGACGCGATACGCCACGATGTGGTCTCCATCGTCGTGACGGGAGAGCGCCAGGCGAAGCTGCGCCACCTCATAGGCGCCTGGCAGTGGGCGGAGAGGGAGGAGTGACCTAGGACGTCAGACCGCGGAAACCGCTCACGGCAGAAAGGCGACCGCTCGGGGAAATCCGGGCGGTCGCCCTATTCTGCTGCCACGGCCGCAGCCAAGCCCTCCCGCGGCCGCCCTCCCCGCCGTCAGGAACACCTAGCGACGGCGGGGAGGGATGAACAAGAAATTATGCTTGTATCCCACGCTGACCAGAAAATACATGCTTCCCAAGCATAGCCTTTACTATTGCTGCCCAGTCGAACGCTCATTAGTTATCCGCTTCTTGCTCAGCTGCTTCGAGGTTCGCAAGCACTGATTGGTATTTCCTTTCATCTAGGGCAATAGCATTGATAAAGTCCTGGCTAGCTTCGACGAGTATTTCTTTGAAGCTCTTTACATCAAAGCCGTTGTAACCACATTCGACATTGATGTCATCCGGATTGAACACATCCTTAATTGCAACGATTGAACTTACAAGCCCTTCTATATCAGGAGCGTCACTTTGTAAAGTGATCTCATGCCCTGCCATCAGTTTTATCTTGATCTCTCTAGTCTCCATACTTCACCAGCCTTCTCTTTACAGCCTCTTTTCCGCCATCGAGAATAAGCGATGCTCTGCCTAGAATGTCATCGTATTCAAGGGCTCCAAAGGCGTACTTGAAAACACCTGGCTTCGGCTGTTCAGCCACGACTACATTCTCAGCATCTGCGTTAATTACTATGTTTGCGTCGTGCGTAACGACTATCACTTGTCTCGAGCGTTTTAGGTCCATAAACCAGCCACGAATCCTGCTATAAATCGTCTGGTTATCGACATTATCCTCTGGCTGATCGATGAGTAACGGCAGACTCGTATCCTTGTGAACAATGTACTCAAGAAGGATATTCGTCTGCGTACCGGGAGACATAGTCCTGATATCTCGGTACACGCCATGCCCGTCATCAAAGCGTATTGAGGAGCTTTCGATGTAGTTGAGTTTGAAGCCGACCAGGTCACTGTAAAGTTGCTCCCAGTCCGACCCCTTCTTGTAACCATCCTCATCAAAGCAGAATGATTGAATGAATGTCCATAGGTTTCTGCGCGAGCACTTTCCCTGGCCTGGGAGCGCTAGCTTCCGGTTGTTGATCGTTCTTACCATAAAGTCGATTGGGTGTTCGACGGAGAGTTCCCGCACGAACTTGAATGAGTTCTCCCTCTCGCCATTCGCAAATCCGCATTGCTCATAGTGGGTCTTGAAGCCTTCGCAAATATCAATTAATGCACGAACGAGTGCTACCCGCTTCTTGATTCCAAGCGACTTCTGATTGAAGGTGCTCTCGAAAAGATCCCTTTGCTTGGCGCGAGTAGCTTGGGCATCGCTCAGCGAAGTCTTCTTTGCTATGTACTTATCAACAAACTCGTTCTGGAAATATGCGCTCTCGAGATATTTCTGCCTCGCCGCAAAGGCCTCGGATATCACTGTCTTCTCTAACTCAAATAGGGCGTGATCTATTCGCTGGTTGCTCAAAAGTGATGGCGGCAACTTCTGTTCAACGGCCAAGCGAATATCATTGCATATCGTCTCGTAATCGAGATTCTTAATCTTTGCATCTTCAACTTTCGCCTTAGACTTTCTCAATCCGATCTTCAGGTCGAGGCTATCCTTGGAGTCTATTGTGTATTTCTCAACAAAACCATAAATATTTTCAGAGTTTATTTCCTCGAACGTCTGAAGGCAATCGGAAAAGCGCTTTTCGTTCGCCCGCTCGATAGCACCCCTGTCAATCCGCCCAACAGCCTCGAAGGCGGATGCAAAGTACTTTTCTATTGCCTCGTTAAAATCCTTGCCAGTCTTTTCAAATATGTTTGCTATGTAGCTCTGATTGAAATAGTCAAAGCCGAACTGCCCCTGCGAAATTGGAACTCCACTCAGCGTATATACAGTTGTCATACGACTTGTGACAAAATCCCTGCGCTCTTGGCGAAGCTCTCCAGCGTCAGCATTAATGCTGCATGCAATAGAATCAAGCAGTACAGACTTTCCACTGCCCCTGCCTCCGATAATCGCATTCATTCTTGGGGAGAACTCAACTCGCTGACCTTCAAATTCAACCGATCCGATGTATTTTCCCAAGTCACATAGCTCGACTCTATCTTGAGTCTTTGTGATTCGACTAATTTCACTTCCAGCCAGCTTTAAACCGTTAAAGATTGGCAGGGAGTTGAAGTACTGGCATGGGTTATCGAGATAGCTTTTAAGCTTTTCAAAATCCTTTGAATCGGAGAACGAGACGATTGACATCAGTTCGTCACGGTCCATCTGTCGGAGAAAGTCAACGGCGTGGGCTATCTCGCTTTTCCCACTCGACTCCCAGAAACAGAAGAATTGGTCGAGGTATTTATTCATCTCGGCTGACTTCTCCTCGTAGGGCATGGGGTGCCAGTCGTAGTCTATTCCTCGCTTGCCTTGTTTCATTGCATGGGGACTTAACGCAAAGTGAACCCCGTAGGTGACCAAGTTATCGAGAAGGACATTAATGTCGATTGGCGTTTTGCCCTTACCACTCCCGACGTTTCGGTCATCCAGTAGGCGGTTCAACTTCTCAGCTAGAGGTTCAAGCCTACCAATGTCATTAATTGCATCAAAGTAGACAATGAGGTGCTTCGATGCACCGCCTTCTTCCAGAGCCACGTCAATTTCTATGCCAGGAAGCAGGGTTATACGGCTGCCGGCATTATAGAATGCACGGTATAGCTCGACACTAATATGGTTATGGTCAGTGAACGAAATCATGTCAAGGTCTTCATAGCACTCGATAAGCTCAAGGAGACTATTGACGTATTCTTCGACACTAAGGCTCCTGAGCTTTGGATCCGTGCATGAATAGCACTGGTTAGAGTGAATATGTAAGTCCCATATCTTGCCACACGGGCAAATGCGAGCGTCTTTCATATGCTCTATCCAATCCTCAACAAACCCTGATAGAATGCTCATGTACGGTAAAGAAGCAAGCAACCGAAAACAATAGATAGACCGCCAGCACTACACTATTCCGAACCAAAGACCAAAAGATAAGCATTG
>ERZ840096.1851-NODE-1851-length-19665-cov-12.738960_pt1 | contig 19665 bp, 14 predicted proteins | sample MGYA00519878_ERZ840096 | MGnify/ENA primary metagenome ERZ840096 (study PRJEB31850, sample SAMEA3708865) | human gut metagenome | biome: human gut; feature: human-associated habitat; material: faeces | place: China | collected 2014 ...
GGTCAGCATGAGGAAGCCGACGATGACCAGGGCCGGTGCCGTAGCAAAGGCCGGGATGGCCATGAAGAACGGCGACAGGAAGAGGGACAAGGCGAAGAGGACGGCGACGCAGACTGCCGTCAGGCCCGTACGGCCGCCTTCGCTGACGCCGGTAGCGCTTTCGACAAAGGTCGTCGTCGTACTCGTACCGAGGACTGCCCCGATAGTCGTGGCGACGGCGTCGGCCAGGAGGGCGCCTTTGATGCGAGGCAGGCGGCCCCGTTCATCGAGCATGTTGGCCTTGGACGAGACGCCGATGAGCGTGCCTAATGTGTCGAAGATATCGACGAAGAGGAAAGCGAACATGACGACCAGGAAGTCCAGGCTGAAGACGCGGCTGAAGTCGAGCTGGCCCAGGATGGGACTCAGGCTGGCCGGAGCAAAGGCAGCGGCACCGCCGGACAGATCGGGGATGACGCTGAACATCTTCATTTCCGGGTTGGGGACGTAGAGGCCGGTCAGTTCGCAGAGGATGGCCAGGATCCATGTGAAGAGGATGCCCCAGAGGATGTTGCCGCGGACTTTCTTGACCATGAGGACGGCCGTGAAGACGATGCCGAGCATGGCCAGGAGGACCGTAATGCCGACGGTGTGGAAGGTCCCCGTAGCAGCGGACTGTTTGAACGAGAACAGGGCAATCTTGGTTGCCGGATTGGCGACGATGATCTGGGCGTTCAGCAGGCCGATGAGGGCGATGAACAGGCCGATGCCGGCAGAGACGGCTTTCTTCAAGGTAATAGGGATGGCGTTGAAGATGGCTTCGCGGACATTGGTCAGGGACAGGACGATGAAAATCAGGCCTTCAAAGAAGACGGCGGCCAGGGCCATTTCCCAGGTGTAGCCCATCTGCAGGACGACGGTAAAGGCGAAGAAGGCGTTCAAGCCCATGCCCGGTGCCAGGGCGAAGGGGTAGTTGGCAAAGAAGGCCATGCACAGCGTCCCGATGAAGGAGGCCAGGGCCGTCGCCGTGAGGACGGCGCCTTTGTCCATGCCGGCGGCACTCATGATGGTCGGGTTGACGGCCAGGATGTAGGCCATGGTCATGAACGTCGTGATGCCAGCCAGGATTTCCGTGCGGACCGTCGTGCCGTTTTCACTCAGGTGAAAGAACCGGTCGAGAAAGGACGGTTGGTTTTCCATAATACATTCACACTCCTTTTGAAATGAAACCAGTTGATACCCATACATGTACACACATAAAGCCAAAAAGACGACGGACATCAACTGAATATAATTATTATAGGGGGTTCTGCCTTTTTGAGCAACTATTTTGTCAAAAAAAGGAAATTTATGATACAATGAGTCCGAAAGAAAAAAATTTACGCCTTTGCCGAAGGGAAGGAGCACTTTATGACTATGACAGGGAATCTTTTAAAACGGCGCATTGCCGTAGCCCGGGGCCTGGAACCGGGGGACGTCGTCCTCAAGGACTGCCGGATCGTCGACGTCTATACACAGACCATCCGGACCGGGGATATCGTCGTGGCTGACGGCGTCATCGCCGGCGTCGGCGGCCCTTATGAAGGACGGGAAGTCATCGAGGCCCATGGGGCTTATGCTGCACCGGGCCTCATCGAAAGCCATATCCATATCGAGTCGTCTTATGTCAGCCCGGAAGAGTTCGGCCGCCTCGTCGTACCCCTGGGGACGACGACCGTCGTCGCCGACCCGCATGAAATCGTCAATGTTTGCGGCCTGGCCGGCCTGCGCTACATGATGGAAGCCGCAGAAAAGACGGCCCTGGACATCCGCTTCATGGTGCCGTCGTGCGTCCCGGCGACGCCGTTCGACCACAGCGGCGCTGTGCTGGAAGCCGACGATATGAAAGGGCCCCTGGCAGACGACCGCATTCTCGGCGTTGGCGAATTTATGAACTGCCCGGGCATCCTGAACGGCGACGATGCCGTCCTGGACAAGCTCGTCGCCGCCTATGAAGCGAAAAAGCCCATCGACGGCCACAGCCCCGGTATTTCGGGCAAGGACCTGCAGGCCTATGCATCGGCCCGGATCCGGACGGACCACGAATGTTTCACCTTGGATGACGTCGAAGCGCGCCTCCAGGCCGGTATATATGTCATGCTGCGCAACGGCTCGGCCTGCCATGACCTGCCCAACCTGGTCAAGGCCGTGACGCCGGCCAACCTGCGCCGGTTTCTGCTCTGCTCGGACGACCTTCATCCCAAGACGATTTTCGAGAAAGGCCACCTCAACGAACACCTGCGCCTCTGCGTCGCCGCCGGCCTGTCGCCGGAAGCGGCCATTACCATGGCGACCCTCAACGCCGCCGACTGCTATCACTTCGACGACCGCGGCGCCCTGGCACCGGGCAAGCGGGCGGACATCGTCCTCTTCGAGGATTTGAAGGACTTCAAGGCCCTGGCGACCTTCATCGGCGGCCGGAAAGTAGCTGAAAAAGGCCGGTACAGCCTGCCCTTTACGCGAGCCGATTACAGCGCCGTCGGCAGTTCCGTCTGCATTGCCGGCTTTTCTGAAGATAAATTGGTCATGCACCTGACATCGGACCAGGTCCGGACCATCGATATCCTGCCGGGAGGCGTCGTCACTGAAAAGGGGCAAGCTTCCATCCGGCGCGACGACCGCGGCGATTTCATCTACGACCCGCAGGCCGATATCGTCAAGGTCGCCGTCGTCGAACGCCATCACGGCACGGGCAACGTCGGCCTGGGCCTGCTGCGCGGTTACGGCCTGAAGCGGGGCGCCGTCGCCGTGTCCATTGCCCACGATTCGCATAACATCATCGTCGCCGGCACGAACAACGGGGACATGGCTGCTGCCGTCAAGGCCCTGGAAACCCAGAAGGGCGGCATGGCCATCGTCCTGGACGGACAGGTCCTGGCAGCCATTCCCCTGCCCATTGCCGGCCTCATGAGCGACCAGCCGGCAGCTGCCGTCGATGCCGCCATGGATGAGCTCTACGCCAAGGCCCATCATATCCTGGGCGTCAGCGATGAGGTCGACGTCATCATGACCCTTTGTTTCATGAGCCTGCCCGTCATTCCCAAACTGAAATTACTGGACACGGGCCTCTTCGACGTCGAAGCCTTCGATTTCGTTCCTGTTGAACTCGATTAGGAATATGGTGAAGGATACTAACACGTCGAATGGGAACAATGATGCAGAACCCTAATAGGGCAGACGTAAAAGGTATTGGCCGATAGCTTGACGACCATGCTATAATAAAAGGTAGAGTATCGTCGTGAGTGGGGAGGAATGTGAAAGTTGATACTTAGCAAAGCCTGTAAGACAAAAATGGCGGCCTTTTTGCTGGCTGTTATGGCCCTGGCGCCGGTCCAGGCCATTACACAGGAAGAAATGGTCTACGACCAGGTCAGCAAATATATCCGCGGCAGCGAAGCGGCGGCTATCGCCCAGGATATCTGCGATGCATCCTATATGTATGACGTCGACCCGATCCTGGTCACGGCTGTCTTTACGACAGAAAGCCATTTCGACAATTCTGCCGTTTCCGGTGTCGGCGCCGTCGGCATCGCCCAGCTCATGCCGGCTACGGCGGCCTCGCTCAACGTCAACCCGTACAACCGGCGGGAGAACATCTTTGGCGGCGTCAAATACCTCGGCCAGATGGTCGAACGCTACCGTACGTGGGACAAGCCCTTCGTCTATGCCGAAGCGGCCTATAATGCCGGCCCCGGTGCCGTCGACCGGGCCCGTGGCGTCCCGCATTATACGGAGACCATGAACTACGTCCAGACCGTCGAACAGACGCGGCGGGAAATCTGGCGCCTCGCCGGTCATGAAGCCATGGCCATGCAGCCCTATAAGCGGTCGGCCATGACGATGCAGGAAAAGGAAGCGCCGATTTTCCCGAGCCTGAAGGAATGGCATGAACAGCATAGTCAGAAGGCTGCCCAGGTCCAGGCGAAATCCGTCGGTTCCACCAAACCCGCTCTGGTCCGGACCAAAGCGGCGCGCGTAGCACCGGAACGCCCGCGTCCGTCCTATTGGACGACGTCCCTGCCATGGGGCGAAGGGACCCGTAGAAAATAATATCGAAAAAGGGACCTCGCATCGAGCTCATGCGACTCCCTTTTTTTACGGTCTTATTCATAAATAGAAGGAGAAGTGAGAATGGAAAAAGAATTGATTCACTTGGAGCACGTATCCAAGACCTATGATGGGCACAAGGTATTAGACGGCCTGGACCTGGCGATTTCGGAAAATGAATTTGTCACCCTCCTCGGCCCCAGCGGCTGCGGCAAGACGACGACGCTCCGCCTCATCGCCGGTTTTGAGACGCCTGATGAAGGGCGCATCCTCTTTGAGGGAGCCGATATCACCCAGTTGCCGCCGAACAGGCGCCAGGTCAATACGGTGTTCCAGAATTATTCTCTTTTTTCCCATATGGACGTCGCCGAAAATATCGCCTTCGGTCCGAAAATCCACGGCAAGTCCCGCGATTATATCCGCGACAAGATCCGCTATGCCCTGAAACTGGTCAACCTCGACGGCTATGAACATGCCAACATCGTCGACTTGTCCGGCGGCCAGCAGCAGCGCGTGGCCATCGCCCGGGCCGTCGTCAATGAGCCGCGGGTCCTGCTCCTGGACGAACCGCTGAGCGCCTTGGACCGCAAACTGCGGCGCAGTATGCAGCTGGAACTCATCAAGATCAAAGAGGAACTGGGCATTACCTTCGTCTTCGTCACCCACGACCAGGAAGAGGCCCTGAGCATGTCCGACACGGTCGTCGTCATGAACCAGGGCTATATCCAGCAGATCGGTACGCCGGAAAACATCTACAATGAACCGGAAAACGCCTTTGTTGCCGACTTCATCGGGGACAGCAACATCGTCGACGGCCTCATGGTCCACGATAAGCTCGTGCGCATTGCCGACTACGACTTCGACTGCGTCGACGTCGGCTTCGGGACCAACCGGCCTGTCGACGTCCAGATCCGGCCGGAAGACATGGAACTGCGTCCGCCTCAGGACGGCGGTTTCAACGGCGTCGTCACCAAGACCATCTTCGAAGGCATGACCTACAACCTCACTATCCAGGCGCGGGGCATCGAATGGCTGGTCAAATCGACGAAGCACTACCAGCCTGGCGACGAAGTCAGCCTCTGGGTGGACCCCTTCAACATCCAGATCATGAATAAACCGGAATCGGAAGACGAAAGGGCGATGGAAAATGATTAATTCAGCAGCGATCCGCAACCTCTTTGCCGCGCCGTTCCTCATCTGGGCGGTCCTGTTCATCTTCTGTCCCGTCGTGGCCATCGCCTGGTACGGCCTGACCAATGCCCAGGGGGCGATGACCTTGGCCAATATCAGCCTCATGACCCACTGGGAATACTTGAAGGCCCTGGAATTGTCCATCGTCCTGGCCCTCATCAGCACGGTCATCTGCCTCATCGTGGCCTATCCGCTATGCCTCATCCTGACTGAGAAGAAGCGGGGAAAGGGCTCGCTCCTGTTCCTGCTCTTCATCCTGCCCATGTGGATGAATTCCCTGCTGACGACCATGGCCTGGCAGACGATTCTGGAAAAGAACGGCATCCTCAACCAGTTCCTGCGCCTCTTGTCCCTGCCCGACGTGAGCCTCATCAATACGCCGGCAGCCATCGTCATCGGCATGATTTACAATTTCCTGCCCTATATGGTCCTGCCCCTTTACGTGGCCCTGAGCAAGATCAACGGCAACGTCATCGCCGCTGCCCGCGATTTGGGCGCCAGTTCCTGGCAGACCTTCACCAAGGTCATCCTGCCCTTGTCCCTGCCCGGTGCCATCAGCGGCATCACCATGGTCTTCATTCCGTCGCTGACGACGTTCTTCATCAGCGGCCTCTTAGGGGGCAACAAGATTCTCCTCATCGGCAATATCGTCGAACAGGAATTTACCATGGCCTACGACTGGCACCTGGGCAGCGGCCTGTCGTTGGTGCTCATGGTCTTCATCGTCATCAACATGGCCGTGACGGCTTATTTCGACCGCAGTGAAGGGCAGGTGAAGAAGTGATGGAAAAAGTGAAGAAACTCTACGTCGCCCTGGTCGTCCTCTTCCTCTATGCGCCCATCGGCGTCCTCGTGGCCCAGTCCTTCAACGCCAGCCGCTACCGCGGTCACTGGACGGGTTTTACCTTGCAGTGGTATGGCGAACTCTTCCAGAATGAAGGCATCCTCGACGCCTTGCAGAACACCGTCACTATCGGCCTGTCGTCAGCGGCCATTGCCACCGTCCTGGGCCTCATCACCTGCATGGCCCTGCGCGGCATGGGCCGCAAACCGCGATCGGTCTTCCTCGGCGTGGCCAGTATGCCTCTGCTCAATGCGGACATCGTCACGGGGATTTCCCTGATGCTCCTCTTTTTGGGCATGGGCCTGCGCCTGGGGTATGGTTCCATCCTCATGGCCCACGTCGTCTTCAACCTGCCCTATGTCATCCTGTGCATCATGCCCCAGTTCCTGTCCCTGGACCGCAGCTGCTATGATGCGGCCCGTGACCTGGGAGCGACGCCGTTCGTGGCTTTCCGCCGCGTCGTCCTGCCGGAATTGCGGCCGAGCCTCCTGGCAGGCTTCATGCTGGCCTTCACCATGTCTGCCGATGACTTCATCATTACTCATTTCACCAAAGGCGCCGGCATCGATACGCTGCCGACGAAAATCTATGCCGAACTGAAATTGGGCATCCATCCGGAAATGTACGCCCTTTCGACGTTAGTCTTCGTCTTCGTCCTGGTCTTCGCCGTCTTGCTCATCGTCAACCGCAAGCGCCTGACCCTGGGACGGAACTGGTAGGAGGTCTGTCATGAAATATATCCGCCTGATCCTGCTCGGCCTTTGCTGCATCCTGGCCTTGAGCGGCTGTGGCTTCTGGGAAAGTGAAGAAGACGGGGACAACGTCGTCTATGTCTATAACTGGGGGGACTATGTCGACCCGGACACGCTCAAGCAGTTCGAAGAAGAAACGGGCATCCGCGTCGTCATGGATGAATTTGATACCAACGAGAGCATGTATCCCCTGGTCGCAGCCGGTGCCGAACGCTATGACGTCATCTGCCCGTCGGACTACATGATCCAGAAGATGATCCACAACGATCTCTTGCAGCCCCTCGATTATTCCCAGCTGCCTAACGCCCGCCAGTACGTCGGCAAGCAGTTCTGGACCCAGTCCGAGTCCTTCGACCCGGGTAACCGCTATGCCGTCCCTTATTGCTGGGGCACGGTCGGCATCGTCTACAACCGGACCATGGTCGATGAACCTGTCGACAGCTGGTCCATCCTCTGGAAAGAGAAGTATAAGAATGACATCATCATGCAGGATTCGCCGCGCGATTCCTTCATGGTCGCCTTGAAGCGCCTGGGCTATTCCCTGAATACGACGGATCCCCAGCAGATCCAAGAAGCCCGGGAGATGCTCATTGCCCAGAAGCCCCTGGTCCAGGCTTATGGCATCGATGACGTCAAGGACAAGCTCGTCTCCGGCGAAGCGGCCATGGGCGTCGTCTTTTCCGGCGAAGCCCTGCGCATGATCCTGGAGAACCGCGACCTGGAATACGTCATCCCCAAAGAAGGGACCAACCTCTGGATCGACTCGTGGGTCATCCCCAAGAACGCCGAACACGTCGAGAATGCCCATAAATTCATCGATTTCATGAGCCGCCCGGACATTGCCCTGAAGAACTTCGAGTACCTGACCTATTCGACGCCCAATACGGCCGTTCCGGATATGGAAGAAGACGAAGACTATAAAGATAACCCTGTCGTCTTCCCGCCGGAAGAAGCTTACGCTGGTCAGGAAACATACAAGTATTTAGGTGAAGAAGGGGATAAACGCTATAACGATGAATGGATACAAGTAAAAGTGTGGTAAGCAAAAGGGACTGTGCATGATGGTCGAAACCATCATGCACAGTCCCTTTTCGTTAGCTGGTAGACACTAGTCGAAGGCTTTGCCTGTGAGCATTTCGTAAGCTTCTTTGTATTTGGCAATGGTCTTGTCGATGACGTCCTGGGGCAGGAGATAATCGCTGTCCGGGTTGGCTTTGAGCCAGTCGCGGACGAACTGCTTGTCATACGACGGCTGGCTCTGGCCGGCTTTGTAGCCTTCGAGGGGCCAGAAGCGGGAGCTGTCCGGTGTGAGCATTTCGTCGCCTAAGACGATATTGCCTTTGTCGTCGAGGCCGAATTCGAATTTCGTGTCGGCAATGATGATGCCTTTGGAAAGGGCGTATTCGGCGCATTTTTTATAAAGGGCCAGGGTATAATCGCGGATTTTTTCAGCGTATTCCTTGCCTTTTCCCGGGAAGGTCTTGTCGATGAAAGCGGCGCCTTCTTCGAGGGAGACGTTTTCGTCGTGGTCACCGAGTTCCGCTTTCGTGCTCGGCGTGAAGATCGGTTCCGGGAGTTTTTCTGATTCTTTGAGGCCTGCCGGCAATTTGATGCCGCAAACGGTGCCGTCTTTCTGATAGCTTTCCCAGCCGCTGCCCGTGATGTAGCCGCGGACGATGCATTCCATGGGGATCATAGTCAGTTTCTGGCATTTCATACTGTTGCCGACGAACTGTTCCTGCTGGAAAAATTCCGGCATGTCAGCGTTGTCGACGGAAATCATGTGGTTCGGGATGATGTCCGACGTCATATCGAACCAAAACTTGGACATCTGCGTGAGGATGGCGCCTTTTTTGGTGATCTTGTTCTTGAGGATATGGTCGAAAGCGGAAATGCGGTCCGTTGCAACCATGATAATGCTGTCACCTGCGTCATAGACTTCGCGTACTTTACCGGATTTAAAAGGGGTGTATTCTTTCATCTTGTCTGGCCTCCATGATTCAGAACTTATTTTATTATGGTAGAACAGTATTATCATAGCATATTTTGGGGAAAGAAAAAAGGCTTTGTCATCAAAGGACAAAACCTTTTTTTTCGTGGTTCGTGGTTCGTGGCTCGTAGGGGACGCCCAGAGGGCGTCCCGCAAATCATGTATGCTTATTGCAAATAATAGGTCAAGTTGACGCTTTGGCTGAGGGTATTGGTGCCGGCTTCGACAGGCGTCGAATCGGCGGCTTCCATCTTGACGGCCCGCAGGCTCATGCCGGCTGCATAGACGCGGTTATACGAGGGGCTTGTGCCGGAAATGTTGATTTCCTTGACGGCGCCGAGCTGGCTGCCAGCGGCTTCTGCTGCGGCCTGGGCAGCGCGCTGACCGTTGTGGACAGCTTCTTTAATCAGGTTTTCTTTGATCTGGTCGGCGTGTTCATTGGTGAAACGTACGTTGTTGATCTGGTTGGCACCGAGACTGCCGGCCTTGTTGATGACCTGCGATACCATGGTCAGGTCGGTCAGTTTGACTTCCAGGTTGTTGCTTACCGTATACGACGTGACTTTCTGGCCTTTCATGTCGTAGTTCGGCGACATATAGAATCCCGTAGTCTTCATGTTTTCGGCCGGGATGCCCATGGCTTTCAGGGCATTGGTCACTTCATTCATGGCCAGGTTGTTCTTGGTCCGGGCCTGCTGGGCGTCGGCATCGGTGCTGGTCGTACCGATGGTGACATAGGCCGTATCCGGTGCGACTTCCTGCTGGGCATAGCCCGTGACGGTGACGACAGACGGTTCCGGGCCAGCTGCCAGGGACTGCGGGGCAGAGAGTACCAGGGACGACGCCAGCATGGCTGCGACGACCAGGCCTTTCAAGGGTTTATATTTCATAGGTAAGACCTCCTTTTCAATGTGGTTTCATTATACCATATCGGTGAATGTACGTCTATGTAGGACAAATAACGTATTTGTCTATGTCAAATATGACAAAAGTGTTGCATTTTTTTTCGTGGCGTACTATAATAGCCACAATTTTTCTAGAGAAAATCAAAAATATGTTCATGCATGTTTAAAACCGCATAAATAAGCCATTTGACGGGCGTTTTTAATTTTTTGAAATGTTCGCAGCCCGTCATGAAGGCTGAAACATTTGCCCCCTTTTGCCCCTTTTTTGCCCCCTGGGAAAAGGGGGAATCTTCTTATAGGTTCATAGCGTTGAGCTTTTTTACTACTTCATCTTGCATCGTGTCCGTAACGTGTGTATAAATGCTTAACGTGGTATTGGGATCATGGTGCCCGACTCGCTGCATGATGGCTTTTAACGGTACACCCATTTCACCTAGAAGACTAATGTGGGTATGCCGGAATATATGGGTAGTGATACGCTTTTTATAGTCAAGTCTCGATAGTGTTCGATTAATGCTAGAGATTGCAATGGGGAATCCCGTTCTTGATGTAAAAATATAGCCGTGTTCCGTATATACCCCGTGTTTCCATAAACGGAGCCGGGCATTATCGGCCTTGAACCATTGGAGTATCTTTATAGCCCGGTCGTCAAGCTGTACGTCTCTATAACTGTAAATGTTTTTGGGCGCGGCTCGTTTGTCTTCATCCCCTGTTTTAAGCGTGTGAACCCATGTTGCATTGACGCTGATACTTTTCTTCTTTGTGTCTACGTCCTGCCAACGTAAGGCCAGTAATTCGCCACAGCGTAAACCCGTATGAGCGATGAACTCCATAGCCAGGGCAACACGCAGCGACTGTTTACGAATAAGGGCCAGGACTTCATGCAATTCATCCCGACTCAAGAACTTATTTTCTTTTTTATCCCATTCATCATGTGTTATCGGGCGGCGCTTTAGCTTGATTTCCACAAAGGGCGCGGCCGTGTCGATGTAGCCTTTACGGGCGGCGTACTTCATGACTTGTTTAAAAAGCGCCAGTTGGGCGACTGTATAGGCATAAGAAGCTTTTTGTTCATAATATCGGCCGGCGAAATACCGGGCCATGAAATCGGCCGTTAAATCAGCTACCATAAACCCCTTGGCCGTGGATTCCTTAACCCTGTTTAGCAAATGACTTTCCGTGTGAATCGTGCTTTTCTTGATGGTTTGGCGGTGTACGGAAAACCATTCATCACAAAGGGCGTGGAACGTGATGGCCCGGGCTGCTTCCCTGGCCGCCTTTTCGAGTTGGCCGCTCTTCTTGAAAAACTTTTCGCGCAGCATGTCGGCGGCGGCCTTTTTGGCATGGGCGCTTTTGCTGTTGAGTGTCACACTTACCGTGAAAATCTTCCCGTTGTCGGCCGTGAAGCGTTCGCGGTATTTGTAGCGTGTTCCCTTGGAGTTGGTAACTTTTTCAATCCACATATAGAAAAACCTCTTTTCCAAAAATGAAACGTCGTCACCGTCGAAAATGCTCTGTAAACTCATTTTTGAAAAGATTCTGTCCTTGTGGGTATAGTTTCCGGGGAAGCGGCTTATTCGCCGTCGTAGGCTTTTCCAGGTAAGCGGCAAAACGCCTCAAACAAACCCATGCTGTCATGAATATTGTTCTTTTCGACTTCTTGAAGCAAGGCAGCTTTTTCTTTTTCGTTTATGACCCTGTTCTGAAACATCTTGTTTATAGCCGCGATTGTTTCCGCTTTAGGCCATTCCCGATGATTGAAATAATTGGTTAATTCGTCTGCTATTGCTTCATGGAATAAGTCGGCTTTTCGTTGCCTATAGTACTTGTTTTCGGCCGCTTTATCGATGATCTCGATAAGATCACCGGGGCTATGTACGGGGGTCGTGTGGTTATACTTGGAATCCGTGACTTGAAATGTATCTTCCCTGGCTGCACCGTTATAGTCTTTCCCGCCTTCCTGGACGGTGAAACCATATTGACGGAACGTGTCTATAGCGTTCTTCAAATCGTCCGGGGAATCTTGAGTATAACCCAATAAGTCATTAGGGGAAGTGTTAAATAGGCGGGCAATTTCGCAAAGTTTTTCAAGTTTTGGCTCTCTATTTCCCAATTCATAAGCCCCATAGGCCGCGGATGTCATATTTAGTTTTTTGGCTATTTCCACACGGGAATAGCCCTTTTTCTCCCTTAAATGCTTTAAATTATTTTTAAAATTCATAATTTCACCACCTTACCACTATTATATATTCAAAAAGATTAAAACACAATAAAATTAATCAAAAAGCTTGACGACAAACAACAATAATGCTATTATCGTGATAGATAATCAATTAGGATTATTTTTTATATTTTAAACTAAATGAATACATAAGGGGTGAGACTATGACTATTGATGTAAAGAAATTAAAGCTTGCTATGGCAAGAGCATGCTTGGACGTGAAGGAACTAGGAGCAGCGGCCGATATTGGAAACGCTACTTTGACTCGTATCCTGCATGGCAATGAAAGCGTTCGATTCTCGACGGCCGGGAAACTGGCCCGGGCTTTAGGCGTAGACGTTGCCGAAATTATCATGGAAGAAGGGTAGCACCTGAAATACACCGACAAAAAGGCCAGGGAAACGGCGAACTACCTCGTTCATTTCTGCCTTTACCACCGTTGTACCCACGGCGACGACTGCCAGGACTGCCCATTTTTGGAAATTGGGACAACGAATTGCATGATTGAGGAACCGCGGAATTGGTTCACGCCTGGACTACTGAAAGAAGAGAAATAGAAAACACCGTCGAAAATGCTCTGTAAGCTCATTTTTCAGCAATGAAAGGGGGTGAAAGCATGGTAAAGAAGAAGCCGAAACTAAAGGTATATGAAGACGATACGGGCGCCGTGTGGGTACGTAGCCCGGAACTGCAAAAGCGTTTTTCACTATGTAGGACGACAATCTACACGTTATTGTCAGAAATGCGAAAGATGCCGAAATACTGCCAGTCATTCCTTGACCTGTCCCATACCTTGCGACTTGTTAAGTTGGCCGATTTTGAAAGCTTCTTGAGAGAACGTAGCGACAAAAAAGCATGGTTGCGTTAAGTGGTTGCCGGGGATCCCTGGCAGAAAGGGGAAAGGCTATGAATGAAGAAGTAAAGCAAGCCCTGGCAGCGGCAAATACTTTGCGGCGTTTTTGTGAGAATCGGCCGGGCTTCATTGGCTGCATTGGTTGCCCGTTCGCCGCTTCCAACGGATACGGCGGCACAGATTGCAGCCTTGCACAGATCCCCGAAACATACCCGCATTTCACACTGGAAGGGGGTGCAGCCGTGCCGACAGACAAATAAAAAGGCCGTCTAGGATGAGCAGATCCTAAACGGCGGCAGGACGGAAAAGACGGCGATAACGTTTTTATAGTCCTTATCTGTATTTTATCAGAAGGGAAGCGGCGACGCAATAGAAAAGCGTTTCCGCTTCCTCATTTCCACAAGGAACAGGGGGCGATTATACCTTGAATATAAATTATAATGCCATTCCTCAAGAGATGAAGGAATATAAAAATTGGGTTTGTTGGCGTTATGCAAATACGAAACTTCCTTTTTACCGTGATGACAAGGGAAAAGAGCACGGCGCCTCAGTAAGTGCCCCGAAAACATGGAAGAGCATTGACGACACGGCAGCCACTAAAACCCAATACAACTATGAAGGTATTGGCTATGTGTTTAGTGAAGATACCCCTTTTGCAGGCGTGGATATTGACCATTGTGTCATTGGTGGCCAGGCCGATGCAGCAGCACAATTTATTATTGATAGCTTGGACAGCTATACAGAACTTTCCCCTAGTGGGGACGGCGTCCATATCATCGTAAGGAAAAATGAGGGCCAGGCGTTCACGCATGGAGTAAAGAAAACCGGGTGTACTATCACGTTTAGAGGACGTGTTTTAACGTTTAAAGGGCTTGAAGCCTATACAGACCGCCGCTTTTTCACCGTGACGGGCAATGTGTACCAGGGCCGGGGGAAAATCAACGACAGGGGCGACGAAATTCAAGAATTATGGGACAGCGCAGAAGAAGCAACCCGAAAAAGAAATAGATCTGCAACGGCAGCCGTCAATAAAAAGACAGACTTGCCTAGTCAGCCTTTGCCGGATTTGGAGCTTGTGGATATTGTTGCTCGTATCAGAAGAAGCGAACAAGGGCCAACGTTTGAGAAGTTTTGGAGTGGGGAATGGGAATCTTTGCCCAGGTATGAGGGTAAAAGCCAAAGTGAAGCAGACCAGGGCTTTATGAATATGCTCCCGTTTTGGGTAGGCGGCAACCGGGAAGCCATGCGTCAACTTTTTTCCATGTCTGCACTCGGGCAGCGGGAAAAATGGACAAGTCGGCCGGATTACCAGGAACGGACGATTGACAAAGCACTTGCTTCATGGAATGGTGAAGTATTTGACCCGGATGCTTACAAGCGCAAACACGGGGCCGTTATTGATTCCCCGGATAAGTACCCGGATATAAGGATCATGAAAAACGGGGATAAAAAGCCCGTTGTGGAAACGTTGGAAAATACGGCCTATTGCCTTAAAGCTTTAGGTATAACCACAAGGCTAAACCTGCTCACGAAAACGGTTGAAATCAATGGCTATGGGCTTGAAAAGTTGTCTTTTGACAGTGCTCTTACAAGGTTACGCAGCATGTGTTGCCGGAACTACTTACCTATAAAAAAAGCCGATTTATTCGACAACGTGAACGCCATAGCAGAGCAAAATAAATATAGCCCCGTTTGTGAGTATCTCAATCAATGTTTGAAGAAGTGGGACGGAAAAGACCATATAGAAATGCTTTTTTCCCGCTTCACGCTTTCAAAACGTCAAACCGATGTTGTGTTTTGCAAACGGCTTTTCCATAAATGGGTGCTGTCATGCGTTGTACTGGCCTTTAACGATGGGACGAAATCAGCGGACGGCATATTTGTCCTTGTGGGGGCGCAAGGGATAGGGAAAACCCGTTTCCTGCATACGCTCGTACCTAATGACGAATGGTGCCTTGATGGGATGACCCTAGACCCGGCGTCAAAGGATGACAGGATGACCGTCAACCGCTATTGGATAGTAGAGCTAGGGGAAGTAGACGACACCATACAGCGGGAAAAGGTAGCTAAATTGAAGAGCTATATTACTGCCAGTAAAGACGCGTACCGTGAGCCATATAAGCGGGCGTCGCAGACGTTTCCGCGTACTACCGTTTTCATGGCAACCACCAATGATGACCAGTTTTTAAAGGATGCTACCGGGGATCGCCGTTACTGGACGTTAGATGTTATCGCCATAGATAATGATTCCCCACTTGATATAGACCAGGTATGGGGGCAGGCGATGTATCTAGTTTTTGAAAAACATGAGTCTCATCACTTGGACGAAAAAGATATTAAAGAGCTGTACAAGCATAATCTAAGGTTTACCAGTACCCCGCCAACAATGCAGCTGTTACTTGATGGGTTTGATTGGACAAAAGATGTTAAGGAATGGAAAGAATATACTGCTAGTGAAATTTGTAGGCGTTTTAAATTACCTGCTGCACATAACCGCCGGATTGGTAAAGCGATACGACAGTTGGCGAAAGAAGACGAACGGATTAAGATTCCCACAAACCACCATAGAAAGCTCTACCTTTTGCCGCCCTACGATGCGGAACACGGCTTTTATTAGCAGATTGCGGGGGCGTTGTGGGCGTTGCGGGGGCGTTACAAGGACGTCAAAGAATGGCATAACCACAAGGCTTGGGGACATTGGGACATTAAAACACCATAAAAATTATAAATAAAAAGGTAATACCTATTACGTATTATATATATATATAGTATAGGCCGGTTCTAACGTCCCAATGTCCCCGTACAGCACCACTAAGCGAAAAGCTAACGCCCCCGCATATGGGTTTTTACTGTCCCTGGTAACGCCCCCCGCCTGCTTGTGGGTAGGGTTGCCGGGAAAATCGAAAGGAGTAAACAGACATGGATACAACGAAAACATTTTTAGTAACACCGAAAGAGGCAGAAGAAGCGGCGGGCCGTCGCCCGTTCCAAAGTGATATGAGATTGATAATGGGGGTAGTCCATTATGCAGGTATTCGGGCAGTCAACAGGATTTTAGGAAAGCTAGACCGGGAAGGCATGAAATGGGTGACGGCTTGCGAACTGCACGCGGTATTTACGGCGGGATATATGCAGGGCAAGCGTGAAGAACGGGAACGCAAGGCCCGCCCCCGTGTGGGTATGGCAGAGCAGGAACAACAGTAAAGGAGTGAGCAGCGTATGGGATCGAAATCGAAAAGCACCATGAAGAACAACCCGAAACAATATGTTACACGGGATACGGCGGCCATTATGCCGGGGATGCCTAGAGGACAACGGGATTATGTTGTTGGTTTGTTCGCACCCAGGAACCGGGCAGAGCGGCGGCAGGCGTTGCGTTTAGGGAAGCGGCGCTGATGGAGTACGGGGAAGGCCAGTAAAACGGCCGTCCCCGTTTTTTCATGTCAAAATTTTTGTAGGTTCTTCCACGGAAAAAAATTTGCCGCGGCGCTTTCGCACCCCAAAAGAGCACTAGTTTTGTAGATTTTTACAAGTGGTTCCTTCTCTAGCCGCTCTATATTGGCCCAAACCATAGCAGATTGTTTTCTACGTGTGAGGATTGCACGAAACGCCTTTAAATTCGCCGTTTTGAGGCCTTTTTATATTGCTCTATGATAAATCATAAGGGCGGGGAATAAAAACGCGGTATAGAGGAAATGGGAAGAGATTCCACGTACTTACAGGACAGCGGGCGCCGTGTTCCGGGCGCCTGGCAGTTGTTGGCGGTTGCCGCTATAGCGTGATTTTATGCGTGAAATATGCGTAATTGTTTAGGAATATTCGTAAAAGTACAAGTCATGTCGGCAAAAATGTCGGCAAAGTGCCGATAAACAGCATAAAACCGTAATTTTCCGATAATGTTATATTATCGGAAGCGGAATGACAGCAAAAAGGACAGAAAAATATACAATCCTATGAGCTGATGAAAGCCAGGGGGAACAGGGGGCGGCCGCTTCCCTTCTTGTGGGTATTGTTCCAGGACGGCCGCCCGTGTTTGACTGGCAGCAGCGTCATGATATAAAATAGGTACAGAAGTACGTGAGGCGCCTTTTTGTATGATGCTGAACGGGGACGCGCCGGGGCTTGGCTATAGATACCCACACGCAAGAGCAAAAGGAGCGGTACTTATAGAAAAGGTTGTACCTGTAACGGGTGCAGCCTTTTTTATTATGAGGGATGCCGGGCAGCCGTGCAGATCTGAAACGTTTGCCGCTTCCTGGCCGCGCCGATGAACGGGCAGCCGATGACGTGCCGGGGATGCCGGGCGCTCTTGCCCGTCGCCTGGCAGCCGTCGCCGGGGATCGCCTCGGCCGCTTCCCTGGCCGGGACAGCAAAAAAGCCCGACTTGTTAGGCCGGGCCGTGTGGGTACAGAACGTTTTCGACGATGACGACGGAGACAGTATTTTATAGTTGGTTGCCCCTTTTTTGCCCCTTTTGGGGTGTTGATATATTAGACTTGGCTTGTACACTGAATTGTGATATAATAGCCACAGATACATAGAAAAAGCTAGGGGAGCCTTCGGGCTGAGAAAAGTGACGGATTACACTTGACCCTTTACCTGATGCGGATCATGCCGCCGTAGGGAAGCTTTACGGGATTATAAAGCTCACCTGCGGAGGACCGTAGGGCGAGCTTTTTTTATTGCATTGGATTATTTTTTTGTATAGGAAGGATGTTAGTAATGGATTACACAACACAGATGGATGCTGCCCGCAAAGGCATCGTCACGCCGCAGATGAAGATCGTCGCTGAAAAGGAACACATGCCTGTCGAAAAACTCATGGCCCTCGTCGCCAGCGGCAAAGTTGCCATTCCAGCCAACAAAGTCCACACCAGTCTGTCGCCGGAAGCCGTCGGCCAAGACTGCCGCACCAAGATTAACGTCAACCTCGGCGTTTCTCCGGAACACAACAACCATGAAGAAGAATTGCAGAAAGTCCAGAATGCCATCGACATGAAAGCCGAAGCCATCATGGACTTGTCCAACTTCGGCAAGACCCGTGAATTTCGCCGTAAACTGGTCAAGATGTCTACGGCCATGATCGGCACGGTCCCCATGTACGATGCTGTCGGCATGCTGGAAAAGGACCTGAAAGACATTACCGTCGATGAATTTTTTTCCGTCGTCGAACAGCACGCAGAAGACGGCGTCGACTTCATGACCATCCACTGCGGTATGAATCGCAAGACGGCTCAGCGCATCAAAGACAACCCGCGCCTGACCAACGTCGTTTCCCGCGGCGGCTCGCTGCTCTTCGCCTGGATGGAAATGAACAATCAGGAAAACCCGTTCTACGAATACTACGACCGTCTCCTCGACATCTGTGAAAAATATGACGTCACCTTGAGCCTCGGCGACGCTTGTCGTCCGGGCTGTACCCATGACGCTACCGATGCCGCACAGATTGAAGAACTCATTACCCTCGGCGAATTGACCAAACGCGCCTGGGCCCATAACGTCCAGGTCATGATTGAAGGCCCGGGCCACATGGTCCTCAATGAAATCGCAGCCAACATGAAAATTGAAAAACGCCTGTGCCACGGCGCTCCGTTCTACGTCCTCGGGCCCCTGGTCACGGACATTGCACCGGGCTATGACCATATCACCAGTGCCATCGGCGGTGCTATCGCCGCTTCCTGTGGTGCCGACTTCCTCTGCTACGTCACACCGGCTGAACACCTGCGCCTGCCGACCGTCGACGACGTCAAAGAAGGCATCATCGCTGCCCGCATCGCAGCTCACGCTGCCGACCTGGTCAAAGGCATCCCGGGTGCCCAGGAATGGGATGACGCCATGAGTAAAGCCCGCGTCGACGTCGACTTCGACAAGATGATTTCCTTGTCCATCGATCCGGAAAAAGCCCGCCGCTACTACGAATCGAGCAAACCGGAATGTGAAGGTACCTGCACTATGTGCGGCAAGATGTGCCCGGCTCGCACGATGAAACGCATCCTCGCCGGCGAAGACGTTTCTATCCGCTAGGCTCCAGCTAAAATTTACCTCATAGATACTGAAAAAGGCCCGTCGCCATATGACGGGTCTTTTTCAGCTGCAGATCACAGGTCGCAAAAACATACACGGCCCATGGCCTTGTGCGTAGGGGCCGACCCGGTTAGGGCGGCCCGCTGCGAAGTTCGACCACAGCCTATCCGAGTATATTATTGGGGTCACTACATCTACCATCATGCGAGGTCCCTTTTTTCTAATGTCCAGCAGCTTCGGCTGTCGGCTGGAATGCCTGGGCAGCTTCAGGGTTTTCGTTCATGGCGTCGATGCGGGCGCGGTATTCGCTGTCAGCGGCATAGCGTTTGTTTTTGTAGCGGCCGATGGTCAGGAAGGGAACGATGATGATGGCGATGGCTAAGTAACCGCAATAGCCGTAGCCGTATTTGATGATGTTGGTCAGGCCGGCAACGGAGACGGTCATGGAAGCGATGATGATGAATAAGGTGACGATAGCCGAGCGGGTAACGGTGCTGCGGCTGATTTTCTTCAGGCATTTCGTTTCCGAGAAGCGGGCCGTGAAACCGAAGACCGTCGTGACACCTGTCGAGATGAGGCACAGCAGTAAGAAGGCGCTGTAGGCAATGGTCAGCCAGGACATGCCCATGGCTTTGCAGCTGGTCAGGGTCGGTAAGGGCGATTTGCCGTAGATGCCGGTCCAGCCTAAGAGCATGCAGACAGCTAAGGTCAGGGCGATGGCGTTCATGGCGAAGGAGAACCACATGGACGTGGCACAGTTCTTACGGGTGACTAAGGGCGTGCCGACGACGATCATCGTCGGGATGACGACGCACTGGAA
>ERZ840096.1862-NODE-1862-length-19596-cov-3.899033_pt1 | contig 19596 bp, 18 predicted proteins | sample MGYA00519878_ERZ840096 | MGnify/ENA primary metagenome ERZ840096 (study PRJEB31850, sample SAMEA3708865) | human gut metagenome | biome: human gut; feature: human-associated habitat; material: faeces | place: China | collected 2014 ...
CCAACTCCACGGTTGCCGGCCACGCCAACACCTTCATCTTCCCCGACATCAACGCCGGCAACATCGGCTACAAGATCGCCCAGCGTCTGGGCTCTTTCGAGGCCTACGGCCCCATCCTGCTGGGCCTGAACGCCCCCATCAACGACCTGTCCCGGGGCTGCAACGCCCAGGAGGTCTACTCCATGGCCATCATCACTGCCGGCCTGTGCGAGGACTGATTGCCGTACATCCCATTTTCCATACAGCAGACAGCGGCGGACGCTTTCGCGGTCCGCCGCTGTTTTTTTGTTCATTGCAACCGGCGGTTGCGGAATCGCCAAGGGACCTTGATGGACAATCCCGCCGCCCTCTGCTATGATGGTCGCAGAATTGAAGCGGGAGGCGAGACCATGACCTTGGGAGAACGGCTGATTCAGCTGCGGGCAAAAGCAGGGCTCAGTCAGGATACCCTGGCGGAGCAGCTGGGAGTATCCCGGCAGTCTGTCAGCAAGTGGGAAAACGACGCCAGCGTACCGGATTTGGAGAAGTTGGTGAAACTGAGTGGAGTGTTCGGCGTATCTCTGGATGAACTGGTGAAGGGAGAGGTCCCGGATTCGGCGGCCCCCGCCGTAAAGGCCGGCGTGACGGCAGAGGAACTTCGGCTCCACCGGCAGAGGCTGGTGGGGATCGCGTTTTTTCTTTCCGCCGTGGTGCTCTATTCCTATGCGCTAACCGGGCCAATCGCGGTGTGGCCGCTACTCATGTGCGGAACCGCCTGTTTGTTCCGCAGGAAGTTTTTAGCCATCATCTGCAGCTGGGGTGTATGGCTGGCGCTTTTTTCGATTTTTGGCCCCAGTTTGATGTGGCTTCCTTCCGGCAACTCTGTCACCTGGATGGCCGCCTTCTGGCTGACCATTGCGTTGTTGTTCCTGACGGTTCAAACCATTCGCCGTCCCCCGCCCGTCCCTGTTTGCTGGCTGCTTCTGGTCGCCTTTGCGCTCCAATATGCCGGTACCCGCAGCATTTGGACGTCCATCCATCGTCCGGGTCTGCTCCAGTTCTTTCTGCTTCGTCCTGGTGGAAAGTTCCTGATACTGTATTGGTTGGTGATGCTTCTTCTGGTGTCCGTCCATACCATACGAGAATTCGTTGTTTCCCACCGGCATTCCACCGGGAATCTATCCAAATCGTAAATTTTTTTGCAATAATTCCTTTTCGTATTAAAAACAAAGCCGCCCTGTCGGGCGGCTTTGCGCTTTGCTTTCGCTGCTTACTTCAGGTTGAAGAACGCCTTCATGCCAGGATACTGCGCCACGTCGCCCAGCTCCTCCTCGATGCGGAGCAGCTGGTTGTACTTAGCCACCCGGTCGGTGCGGCTGGGGGCGCCGGTCTTGATCTGGCCCGCGTTGACGGCCACGGCGATGTCGGCGATGGTGGCGTCCTCGGTCTCGCCGGAGCGGTGGGACACGATGGCGGTGTAGCCGGCCCGGTTGGCCATCTGGATGGCGTCCAGGGTCTCGGTCAGGGTGCCGATCTGGTTGACCTTGATAAGGATGGCGTTGCCCACCTGCTTCTCAATGCCGGTGGCCAGACGCTCCACGTTGGTGACGAACAGGTCGTCGCCCACCAGCTGGACCCGATCGCCGATGGCCTTGGTCAGCATGGCCCAGCCCTCCCAGTCGGTCTCGGCCATGCCGTCCTCCAGGGAGATGATGGGATAGTTGTCGGCAAACTTCTTCCACATGTTCACCAGCTGCTGCTGGGTCAGCTTCTTGCCGGACTTGGGCTGGACATAGCACTTCTGCTCCTCGTCCCACCACTCGGAGGAGGCGGCGTCGATGGCGATCTTGAAGTCCTCGCCGGGCTTGTAGCCCGCGGCCTCGATGGCCTGGACAATGACCTTCAGGGCGTCCTCATCCTTCTTCAGATTGGGGGCGTAGCCGCCCTCGTCGCCCACACCGGCAGCGGGAGTGCCGTTCTCCTTCAGCACAGCCTTCAGGGCGTGAAACACTTCGGCACAGCGGCGCAGGGCCTCCCGGAAGGAGGGGGCGGAGACAGGCATAATCATGAACTCCTGGATCTCCACATTGTTGGTGGCGTGGGCGCCGCCGTTGAGGATGTTCATCATAGGCACGGGCAGCTGCTTGGCGTTGACGCCGCCGATATAGCTGTACAGGCTGGCGCCCAGGCTCTCGGCCGCCGCCTTGGCGCAGGCCAGGGACGCGCCCAGGATGGCGTTGGCACCCAGGCGAGACTTGTTGGGGGTGCCGTCCAGGTCGATCAGGGCCTTGTCGATGGAGGTCTGATCCAGGACATTCATGCCGATCAGGCACTCGGCGATCTCGGTGTTGACGTTCTCCACAGCCTTTTCCACGCCCTTGCCGTTGTAGCGGCCCTTGTCGCCGTCCCGCAGCTCGCAGGCCTCATAGATACCGGTGGAAGCGCCGGAGGGCACGGCGGCGCGGCCCATGGTGCCGTCCTCCAAATAGACCTCCACTTCCACAGTGGGGTTGCCCCGGCTGTCTAGGATCTCCCGGCCCAGGACGTCGACAATCTCAATGATCTGCTTCATAGAACTCGTACTCCTTTATTAAAATTATAAGACAGAATCATGCGGGCGCGTTCCTCCCAAGGGAGGGCCCACCAGGGATTTCCGGTGCTATTATATCGGTAATCGTTTACTCTGTCAAGCAAACCGGATATTTCCAGTGAAAAAAGTGCGCACTCCTGTCACAGAAGGACGGCGCTGCTGAGAATCTCAAAGGCCTCCTGACAGGGCAGGCGCTTTTTCTCCATGGGCGGCAGGCTGTCGTCAAACCGGCGGGCTTCCGCTTCGTCAAACACAAACGCCGGGCTCTGGCGGTATATCCAGCTTTTTCCCGCCAGGGTGCCGGGCTCCAGTTCCTTCACCAGCATCGCGGCGGGATACGTCCCGTCCTCCAGATGGACCCGGTGCTTTTTGCAGCTTTGGAAGCCGCGGCCCACGTAGTTGTTGGGATCGCCGAAGATCACAATAGCCTCGTACCCCATGGCGGACGCCCGCCGGAAGGACTCCTCCATCAGCAGCCTGCCATAGCCCCGGCGCTGCAGTCCCGGTCGGATACAGACTGGTCCAAAGGTCAGGATGCCCTTCTCCTTCCCTGCCTCGTCCACCAGTGTGCTCTTCGTGTACATGATATTGCCGACCACACGGCCGTCCAGCTCCAGCACCAGGTCCAACTCCGGCAGAAAATCCGGGTGGGGCCGGATGGCGTGGGCCAGGTAGTGCTCCGTGCATCCTGGCGTGTAGAGGTTGTAAAACGCCTGCCGGATGATGTCCTCCACCTGCTGGTAATCGCTCACCCGCTCCGGGCGGATCGTGATGTTCTTCTCCATATCGGTTCCTCCCTGCATGAATTGGCGCCCTGCGGGCGCAGTCTGCACAGCTTGTCCTGCTCTCTATTATATGTCTCTTTCGGCTGCACGCAATGGTGGGCAGTGATTTTTTTCGTCCGGAGTGAAAGCTGGCGCGAAAAAGCGCCTCCCGCAAAAGCGGGAGGCGCCGAATCGAAAACTCACAGGAGGTTCATCAGGTTGAAGCTCAGGATCAGGCCGGAGAACACGATGGACACCGTGGAGCACAGCTTGATGAGGATATTCAGGGACGGGCCGGAGGTGTCCTTGAAGGGGTCGCCCACCGTATCGCCCACGACGGCGGCCTTGTGGCACTCGGAGCCCTTGCCGCCGTGGTGGCCGCCCTCAATATACTTCTTGGCGTTGTCCCAGGCACCGCCGGCGTTGGACATGAACACCGCCATGGCAAAGCCGGTGACGGACACGCCGCCCAGCAGGCCCACCACGCCGGTGGGGCCCAGCACCAGGCCAGTAGCCAGAGGCACGATGATGGCCAGCAGGGCCGGCACCACCATCTCATGCAGGGCACCCTTGGTGCACAGGGACACGCAGGAGGCGTAGTCCGGGTCTGCCTTGTACTCCATGATGCCCGCGATCTCCTTGAACTGGCGGCGGACCTCCACCACGATGGACTGGGCCGCCTTCTGCACCGCGCTCATGGTGAAGGCGGAGAAGACGAAGGTCAGCATGGCGCCGATGAACATGCCCACCAGCACCGTGGGGCTGGTCAGGGTGAAGTTCAGCATCTCCTCCGTGTTCTCCTGGACGATGTTCACGTAGCTGACCAGCAGGGCCAGGGCCGTCAGGGAGGCGGAGCCGATGGCGAAGCCCTTGCCGGTGGCGGCGGTGGTGTTGCCCAGAGAGTCCAGGGCGTCGGTCCGCTCCCGGACGCTCTCCGGCAGGCCGCTCATCTCCGCAATGCCACCGGCGTTATCTGCCACGGGGCCGTAGGCGTCCGTAGCCAGGGTGATGCCCAGGGTGGACAGCATACCCACGCCGGCGATGCCGATGCCGTACAGGCCCTGGTTGAAGGCCGCAGTAAAGGCGCCGGCCTCATCCACGATCTCCATGCTGCCGCCGGCGGCGAAGTAGCTGACCAGCACCGCAGCCGCCACGATCAGGATGGAGGTCAGAGTGGACTTCAGACCCAGGGAGATGCCGCCGATGATGATGGTGGCGGAGCCGGTCTCGGAGGCGGCCGCCAGCTCCTGAGTGGGCTTATAGGTATCAGAGGTGTAATACTCGGTGAAGTAGCCGATGGCGCAGCCGCCGATCAGACCGCAGAGGATGGCCACATAAACGCCCATGTGCCCATCCAGAATGAAATAGGTCAGGGGCGCCGCCAGGATGGCGGAGAGAACAGCGGCGGTGTAAGTGCCGGTCCGCAGGCTCTTCAGCAGGGACTGCTGGGTGGCGTTCTCCTTAGTCTTCACCAGGAAGGAGCCGATGATGGAGCAGATGATGCCGCACACGGCCAGGGCCACGGGCAGCAGCAGGCCGCCCCAGCCGTAGCCGCCCACAGCGCCCAAGGCGAAGGTTGCCAGGATAGAGCCCACATAGCTCTCATACAGGTCCGCGCCCATGCCGGCCACGTCGCCCACGTTGTCGCCCACATTGTCGGCGATGGTGGCGGGGTTCCGGGGATCGTCCTCCGGCCTCAACTTTGCCCACCAGGTCGGCGCCCACGTCGGCGGCCTTGGTGTAGATGCCGCCGCCCACACGGGCGAACAGAGCCATGAAGGAGGCGCCCATGCCGTTCATCACCATGATATTGCCCAGGGACACCGGATCATTGATGCCGAAAGCATAGCGCAGCAGGAAAAACCAGATCGTGATGTCCAGCATGCCCAGGCCCACCACGGTGAAGCCCATGACGGAACCGGAGGAGAACGCCACCCGCAGGCCCTTGTTCAGGCTCTCGGAGGCCGCCTGGGCCGTCCGAGCATTGGAGTTTGTGGCGATCTTCATGCCGATGAAGCCCGCCAGCATGGACCAGATGCCGCCGGTGAGGAACGCGAAGGGAGTGAACTGCGAGAGCATCTTCCCGCCGGAACCGAAAGCAATAATCAGCAGGAGGATGAACACCACCAGAAACACCTTGAACACTGTGGTGTACTGGTGCTTCAGATAGGCGTTTGCGCCCTCACGGATGGAGGCGGCGATCTTCCGCATCTTCTCGTTCCCCTCCGAGAAGGACATCACGCGGCTGCGCTGCAGCCACGCGAAGAGCAGTGCGATAGCCGCCCCGACAAATCCGATCCAGAAAAGGTCTTCCATGTTTCTCCGCTCCTTTGCAGTTGTATTTGTATACGGTACGTATATTTTAACATAGCCCGGAAATTTTTCAAGAAAATATTAGGTAATTTTGCGTGCAGACAGCTACGTTTTCGCGTTTTCCACAAAGTTCCTGTTTTTTGGCTCCCACTTTTCATTCATTTGGGCAGATTGCCTCTTTACAGGACGCCTAACCTGAAATCCGGCGAATTTTTTTGTGAAAAATGCCCTCAAACCGCAGTCTGAGGGCCGTATACAGCAATATGGTTCTGATTTTGAGCTGCAACCCATCCAGCTCTGCTCAATAGATCAAGTGGAAATCGGTGAAGACCCAGCGGTCTTCCAGAAATTCATAGGGGAATGCATAGGACTCCACCCCTGTCACGGTAGAGCCGCCGTCTGCCAGCAGATCCACCTCTACTATGACAGAGTATCCCGCCTGGCCGTACGGCTTGATCTGGATGTCCGCCTGACCCTTGGACTCGTCCCGCTCCCGGCTGGTAGGCAGAACATACAGGGCCCCGTCCACATCCTGATACAGGGGATGGGCTCCGCCGGAGGCCAGCAGCGCATCCACCAGCTCCTCTGAAAACAGGCCCCGCAGATAGGCCCGCAGGTCTGCCAGATTTTCCATGCCCGGGTACTCCACCGGATAGTAAAGCCAGCCGTCTATGGTCTGCGTCTTCTCTCCGCAGGGCAGCGTCTCCAGGCTGAACCAGCCGTACGCCTCCTCCGCCCGGAAATAGGCCGCCTGGATCTCCTCGTCCGTCAGGGGACGGGCCTGACCCTCCAGCCTGACGGCGGACAGACCGCCCTCCGCATCCGGTGCAGAGGCCTCCGCAAAAACGGAAGGCGCTTCTCCCGCCGCCCCCTCGTCCGCGGCGGGCCCGCCGCACCCGGCCAGCGCCCACAGCGCCAGTGCCAGAAACAGCACGCTCCACCTCTTCATAGCTTCCTCTCTCCTTCTCCCAAACGGGCCGCCGGCACCGCGGGGCCCACAGCCGTAAGGCTCTCCTCTCTGGTATCAGCGTATCACAGTTTTCAGAAAAATGCCATTCATTTTTTTACTTTTTTCCGTTTTTTCGACAGTTTTTTTGAAAAAGCCGCAAAAATGCCGCCCGGAACATTCCAGGCGGCAGAGGAGATCGGTCTCCCCGGGGAACTGCATATCGTCAGCGGAGCGAACCACATCCGCGGAAACTGTCAAGCGCCGGGCCGAAAAAAGAAAAATCCACGCCTCCGGCGTGGCTCTCCATCGGATTCCGTTCTCACCGCTCGCTGTGCTTCCAGCTGGCGTCCGTAAAGATCAGGTCGTCCACATCGTCGAGATCCCGCCAATTCCAATTCATCATACTGCTCCCTCCTTTCTCTCTGAGGATTACAGAATTCAGTATAGCAGGGTGGGCAGCCGTCTGCAAGGGCAGGAATATACAGTTTACATAAAATTTTTGCAAAGTTTTTGTGCAGGATTCTTCTCCCAGTAGGCCGAAACCATACGGAAGCCACCCGCCATTTCCGTCTTCTTTGTGTATTTTTCCACTCGTCATATCCATACTATTTATGGTATAATAGCCGCGAAGCGGCTATTATACTGGCCGGGCATCTGCTCCGCGCCTGCGGAGGCGCCTTTTTGCAGCGCCCGCGCTTCCTACATTCGGATTTGCTTTTTCCACGTCTCGGACGTGCTGCGTTCCGCGGCGGAGGAGGCCGCGTTCACCATGCCCAAGCATCCCAAGCGCCGCACCCGGCGGAACCTGGCCGTGCTGGCCCTGTCCGCCCTGTGCCTGACCGGATTTCTCTACTGGGACAACACCGCTCTGCAGGTGACCCGGTTTGACCCTGTCTTTTCCGATCTGCCCGCCGGTTTTGATGGCTGCCGGATCGTGGTCCTCAGCGACCTCCACGGCGCCTCGTTCGGTGCGCACAACGCGGACCTGCTGGCGGCTGTGGCCGCGGAGCAGCCGGAGTACATCTTTTTTCTGGGGGATCTGGAGGACAAGTACCGGGGGCCGGCGGACGGCTACCCGGCGGAGACCGCCCGGGGACTTTCTGCCATTGCCCCCACCTACTACGTCACCGGCAACCACGAGTGGGCCGTGGGCGGAGTGCCGGCGCTGAAGGAAATCCTCACCGCCAACGGCGTCACGGTGTTGTCCAACCAATTCGTGCCCCTGGAGCGGAACGGGGACACCATTGTCCTGGCGGGCATCGACGATCCCAACGGCTACGCCGACCAGAAGACGCCGGAGGAACTGGCCGCCGAGGTCTACGCCGCCTGCGGCGACCCCTTCTGGATCCTGCTGGCCCACCGGAACAACCGGTTTGCGCGCCAGTACAGCCTGCTGGGGGCGGATCTGGTGTGCTCCGGCCATGCCCACGGCGGCATCGTCCGCCTGCCCGGGACGGACGGGCTGTTCTCCCATGACCTGGACCTGTTTCCCTCCTATACCGCCGGGCTGTATGAAGAAAACGGCTCCGTGCTGTTCGTCACCCGGGGCCTGGGGAATTCCGGGCCCTCCTTCCGGGTGTTCAACCGCCCGGAAATCGCTGTGCTGACGCTGCGCCGGGCGGAGGGCTAGTCCCGGCGGCAGGCTTCCGAGCGCCGCAGGCCCAGGGCAAGGCCCTGGCAAAAGCAGAACAGCCCATAGCCCCGGACCGGGTCCTCCCGCAGATACTCCGGCCACTGGCCCGGGTCCGGAGCCGGGCCCCAGGCGAGGAAGAGTTCTTCCATGATATCAGGTATTTCCTGCATGATAAATCCCCTTGCAAAAAATACAGTTATATGTACTATCATTAGAATGGTACATAGTTATCTGTGTGTCAAGGAGGTATTGCATGTTTTCCGAGAAAATTCGCCAGCTCCGGAAAGATCGCCATCTGACCCAGGCAGAGGTGGCCAAGGAGGTCGGCCTGTCAGCCCGGGGCTATCAGGACCTGGAGCTGGGCGCCAAGCCCCGGTATGACGCGCTGCTCCACATCGCGGACTTCTACGGCGTGTCCGCAGACTGGCTGATGGGCCGCACGGACAACCCTGCTGTGAATCGCTGAAAAAGGAACTGCGGGAGGTCCAATATGTTTGCCGATAAAATTCGAGTCCTTCGTAAAGAGAAAAAGCTGACCCAGGCAGAAGTCGCCAAGGAGGTCGACCTGTCAGCCCGGGGCTATCAGGACCTGGAGCTGGGTGCCAAGCCCCGGTATGACGCGCTGCTCCACATCGCGGACTTCTACGATGTGTCCGTGGACTGGCTGATGGGCCGCACGGACAATCCCCATGCACACCGATGAAAGGATTTCCACCTTATGACCGAATTCCTCGCCGGACAATTTGATATCGCCGTGATCGGCGCGGGCCACGCCGGGATCGAGGCGGCGCTGGCCGCCGCCCGGCTGGGGATGGAGGCCATCGTCTTTACCATCAACCTGGATGCGGTGGGCAACATGCCCTGCAACCCCGCTATCGGCGGCACCGGCAAGGGCCATCTGGTCCGGGAGCTGGACGCCCTGGGGGGCGAAATGGCGAAGGCCGCCGACGCGTGCTGCATCCAGTACCGGCTGCTGAACAAGGGAAAGGGCCCCGCCGTCTGGTCCCTCCGGGCCCAGGCGGACCGGCGGCGTTATCAGGAGTACATGAAGCACACCCTGGAGCAGCAGGACCATCTGACGGTCCGCCAGGGCGAGGTGGTGGAGGTCCGCACGGAGAACGGCGCGGTTTCCGCCGTGGTGCTGGCCACCGGGGCGGTGTTCTCCGTGAAGGCCGTGATCCTGGCCACCGGCACATATCTGGCGGGCCGCACCATCGTGGGCGAGTGCGTGGAGGAATCCGGCCCCGACGGGATGCACGCCGCCGGACGGCTGACGGACTCCCTGCTGAAGCTGGGCCTGCCCCTGCGGCGGTTCAAGACCGGCACCCCGCCCCGGGTCAACGCCAGGAGCGTGGACTTTGACGAGATGGAGCTCCAGCCCGGCGATGCCTTGCCGGTCCCCTTTTCATACGGCACCCAATCCCCGCCGGAGAATCGGGCGGTCTGCTGGCTCACCTGGACCACGGAGGAGACGCTCCGGATCGTCCGGGAGAATCTGGACCGGGCGCCCATGTACTCCGGCGTCATCGAGGGGGTGGGCCCCCGCTACTGCCCCTCCTTTGAGACCAAGGTGGTCCGGTTCCCGGACAAACTCCGCCACCAGCTGTTTGTGGAGCCCATGGGCCTCAACACTGAAGAATTGTACATCCAGGGCTTCTCCTCCTCCATGCCGGAGGAGGTGCAGATCCGGATGCTCCGCAGCGTGCCGGGCCTGCGCCATGCCGTGATGACCCGGCCTGCCTACGCCATCGAATACGACTGCATCGACCCCCTGGCCCTGCGCCCCACTCTGGAGTGCAAGGCTGTGCCGGGCCTATACGGTGCCGGGCAGTTCAACGGTTCTTCCGGGTACGAGGAGGCGGCGGTCCAGGGCTTTGCGGCCGGGGTCAACGCCGTGCGGAAGCTGCGGGGCGAGTGCGATTTCATCCTCTCCCGGTCGGAGAGCTACATCGGCACCCTCATCGACGATCTCGTCACCAAGGGCACCAACGAGCCCTACCGGATGATGACCTCCCGCAGCGAATACCGCCTGCTCCTCCGGCAGGACAACGCCGACCAGCGGCTGACCCGCCGGGGGTACGACATCGGCCTGGTGCCGGAGGCGCGTCTGCGGGCCGTGGAGGCAAAGTACGACGCCGTGGCCCGGGAGATCGCCCGGCTGACCCACACCGGCGTCTCCCCCTCCCCCGCCCTGGCCTCCTTTCTGGCGGAAAAGGGCACGGCGGACGCCCCGGACGGCTGTCCCCTGGTTGCCCTGCTGCGGCGGCCCCAGCTCACCTACGCGGACCTGGCCCCCTTCGACCCGGACCGGCCGGACCTGCCGGCAGACGTGGCGGAGCAGGTGGAGATCAGCGTGAAGTACGAGGGGTACATCCAGCGCCAGCAGAAACAGGTGGAGGACTTCCAAAAAATGGAGCGGCGGCGCCTGCCGCCGGATCTGGACTATTCCTCCATCCAGGGGCTGCGGCTGGAGGCCCGTGAAAAGCTGAACGCCGTCCGCCCGGCGGACCTGGGGCAGGCCTCCCGGATCTCCGGCGTCAGCCCTGCCGACGTGACGGCGCTGATGATCTATCTGGAGCGGTAGTGCGGCGCCTGCCCCTGCTCCACTCCCAGGGCCAGGCCCAGCTGGAGGCCTCTGGCAAAGGCCGCGGTACACCATTGGAGACGCAGGCCCGCCACCTGGTCGAACAGGCCGAGGCGGATGTCCTCCGGCGCGGCGGCCAGCACCTCCTCCAGCACATGGTCCTGGAAGAGCGGCTCCTGGCACAGCGCCGCCTCTGCGTACTCGTCGTAGAGCCATTCGTAAATTTCTTTCACAAGCGCCCTCCTTTCACGATATTATATATCGTGTTTATTGTAACACGAGATCTTGTATCAGTCAATAGAAAGGGACCCCTCTATGGATGTGATTCTGCCTATTTTTTCCCAGCGCCTGAAGCAGCTGCGCAGGGACCGCAAGATCACGCAGAAGGCGATGGCCGAGCTGCTTGGAAAAACCGAGCGCCATTATCAGGCAATCGAGGCCGGATGCATCAACGTCCCCGCCACACAGCTGATCTTTTTGGCCGGATATTTTCAAACAAGCGTGGACTACCTACTGGGCCTCTCGGACCAGCGGTAACGCGCTCTCCCAGAACTTAGAAAAAGCACCATGCCCCGCCGCATGGAAGGAAAGGAAGCTCCCGCCCATGATTATCGACCTGACCCACACCATCACGCCGGAGATGCCCATGTATCCCGGCTCCGCCGCCCCCTCCATCAAGCCCACCGGCTCCCTGACCCGGGACGGGTTCCGGGAGACCCAGTTGACCATCGCCTCCCACACCGGTACCCACATGGACGCCCCGTCCCACATGCTTCCCCGGGGCTCCACGCTGGAGGTGCTGCCCGCCTCCCAGTTCTGCGGCCGGGCCGTGGTGCTGGACGTATCGGACCTGCCGCCCCGGAGCGTCATCACCGCCGACTACCTCCGGGAGCAGAACGGGACCATCCGCTCGGCGGATTTCGTGCTGTTCTACACCGGCTGGGAGCGGAAGTGGGGCACCGGCGCCTATTATGACGACGATTTCCCCGTGCCGGACCAGGAGGCGGCCAAATATCTGGTTTCCTGCGGCCTCAAGGGCGTGGGGACCGACGCCCTCAGCGTGGACACCCTGCGGGATCAGCAGTTCCTGGCCCACAAAACTCTGCTGGACGGCGGTCTGGTGATCCTGGAGAGCCTGTGCCTGAAAAAGGTCGTGGGGCGCACCGACCTGATGCTTTTCGCACTGCCCCTGAAATTTGAGAACGCCGACGGCGCGCCGGTGCGCGCCATCGCGGAATTCCGGGACTTCCCGGAGGAAAAGGAGATGGAGGCGCTTTGAGAAAGTTTCTGGCCATCCTGGTGTGCAAGCTGGGCCGCGCCGTGGGCAAGCTGGTGGGCAAGGGCAGCTCTATGCCCGGCAAATTCGCCCTGAAGATCTGCCCCGATATCCTCGCCCGGGTCCAGCTGCCCAGCCACATCATCGCCGTCACCGGCTCCAACGGCAAAACCTCCACCGTGGAGATGATCGCCGCCATCCTGCGGGCCGGGGGCAAAACCGTGGTCTACAATGAAGAGGGCTCCAACCAGATCGAGGGCGTCACCACGCTGGTGCTGACCCACGCGTCTCTCACGGGCCGGGTGCGGGCGGATGTGCTGCTGATCGAGTCCGACGAGCGGTACGCAGCCCAGAGCTTCCGGTACTTCCACCCCACGGAGTTCGTCATCACCAATCTCTACCGGGACCAGCTGACCCGGAACGGCCATCCGGAGTGGGTGTATGACGCCATTCTCCCGGCCCTCCATCCGGAGACGGAGCTGATCCTGAACGCCGACGATCCCCTGTCCAGCTGCTTTGCCCGGGGACGGGACAGGGTGAAGTGGTTCGGCCTGGACCGCTGCCCCTCCGACACCGCGTCCCCCACCGGCGTGTACCACGACGGGGCCTGCTGTCCGGTGTGCCATGCCCCCATGGAATATGACTACGTCCACTACAACCACATCGGCGCTTTCCGCTGCACGAAATGCGGCCATCACAAGCCCGCCACGGACTACACCGCCACGGCGCTGGACCTGGGCCGGGGCACCCTGACCATCGACAGCTCCATCACCATCCAGCTGGCCTTCCGCAGCATCTACAACGTCTACAACATCCTGGCGGCCTATGCCGCCTGCCGGGAGTGCGGCGTGGCGGCGGACACCGCCGCCGGGGTCATCAACAACTACATCCTGAAGAACGGACGGATGCAGAAATTCACCCTGGGGGAGCACCGGGGGATGCTGCTGACCAGCAAGCATGAGAACTCCATCGCCTACGACACGAACCTCCGCTACATCCGCGCCGCCCAGGAGCCCTGCACCGTCCTGGTGATCGTGGACGCGGTGAGCCGGAAATACTTCACCAGCGAGACCAGCTGGCTGTGGGACATCGACTTCGACCAGCTGAACGCCCCCCAGGTGCAGCGGATCATCCTCTCCGGCCGGTACTGCAACGATCTGGCGGAGCGGTTCTCCTTCACGGACATTCCCCGGGAAAAGGTCACGGTCCAGGCGGACATCCCCGCCGCGGCGGCGGAGCTGAAGGCGGACGGCAGTGAAAACGTATACGTGGTCACCTGCTTCTCGGACCGGGACAAGATTCTCTCCCAGGTGGTAAAGGAGGCGTGAGGATATGGAACTGAAGATCATCCACTTTTATCCGGATCTCATGAGCCTTTACGGCAGCTATGCCAATGTGTCCGTCCTGCGGCGGTATCTGGAGGCCCTGGGCTGCGCCGTCACGGTGCAGGCCGTCGTCCCGGGGGAGGGCGCGGACATCACCGGCGCCGACTTTCTCTTCATGGGGGCCGGCACGGAGCGGGCCCAGCGGTTTGCGGCGGAGGACTTCGCCCGGTACGGCGCGGCGGTGAAGGCCGCAGCGGAGGACGGCACCGCCATGCTGTTCGCCGGGACGGCCATGGAGCTCCTGGGCGCCTCCGTCACCGACAAGGACGGGGAGACGTATCCCGGCATCGGTCTGGCCTCTTTCACCACGGTCCAGGGCAAGCGGCGGATCGTAGGGGATGTGTACGGCGTTACAGCCCTGTTTCCGGAGGCCGTGGTGGGCTTCATGAACAAGTGTGGCCAAATCCGCGGCGTGGAGGAGGCGCCGCTGCTCACCGGTCTCTCTCTAGGCTTCGGCAATGAGGCGGAGAAGGGCCCGGAGGGCTTCCACTGGAAGAACGTGTTCGCCTCTGAGCTCACCGGGCCAGTTCTGGTAAAGAACCCCCGGCTGCTGGAGGCTGTGGCGGACGCCATCTGTACCCGGCGGGGCATTTCCCTGCCAGAGGAGCGGCCGTCCTTCCCCTATGCAGAGGCGGGCTACGCCATCACAGCAGAGCAGTTGAAGCTGCGTGCCGAGGCCCGGCAGTGATTGCAGGGAGAATCCGCCAGGACGGCCGCCTGTGGGCGGCCGTCCTGTTTTTTGCAGAGGCCCGCCGGGGCCGTGCGCATCCAACTCCAGCCACAGACTGACGCAGGGAAGCGCGACCATGGGGGACATTGCCCGGAAAACGGACCGGGGAGCGGTTGCAAGCCGCTCCCCGGTCTTATTTTATTCCGTATTGCTTAAAACCTCATTGTGCTTATCCACCACGCTGATCTCCAAATCCCGGTAATCCGCGGTGTTCGGCTCCTCCGTCACCCGCAGCAGCCAGGGGGCCTCATACTCCGTATCCAGCAGCTGCCCATTCTGTGTCACCACACAGTAAGGTGTAAAATTCTCTCCCAGGATGAACCAGTCCCCCGCCCGCTGCTCCATACCGGTGATCTCGATGGGCACCATGCCCATCTCCATCTCCGTGGGTCTGTAGCGGGCCTCGCCCTCATAGCAGTATCCTTTTCCATAGAGGGCGTCATATTGCAGCATCCGCAGGTCCGCCCGGTATGTAGGCTCCTCCCGGCAGGTCTGCTGGAAGGCGGTCATCAGCCCGGTGGTGATGCCCAGGCGGCCCAGCACAGTGGCGGAGAGCTGATAGGCCGCCAGGGGCTCGTCCTGCTGTTCCAGCCCAAAGTTGTCCCAGATGATGTACTCTGTGCGGTAGAGGCTGCTGCTCTCCATGTTCTCGGCCTCCAGCCCCAGCGCCGGCAGGTGGTCGCCGTAGAGCACCAGCACCGTCCGCTCGTCCCGGGCCTCCAGCTCCTGGATCAGATCCCCCACAAAGGCGTCCATCTCATGAATCTGGTTCACATAATACTCCAAAGCCCAGCGGTACGCCTCATCGGGGCACGCTTCCACCGTGACGGCCGGGTCCTCCAGCTCCGGCTCCATGGGGTATTTGCCGTGGCCCTGCACAGAGACCGTGAACACCAGATCCGCCTGGTCCTCCGTCACATCCAGCGCCTGGAGGATCTGGTCCTTCAGCACGCCGTCCTTAGCCCAGTTGGTGGGCGTCTTCTCCACCGCAGGCATATACTCCAGGGCGGTAAAATCATCAAAGCCCAGATTGGGATAGACCTCGTTCCGGCTGTAAAAGGCCGCCCGGTGATTGTGGATGGCATGGGTCGCGTAGCCGTTTTCCTTCAGGTCGTAGGCCACAGACTCCACGGTCTGATCCTTCAGGCAGGTCTGGAAGGGGTACTCCCCGGGTCCGAAGAACCGGCTGCTCATACCGGTAAGCACCTCGAACTCTGTATTGGCTGTGCCCGCGCCCACCACCGGCACCGTCAGATAGCCGGAGGAATACGCTTCCTTCAGCGCCGTCCAGTTGGGCACCGGATCCTCCGACAGCTCCAGGCCCTGGATCATGGATGGATCAATATAGGACTCCAGCTGGATGAAGATCACATTCACATCCGTCTGCGGATCGGCGGAGAGCGCCGCCGTCTTCTCCTCCACCGACCGGACAATATCCGCCACCGCCTTCTGGCTGTAATTGGCCGGGCGGCGGATCCCCCGGTTCAGCCAGGTCTGCAGGAAGCAGTAGGAAAAGCCGTAGTCCTCGTAGGCAAAGGCCAGGTTGGCAAACTGGTCTGACAGGTTGCCTGTGAAAAAGGCCAGGGCGCATCCGCCGCCCATCAGGGCGCCGGAGACCGCCATCGCTCCGATGCCGGTGAGAATCCGGGTCCGCAGCGGACAGCTGCTGCGGGGCCCCTTCCAGAACAGCAGCACCAGCCCTGCGGCCACCAGCACCAGCGCCGCGATCAGCAGAATGATGTAGCCGGTGGAGAGATAGTTGGGGACCGTGTCCAGCCCCGTTTCAAACACCGTCAGATCCGCCACGGTGAAGGGCGTCATACGGTTGAGGAGGATGAACCCGTTCACGCCGCCGCAGATCAGCCACAAGAAGGACACCAATGCGCACCAGAACGCCCGCCGCCGCAGAAAAAAGGCGGGGCAGAGCGTCAGCAGTACAATCAGGAAATTCACCAGAAATGCCAGCGGTTCCTCCGTCATAAAGCGCCAAAAGCCGGCGGGCCCATCTGTGAAGCTCTTGTGATTGAACAGCTCCACCACGACGGTGACCGCTAAAGCCAGCAGCGGAAGATACAGGAACGCTCTGCGTTCCTGTCGATGCCGTTCGGCATCCGCGGCCGCCGGCGGCAATGTCTGTTGCATCGGAATGACCTTCTTTCTTTTCATAGATTTTTTATTATAGCGCCTTTCCCTCTGCAATTCCATGAATTTTTTGCGAACTTTTTTCTTTTTCTTTTCTAAAATTTCATCTGATTTTGAAGAAAGTCTCCCTGCTCCATCGTATTGGAAACTGCGGCGGAAACCTCTTGACAGGCGGCCCCGTTTGTATTATTGTACTATCGTAATAGTACATTGAGAGGAGCGGATTTCATTTGCAGCAGCGATCCAAGTTCATTCAAAGAACCAGCGCTCTGGCGCTGGCGGCGGTCCTGGCACTCGGCATGGGTGTTCAGGCGGCCGGACCGGGCGCATCCACAGTGGATGACCGGCGGGAGGACCTGACCATGTTTTATGAGACGCTGAAAGACAGACATCCGGATCTTTTTGCCAACACGCCGGAGGAGACCTTCCTGGCCCGCAAAGCAGAGCTTACAGAGCATCTGGACACCGCAAGCGACGTAGAATTTCTCTTCGGCCTGCAGAGTCTGGCCGCGCTTGTGGGCGACTCCCACACCAGCGTCCAGGTGGCGGACAGCGTGGTGGACCAGCTGAATGCCTATCCCATGGTGCTGTCCTGGCGGGACGGGCACTGGTACCTGACCACAGTTCCGGCTGAGGAACAGGATCTGCTGGGCGCGGAGGTCACCGCCATAGGCGGCCGCTCTATGGCAGAGGTGGTGGAGACCTTTGGCCGCGTGCTCAGTGCCGACAACCCGGTGAAGCTGCGGCGGCAGTACCGGCAGGTGTGCAATGTGGCGGATTACTACGCCTATCTGGGTCTGGCAAAGGCGGGTGAGCCTCTGGCCCTCACCCTGGCTGACGGCAAGACCGTCTCCATCGCTCCCATGCCCTACCTCTCCCTGGGAGAGGCGGAAATTGTCCAGCTAGGCGCTGAGGTGCCCCAGCCCGCCACTGCCCGCCAGAAGTGCAATTACTGCGCACTTCCGCTGAGCGGGCAGGTCTACTATATCCAGTACAACGTCTGCCAGGAGGACCCGGCGCTGCCCATGGAGGACTTTGCCGCCCAGGTGCAGGCGGACCTGGAGGCCGGAGGTTACAGCCGCGTTCTCGTGGACCTGCGGAACAACGGCGGCGGGTCAGACGGCGTAATCTGGCCTCTGCTGTCCGTCCTGCGGCAGGAGATGGATGATGGGACCGAGGTGGTGGGACTCATCGGAGAGGCCACCTTCTCCTCTGCCATCATCAATGCCGTAGAGCTGCAGGAAATGGGCATCCCGCTGGTGGGAGAGCCTGCCAGCGGCAGCGTGGACCACTTTGGCTCCGTCAGTGGCTTTTCTCTGCCCAACTCCGGCATCCAGATTGGTGTCTCCTCCAAATACATCGACCTGGGCACCCTGCTGGACGCCGACGCCGGACGGGGCGTGGAGTCTCTGGAGCCGGATATCGCCGTTCCCCAAACCATGGCGGATACCCTGGCGGGCAGAGACACCGCTGTGGAGTGGCTGCTGGCCCATCCGGAGACGCTGGAACAGCGGGAATACCCGGATGCGCCGCTCACCCGGGGGCGGTTCGTGGGGCTGCTGTATGCTGCGGCCGGGTCCCCTGCCGCAGCGGCGGAGGCCGGTTTCCAGGATCTGCTGGGCATCGAGTGGTTCCTGCCGGCGGTGAACTGGGCCGCGGAGACCGGCGTCACCGGCGGTACGGCGGAGGGCGCCTTTGCGGCCGCACGGCACCTCACCTGGCAGGAAGCCGCCGTCTTTCTCGTCCGCACTGTGGAGGCCCTGGGGCTGGAGCCGGAGGCTGTCCGCACCGCGCCTCTGCCCGATGCGCTGGCGGAGGGTGCCTGGGACCAAACCGCTCTGGAACTGGCCTGGGAATGGGGCCTGCTTCCGGAAGACGCGGGCAGCGCCGCCGAAATCGCTCGGGTCCAGGGCGGGGCCATGGCGGATGCCTTTGCGGCCCTGCTGTAACCCCACGAATCGTCTGACCAGAAACAGCCCCCGGACGCTGCGGCGTCCGGGGGCTGTCTCAACCTCTCTGACGGCGGTGTGCCGCTGTTCTCTGCCGGGCTGTCTTCCAGGCGCACGTCCCGGCAGAGAAAAGGACCGCGGGATAACTCCCGCGGTCCTCTGATATGGTATATGCTTACTCGCTGTACATGGCCTTCAGCTTCAGCAGGTGCTGATAGCGATCCATGGCAGCTTTCTCGTTGCGCTGGAACAGCTCGCCGGCGCGGTCGGGGAACTCGCGGGTCAGACGGCTGTAGCGGGCCTCGTTCATCAGGAACTCCTGATAGCCGCCAGCCGGCTCCTTGGAGTCCAGCGTGAACTTGGCACCCTCAGCGGCGGGGTTGAAGCGGAACAGGTTCCAGTAGCCGCACTCCACAGCCTTCTTCATTTCCTTCTGGCAGTTCATCATGCCGCCCTTGATGGAGTGCATCTCGCAGGGGGCGTAGCCGATAATCAGGGACGGGCCGGGATAGGCCTCGGCCTCCTGAATGGCCTTCAGGGTCTGGGCGGGGTTGGCACCCATGGCCACCTGAGCCACGTAGATATAGCCGTAACTCATGGCGATCTCCGCCAGGGACTTTTTCTTGATCTCCTTGCCGGCCGCGGCGAACTGCGCCACCTGGCCGATGTTGGACGCCTTGGAGGCCTGGCCGCCGGTATTGGAGTACACCTCGGTATCAAAGACGAAGACATTCACATCGTTGCCGGAGGCCAGGACGTGGTCCAGACCGCCGAAGCCGATGTCGTAGGCCCAGCCGTCGCCGCCGAAGATCCACATGGACTTCTTGGACAGGAACTCCTTGTCCGCCAGAATCTCAGCAGCCAGCTTGCAGGCGTCGCACTGGCACAGCGTCTCGCCCTTTGCCTTCAGCTCCTCGCCGAAGGCATGGATCTCCGCCTTGGGATTGGCCAGCAGCTCGTCCACAGTGCAGATGCTGCTCTCCAGGGCGGCGATGTATGCCTTGGTGGCCTCGCCGTTGGCGGCGCTGTCCTCCATGGTGTCCAGCCACTTCTGGCCGGCCTCCTTCAGAGCGGGCACTGCCCAATCCTTGGCAATCAGCTCCCGGGTCAGATCCGCCAGACGGCTACGGGTGGCCTGCTGGCCCAGATACATGCCCAGGCCGTGCTCAGCGTTATCCTCGAACAGGGAGTTGGCCCAAGCGGGACCATGGCCTTCCTTGTTGGTGCAATAGGGAGAGGTGGCAGCCGGACCGCCCCAGATGGAGGAGCAGCCGGTGGCGTTGGAGATGTACATCCGGTCAC
>ERZ840096.1899-NODE-1899-length-19230-cov-17.599844_pt1 | contig 19230 bp, 21 predicted proteins | sample MGYA00519878_ERZ840096 | MGnify/ENA primary metagenome ERZ840096 (study PRJEB31850, sample SAMEA3708865) | human gut metagenome | biome: human gut; feature: human-associated habitat; material: faeces | place: China | collected 2014 ...
CTCACTCTGCTTCAGTGGTGGTAGCTAATCACCACAAACTGTTAGATACAAGGGAGGGGGTGGGTGAGGCAGAACCTGTCAAAACAGCAGCCGGCTGCGCCGGGCGACGGCGGACTGACTTCTGGGCCCTCTTTAACTTTTTCACACCGCCTTCTGTGCCGCAGAGCGGCACACCCCAACTGGCAAATACGAATGCGTCTCATCTGTTGACAGGGCAGCAAGAGCAGCAGAACGCTTTAGATGTGTTATGAGTTTAACCATGTAAAGTGGAGGCTGCTCTAAGAAAATCTTAATTTATCCACATCAACCATGAGCCTATTTTCCGGCATTACGCTGCGCCATCCCATGTCACCATCAGTCATCAACATATTCGAGTGCTGTGCGTTGTGTCAGGCGAGTAATCAACTCGCCAGCGCCGATACCGGTATGACGGGCGATGCGTTCCACCGGCAGTTCCTTGCCCCAAAAAATGACTTTATCTCCCACCTGATCCAGAGCCTTGGGACCGAGATCAACCGTGACCATGTCCATGGAAACCCGGCCAGCCAACGGTACTTCCCGGCCATTGATAAGCACAGGTGTGCCGTAAGGCGCGCTGCGGGGGTAGCCGTCGCCGTAGCCCATTGCTACCACACCGAGGCAGGTATCGCGCGTGCTGGTCCAGTCACCGCCATAGCCCACAGGTTCGCCTGCCTTATGCTCGCGTACTGCGATAAGGCAGGATGTCAGTGTCATGCAGGGTTCAAAGCCGAAGTCCGCAGCATCCTGAGTTACTATCGGTGACACGCCGTACAGGATGATACCGGGACGAACCTGGCCGCGATGGGCCTGTGGCCACAGAAGAATACCACTAGAGGCAGTGATGGATTGTACGCCGGGCTTACACTGGACGAATGCGTCGAAGCATTCCAGCTGACTGTGTGTGGTTTCTTCCTCAGGTTCGTCCGCACGGCAGAGGTGACTCATGATGTTGACTGGTTGCACTACGTTGCGGCAGTTGCACAGCCTCTGATAGAATTCCTCAGCCAGGTCTGGACGGATGCCCAATCGATGCATGCCGGTATCCAGCTTCATCCACACCGTAATGGGGTGGGGCAGAACGGTCTGTTCAAGTGCGAAAAGCTGTTCAATATTATGCACGACGGTTTCAAAGTGATTCTCGGCCAGCAAAGGAAGCTCGTCTTTGGATAAGAATCCTTCCAGCAGCAGAATGGGTTTGGTGATGCCTTCCTGGCGCAGCACAAGCGCTTCCGACAGGCGGGCGACACCGTAACCGTCAGCATCCTTCAGGGCGAGGGCGGTTGCCAGGGCACCGTGGCCGTATGCGTTAGCTTTTATTACGGCGATTAATCGACTGTGTGGCGCCAGACGTCGCACCTGCTGCAGGTTGTGGCGTAAGGCACAACGGCTTATGACTGCGGTTGCTGTTTTCATTTCAAATCCTTATTGCTGACTCAACGTTGTATTGTGGTCTCACGTTGTTGTCGAAACGCGGCCATGACTTTTCGTGATTAATTTGCAGGTTGTTCAGTCCTATATATTCATATACGGGACTGAACAGTTTATTCATGGTCTATTCAGCAATAATGTTTCTATTAAAATACTGAGTTGAAAGTTTCAGTAGAGTTCCATCTTTTTTCATTTCATTCAGAGCATTATTTACCTGCTGCTGCAACTCTGTATCTTTCTGACGTAACCCCATACCAGTACCTTGTCCCAATGTGACAGGGTCTTTCAGTGAATCGCCGGCAAAGCTGAATTCTTTACCTTCATCTTTACTTAGAAATGCCTGCTGTGCTGTCTGTGATTCCTGAACTGCGCCATCCAGACGACCAGCGGATAAGTCCATGAATACCTGGTCCTGGTCCTGATAGGTAACGACATTTACTCCAGCGTTGGCCCAGTGCGCTTTAGCATAATCTTCTTGTGTCGTGCCCTGTTGCACGCCTACACTTTTACCTTTGAGACTTTCCACTGTCGGTAGTAATCCGGACTTTTTCCTGGCGACCAGTTGGATCGGCATAATATAAATGGGATTGGTAAAGGAGATACTTTTCTGTCGTTTTTCTGTGATGTTCATTGATGAGTTGATGATGTCAATTTTTTTACTTACTAACGCGGGAATAAGTCCGTCAAAAGACATCTCCACCCAAACGCAATTAGCCTGAATTCGCTTACAGACTTCGTTGCCGATATCAATATCGAATCCAACCAGCTTGCCGTCAGGGGTTTTGCTTTCAAATGGCGCATAGGCCGGACTCAGACCGAGTTTTACTGTTTTCTGTTCTGCAGCATGAGCTGTGTTCAACATCATCGTCAGGGCAATTGCACCTGCCACAACCGTCATTGTCATATTCATATCGCTACTCTCTCAATATTTAGAATAATACTTTCCCCGCTGAGAACTGCGTGCACAGCGGTAGCTGGCCTTAGCTGAATCAAAGGCGCATTGATGCCTGTCTGACCTGTTTTGATTTGAACCGGGTTAATTGATATCAGAACTTACTATTCCTCCTTTTTATAACTGAACATATACCTGTCATCCTTCCGGTTGCAGGGGGGTTGGCTGCAACCCGAAATCTATGGGGTCTGTTTATTTCATTATTTCAGCGCACCGGATAAAAACTGACGAAGGCGCGGGCTTTGCGGGTTGCCAAATACCCCGGACGGAGGCCCTTGTTCTTCGATTTTTCCCTGATGCAGGAAGATCACCTGACTGGATACGTGACGTGCAAACTCCATTTCGTGGGTGACAACCACCATGGTTTTTCCTTCTTCTGCCAGCTGCCTCATGATTTTCAGCACTTCCCCCACCAGTTCCGGGTCCAGTGCCGAAGTGGGTTCGTCGAACAACAACACTTCCGGCTCCATCGCCAGAGCCCGGGCAATGGACACTCGCTGCTGTTGTCCCCCGGAAAGATTGGCCGGATATTTACTTTGCGCCCGTTCGTCAATGCCCACCTTGGACAGATATTTCATCGCCCGTTCCCGTGCGGATTCCTTACTGAGCCCTAACACGCGAACAGGGGCTTCCATCACATTTTCCAGCACGGTCAGATGACTCCACAGGTTGAAGTGCTGAAATACCATGGTCAGGCTGGTTCTCAGACGGCGTAGCTGATTTTTATCTGCTACCTTAAGTTGCCCGTCTTTGTCCCGTACCAGGTGGATCATCTCGTTATTCACGCTGATGGAGCCTTCGCTGGGTTTTTCAAGAAAATTGATACAGCGCAGGAAGGTACTCTTACCGGAGCCGGAAGAGCCGATAATGCTGATCACATCACCAGCCCTGGCTTGCAGGGAGACTCCCTTCAGCACTTCGTGCTCTCCGTAGCTTTTGTGCAACTCGACGACGTTTAATTTAGTTTCTGACATATGGATTACTCACTTTGCAGGCGAATGGGTAAGGTGTGACAACCAGCGTTTTTCCGCTTTGCGGAACAGGCTTATCAGCACAAATGAAATCATCAGGTACAGTGCCGCAGCGATACCGAAGGCGGTAAACGGTTGATAGGTGGCGGCATTGATGTCACGGGCGATTTTCAGCAGGTCCGGCACGGTAGCGGTAAAAGCCAACGAGGTGGAGTGCAGCATCAGGATCACTTCGTTGCTGTACGCCGGCAGAGCGATACGCAACGCGGCGGGCAGGGTCAGGCAGCAGTACATTTTTGCTGGCGAGAAGCCATAGGCCCGCGCCGCCTCAATCTCGCCGTGATTCACTGCCCTGATGGCGCCCGCGAAAATTTCCGTGGTGTAGGCACAGGTGTTCAGCATGAGCGCCAGAAGGGTGCAATTGAGGCCGCTGCGGAAAAATGCATTCAGCAGTTCGCTGCCTTTCACCACTTCCAGGGTATACACGCCGGTGTAGAGCACCAGTAACTGAACATAGAGCGGCGTGCCGCGGAACACGTAAGTGAACAGCCAGATGGGCAGCGCGATAAATTTATTGCTGGATACCCGTCCAACAGCCAGGAGCAGCGCCAGTGCCCCGCCCAGAACTACCGAGATAACCAGCAGCCACAGGGTCATCGCCACGCCGGTAAAGCGATAGCCGTCAGTCCACAGCAGGGCGCGCCCGTATTCGTGGAGGATATCCATCATAATGCGGCCCTCTTCACGCCCACGGTGTAACGTCGTTCCAGCCACCACAACACGACATTGGATAATGTGGTGAAGAACAGGTATACCGCGGCGCAGACCAGTGCGAAGTAAAACGGCTGCCAGGTACTTTTCCCGGCCAGTTGAGTGGCTTTCACCAGGTCTTCCAGACCGAGCAGTGACACCAGGGCAGTGGCTTTGATCATGACCTGCCAGTTATTGCCGATGCCGGGCAGTGCGTAGCGCATCATCGCCGGAAACAGAATGTACTGAAAACGCTGCCTCCTGGCGAAGCCAAAGGCATCCGCTGCCTCAAGCTGCCCCCAGGGTACGGCCATAAAAGCGCCGCGGAAGGTTTCAATGAAGTAAGCCCCGTAGATAAAGGCCAGTGTCAAAATGCCGGCCACCATTGGATCGATGTCCATCTGGCTCAGCCCGAAGACCTCGGTGAATTTGTTAAAAGCAATCTGAAGTCCATAAAAGATCAGCAGCATAAGGACCAGATCCGGCACGCCCCTTATCAGGGTAGTGTAGGCCGACGTCAGTTTTACCACTGAAACGTTTTTCGACAGCTTTCCGGCAGCGCCCAGCATACCGATCGCCACCGCCAGTACAGCAGAACTCAGGGCGAGCTCCAGGCTGGTTAGCGCCCCCTGGAAAATTAGTACACCAAAACCATGCAGCATTGTCTTTGTCTCCGCGTAACGAAAATGTCATTGTTGTTTTTATCCGGCAACGGATCACCGGAGGCGTTTTATGTCCCGGTTTCCTCTGCCAGCAGTAAACCGGCGCGTAGTCCGACGGTGACGTTGGGATTGGGAAACAGTATCCATTGGGTGCCGTGTTCCACCCGCCAGCATTCTCCTGGCAGCTCGCCGATCAGGGTGCCGGCCGTGAGTGGGGTGAAGTTCGGAACGTCAGCGTCCAGATGAAAACACAAGAGCTCGCTGTGTTTAATCAGCGACCGGTTTACCCTGAAATAACGCATGGGGTTGCCAGCACGAACCGGCAACGGCGCGTCTCCGATCAGGGCGCGCAACATGCTATCCACCGCACCAAACGAGCTGAGATCGTTCTCGCCAAAGCGCCGGGCGCCCCCTAGCTCAAGCGTGCAACTGTCTGCCCGTAGCTGTTCACTGGTGAAATGGCTGAAGGTGGCACCCGGTTCGGTATGTTGGACCAGCGCATCCAAACCGGCAGCATCCAGTGCCCTAAGCAAGGCCGCGCTGCCGTGGCGGGTCTGAAAAGGCAGCAGGCCGAAGCGCGGCAGGTGTGAAGCATGTCGGGTGGTGTGAAGATCGAAGTGCCAGCGTTCGATGTTGTCGCTATCGCTGTCCCGGGTGAAGAAGTCGGTCACGGTCTGCTCCAGCTCCTGGGCGCGTGCCGACTCTTCCCCACCAGGATATTGATGATGACGGCTGGAGAACAGGCGGTTGAGATCGTGAGTCAGGTAGCGTTGTCCGGCGCGGATGGCCGGTGGATTGCCGTACAGTACCAGCAGACGAGCGGCAAGCGGTAATCTACCCGCCAGCAGGTCATCTACTATCGCTGCAAGCAGTTCTACCGGGGCGGTTTCATTGCCGTGGATACCTGCCGACAGCACGATAGCGCGCTGGTAACCGGTATGGGGAACCAGCTCCAGTATTCCTTCCCCCCGCCAGTGCCAGGATAAGTCTTTTCCACCCTCACTGCGAACGTCCGGTACCATGCCACGAAGCGTCAGATCTAAAAAATTATTCATCATGCTTCTCTGTTCCCGCTCTGCGCATCATTAAGGTTGAGCCCTGGCGGCAAGGTGGCGGGCAGCGTCAGCGCTGCGCTTTCCAGCGAGGCCATCGGCCAGGCGCAGTAGTCGGCGGCGTAGAAGGCGCTGGCGCGATGGTTGCCCGAGGCCCCCACTCCGCCGAACGGCGCGGCGCTCGATGCGCCGGTCAACGGCTTGTTCCAGTTGACGATTCCGGCGCGCGCTTCCATCAGCAGGCGGTCGAACAGCGCCCGGTCTGGCGACACCAGCCCTACAGCCAGCCCGAAGCGAGTGTGGTTGGCGAGACGCAGCGCATCATCGAACTCGTCATAGCGCGTCACGCAGGTCAGCGGACCGAAATACTCTTCGTCCGGCACGCCATCGACGCCGGTGATATCGAGGATGCCCGGCATCAGCAGCGCGTTGTTATCCTCCGGCCGGGTCATCGCCAGCAGCGGCGTCGCGCCCAGTTCCAGCAGTGCCTGCTGTACCGCCATCATGCGTTCCGCCGCTTGCGCGGAAATTACCCCGCCCATAAACGGCTGCGGCTCCGCGTCCCAGCGACCAGCGCGCAGGCGACCCGCCACGGTGACCAGCCGTTGCAGGAATGCGTCGCCCGCCGCGCCGTGCTTGACCAGCAGACGACGGGCACAGGTGCAACGCTGCCCGGCGGAGATAAAGGCGGACTGGATAGTCAGGTTGACCGCCGCGTTCACGTCGGTAACCTCATCGATAATCAGTGCGTTGTTGCCGCCCATCTCCAGCGCCAGAATTTTTTCCGGCTGACCGGCCAGTTGGCGGTGCAGCTGGTAGCCGGTACCGGCGCTGCCGGTGAACAACAGGCCGTCGATCGCCGGGCTGGCGGCCAGCGCCACGCCAGTGTCCCGTCCTCCCTGCACCAGATTCAGCACGCCCTTCGGCAGTCCGGCTTGTTGCCACAGCTTAACTGTCTCTTCAGCGGTGAACGGCGTCAGCTCGCTTGGTTTGAACACCACGCAGTTACCCGCCAGTAGTGCGGGGACGATGTGGCCGTTAGGCAGGTGTCCGGGGAAATTGTAGGGGCCAAACACCGCCAGTACTCCGTGCGGACGATGCCGCAGCGTGGCCGCGCCGTCGGTCATCGGGGTATGGCTGTCGCCGGTGCGCTGCTCAAGGGCGCGTAGCGAGATGTCAACCTTGCCGATCATCGACTGCACTTCAGTCAGCGTTTCCCAGCGCGGCTTGCTGGTTTCGCGGCTGATGACTTCCGCCAGTTGCGCCTTGTGTTGTTCCAGCAACGTGGCGAAACGCTCAACCACAGCCGTGCGCTGCCCCAGCGTCAGCCGCGCCCACACGGGGAACGCCGTGCGCGCCGCATCACAGGCGTCGGCGATGTCTGCCGAATCCGCCGCCCGGCCCCGCCACAGCGGCTGGTTATCCAGCGGATCGGTCTTGATAAATTCAGCACTGCGGCCATGCCGCCACTGACCTGCGATATAGAGTGAAGGATGCAACATTTACAGGTTCTCCAGCGGATTGAGGGAAACCACCCGAACGCGATCGCCTGTCTTGATTTCCAGCGCATCCGCTGTGGACGGCGTCAGGTACAGAACGCCTTCGGGAGAAAAATGGCCGGGTGCTAACGTCGCGCGATAGTTGAGGTAGCGATCATTGGCGACCAGCAGCGTGGAGTCAGGTGTCGATACTGGCGCTTCGTTGGTCGACACCGTGACTTTGCGGCTTTCTTTTACTACCCGCAGTTCGTCCAGTTCCGCCTCAAGCGTGGCGCCGCCGTCAAAGATGTCCACGTAACCGCGGTGGCGCAGCCCTTCGGTCTCCAGCAGTCGGCGGGCCGGAACAGTATCCGGGTGAACCTCCCCAATCACGGCTCTGGCTTCTTCGGGGAGAAAATCGATATACAACGGATACCGGGGCATCAGCTCGGCGATAAATGCTTTCTGGCCGATACCGGTCAGGTAGTCGGCGTGGGCGAAGTCCATGGCAAAAAATCGGTTGCCGAGCCCCTCCCAGAACGGTGAGCGTCCGTTGCTGTCACTGTAGCCGCGCATTTCCGCCACTACGCGCTGGGCGAAGCAGTCGCGGAACGCGGCAAGAAACAGAAACCGTACTTTGGAGAGTAATTTGCCGTTATGGCTATGCCGCCACTCCGGGTCGAGATACAGCGTGCATAATTCTGTACAACCTGTATGGTCATTACTGAGAAATAATGTTTGATGCGAACTGTACACGTTCAGTGAGGTGCTGGCGTGCACAAGTGGCGCAACCCGGAAGTTGTACCAGGGTTCGTGTAACCCCACGGCAACTTCGAGGGCACTGATGCCCACGACACGGCCGCTATCTGTGTCTTCCAGCACAAACAGGTAACCCTGTTCACCACGGGGGCGCAGGCCCTGCCAGGTTTCCTGAGAACGAGTGATGCGCCCGGCCAGAATATCTTCATTTTGCGGCAGGGAAGTGAGTCCGACACCGGCTTTGCCGGCCAGTGCCATCAGTGCAGGCAGATCGCGGGACTCAACGGGACGAATAACCATCATCGTGCATCACTCCCGGTTGCGGCGGCGAGGCGTTCCGCGGCGTGGGCAAACCGGGCCAGCCCCTCACGCACATCGGCCTCGGGGATGATCAGCGAGGGGGTAAAACGCACCACTTCGGACCCGGCGATTAGCGCCATCAATCCCTCTTCTGCGGCATAGCTGGTGAGCCGTTTAGCCTGACCGGCGAAGGCCTGATCCATCACGCAGCCGATCAGTAATCCACGGCCGCGGATCTCGCTGAACAGCGGGAATCTGGCGTTAATCTCTTGTAATCCTTCGATAAACCAGTGGTGGCGTAGGGCCACGCCGTCCAGCACCTCAGGAGTATTAATCAACGCCAGTACCGTACCGGCAACGGCGCTGGCTAAGGGGTTACCACCCCAGGTAGTACCATGTGTGCCTGCGCTGAAAGCGGGGGCAAACCGATCGGTGGTGAGCATGGCACCGATCGGAAATCCGCCGCCCAGTGCTTTGGCGCTGGTCAAAATATCTGGTGTGACGCCGTATTCCATATAAGCGTACAGCGCGCCGGTGCGGCCGACGCCGGTCTGTACCTCATCAAAAATCAGCAGCGCACCGTGGCGGTCACACAACTTACGCAGCCCTTGCAGGAAAGCCGTGTCCGCAGGCAGCACGCCGCCTTCGCCCTGAATCGGCTCGACGATCACGGCACAGGTCTGGTCGTCGATCGCTGCTGCAGCTGCGGCAAGATCGTTGAACGGTACATGCTCGATGCCGCCCGGCAGCGGCGAGAAGTCTTTCGCGTATTTCGGCTGACCGCCCACGCTGACGGTAAACAGCGTACGGCCGTGGAAGGCGTTGCAGAACGCCAGAATGCGGGTTTTGTTCGGCACACCGCTATCGCAGGCCACTTTCCGCGCCAGTTTCAGCGCAGCTTCGTTGGCTTCCGCACCGGAGTTGCAGAAGAACGCCTTGTCGGCAAAGGTGGCGTCAATCAGCTGTTTCGCAAGCCGCAACACTGGCTCGTTGGTGTAGCCATTGCCCAGATGACAGACGCTGGCCGCCTGGGTTTGCAGAGTCGCCAGCAACTGAGGATGAGCATGCCCGAGTGCATTCACCGCGATACCGCCAGCGAAATCGATATACTCTTTTCCGTTCTGGTCCCATACACGGGAGCCTTGCCCGCGTACGGGAATGAACGGGGCAGGGGAATATACCGGAACCATATATCTGTCAAAATCTTCGCGGTGTACCGCATTCGCATGCTGGGACATAAGACCTCCTGGCGATTAAACGTGAAGTGATAAACGGCTAAGGTTTTCACTATTCATAATTAAGAGCATCGGAATTACGACAAAAATGCATATCAAAAAATAATGCATGCCGTGCTTGCAAATAAAAAACAATATGCACTACAATGGATCTCACTGGTGGTGCAATGCACCAAAATGAATCACCTAAGCAGAAATATAACAAACCACTAAAAGACTCTGTTTTTTGTCAGCATTGCACGAAAGACTTATTTGTAAAAAACAATGTATGACTGTTAACCCCTGGATTTAAATACAGGAGTCAACTCATGACATGCTTTGTTGCATGTGTACAAAATATGGCGATATTTCGCCATTTTTTAACACGAGTATTTTTTTCTAACGCCGTGGGCTGAATATTTCACCAACCATACATCTCGCCCCGCCACCGCCGAGTTGTTCAATAATATCCAGAGACGGAGCGACAATAGTAGCGTAATCTGAAAGAATATGCCGCTGAGAGTCAGTAAACGCTTGCCACGCTCTCTTTGACATCGCCAGAACGGGATGGCCATTATTTTCGGCATGCAATTCGATAATGTTTCCGCAGAAGTTTTCTGTCTGTGTCAGGGTAATATCGATAATTTCTTTACCTGCCTGACGTAGCCCTTTATAGAGTACGGCGGCTTCCTGACGGTTTCTGATCGCTTCAAAGCAAACCACCGCATATTTTTTGCCGATGCTCATCATTACATTGGTGTGATAAATCGGTTGTTGTCTGCGGTCGTCAGCATTAAACCACATTGCGCGGTAACCGGTAATTTCTTCTACCGACGTCATGACATGCGGCGAACTTCGCGAAGAGCGACAAATCCAGGCGATTTTATTCTCGTGATCGCACACCATCGACCCCGTGCCTTCAAGAAATTCCCCTTGTTGCTCAAACGCGGAAAGATCAATGACCTGGTTAATCGTGAATTGTTCTGACAGTGTGGCGATCAGTTCAGGATTTCGTTCTTTGCGACGATTTGGCGCTTCCATTGGGTAGAGGATGGCCTCGCCCTGATGACCCAGCGTCAGCCAGTTATTGGGGAACAACGAATCAGGGGTATCCGTTCCCGTGGGATCGTCGAAAACATGTACGTCGATACCCGCTTGTTGCAGGGTGTCAACATAGCGGGTGAATTCGGCAAGCGCAAGGGATTGTGCTGCATCAGGGATTTGCGCGGTCTGCTGGAAATAATTTGTGACGGCGGTTTCCTGATTAACGGTAAAGGAAGCGGGACGAACCATGAAAATACGACTGGTTGTTTGCATTTTTAACCTGGGCTGACAAGGGTTATTTGATACAACTGAACAAATCACGAGGATCGGCAGGCTGTGGCACTAACTCGATTTTTTCACCAATACGATATTTTTCAGACAGATGCCTGATATAGCGCAGGGTGGAAAAATCTTCGATGGCAAATCCCACTGAATCGAAAACAGTCAGCCCGTGCTGGAAATCACTATTATTAACATTACCGTTAATAATTTTCCAGAGTTCGGTAACAGCGAAACTGGCTGGCATATTTTGAATTTCACCTTCAATTCTGCTTTGAGGCTCATATTCAACCACTACTCTGGCACGGTTAATGACATCGGGATGAATTTCCGTTTTACCGGGGCAGTCACCACCGACAGCATTTATATATACATTGTCGGATATCATACCGGGCGTGATAATGGTGGCATTCTTTTTGTCCGCAGTGATCGTGGTGATAATATCCACGCCTTGAACTGCTTCTGCCACCGAATCGGATATGTGTAGATGAATCGCCTGATACTCTGTAAGATTATTTTTTAGTTTTTCGGAAGCTCTGGGATCGATATCGTAAAGACGGAAGTGATTAATGCCGAGCAACGTGTGGAATGCCAGAATCTGGAATTCGCTTTGTGCACCGTTCCCAATCACTGCCATGGTTCTAACATGATGTGGCGCAAGATATTTTGCGGCCAGTACTGATGTGGCAGCAGTACGTAACGCAGTAGCTAGCGTAAGTTCACTTAACAGCAAAGGGTAACCTGTGTCTATTTCTGCGAGTGCCCCAAATGCCATAACCGTCAAATTATTTTTATCCGCGTTCGACGGATGCCCGTTAACGTATTTAAATCCATAGAGGCTTTTACTGGCAGTTGGCATCAGTTCAATAACGCCCAGCGCTGAATGATTTGCGACACGTGGGCATTTCTGAAAATAAGGCCAGGACCGATAATCATCCTCAATAAACCCCGTAAGTTCAGTAATGAATTGCTGCACGCCGGTTTTTCTGACCAGTTGCTGCATATGTGAAATATCAATGAAAGTTGTCATCATTTTTTCTCAGTTTTGGTTCGCATTCAGAATAACGATCATTATGTCAGGTGCACAGTTGACAAAATGAATCAAATTGCATTAATTTTTAGCAAATGTTGTATTGCCATGGAGCAATTTGTTTATGGGTGACATTGATCGTAAGATCCTCACATTGTTAAGAGATAACGCTCGAATCCCTGTTAGCGAAATTGCCGCGCTTATCGGTGTATCGCGTGCGACTGTGCAGAAGCATCTTAACCAGATGGAATCGAATGGCACAATCTGCGGCTATACTGTGCTCACGCGGCAGATACCAGAGACGAATCTCATCAGGGCATGGATGAGTATTGCAATTGAAGGCAACAAAGCGCCAAAAATTATCCAGCAATTGCAGGGAGAGCCGGCGATAGCGACTCTGCATAAAACCAATGGTCGCTGGGATATCCTGGTAGAAATTCATACCCGCAGTCTTGAAGAGTTTGACAAGATTTTAGGGGGGATTCGGCGCATCCCTGGGGTGGCAAATACAGAAACAAGTATTCTTCTTTCTACTCGTAAAATGTGATACTGGTTTAGAATATATCCCTGTCAAAAACCATATTTGGACTAAATTTTCATCCTAAAGCGGGTCACGGATACGCAAGGTTGGTGCGACTCTGCGCCAGACTAATTCAGCCAATAGCAACCAGCGCCTGAGCGTTCCAGCATGTAACCTGCATCCGGTTATATCTTTGATTTTTATTGCCAGTAGCTGTGTACTCCAGCGTTAACGTTGGTAACCAAAGTCGCCGGGAGAATGCCTTATCAGATAACATAACAGGGTGTAGATATACTCGAAGGGCCAACGTCGGGAGCGTCCTGCGGGCAAGGATTTTAGGCCTTCAACACCTCATTGTGTAAACCAGTTAATCCAGCATCAAACGGATGAACGAGCACAACTGAGTGTTCTCGCAACATCACTTACCCTGTTTCTGCTGTGCCAGCCTCAGAACGGCACCCAGTCGTTTGTTATCGACAACCGCCCCCTGAGTTTCTTCATCGATCCGGTTGTTTGCAGGACGTCCACGGCGGGAAGATGCAAACGCGGTTGCGCCATCTGTCCGGTACAGGCGCACAAGACGCTGCACCTGACGAACACTGAGTTCAAGAATATCTGCAGCGTCGCGCTGAAGCAAAGCCCGGTCAAATACTCGCTGAATGATGCCAAGCCGGTAAAGTTCTTTGTCTGTCATAGTCACCAACATAAGATCGCGGTCCTGTGCTGAGCAAAATGAAGGCTTAGCGTACACGACGCGTGTGAATTGTGCTGAGACGACAATAACGCTTTGTGCTGACAGCATTGGTGCGCTTAATGCGTTTTATGTTAAATATCAATTACTTGTATCATTAATTTGTCATGTATCGATGTGTTTGTCGTGTCGTGACAGCAAAATCAGAGATGTGACCCACTAACGAGGTAAGGGCTAAGGCCATGAACAAAACAGCACATGAAGTACAGACCCGCTGTATAGGGGGTTAGTTTGGAGGAAGTTCCGCTTATTACCCTGTTGCTTATGGTTTAGGTGTTAGGTTTTTTGCTTCAGGTGCATTCGGCCCGGCACGTAGATCCCCTAATGCATCAAATTCAAGTGCCCCGAGTGCGGTCAGGCACTAACTTTCAACGACATACTACATGGTGAAACAATTGATGAAATTAAAAATACGCCCTGCCCTTACTGTAATATGCTGATCAGCAAGGAAGAAATCACACGACAAATTCAGAGTAATGTTGCAAGGCGAATTGGGGCTATGCTCGGAGGACTAAAATAGCCCTTCGTGGTTCAGTCGAAGGAAAGGCTACGTAATAAACCAAGGATGAATATGAGCGCTGACAGCGATCTAAAGGCATTGGTTCTAATAAACGCTCTCCTCAATGTCATTCAGGTGTTCAGGTCTGACCTGTTCTGTTTCAGATAATCACTGATACTGAGGCCGGACAAACGAATTTTATCCGAAACCTCCCTGAACTGCTCTTTCCAGCCATTTGTCAGATGTCTTTGTAACGCGATTTTGCAGGCGACGCTGAACGGCGTTCCCCCCAGTTTCTCGGAAAGCCAGAAAAGATGCTTACCAATATCATCATTCGGAACGCCATCGCGCCGCATCCAGTAATAAAGTTTCCTCTTCAACCACCCAGACCTGGCGGGCATTCGGAAAGCGCGGGTCAGGTACAGGTGCCTGTTTCTCTTCCTTCGGTTTCGACGATGCCGGTATCGCGGGCTTTTTCATGCCGACGCGCGCTTTCATGGTGCCGATGGCGGCCATGGCCCGCACCAGGGTTTCACGCTCCTTGCGCGTGAGCAGGCTGTCCTCGCAAATCAGGGTGTTCAGGTTATCGATCAGCGTATTCAATCCGGGTTCAGTGACTTTCATTTTATGCTCCTGTTCCTTGTGTGGTGGCGATCAGTCCCGGCTCTCATTCACCTGGACGGTGACCGGCAGGCCTGCATCAAAACAGGTCTGATACCAGCTGGCCACCTGCAGGGGATCGCCCTCTTTTATCCGGCGTATGCCGCCGGCATCAGTCAGCTGCAGGCAGGTGGTACCGTCCAGACGGATCACATAGGCCGCTTCCCGCAGGGAGTAACGGCCGTCACCCAGCTGCAGCTCCACCGCGTCACCGGCAGCCGTCTGGCGTAACGGCAGACGCCGGACGTCTGTCAGTCGTTGTCGTGCCTTTTCAGCCTCGCGTGCTTCCTGGTAGAGCGGTTCTGCAACGCCGCGACCGGCCTCCGTCAGCTCGACGGCCAGCTGCAGATTCGGGGCGCGCAGGGTGCGCAGCCAGCCCGCGGCTTCCATGCGTCGGCAGGAGGCGCGCAGGTTCGGCCCGTACACCGGGGCGTCCCCGCCCTGCTCCAGCACCCGCTCAATATCCTTTGTCGCCACCGGTCCCGGATGTTTCGCATCAAGGGCGGCCAGCACAATCAGTACCCGCCGCTGCAGCGGCGACGGCCGTCGGGATTTTTCCCGCATCATTGTCCCTCATTCCTCTGAGAAATGAGCGTTTTTAGCCGTTTATAGTCTGCTTCGACCCGCGTGGTGGCCAAGCCCGTGTGTCCACGCTGCGCCAGGAGATACCAGAAGCGGAGGATGTCATGAGCCTTGTTCACTTCCCAGACATAATGGGTTCCATCCCTGCGAAAATCGCATTGCTTTATTTCCCCTTCTGCCATCTGCGTCATCTGCTCATAGCTGAGCGAAAACATCATTTCGTCATCCATCCTGCCCGCTCCGTCTGATAATGTCCGGTTAAGCGAAAAATCATACTTCGAATGATTTATTACTCAGCACTAAAACATCATATCAGGTATAATTATATGGTTAATGCTAATTATCACATCCAGTATGGTTTTATGTTTATTGATTGATAATCATATCTCCGGTCGGTTTCCCGCCGCGCAGATCCGATTTCCGGCTGAACCTTAACCAGGTAACACAGCAGCCAAAATATTCCTCTTCTATGTTATCGACATTCCCCTGAGGCGCTGATATAAAAGATGAGTCCGGTGTGTCATGACATCACGTGACAAGCGCTCAACGGGGAGCCGTACTGGAATTTGCTGGCGCAGATATTCCTAGCAGGTTTCTATGGAACGGCGGAACACCACAGATGCCAGAAGGCTGATCAGTCCAGGCAGGCTGTACTGAATGAGGGGATACCCCGGCGGCTGGGGTCCGCCATAGGGCGTGTTGGTACGCAATAAAACAAAGGGGGTTTATGCCTCTCTGTGAAAATTTTTCAGCACCTCTTTTTTTCACTTTTTTTATCCCCATTACTTATAAGCAGTTTCACTGGGGGCTAATCCCCTTTCTTATGGCAAAGTATAGCGTGGGGCTTTATGAGTGATGATATGATTAGGAAAAAAGTTGGGGACTTAGTCATTGAAATACCTTCTTCAATGATAGTCGACGGTGAAGTATTACCCTTATCCCCTTCTGACTTAGAGCCTGTATTTGCGGAAGGAGGAGATCCAGATGACAACACTCCTATTGGTTTTAATTTAGTTCATGAAGTTCCAGGCAATGGAACTGTGAATAACGGTATCTATGTTGATAATTGGGGTGAAACCCATGTAACATCAGGGCCATTAGACGAACGCGATGACTACGAACACCTTGATGATAGTCCGATAGATACCCACTTCACTCCTCCTGATGATTTTATTCAAAACGTCAACGTATATGTCGAATACGATGACGAGGAAGGAGAAGAAAGCGATGATGAAGAAAGCGATGATGAAGATCTAGACGATTAATCAGCTCTTATTCTAAAGGGCCCTTCCGGGCCCTTTTCTTATCTGAGGATTATCACTGCTTAGCTGTTAATTTCTCAATCTCTTGAGCAATAGCATGAGCCTGCATGGAAGTGAGTTCAATCATCGTTCTACGGAAATTAGCCCCGCCCCCGGTTAACTCTTTAAAGCGACGCGCGGAGATAGCCTTGAAGCCGGTTTTAAAATCTTTGAGTGGCTTAGCGTATTTATCATCAGCTACGCCGTAATGCGCGCTTTTCACAAGCTCGCCATCCACAACACCAGAAGCAATGATGCCTACGCCACTCTGATACAGATAGACCTTATCACCTTTAGAAAGCTGGCAGATGTACTCCTTCCAACCTTCGCAAAAAGCCGCAGCCTCTTGGTTTTTAACCATGTCGAAATGCGTTTCTACATCGTTGTTGTAGTTCGTATTCAACATGAAGGCTTTCCTATCAAGAAAGCTAGTTGCGCTGTCTTCACGCTGGTCAACTAGCTGCTCTTTCATTTCAGCACTAATCAGAGAGCGTTCCTTTAGTAGCTCATTCGAAGTAACTACCCCGGCCTTAATAAATTCGCTGATTAGCGAGCTCTTAGAGCGATCAAGACTTAAAGATAGTTCGTCCAACTCGTTGTTTAAAATGGTAGGAATGCGGATAGATATAGGCGCAGAAACGCTATCATCGACTTGATTAAAAAGACTATTTTTTAAAATTTCTTTCAGATCTGGCATGGGTAATCTCGCTATCTGTATGAATACAAATTGTATTTAAGAAAATGTAATACAAATTGTAGCTATCGTCAATTGAGTAACAGTCGGGCGGCAGCTGCGCTGCCACACAAAGCAGTCGTGATGCCACCATGCAGCATACAAAGCAGCACCGGAGGCTGCCCCCATGGAACAGACACCACAACAGAAAGCCGCCGCACCCAGATGTGGAGAGATCACCCTGATATGGGCGTGCGCCCGATTGCCGTAAATCTTGGCATCAAACCCGGAATCGCTCCGGGCTGGCAGAATAGGTTAATAAAAAAAGTGGGATATTAAATCAGGATGGAATTGTCAGTGCCGATGGTGATTACTGTCTGGCCCTCTTTTACAATCCGGATGAATTCGTGTTTTTCGAGTATCTTAATTAACCTGTTGATACCCTTACCACCGCGTGAAACCTTTATCTGCGCCTTGATTTTTTCCGGGGCAATGTAGCTGTTCAGCCCGTCCACCGAGCACAGTGCATAAAACCGCAGGTTTGCAGAATGCCTCAGGAAATTAGCCTTCCGGTCGGGGCTCATCCAGCCAATCATATCTAGGATGTCGTCGTAATGTTTCCTCAACAGACTGCAACTGGCTTGCGTACCGTACACTGGTTTTGAGTAATCAGTTTTTCCTGTGGCGGGATTTCTTTGGTGGAATTTCCACACCGCTTCATGATGCGACAGACGGTTTCTCAGCTCCTTTATTTGAAAAAATGCGGCACAAATATCGGCGCGCGTGTACCCTGCCGGGGCATTAGGAAATACATGTGAGGTCAATGTAGGCCAGAGTAACCGGTCCCCGTGGGGATCTTCATAGGGGGCCGTCAACAACGTGGTCCAGAAACCAAAAGTGAGCCCGGCGATGATCCTGTCAGGTGTTGGTTTTTTACCTTCCTTACTAATCTGGCTTTTGGCCTGAGATACCAGATTTTCCTCAGTCAATGTTCTCGCCAGTAGCCTGTTGCTCCATTTATCCAGTAGATAGCCAGCAGCATCCTGACGATCTTTACGATTTCTGGCTCGTTTGTAGCGTTCCGAAGAATTGATTCTGTTATCACCCATATATTTCGGAAGACTGGTCACCCAGTTTGTGTTGGTATCCCACAAACCTTTAGCTCCCGCAGGCGGGAAAGACTGGATCGCGGTGTTAATCGCATTGCGAAGCGTTACCTCAAGGCACTGCATAGCGGGAAGCAACGCGCCAGCCAGCGCTTTGTTCCAGTGATAAGCAGCCATAACCTGAGCGGGCTTAACTTTAAGGTGCTTTCTGTATATATCCAGCCTTTCTGTTGTGATGTAGTGTTTTGCAGTCATGAATGAAGTCCTGAAAATACTATTGACGACGCCGTCACTTTATGGCGTAATTAGTTAATCAAGGCGGAGTCGCCTCTTTCAGAGGTCTCACGCGGAAAAAGTAGTCTGGAAAAGCCATCCCTAGGGGTGGCTTTTCTCGTTTCAGGGATCGGTGACTGGCAACAGGGATTTCACGGCTCTGATTTCATTAATCGCCCTGTAATACTGCTCTCGTTCGACAACAAACCACAGTGAAGTGTAGAACTGTGCGATGGTCAGCCCGTCCCGCCCGGCCACTTCACAGAACAGGGCCATTATCAGTGAGATTCCCTTCGGCAGAAACGGAACCATGCCGAAACGAAGCTGTTTCGAACGCAGTTCCAGATAGGGAATGTTGTTCATCAATACACGTTTGAGGTCGTCCTCGTTTTTCAGCGCGAGGATACGGCAGTATTCCCGGTTGTAGATCGGGGTAAGATTGCTTTCAAAGCTCTGCAATATTACTTCCCGATCAGTCATCCGGGCAACCTCTTTGTCCATCAGGGCCACCAGTTCACTGGAACGCACAAAATTCCCCAACAGATCACCGAATGTGGACGTCAGTAACTCAAGAACAAGATCGTTTTTGGATTTCCCCGTCAGGCTGGCCTGTTCTGTAATGGCCGTATCGATATCAGCAGGAATTTTTCGCAGCGTTATTGCTTTGCTGGCTTCATCCATGACTTTATCAAGAAACTGACCCATAACAGAACCTGTAATCATCTATGTGGATTGGTTTTATAGTTTTATCTCACAATTGAACATAATGATTCAATATCAATATTTTGCATCAATTTATATATTTGATGTGATAAGTGTTTTTATGAAGCAGCCAGTGTGTGCCATTCTTTGTTCAGATCCGGAAAAAGGCACAGCTGGAGGTGGCTGTTTGAACCTGCGATTCAGTGAGATAACAGGAACTGAC
>ERZ840096.1902-NODE-1902-length-19208-cov-4.775179_pt1 | contig 19208 bp, 14 predicted proteins | sample MGYA00519878_ERZ840096 | MGnify/ENA primary metagenome ERZ840096 (study PRJEB31850, sample SAMEA3708865) | human gut metagenome | biome: human gut; feature: human-associated habitat; material: faeces | place: China | collected 2014 ...
AAAAAGCAAACTTGATTGGTTATCAATTCCAATACTTCATTTAGAGAGCGCCCTGTCATGATTTTGTGCAGGGCGCTCTCTTATGAGAAAAATACCCTTGACAAATCTCTTCTCAGAAATCCATTCTCTTGCAGTACGCCAAAGAGCATCATTTCACCAATCCGGTATTCTTTGTAGATGACGGTTACAGCGGTACGAATTATGACCGCCCCGGCTTTCAGAGTATGCTGACGGAAGTGGAGTCTGGTAAGGTTGCCGCTATTCTCTGCAAAGATCTTTCCAGACTTGGCAGAAACTCTGCGCTGACCGGATTGTACACCAACTTCACCTTTCCGCAGAATGGCGTCCGTTTCATTGCCATCAACGATGACTTTGACTCCTCTGACCCGAACAGCGTGAACAACGATTTTGCAGGCATCAAGAACTGGTTCAACGAGTTTTACGCCCGTGACACCAGCCGCAAAATCCGAGCTGTCAACAAAGCAAAGGGTGAGCGTGGTGTTCCGCTGACTACCAATGTCCCTTACGGTTATGTGAAAGACCCGGAAAATCCGAAGCACTGGATCATTGACCCGGAAGCAGCCAAGGTTGTGAAATATATCTTTGAGCTGTGCATGGAGGGGCGAGGCCCGTCGCAGATTGCCAATGTGCTGCGAGAAAAGGAGATTCTGACTCCGACGGCATACAAGAGAAGTCAAGGCATCAATTCTCCCAATCCTGTACCGGAAGATCCCTGCGGATGGAACAGCAATTCCGTTGTGAAGATTTTGGAGCGCAGAGAGTACACCGGGTGTATCGTCAATTTCAAGACCTACACCAATTCTATCTGGGATAAGAAGAAAAGGGTAAATGAAGCAGAAAATCAGGCAGTCTTTTATGATACTCATGAAGCTATCATTGCGGAGGATGTGTTTGAAAAGGTTCAGGAGATCCGCCAGCAACGCCACCGCAAAACCAAGTCCGGCAGAACCAGTATGTTTTCAGGTTTAGTGTTCTGCTCTGACTGTGGTGAGAAGCTGTATTACGGTGCTACCAACAACGGCAAGACCGAGGGTGCTTTCTTCGACTGTTCTCTGCATTGGAAGCGCAAGGACAAATGCGGTACACACTTCATCCGTGAGTCTGTTCTGAACCGCATGGTGCTTAGGCACATCCAGTTAGTGACCGGATATATTCTCCATCACAGACAGCATTTTATCTCCGTCATGGGACAGAAAATGCGTGTGGAGTCCGCAGAGAAAATCCAGATCAGCAGAAAACAGTTGGAGCGCAACGAAAAGCGTATCGCTGAACTGAAAAGACTTTTCATTAAAACCTACGAGGATAATGCCAAAGGCAAGCTGAGTGACGAACGCTTTGACATGATGAGTCAGAGCTATGAAGCCGAACAGAAGCAGCTTGAAGCTGAGGTCATTACCTTGCGAGATGAAATTCAAGTACAGGAACGACAGAACGAAAATATTGAGAAGTTCATTCAGACCGCACACAAATATGTGGACATTGAGGAACTTGACCCTTACGCCCTCAGAGAGCTTGTACAGGCAATCTATGTGGACGCACCGGACAAATCCAGCGGCAAGCGCAGACAGAACATCCACATCAAGTATGACGGGATCGGATTCATCCCTCTGAATGAACTGATACAAAAGGAAACGGCGTGACCGAAGTCACGCCGTCCCCTGAAAACATATCGTTTTCAGACTTTTTAATTATAACTGTTTTACGAGCCCCACCCATTCCGGGAGAGCTTTGCTTATTCAGATTCAGGACTCCGCCGTGGGCAGATCGGTGTCGCCCTCTCTTAAATACCAGCCGACGCTGTTGGGGATGATGTCGTCGTCCAGACGGAAAACCTTCCGGAGCATCCCGTAGTAGGGCAGGTATTTGTCGTGCTCGTCGTACCGCCAGCCCCGGCCGTAGGGCTGATCGCCGGTGTACTGGGTCAGGCAGTCGGGATGAACCTCGGCAAACCGCTTCTGCTCCTCCGCCGAGATCCGCTTGGCGCTGTAGTTCTGGGCGAACAGAGTCTTGATGGGAAGATTGTCCAGCGGGGACAGATCCTTGACCTTGGTAAAGCTGATGTTCACCATTTCCAGCTTCTCGCACTGCGCCAGCGGGCTGAGGTCCTCGATATTGCCGCAGAAGGCCGCCTCGAAGAATTTCAGCTCTTTGCAGTTGGCGAAAGGCGTCAGGTCGGAGACATAGGCGCTGGAAATGATAATGGCTTCCAGCTTGGGCATTCCCTTCAGGAAGGAGAAGTCCTTAAGGAAGGTCACGTCGTTGTGTCCCACGTCCATGAACCGCACGTCCTCGCAGTAGACCAGATTCTGGGCATTCTTGTCCGTCAGCTCGTAGGTGCAGCGGATGACCTCGCAATCGGTCATGCAGTTGCCGCCGCCGTAGGGAACACGCCAGACCACCTTGGTCTTATCCCGGTAGTCCTCACGGAGCTGCGCCATGCTTTCATTGGAGATCTTGCAGTTTTCCAGCACGAAGCGGCTGCAGTTCTCCATCAGATCCAGCGCCAGACGGGCGTCCGGCAGCCCCTCCTCGCCAATGTTCACGTTCTTGATGTGGACTTCCGTGGTTTCGGTGGTGGAAAGGGTCTCGCCGTAGAAGTCAAACACATAGTGGAAGGATGCCGCCGGAGCTGCTTCTTTCAGGGTCTTGACGTCCTCTTTTGTCAGGCCCGTGGTGCCGTCGGATTTCATCAGCTCCACGCTGGTCAGCCCGGAAAGCATACCCAGCTTTTCGCTCACGCCTGCCACATCCCCGGAACTGATTCCGGACAGGTTCAGCTCGGTGGTGTCCATGGTGTACTCCGTGCCGCCGATGTCCACCGTGCAGTCGATGGTGATGTTCCCAAAGGTCGTTTTCAGCTCGTCGATCTGTTCCATGGACAGCTCCGGCTTTTTCAGCGTGATTTGCTGCACGTCGGGCAGATATTGGAGATTCTCCATCAGCGTATCGTAGTCATAGTCCCCGACCTCCAGCGTCAGCTCGGTGACCTCCGGCGCGAAGGACTTGCCTCCCAGATTGACTTCGTAAAGAATCTCGCACCCGGGCAGCTGCTGCTTGGCGGATTCCAGAACCGCGTAATCGCTGCAAGCGGTGGCGTCCAGGGTTTTCAGCTTGGGGAAATAGTTTAGAAGAATCCGGATATCCTTCTCGGTCAAATCCGCAACCGTCAGCTTCGTGGTATCATTGGGATATTTGCCGACCTGGAAGGGTACGTCCCAGTAAATTTCGCAGTTTGGCAGCTGGGAATGGACGGCATCATAATGCTCAAAGGAAATGTCCTGCCCCCGCAGATCCAGGGTCTTCGCGTTGATGGGGTAGACCGCGTCCTCGACGAAAATGTGGTTGTTCTGATACCAGAAATACCCCGTGACACCGGCCACCGCCAGTGCCAGAACCAAAACCACGGCAAACAGAATCCACAGTACTTTTTTTGCCAAGCTTCTTACCTCCTGTTCGGGGTCTGCGACCAAAGCGGCCCCATGTCATCAAATTGCAATTCATAATACCATATTTCTCCCCAAAAAGCAACACTTCCCGGAGGAATTGTCGCTGGAAGATTATGAAGGTTCTCTTAAGCGGGTTGCATTTTTCCACATCCGATGATATACTGCGTTACGTGGGGGAATTTCGCCGAACCGAAGCGGCTCCCCCCGGTTACTTTTCGCGGAGGAAGCAATATGAAGACGAAAACCAGCCGTATTTTAGCGGTTGTGCTGATTTTCCAGCTGCTCGCCTTTTCGGCCTGCGCCGGATGGCTGATATACGACGCCAAGGTCGATCGCAGCGGCTGGGCGGAAAAGGACGGCGTGCGCTTTTATCGGGACTTTCACGCCAAACCCGTTACCGGCTGGCTGGATATAGACGGGCAGCGGTATTTTTTCCTTGAGGGCGGCATTCCCGCCACCGGCTGGCTGGAACAGGACGGCGTTACCCGGTACTTTGGCAGCGACGGTGTCATGCTGACCGGCTGGCAGACCATCGGCGGAAAAACCTACTGCTTTGGCGATGACGGCGGGATGCTCACCGGCTGGCAGCAGCTGGACGGCGTGCCCTGCTACCTTCCCGATGGCGTTCTCGCCACGGGCTGGCAGGAGATCGACGGAAAGCGGTACTATTTCGGCGACGACGGCAAAATGCAGACCGGCTTCACAAACATCGGCGGGGACATTTACTACCTTGACGAAGGCGGTCAGCCTCTGACCGGCGACGCATTCATCGGTGAAAACCGCTACCATTTTTCCGATGAGGGCGTCATGCACACCGGCTGGCTCACCTCCGAGGACGGACTGCGCTACTATCAGGCCGACGGCACCATGGTGACGGCGTGGCAGGAGATCGGCGGAAAGCGGTATTATTTCGGCGAAAACGGTGCAGCCACCATCGGCTGGTATCAGGAGGGCGAGTACAACTATTACTTTCTGTCCGACGGCTCTGCCGCCGTCGGCCCCACGGAGATCGATGGGGAGACCCACTTTTTTACCCCCAAGGGCATGGAGGTCATCCTCGTCAACGCCGCCCACCCGATTCCAAGCTACTATACCGTCAACCCCGTGATCGTGGTGGACTGGCACCGGGTCGATCAACGTTGCTACGAGCCGCTGATGCAGATGCTCTCCGATTGCTCAGGCGCGGGGATCGAGTACATCTTCAACTGCGGCTACCGCACCATGCAGGAGCAGACGGACATTCTGGAAAAGCGGACGCAGGAACACATGAAGGAATTTGACCTCGACTTCGATGAAGCCCGGAAAAAGGCGCTGGAAACTGTAGCCGTCCCCGGCACCAGTGAGCATCAGATGGGTCTGGCCGTAGACATCTCGGGGGAAGACGCCCACGCATGGCTGGCGGAGCACTGCTGGGAGTACGGCTTCATTCTCCGCTACACCGAGGATAAAGCGGAGATCACCGGTATCACCAACGAGCCGTGGCACTTCCGGTACGTAGGCAGGGAAATCTCCATGGACATGAAGGACTCCGGGCTGTGCCTGGAAGAATACCTGGGCGCGGCATAGACGTTGAAAATGGAACACATAAGTACAAATTGGGATTTTTCGAGGTACAATATGAGCATAACGGTTAACATATACTATTCAGGGACAAACGGTTCCGCCCGGAAATTTGCGGAAGAAATGATGGCAACCGGCACTGTAGCTGCCATTCGAAGCGAAAAAGGGAATCTCCAATATGCGTATTTCTATCCTGCGGAGGATCCTGAAACAGTCCTGTTGATTGACAGTTGGGAAAGTCAGGCCGCTATTGACGAACACCACCATACCCCAATGATGCAAACAATCATTGCACTTCGGGACAAGTATGATTTGCACATGAAGGTTCTTCGCTTTCTTTCAGATGATGTACCGGAGGCAGATCATGGCTTTATTCGCAGTTAAGCGACCTGCCACATAGCTTCAAAGCAGCATTACGCCGCCGGTTTCCGAAAACGGAAACCGGCGGCGTTCACTTTTAGTCTCTGCGCAGTGCCTCGATGGGGTTCAGGTTTGCCGCCTTGTAGGCCGGGAGCATACCGAACACCACACCGATGAAGGTGGAGAACACCACCGCCACGATGATGGCCGGCGCGCTGATGGACACCGGGATCTGCATCATGTTGGAGATCAGCTCCGCGAGGATCACGCCGCTGATGACGCCGATGATGCCGCCCAGACTGGTCAGCACCGCCGACTCCGTCAGGAACTGGAGCAGAATGCGCTTCTTTCTCGCGCCGATTGCCTTCTTCAGGCCGATCTCCGCCGTCCGCTCCGTCACGGACACCAGCATGATGTTCATAACGCCGATGCCGCCCACCAGCAGGGAGATGCTGGCGATCCAGATCAGCTGGGTGTTGGTGGACTGGGACATTTTTTGCAGCTGCTGTGCCTGTTCCAGCATGTCCTGACTGCGGTAGTCGAAGTCGGAATTTTCCGAATCCACGATCTGCTTCTGGGTCAGCAGGTCAGCCGCTTCCTTGCCTGCTGTGGCCATGGTGTCGGTGTTTTTCACCTTGATGGCCACGTTCTGAGGTTCGTCAAACTGGAACGCCGTCGGCCAGACCGTGCTGGGGATGTACAGGCAGCCGGAGGAGGTGTCCGCATAGAGGAGATAGTCCTGCAATGTCTCAATGGTCGGAGTAAACTCCTTGGATAGAGCAACCACGCCCACCACGGTGAATACGTCGCCCTTGACCTCCAGCGACTTGCCCACGGGGTCTTCCCCGCCGAACAGGGTGGAGACCGTGTTGGCGTCTACCAGCGCCACCTTGCGGAAGTTGTCGTAATCCGCCTGGGTGAAGCCCCTGCCGGACTTGACCTGATAGCCGTAAACCGACAGATAGTGCATATCAATGCCGTAGGTCTCGCCGTTGAACCCCGTGTTCTGATAGTACACGGACTCGGAATTTCCACGGGAGTTGTACAGCGATACTTCCTCCACGCCGGAGATGTTCTTTAACTCCTGCCGGGTCTCCTCGGTGATGACCCGCACGCCCTCGGGGATGGCATTCCAGCCCATGTCATAGGAATACCCCGACTGATTCAGATTGACGGTGACCACGTTGTTGCCCGCGCCGATGAGGTTTTCCTTGATCTGCTCGTTGGTACCCTGAATGGTGGAAACGATGGTGATGATGGCCGCGATGCCGATGATAATGCCCAGCATGGTCAGCACGCTCCGCATCTTGTGTCCCCAGATACCCTGAAAGGCAAGCCGGATATTTTCTATCATAAATTTGCCCTCCTTAGTAACTGTACAGGTCGCTCACGTCGCTCTCCACCGTGGGCGCGCCCTCTTTCAGGTTCTTGCCGTAGGGGAATGCGATGAGATCGTCCACCGTCAGGCCGCTGCGGATTTCGGTATAGCTGCCCCAAAGCGCCTTGCCCGTGGTCACGAACCGCTTCTCCAGCTTACCGCCGGCACCCTGGACATAGACGTAGGACTGCCCGTTCTCGGTACGGATGAAGGGGTTCTCCAGGTAAATGCCGTTCTCGCTTTCCGCGGAGGAATACTGGATATTGACGTACATTCCCGCCTGCAAGTCCGCAGTTTCGTCCACGAAGACCGTGAAGGGATAGTAGGATACATTGGGGTTGCCAGAACCGTTCCAGCCGTCGCTGTTGGTGGGGAAATCGCCCATGGAGACGATCTTGCCGGTATAGGTCATGCCGGTGTTCCAGTCGTTGACCGTGACCTCCTGGCCGATCTGCATCTTGTCCTTTTCCAGCTCGCTGACGCTACCCTGGATGTAGAATCCGCCGCCGCCGGAGACCTTAAGGACGGGCTGGTTTTGGGTCTTGGCTTCCTCCTCCGTCAGGACGGAGACCACCTTGCCGTCAAATTCGGCATAGATGTTGCCGTCGCTCATTTCGGTCTGCATGATCTTGTAGTCCGCCTCGGCCATCTTGATCTTGAATTTCGTTTCCTTGATGGTCTTCTCCTGCTCGGCGCGCATCTGTGCCAGCTGCGCGGCGGTATAGCCGCTGCCGGGGTCGGGGATGTCCGGGTCATCGGGCTCGTCGGGGTTGTCCGGGTCGTCCGTTGTAATGGTGTGGTCAGGAACTCCCGATGCGTTAAAGAAATTGAACGCAAAGCCACTGCCCTGCTTGAAAACATGTAGCCCCTCCCATGCCAGCCGGTTGCCCATAGACATGTCGTCCTCGGTGACTTTGAACACAATAAAGTAGTCTTCCACGGAAACAGTAGGCTTCTCGCCGGGGTTTTCCGCAGCCGATGCGCTGGAATGCTCACCGCCTTCGCCCTCGGAGGATTCCTCCGTGGAAGGTGTAGACGCTTCCGTGCTCGGTTGTGTCGGCGGTTCCGTACTCGGCTGCGTAGGCGGCTCTGTACTCGGTTGTGTAGGGGGCTCCGTGCTTGGTTGTGTTGGAGGCTCCGTCGTCGGCTCAGTGGTTGGTTCCGTATCCGGTTCCGTTGGGTCTGGCTGGTTCTTAGTCTGGAGATCTTCCGCCAGTTGGCGCGCCTTTTCCAAGATACTGTCGTTAACGGTGTACCCATTTCTGAGCCAGCAGATCAGCGCCGTTTCTTCATCCTTGCCGTCGTAGAACTGTTTGTCGGATAACTCATAATTACCTTCCAGCGGTCTGTTTGCTCCCCCATTTTCTCCGCCGTAATTAAAATCGTCAGGACTCACGATGGACATGGGCTTCATGTTCTGAATGTCCTTCAGCTTCTTCTGGGCAGTTTCTAAGTCCAGCTTCAGCTTTTCCACTTCCAGCCGCTTGCGTTCCAGCTGGAGGTCGGACAGGGTGGTGTCGAAGGTCATCAGTACGTCGCCCTTTTTCACCTCGTCGCCCTGAGCGACTTTCATTTCCGTCACCGTCTGGGTGGAGGAAAGAAATACGGTCTGGATTTTATCCGTGGAGACGGGGCCGTAGCTCTCCTGAGAATCGCCCCAATATTCCGTCATGCCTACGCTGTTAAAGGCAAACACCTTCACCGGCTCCGACCTGCCCCGGCTCACGCCGAACCACACGCCAAGGCCGATGGCCACGACCAGCACCACGGCGGTCACCGTTATGATGATCTTTTTCTTATTCTGCTTCTTCATTCCCGGCACCTCCCTCCTGCTGCTCGTCGTAAGTACGGAGCTGCCCGTCCAGAATGTGGTAAATCTTGTCGGCACACTGGGCAATGGCAAGCTCGTGGGTGATCATGAGGATGGTCATTCCCTCGTCACTGAGCCGCCGGAAAATATCCATGATCTGGTTGCCCGCTTTGGTGTCCAACGCGCCGGTGGGCTCGTCCGCCAGCAAAAGATCCGGCTTTCCCACCATCGCCCGGGCGATGGCAACACGCTGACACTGGCCGCCGGACAGCTGGTTGGGGAAAAAGTCCATCCGCTCTTCCAGTCCCACGGCCTTCAGCGCTTCCGCAGCCCGCTCCCGCCGTTCCTTCAGGCTCACCCCGGCGTACAGCAGGGGCAGCGCCACGTTGTCCAGCGCGGTGAGCTTGGGCATCAGGTAAAAGCTCTGGAACACGAAGCCCAAGTGCTTATTCCGAATGTCCGCCAGTTCATCGTCACCCATGTCCTTCAAATTCTGGCCGTCCAGCTCGTATGTGCCGGAAGTGGGAACGTCCAGACAGCCGATAATGTTCATCAGGGTGGTCTTGCCGGAACCGGAAGGCCCCATGATGGCGAGGTAGTCGCCCCGCTCCATGGTCAGGTTGACATTTTTCAGCACCCGCACAGGCTCCTTGCCCTGCACATAGTCCTTGCAGATGTCCGTCAGTTTCAGGATGGCCACTTAGCCCACCCCGCCTTCCGTGGATACGGTCTCGGCTGCCGCCGCATCCTCACCGGGCATCTCCCCGGTTTCTCCGGAGATGCTTTCCTCGGGCATCATATCCATGCCCTCAGCGGGCATATCCTCCATGGGCATGTCTTCCATGGGCATATCCATGCCGCCCTCGCCCATGTTGTCCATGGGCGTGTCCGCATTCTCCGACGCCGTCATTTCATGGGTGGTCGGCGCGCCGTTGTGGCACAGCTGCTCGTCGGGGAAGGCAATGTAATCCTCCAGCGTCAGGCCGTCCAGCACGTCATAGGTGTCCGTCGCCTCATCGTGCTCGCCCAGCGTGATGCTGCGTTTTTCCAGCTTGCCCTTCTTCTCCGCCCACACGTAGGCAGAGCCGTCGTCTTCAAAGCAGATGAAGGCGCTGCTGAGGGGCAGACCGGAGGACGTGCCGTCCCCTTCCGTCAGCATTTCCAGATAAACATGCTGTCCCAGAATCAGGCCGTCGGTGCTGTCCAGCTCCACGTAGAACGGGTACTTGCTGGACGCGGACATGGAATCGGTCGACATACCGTAATACCGGTCGGTGTCGCTCCCCTGAGAGGGGCTTTCATAATCCACCAGCTTGACCGTGCCCGTCCAGGCAGCGGACGGATCCGTCCGGGAGGTGATCTTGATGCGGGTGCCCTCAATGATGCTGCCCCGCTGCAATTCTCCGATCGTACCCTTGACGCGGTAGGAGCCGACCTCCTGAATGGTGATGTACGCCGCGGGATTGCCGTTTCTGTCGGTGCCGCTTTCGTTGATGGACTGAATGCGACCCTTGATGGGCGACACCACGGTGGCGTTTTTCAGCAGATTCTCCGCCTGGGTGACCTCGGTCTGCTTCGCCTTGGCATTCAGCTCCGCTTCCTTCATGTCCACCTGAGCGGTCTGTATCTGGATGGTATATTGCAGCTTGTCCGAACCGGACGCCCAGCCGCGCTCCTTTTCCAGCTCCTTGATCTGCTGCTGGTAATTTTCGATGGAAGCGTTCAGCTGCTCCAGCTCCAGCTGCTTCTTTTCCAGACTCAGCTGCAGCTCATCGGTGTCGTACTCGAACAGCTTGTCGCCCTTGTTGACGTCGTCGCCTTCCTTGACCAGCACTTCCTTGACGGTCTTTTCCGAATCCTTCTTGATCTCCGTCACGTTTTCGGAAACGACCATGCCGGGGAACCGATCGCCGGCCGCAATGCCGCCCATTCCCGTCAGATTGGAAACCGACTGCACATACACCGCCGTATCGTTGCTGCCGCAGGCCGCCAGAGAAACGGTCAGACACAGGATCAGCGCCAGAGCCAACCATGCTCGAACTTTCATAATTCTGTCCTCCACATGTAAATGTTTCATTTTGTAATCCATATTATAGCGAAAATGCCTGCGGAAATCAACTATCTTGCCATTAAGGATTCATTAAGGTAGGATGGGAATTTCTGTCGGAAAAAGGAAACGCCCCGCGCCTGAATGGCGCGGGGCAAGGGGATTATTCCTTAGTCAGCCTATACAGGGGGATTAGCCCATGTAAGCAGCCAGCTGCTCCTGAGCAGCGCCGACAAAGTCGTTGATGCCAGCGTCTTCCAGCTTGGACAGGAAGGTGGGCAGAACATCATCGGGGTTGACAGCACCGGACATCAGGTTGAAGGCGTACTCGGCGTAGACGTTGGACAGAGCAGCAGCTTCGGTGCTCAGCTCGGAGGAGTCGAAAATGAAGCCGCCCATGGGCAGAGCCTCAGCCGCGTCGTAGTAAGCGGAGAAGCGATCCCAGAAGTCAACACCCTGCGCATCGGTGGGAGGCAGGATACGGACGTTGCCCATACCATTGGTCCAGGGGGAGTAGTTAGCGCGGTTCTCAGCGATGAAGGTGATGGTGCCGTCGCTGTTCTTGTTGTAGGTGAAGCCCTCAGTACCATAGTTCATCATGGTCATCAGCTCGGGATCGGTGTTCAGCAGGTTCAGGAACATCAGAGCCCGCTCGGGGTTAGCGGAGGTAGCGGAGATGGCGATCATAGCGCCCTGGCCGGAGGTGCAGTCCATGTAGGCAGCAGTCTCGGGAACCATGCGGACGTCGATACCACGGGCGTTGGAGAAGTCCAGTTCGCAGCCAAAGGCGTAGGACTGGGTGCCGAACAGGTAGTCGCCAGCGGACTGGGTAGCGGTACGGTAGTCGTTAGCGGTAGCGGTGGACTGGCAGCTGGGGGAGATGAAGCCCTTCTGAGCGTACTCATAGGTCTTCGCAGCGAACTTGGCAAACTCATCGGTAGCAAACTTGTTCACGATGGTGCTGCCGATGTCCTTGGAGGGATGCTCGGCGTCGTAGTAGTAGGACAGAACAGCGCCGGAGGACAGGTCGCCAGTGATGATGGAGGAATGAGTGACCATTCTCTCAAGAACGACAGGCTCGATCAGCAGGGGGTAGAAATCCTTGCCCTTCAGATCCTTAGCCTTCTGCAGCATTTCCTCGAACTCGGGGGAGTAGTAGTCCAGGTGGCCGGCGCAGACAGCGTCAACGTCGTAGCCCAGCTCAGCCAGCAGGGTGCCGTTGACATCCCAGCAGTTCTGAGTAGCGGTGTCCTTCAGGCCGGGAACGGCATAGATGCCCAGGCCGTCGTAGCCGTTGGTCTTGGCGCAGTCCCAGATGCCCTGAGGAATGGTGGCCTTCAGCTCGGGAGCGTAGGTGTCCAGCATGTCGTCCAGCTTGACCCAGTAGCCGTCCTTGGCGTACTTGTTGTACTCGTCAGCGGACCAGTTGCAGGTAAAGTACATATCGACCTTGTCGCCGCCAGCCAGAGCGGTAACGGTGGCCTGATCGAAGTCGCCCCAAGTGCCCCAGATGGGCTCGATGGTGGCATTGATCTTATCCTTCAGATAAGCGTTGACGGACTCCATGACCTTCTCGGAAGCGTCAGGAGTGACGGTGCTGCCGTGGAACCAGATCTTCAGGGTGACGGGCTCCAGCTCAGCTGCGGTAGGAGCAGCAGTCTCGGCGTTGTCAGCAGCGGGAGTGGTTTCAGGGGCGGCGGTGGGAGTGGTAGTGCTGGTGCCGCAAGCGGCCAGACCAAGTACCATTACCAGAGCCAGCAACAGGGCCAGTAACTTTTTCATGTGTCTTCCTCCAAATAAAATTTGTTTTTACTAAACAGCCAGACGTGGCTGCATTAGCCATGGATTGCGCCGATACGTGATATCGGCGGACTTGGGTACTGCCTTCTTTGGAATCAGCCCTTCACGGAGCCGACCGTCAGGCCGGAAACGATGTAGCGCTGGAAGAAGGGGTAGGCGCAGGCAATGGGAACGACGATGAACACGACCAGAACCATTCGCAGAGCCTGTGACGGCATCTTCGCCGCCTCGGCGATGGCGTCCGGGCCGAGCATACCGGCCATACGGTTTAAGTATTCCGTGTTGTTCTGCAGTTCCATCAGCAGCGCCTGCAGGGGCTGCAGGACCTTCTTCTGCTGAATGTACAGCAGGGAGTTGAACCAGTCGTTCCAGTAAGCCAGAGCGTTCAGCAGAGCGATGGTGGCAATGCCGGGCTTGGCAATGGGGACGACCACACGGAACAGTGTGGAATATTCGCCGCTGCCGTCAATGGTGGCTGCTTCAATCAGCTCCAGAGGGACACTGCTCTTAAAGAAGGAGCGCATCACGATGATGTTGAAGGGGCTGACCAGCAGGGGGACGATCAAAGCCGCATAGTTCTCGCTCAGTCCCAGCAGCTGCTTGCTGACGATGTAGGTCGGCACCAGACCGCCGCCAAAGATCATGGTGAAGAAGCTGAGGAAATTGAAGAAGCTGCGGAACTTGAAGTCCGGACGGTACAGAACGTAAGCGTACATGGCGCACATGGTAGTGCTCAGCACCGTGCCGATGACCGTGATGTAGATGGAGTTAAAGTAGGAGCGCCAGATCTGGGGCAGCTTATTGAACGCATACTGGTAAGCGTCCATGCTCCAGCTGGTGGGGATGAAGGAATAGCCGATAGTGGTGATGGATTCCTTCGACGAGAAGGAAATAATGATAACGAAGAGGAAGGGGATGATGCAGCAGACGGAGAACAGACCGATCAGCACATGAAAGACCGCTTCGGTTCCCACGCTGACGCAATTCAGACGGAGGTTCTTCTTTTCAGCCATTTGGAATCCCCCCTTAGAACAGACTGCTTTCGGAATCGATCTTCTTTACGATTCCGTTGGCCGTCAGGATGCAGACGAAGCCAAGCACATTTTGCAGCAATCCGGCCGCGGAAGACTGTCCCGGGTCACCGGTCGCCATGTAGGCGCGGTAGACGTAGGTATCAATGGTCTGGGTCACGGAGAACAGCGCGCCGTTCTGCATGGGAACATTGTAGAACAGGCCAAAGTCAGAAGCGAAGATCTTACCAACGTTCATGATGAACAGAATGGCGATCATCGTGCGCAGATGAGGAATGGTCACGTGCAGCACCTGCTGCCATTTGGTAGCGCCGTCAATGGCGGCGGCTTCATACTGGTTTGTGTCGATGCCGGTGATGGCCGCGAGGTAAAGGACTGTGGAGTAGCCCACATTCTTCCAGAGGTTCGCGAACGTCAGGATGAACGGCCAGGGGCCGGGGGTCGTATACCACGAGGTGCGGGCATGTCCCGCGGCTTCCTGCATGGCGGGGATCATGCCGTACTGGGCGTCCAGAAATGCGTTGAGGAAGTAGCTGACCACAACCCAGCTCAGGAAGTAGGGGAAGAACATCATGGTCTGGTAAGCCTTCTTGAAGAACTTTCTGGTAATCTCGTTCATCATGATGGCGAAGGCCACGGGAATGATGACACCCAGAATAATGAACACGATGTTGTAGGCCAGCGTATTGCGGATCATGACCCACGCGGAGTCAGTCTTGAACAGGAACTCGAAATTCTTGAATCCCACCCATTTACTGTTGATCAGATTGCTGATAAAGGAGGGATTGCGGGGGTTGACCTTGTAATTCTTGAACGCCAGCACGATACCGCCCATGGGCAGGTAACGCAGCAGCAGCAGCCAGATCGCCACGGGAGCAACCATGGTCAGAAGTACCAGAGTTTTCTTGTTCTTCTCAAACCAGCTCGGGGACGTGGTTCTTGGCTCCAGACGTTCGGTGGTTTTTGTAGCCATTCACTTTTCACCCATCTTTCATAGGATTCACAGTTTTGCCGCTCCGGCAGTCGTTTCATTTATCTATATTTTACAGGCATTGCCTGGAATTGTCATGAGACGGCCTTGTTGTTTTTTGTTTTTGCTTGTGGGTTTCAACAATTCGATACAAGTAGAGAAAACGGCGATCGACATTTTGCACAAATTCGATCGCCGTCTATTGGTCATAATGACCTTATCCCTATTCTGTTTATCAGGCAGTGCCGCACAATTCGGCAAGGAGGCACAGTAGAAGATTTTGTGCCAGATCAAGGCATCAAAGCCGAAGGAATACTGTATGTATTTCCCGGCTTTGATACCGCCGAGCTGGTGCAAAAGATTCGCTGTGACCCGCGGACGCAATTGCGCGGGGCTGCCCCTACTTCAAGGAATTGCGGTACTCGTTGGCGCTCATGCCCTCCTGCTTTTTGAAGGTTCTGGCAAAATGCGCCGTGTCCGCGTAGCCCACCCGCTCGCCGATCTCGCCGATCTTCAGTCTCGGGTCAAGCAGCAGTTCTTTTGCCTTCTGGATGCGCGCGGTGTTGAGGATGTCGTAAAAGCTCTGGCCCGTGTGCCGGTTCAACAGCTTCGACAGGTGCCACTGGGAAACATAACAGCAGTCCGCCACCGCCTGTAGTGTCAGCTTTTCCGCGTAATGCTCCTCGATGTAGGCCATCGCCTGATTGACGATGAAGCTTCCCGCGCCGTGCTGCTCCTCCTCCGGTTCTTCCTCCTGATGCCGCAGCTGGGACTGGGCATCCAGGCGTGTGGTCATGGTCACAAGCGCTTCCTTGATCTCATCCATTTTGGAGGGTTTCAACAAAAACCGGGTGACACCCAGACGAATTGCCTGCTGGGCATAGGAAAAGTCCTGATAGCCGGTCAGCACCGTCACCTGCATGTCCGGGAACTCACTGCGCAGCGCCGCCAGCATGGTCAGACCGTCGGCTCCGGGCATGCGGATGTCGGTGAACAGGATATGGGGCTGCAATTTCCGGATCAGCGCCGCGCCTTCCTCGGCGCCGCTGGCCGTTCCCACGACCTCGCAACCGTAGTCCGCCCACTTGATGACCCGCCGCAGGCCTTCCACAATGATATTTTCATCGTCAATGAGAACTACCCGATACATCATATCCGCTCCTTTTTCTTTTTTCCGGGGCACGCTGCGCCCGCCTGAGTCCGGTTAGAAGCCCATCATCCCGTAACTGTATCAACAGTTACGGGATTTTTTACATGTAAAAAACCTATTCGTTTCTCTGGATAGCCAGAGCTACCGCCTTTTCGGCGGTCATCTGGCCGGTGACCACCTTCTGAATATTGGTAAAGAGGGTGCTCTTGGCCTCCGCGCTGATGGCGTCCTGCACCGCGGGGCTGACCTCGGTCAGCTGGGCGTTGGTCTCCGCCGCGGACTGCTCCAGACTGTTCAGGCCGACGGGACTTGCGCCCTCGATCAGCGCCGTGACCTCGGTCTTGATAAAGGTGCTTAATATCTCATTGGACGTCAGCATTTCCACAAACTGCACCGCCGCGTCCCGTTTTTCCGGGTCTTTCCATGCCTTGCGGGTGATGAAATAACCCATGGAGATGCCGCCGATGCCTTCGGTCGCCTTCCGCTCACCCTTAGCCGGCACGAAGCGCACCGCCATGTCCTCGATCTTGTCGCCGTACAGCTCCCCCAGATGTCCCACCTGCCAGGAGCCGTCCACCAGAAACGCCGCCTTTCCGTTGCCGAACAGGGAGACGGTCTCCTCGTCGGTGGCCGTCAGGGTGTTGGGCGGGAAATAACCCAGATCGTACAGCTCTTTAATATCATTCAGCGCCGCGACCCATTTCCGGGACACCTCGTCGTCCTGCAGATTGCCGTTTTCGTCCAGCGTGGGAACCTCCAGATGGTTTTCCACCGTCCCGTTGTTCATAACGGCAAACTCAAACAGATAATGCGGCACCTCCACCAGCGAACAGGCAATGGGGATGTAGCCGCTGCCTTTGATGGTCTCGCAGTCGGAAAGGAACTGCTCCCACGTGTAATCCGCCCCCGGCACCGAAACGCCGCAGGCTTCCAGCACCGACTTATTGACAAAAAGATTTTCCCAATACCCGGCGGCAGGAACGGCGTAATGCTTTCCGTCCGCAGCCTCCGCGAGCATGGACTGCTTCATATTGGAAGCGTAGTCGGGGTAAACCTCCCGGATGTCCTCAATGGAGATCACCCGCCCGGCGTTGATGATGGGATCGGCATCGGCGTTGGTGAAGAAAAACAGCACGTCCGGCTCGGAGCCGGTCTCGAAATCCGCCAGCACTTTGGCCTTCCAGCCCTCGTTGGAGGTAGCCGAACCGTCTCTTACTTTGTTCCCGGTGGCCGCTTCATAGGCGGCTACCGCCGCTTCAAAAGCGCCGCGGCTGCCGTCGTCGCCGCCGTAGGAGGTGACGACTTCCAGTGTGACTGCCTGCTTTGCCTGGGTAGCTGCTGTCTGCTCCGGAGACGCAGATGAAAAAGCACAGCCGCTCAATCCCAAGGCCAATACCAGTGAAACGGCTACCAGTCTTCTTTTCATAGATCGGCTTCCTCCCTTTTCTCTTTCATGGCAACTTACCCATACAGCTCCCCTAAATTATACCGCTTTCAGGTGATTCTGTACAAGTCCATTCTTCGCCTTTGCTTGGCTTTTTTTGACTGTCGTTGTCATTTTTGTCTTTGCTTGTGCTTTTTTTACTGTCCGGCAGGGATGGCGACCCGGGCGAGGACCGTTCCGGCTCTGGTCTGATCCAACGTCAGCGTTCCCTCGTCGCCGTAAATCAGGTTCAGCCGCTGGCTGACGTTGCGCAGTCCTACCTGACCGCCGGCAGCCGCTCCCTGAACGGACTGCGCCAGCAGAGACTGGATCTTCTGCCTGTCCTCCTGGGTCAGGGTGCCGTCATGCTCCACTTCCAGCACCACCTTGTCCGTCTGCCGGTAGGCTCTTACCCACAGATCGCCGCCCCGGTTGGCGGTGATGTCATGCTCCACCGCGTTTTCCACCAGCGGCTGCAGAACCAGCCGGGGTACAGGCAGCGCGAGAATGGATTCATCGATGTCCTTATGCACCCGGAAGCCTTCGCCCAGCCGTTCCCGGATGATGTACAGGTACGCGTCCACGTACCCCAGTTCCTCGGAAAGGGGGATTTTCGTCCGGCCGTTCCGATCCAGCGCGGCCTTCAGCATGGTGGACAGGGACTCGATCATGGCGCTGACCCGCTCGTTATCCGCCATTCTGGCTTCCCAGTTGATGATTTCCAACGTATTATTCAAAAAATGGGGGTTGATCTGGGATTGCAGCGCCTTGATGTTCGCCTGCTGGGTGGCCTGCTGCTCCAGATACGCCCGCTCAAACTGCCGCTGAAGCTCCGCCGACATGGCGTTGAACTGGTCAAACAGCTTTTCAAATTCCCGGTTGGGGGCTTTCTGTCCGATCTCATAGCCTCGCTCGCCGCTTTTCACCAGCTGATACGCCTGTCCCAGCACTTCCATGGGACGGGTGACATGGCGGTAAAACAGGGCAATGGTCACGAGAGACAGAGGCAATATCAGCAGCACCACGCTGCCGATGGCCCAGCGCATCCACGGATTTTCCCCGAAAATGTCGTATTCTTCCCTGTCCGCAGAGAAGCCGATGATATGTCCCTCGGTCTTGGCCTGATAATGTACGTTCCCGGTCTCCTCCGCCGCCTCCACCAGACTGCCGTCTGCGGCGATGGTGAAGTGGTAGCCGTCCAGACTGTATTGCAGATTCCCGACCCGGTTCACCGAGTCCAGCGGAAGGAACAGGTTTCCCGGCTGCAGCAGCATCACCACGCTGGCATAGGGGGTGAAGGTGCTGTCCAGAAGGTTTCGCGCCATGTACATCTGCCCGTCGATCAGCAGCAGGCGGATGTCCGTGTCCGCGTCTTCCATTTCCGCCATGATCTGCGGGGCACATTCGCGGCACTGACGCAGAAGGCCAAAGCTGGTGGTACCGTCGCTGAGGACATAGGCGCTGGCGTCCACGTTCCAGAAGTGGATGAACACCGCCTGATAAATTTCGCCTCTGGTAAAGCTCTGGCTCAAGTAGTCGGTGACGGTGCCGTACAGTCCGGCGCTGTCGCCGTTTTGCAGCCAGGTGCGGTAAGCGTCCCGCACGGTGCCGTCGTAGGATACTGCCTTGGAATCGTCGATGGCGTCCTCGAAGCGCATCTGCACCAGCCGCAGAGCATTCGCAGCGCTGCTGTCGATCTCCTGCTGCACGGACTGCCGGTAGTTCTCATTCAGCAGCACACCTGCCAGCGCCACCACAATAAAAATGGGCACCAGCCAGCAGATCAGTATGGTCATCAGGAAGCCCGTCCTAAGCGACGTTTTTGTTCTTTTCATGGCGTTCCCCCGCTCTTCCCGTGATGCTATATCACGCCGGAAATGAAAAAAAGAAGCGTTTTTACGCGCTTTCCTTCCTTTTTCGCGTTGGGGCAGGAAAATCCATTCCTGCCCCAATACATTTTCACTATTTTGCGGCCTTCAGCGCCTTGCGCTCGGCCTTGGTCTTGCAGAAGCACTCCAGCTCCGGCACCAGAATAATGCAGATCACCGCTGCCGTGAAGCCGCCGTTATACAGGCAGAATCCGCCGTGGAGATTCGGCACAGAGGTGACCAGCAGGTAGTGCATCATAGCCGCGACCATGCCCCAGAACCAGCCGTACTTGCTGGTAATGGGACTCAGGCCGTTGGCGAAGCACAGTCACACAGCGATGGCC
>ERZ840096.1905-NODE-1905-length-19190-cov-8.005905_pt1 | contig 19190 bp, 20 predicted proteins | sample MGYA00519878_ERZ840096 | MGnify/ENA primary metagenome ERZ840096 (study PRJEB31850, sample SAMEA3708865) | human gut metagenome | biome: human gut; feature: human-associated habitat; material: faeces | place: China | collected 2014 ...
AGGGCATTTCCGCCCGGCAGAACCGCGTGTGCCCTTGTCAATCGACGCAAGCATTGACTAAAATGGTGGAGGCATTTGCTGTCCCGTCATGTATGCCTGTAGTTTTCGTGTCAGTATAACGCGTAATGAGTTGCCACACGCCTTTTTTTAGGAGTACATTATGAATTATTTCCCTTTAGTAGATGATAGAGAAGATGTAGCGGATCTTTTACGTATTCCATTGAAAACACTAACATACATTCTTTATGTCAAAGGAACGGATAACTGCTACAAGACTTTTGAAATTCCAAAAAAAGCGGGTGGAACAAGGGCAATCTGTGCCCCTTCTGAAGAATTAAAAACAATCCAAAAAAGACTTGCGGATTGTTTATGGGATTATCAAAAAGATATTTGGGGAAAAGAGAGTATTCACCCAAATCTTTCTCATGGCTTTATAAAAGGAAAGAGTATTTTTTCCAACGCTAGCGTCGATTGACAAGGGCACACGCGGTTCTGCCGGGCGGAAATGCCCTCATACTGCGTCAAAGCCCTTGAGAATACACAAAGTATTCTCTGCGGCCTTTTCCTTGTCTGCGAGCATTTCTGCTCCGGCAGAACTGCTTCGCATCGGACAGCCTTGGATTTTCGAGGGATTTTTGTTCTTTTGGACGCAGGCGGGCTGTCGCCCGCCAAGGAGAAAAGGGCAAAAAGCACCGAAAAGGCTGGCTGTCCGACGTGCGTGCTCTTGTTAATCGACGCTAGTATTCATAAAAACAAAAGATATGTTTTAAATCTTGATCTTGTAGATTTCTTCAATACTATCCATTTTGGTCGAGTTTGCGGGTACTTTGAAAAGAACCGTTACTTTAGACTGGCACATGAAGCAGCTGTTACACTCGCTCAACTTACATGCTACAAGAGAAGTCTACCTCAAGGGGCTCCAAGTTCACCGATAATTACAAATCTTATTTGCCAAGTTCTTGATTTCCATCTTCTTAAAATTGCTAAGGATTTTCATGCAGATTATACACGCTATGCGGATGATTTAACTTTTTCCACAAATGATCACGCTTTCTTAAATAACTATGAACGGTTCCTTTCTCGGATTACTCTAGAGATTGAACGAAATGGTTTTTCTGTTAATACCCAAAAAACTCGGCTACAGTTTAGGAATTCAAAACAGATAGTAACCGGTTTAGTAGTAAATAAAAAGATTAATATAGATAGAAACTATTACCGGCTTACCAGGGCAATGGCAAACCAGCTATATAAAAAAGGGGAATTCTCTATAGCAGGAACTACAGCAAGTCTTAATCAACTCGAAGGAAGATTTGCGTTTATAGATCAAATCAGCCACTTTAATAACAAAAGAGACTGTCAAAAACACGATGCGAATTGTTTAAGTGGAAAAGAAAGAGATTATCAAGCATTTCTATTCTATAAATACTTTTTTGCAAACGATCTTCCTATAATTATTACCGAAGGAAAGACAGATATCGTATACATTAAGGCGGCCTTAATGAATCTATATAAAGATTATCCGAACCTGATTCAAAAAGACCCATCTGGAGGGTTTAGGTTTAAGGTATCATTTTTGAAGAGGACCAAAAGATGGCGTTACTTTTTTATGATAAGTCCAGATGGTGCCGACACATTTAGTTACCTATATAACTGCTTTCGAGATACCAAAGGAAATCCCCCAAACTATATAAAGAGTTTTAAAAAGCTGTCTGGAAAGGCCCCCCAAAACCCTGTCTTTCTAGTTTTTGATAACGAAACAATTAGTAATCGTCCGCTCAAGAAGTTTTTACAAAGCAATGGCGTCAGCCGTGTCGCAAAAGAAGCCCTGCAAAACGAACTATTCTGTCGGCCACTAGATGATGCTAATTTATATTTGTTGACTATTCCGTTAATCGGGGGAAAAAGTGAATGTGAAATTGAGGATTTATTTTCTGAAGATGTACTCAACCAAGTAATTGATGGAAGATCATTTGACCGAAAAGTTGAAAAAGGAGACAGGATGCATTATGGCAAAGAGGTTTTTTCAAAATATGTTTATTCACACTATAAAGTGATTGACTTCAGCAGATTTAAGCCCTTGTTAGATTCACTGAGTTTAATTATCTCTTCGAACTAGTAATCCTGTTTAGCATTTCAATCTGATAGAAAGAGGAGCATAAGAAAATGAATAAGCCGTTTTCAGTTTTTAAGTGTGACATCTGTGGTTCGTATATTGATGCTTCCGATGGAATGTTAGAGTGGCTCCAGAAGCCAACCGATGAGTCGAGGGACAATCCTTCAGCTGAGTGCCTTGAAAGTATCCATATTTGCTGCAGACGTAAACCTTGCAATATGGTTTACGATCAACGTGCAATAGCAGAAGGACTTCACGAACAATGGGATCATTTAGACAGTTTTATTGGAACAGATAACATTGATGAGATACTAACGCTACCGGTGAATAGAACAATCCCTAAAGAAAAACATGAAGAGTTCCTTGAAATTCTTCGACGTTTGATGATTCCCTATTATGAAGAAGCACGGCAGTATTTTTCCCGCGCAGAAAATGATGGGTTGATCGAAAGCCTCAGAGGATTTAAGGCGGGGCATTATGTGTGGAAGCCTGACAAATTAATAGAGATAATAGAAGAGTATTCCACTGCTGAATAATCCGTTTCATCATGAAACAAAAAAGCCGCTCTGTCACAAATGTGATTAGGGCGGCTTTGGGTATAGCAATCCAGAGCTCCTTACACCAGCAAGCAGCCCTGGATCGCGGTATTAAATTATGATCGGATATGTTGAACTTTTCCCCTCCCTCGCGGAAGAAGAGAACGGAAGTGTCCTCTGTCATCTATAAAAAGTGCGTACCTGACGAGCAGGCTTTTCTAACACATTTCTAACACTTTTGAAAAATCGAATATGATTGGGATCTGTTTTACCGTGTCGAACACGGTAGAAGACCTCAAAACTACCGGGATTATCTGGGATTGAGGTACAATTGGGACGGTGGAATCAGCGCGAAAACCTTTGTCGGTGATTCAGGTTCTAGTGTCCACTCCGGACGTGGGGGTTCAAGTCCCCCCTCGCGCGCCAGTAAAAACAGTCGTCCTTCATGGGACGGCTGTTTTTTACTATCCGGGGGACTTGAACCCGAGGGCGCTTAGCAAGCCTCCGGGGGAGGCTTGCAACCCGAGGCGGCCTGCGCCGCAGCGCAGGGCAAGTCCCCCCTCGCGCACCAAAAAGGAAATGACCGCCTACGGGCGGTCATTTTTCTTTTTGATCCCCGGGACTTGAACGGGAGCGGGAGTGAATGGAGCGCCGGGGGCGCTCCAGAGCCGCGACCCGCCGCCGCGCACGGCGGGCAAGTCCCCCCTCGCGCACCAGTAAAAACAGTCATCCTTCATGGGACGGCTGTTTTTTTGCTGTTGCGTTTCTCTCCGCGGCATGTTATACTTTTGGTGTGTATGCCAGATCGGAGAGAAATATATTATTTCAAGGAGGGTATGAGGATGAAGAAGAAATTCTGGATCGGGATCCTTACCGCCGTGTTGCTGCTGAATCTTCTGCCGGGGATGACGCCGGAGGCGGCGGCGGACGATACGCAATCGCGGGAAACGTTTTATCACGAGTGCCCCAACTACAAATGCAGGCAAGTTACAGATCTCGAGATTATTGGCTATGTTTGGAAGAGAGCGGGCTATCAACTGAACGATAAACAACATTGGCTGCATGTTCTATGCCCAATATGCAAAGAAAAAGGCTACCTCGGGGGTGAGGATCACATTGGCGGAACCGAAACGCCCACCTACACCACAGGCAAAACCTGCGAGAAATGCGGCGGTGAATACGGTAAGCTCGGCCACGACTGGGGCGATTGGCAGTCCAACGGCGACAACAATACCCACACCCGTTCCTGCCAGCGTGAAGGCTGCAACGCGGTTGACACGGCAAACTGCGGCGGCGACGGCACCGCGACCTGTGTCACGGCGGGCACATGCACCGATTGCGGCCAGCGATACTATAGCGGACATTATTTTGCAAAACCCTCTAAGTATAGGTACAACGAGAATGCTCACTGGTTCGCCTGCAGCTATTGCGAAGAAGGACGAGAAGCCGAGAATGCGCATTATTTCGTTCAGGGTAATATGCACCTGAAGTCCGCAGCCACCTGCATCTCTAATGCTGTGTACTACACGAATTGCACCATCTGCTATTACAAGGGAACGGATACTTACGTCTACCAGTGGGGCCAACTTGATCCGAACAACCACGACGGCGGCACCGAGGTGAAGAACGCCAAGGCCGCCACCTGCACCGAGAAGGGCTATACCGGCGATACATACTGCAAGGACTGCGATGCCCTGCTGAGCTCCGGCACGGTGATCCCCGCCACGGGGCATGTTGGCGGCACGGCGACATGCAAAGACCTCGCCGAGTGCAAGGTATGCCATAAGCCCTACGGCGAAAAGGACGCCGCCAACCATGCGGGCGGCACGGAGGTGCGCGGCAAGAAGGACGCGACTTGCACGGCGGCGGGCTACACCGGCGATACGTACTGCAAGGGCTGCGAAGCTCTGCTGAGTTCCGGTACGGCGATCCCCGCCGCGGGGGAACATACCGGCGGCACGCCGACCTGCCTCCGGCGGGCAAAGTGCGAGGTCTGCGGCGAGAGATACGGCGATATCGACCGCTCGAACCACGCAGACGGCTGCGTGCCGGAATGGACCGTCACCGAGACGGAGCACACGCAGAAATATTCCCGCTGCGGCAAGCTCCTCACGGAAACCGGCGCGCATACCTTTGGAGACTGGACCGTCACGCAGGAGCCGGCGGAAAGCGAGGAAGGCGAGCAGGAGCGTGTCTGCGCGGTCTGCGGCTGCACCGAGACGGAAGCGATCCCCGTTGCGGAGGCTAAGGCAAACCCCTCCCCTGCCCCCGCCGCCACGCCCGAGCCCACCGCGAAACCCGCTGCCGAGCCGACCGAACCGGCTTCGACGGGCAGCGTGTGGCGGATACTCCTCCCGGTCGGTCTGGCCGGTGTGGCTGTCGGTATCGGCGCCGGTATCGCCTTCCGGCGGAGAAAGAAAAAGTAACACTTTCCCATCCATACGAAAAGCCGATGGCTCGTTTGAGTCATCGGCTTTTTTAGTTTTTTGTACTTTGGGCGGAGCAGAGCCCCGCCCCTACGGGCACAATTTAGATATTCTTGTAGGGGTGGGGCTCTGCCCCGCCCGCCTAAAAGGGAAACCCCTCCGTCTTTTGCCTGCGGCAAAATCCACCGCCCCTGTCAGGGGAGGCAAGCAAGTTATCGGAAACCCCTAACAGGGGCAGACTCTCCGCTGCGGAGAGGGCATTATCCCCGATGGGCGTCAAACCAGCCGGTGATCTCGTTCAGACGGCGGAGCCGGTGCTTCGGCTTGCCGCTGCGGGAAAGCTCGTGGTTCTCGCCGCGGAAGAGAACAAGGCGGCTCTCCACGCCGTGCGCCGCGAGCGCGGAGTACATCTGATACCCCTGATCGACGGGGCAGCGGTAATCCTCCAGCGAGTGGATGAAGAGCGTGGGCGTTTTGACTTTATCGGCATATTTCATCGGGCTGTGCTGCCAGAACTTCTCCGCGTCCGGCCAGAGGGACGCGCCGCACTGATCCTCGGAGAAGTCGGGGCCGATATCGGATACGCCGTAAAAGCTCGTCCAGTTTGATATGGAGCGCTGGCTGGCGCAGGCGCGGAAGCGGTCGGTGTGGCCGATGATCCAGTTGGTCATAAATCCGCCGTAGGAGCCGCCGGTCTCGAAGAAGTTATCGCTGTCTATCTCCGGGTAAGCAGCGAGCGCTGCGTCGCAGAAGGCCATGAGATCGTCGAAATCCACCGTGCCGTATTTGCCGCGGATGTCCATGAACGCGCCGCGCCCGTCGCTGCCCGTGGGGTTGCAGAAAATGACGAAGTAGCCCCTGCCCGCCCAGTACTGCATTTCATGGTAAAACACCGGGCCGTACACGGTTTTCGGGCCGCCGTGGACATCGAGAATGACGGGGTATTTTCCCCCCGGCTCAAAGTTCATCGGCTTCAAAACGAAGCCGTGCACCTCGTGGTCTTCCGCCGTGAAGGTGAGCGTTTCCGGCCGGGCGACATATTTTCCGCGCAGCGCGGCATCGTTGAAGTGCGTAATGCGCGCTCCGGTCTCGTCGTAAAGCTCCTGCGCGCGCATATCCCAGAGGGCGCAGAGAAGCATTTTCCCGCCGCAGCGGTCGAAGCAGTCAACGGAGCCGCCGCGCTCCATGACCGGGGAGACGACGCCGTTTTCGAGCTTATAAAGACCGGCGCTGTCGAAGCGCGTGGAGATAAAATACAGCACGTCGCCGTCCATCTTCATCGTGCGTCCGCCGCCGTGACGGATATCGCTGCCGACGGACGAGCCGATGGACTCGCCGTAGACGGCGCAGGGCGAAACGGCAAGCGTTTCGTAGTCGAGCGTATAGAAATCAACATCGCTGTTCATGCCGTACTTTCCGTCTGCGGCGAGCAGAAGCAGGAAGGATCTCCCGAGAGCATATGCAGCGATATTGAAATCGGGGCGGCTTTTGGCAACGGCTTCCTCCCGGCGGGAGGCGAGCTCCATGCGATACAGGTCCGCGCCGCCGAAGTGCGCCGGGCGTGGGACGGAGACATCGAGCAGGCTGTAGTAAACGGTTTTCCTGTCCTCCGTGAGCTGCACGTCGGATACGGAGCGGCCGGCCGCGGTCAGGCGGGCGAGGGACTTCTTCTTCGCATCGTAGTAGAAAAGGCTCTCGTACGCGCCGCGCGTGTACGTCCCGCCGTTCCACCACCACGGAAGCTGCGTGATGACCTCGTAATCCTCGTTTTCCTTCCTCTTGGCAAGGTACGCCTTGGCGAGCTTTTCGTCGCCCGTATACAGATTTTCAAAGCCGGGGAACGTTGAGCCGGTGACGAGAAGATCGCCGCCCGGCAGCGGGAACACCTGCGAAACGGGGATGGGAAAGGTATAGGCGAGCTCGGCCTCGCCGCCGTCGAGCGCGATCTTATAATACCGGCTCGAAAGCGACGGCTCTTTTTCGCCCTCGCGGTCGGCGGCGAAGAGAATGGTATTTTCGTCCAGATAACAGAAAGAAGATTCTTTTCCGCCGCCGGTCAGCGGGCGGAGCGCGCCGTCCTTCAGAAGATACAGGCGCGATTCGTAGCAGTTCTTTTCCTTTTTCGCCCGGCTCACGGTGAAGCAGGCGCTTGTCCCTGCGGGGGAGAATGTGACGTTCGCGAGCGAGCGGACGGCGCAGAAATCGTCAGCGGCGATGGGTTTGAGACGCATATAAACTCCTTTCGTGCGCGCCGGAAAGCCCCCGCGCGCAGCGGTATAATTAATGGTTAGCTACAGCATACCACGTTCCTGCCGAGCCTGCAAGAAGTCGGCGGTTGAATGAAGCGGGAAGTTGGCGGTTGCAACTTTTCAGACGAAAGAATATAATATATCTGATAAATTTTTTCGCACGAGGAGAACAACGACAATGAAAAAATGTCTCACCCTGCTTCTTGCGTTAACCCTTTTCGCGCTGTGCGGCTGCGGAGCCGCCGCGCCGGAGCCTGCCTCCGCACCGACCGCAGAACCCACCGCGGTACCGACCGCGGAGCCTACCGCCACACCGGAGCCTACTCCGACGCCCACGCCGACCCCGGAACCCACTGCAACGCCGGAGCCGGAGCCTACGCCGAACGCCGCCGATCTGGACGGATTCGGCTATGTGGAGCGGCCGGAAGAATACCTTCCCGAATACGAGGTACAGTATGTAAAATCCTCCGGCGGGTACGCGATTTTCCTTTCCAGCGACGTGAACCGGACGCAGCATTTTGATCAGGTGCTGGACGCCACAGAGGTGCGCGTCATTGCCCGGCAGGGGAAATCGGCGCTGATCATTGTAAATGACGGGCGCGTCGGCTGGGCCACCGCCTCCATGCTTGAGGACGCGCCGACGGCGCTTTACTGCCCCGGCCATAAGGATCTCGCGGACTTTCCGGATGTGGAAAGTCCTCCGCACGGCTGGCTGCCCGCCTACGAGACATACTATGTCAAATCCACCGCCGGCGCCGGGATCTATATCACGAACGATCTGGCACGGGAGGAGGTCTCGCGGCTGCTGAAGGACGGCACGGAAGTGACCGCGCTGGCGCGGGAGGGGACGTATATGATCCTCATCAAGGGCGACGGCTTCGCCGGTTGGGCGGATATCGATCTTTTGACTTCCGAGAAGCCCGCAGATTCGTAAGGACTTTAAATGCGAAAGAAATCCCCGCTTCGGCGCTTTACCGGAGCGGGGATGTTCGTTACTCGTTATTCGTTTTTATCTTCCGTTTCCAGAAGCCCTCCGGAAGCTGGACGAGGATAACGGCGCAGAGCATGATCCCGCAGCCGAAAAGCTCGCGTCCGGACAGGAACTCGTGCAGCAGCACCGCCGCGCCCAGCACGCTGAATACCGACTCCATGCTCAAAAGGAGCGTCACGGCGACGGGGTTGCCGTCGCGCTGCGCGGCAAACTGGAGCGTATAGGCGATCGCGCTCGAGAAGATGCCGAGATACAAAATCGGGATGATGTTGTCGCGAAGCTCGGCAAGCGTCGGCTCCTCCACGGCGAACATGCCGATGAGACAGACGACGGACGCCACGATGAACTGCGCGCAGTTGAGCTCCGTCGGCGAACAGAAGCGGACATAGTAATCCGCCGCGAGAATGTACGCCGCATAGATCCCCGCGCTCAAAAGGATCAGCGCGTCGCTCGGCGAGATCGTGAAGCCTTCCTTCACGCTGATGAAATAGAGCCCCGTGAGTCCCAGCAAGACGCTGACCCAGAGACTCGGCGCAACTCTCTTATGCAGGAACACCACACTGAAGAGCGGCACGAGCAGGATATACAGCGTCGTCAGAAAGCCCGCCTTGCCCGCTTCAACGTCCGCAATGGCGTATTGCTGCACGATGGACGCGGCGATCACAAGCACGCCGCACACGGTGCCGCCGATGGCGATCTTTTTCGGGTCGCTCTTCTTCCGCTCCTCCGGCTTTTTCCGCCGGTTGGATACAAAAAGAAGAACTCCCAGCGACAAAGCTGCGAGCACGCTGCGATAGAAGTTGAAGGTGATGGCTCCGATATGTCCCGCGGCCATGCGCTGAAAGGCAAACGCGGTTCCCCAGACAAACGACGCCGCCAGAGCCGTCAGCGCCGTTTTCAAGCTCAATCCTTTTTTCATAATGTGTATATTATATGGGTTCTCCGTCGAATTGGCAAGGCGTTGGCCCAAAAAACTCTTGTACAAAAAAACCGATTGAAGCACTGGGAAATGTGTGCTACATTCTGAGGGAAAGCATTTCGGAAAAAGAGAGGAAAAGACGATGAAGGCAGAAGACATTCGGCAGCGGCTCGCAGAGCTTGCGCTCGACACGAACGAATACCGCATCAACGCCGGCGGCGCGATGGTGCTTCACGGTCTGCGCGAGGAGACGCACGATCTGGACATATGGTGCACAAAAAAGCTCGGCGATACGCTCGCGCAGCGCTGCGAGCCGCAAATGCTCCCGAACGGCGCGCGGCGGTTCGTCCCCGCGCCGGACGTGGAAATTTTTGAAAAGCCGGATGTGGAGAGTTATGAAACCATGCTCCCGGGTGAGACGGTGTTTCTGAACGGCATCCCGGTCGCGCCGCTCGAGGACGTGCTCGCGCTCAAGCGGCAGCTCAACCGCGAAAAGGACCAGCGGGATATTGCCGTTCTGGAAGCTGCCATCGCCGCGCGCCGCGCGGCGGTAACGCTCGCGCCCATCGCGCCGGAGGATATCGCGGCGTGCACGGAGCTTTATAATTACTATATTGAAAACACCTGTATCACGCTCGAGGAGGAGCCGGTCACGCCGGAGGAGTTCGGCGCGCGTGCGGCGCGCATCACGAAGGACTATCCGTACATCGTTGCGCGCGACGGCGCGGGAAAGCCCATCGGCTTCGCCTATCTTGATGCGTTCAACCCCCGCAGCGCCTACCGCTGCACCGCCGATCTTTCGATCTATGTAGACCGCGCCTGCCGCGGCAGCGGCGTCGGGCAGAAGCTCTATGCGGAGATCGAACGGCTGGGGCGCGAGCGCGGCATAGAAAATCTCATCTCCATCATCACGTCCGACAATGAAGGCTCGCTGCGCTTCCACCGCAAGAATGGCTTCACGGAGATCGGCGTGATGCCCGCTGTCGCCTTCAAATTCGGAAAATATCTGGACGTGAGCTTCTTCCAGAAGCATCTCGGCTGAACAGGGCAGCGGCATGGACGGAGAATTTGTAAATCTGACGCCGGAGGATAGCGGCTCCGAGCACCTTTGCTGCGTCATCCGCTCAAAAACAGCGCATCCGGGCGTGGAGGCAAAGCGCGCGCGGCTCGCCGCGCGGCTCGTCCATGTGGACACGCTCAAAGAGGCAAAATCCCTGCCCTGTGCGTTCAACAACCGGGCGGTGTTCTATGACGGAAAGCTTGTAGCCGTCAATCAGATCGACGCCGCCGCGCTCGAAAAGCTCCGGCAGAAGGCGTCCAAAGAAAACCATTCCTGAACGGCATACGAAAGGCCCGTTTTTGAAAGTGCAAACGGTGCGGAAAATACTTCATCATTCACCATTCTCCAGATCGACCGTTGCTGCTTCCGCAGATGCTGAGACAGGAAATACCATAATGGATGTGATATACATCACCATCAATAGCCCAAGACAAAATTTTTTCACCGGATAAGGAAATGTGCTTCTCTTCATATTCGCCCTCCTCTCCAGATACAAATCTGTCCCTGCCGTTAAGAGCAGGGACAGACCATGGTTTATTCAAGTTTTTCCGGGTTTGATACAATTACCTCATGATCGTACCACTTTCCCTTTGTACCGATCAGCGCAAGGTTAAACGGCTCGTCCAGAGCCGGAACCGGAACATCAAAACCGTTGACTTCTTCGCTTATTCCATCCTCATAAGTTACGGTGTCCACAGTAGGCAGCAAAAGTTCTGCACCATCTTTCTGGGCATCCTCTGCGGTGCCCGGGAAAAGATTGACAATACTCTGAGAGGTAAGCGAAATGTGAATGGTCATTTTACCGTCCTGAACCGTCAGCTTTCCTTTACCATCGCATGTCTCGTTGACACGGAACATGCTGCTGTCTGTTTCAAAATCAGCAGAATAGATGCCATCTTCCAAAGTTGTTTGTTGTTCCTGCGAAACAGCTGGCGGGCTGGAGCCGTCCTGAGCAGATGGATCCGTCTGATCGCTGCATCCAACGGCGAAAACAGCGATCAAAGCAGCCATACACAGGAGTGCCGTTCTTTTTTTCATGCTCGATCTGTTCCTTTATTGATCGATTACAGCACCAGTATGTGCAACATATAGCTCATGAATGGCCGGAAGCCGACCGAGGCCCGCAATCTGAGTATCAACGCTCTCAAAAGCGCCGGATGCGTTGAACATACTCTTCCAGGAATCAGCATCATCGCCTGCCATATCATTGTTTGCATGGTCACCTGCAACGACCATCAGAGGACGAAGGATGACTTTCTTATAACCAGCTTCTTTGATGCTTTCAATAACAGCATCGCAGGCGGTTGCTTCCGGTTCACCCTCAACGGTACCGATGAATACATTGTCGTATCCCAGAGCATCCATCTGAGCCTGCATCTGGCTGTAAGATACCTTTGCTGTGTGGGAAGTACCGTGACCCATAAATACGAATGCAACGCCGTCTGCCTTTGCTTCATCCAGAGTCTGGTATCCAGCTGTCTTAACTGCTTCTGCGGTAACAGCCTCTGCAACAGCTTTTTTATCTTCATTGATGACAGTTGCATCGGTACCGACATCGCCCAGAAGGGGAGCGGCGATCTGAACCGATTCAAATTTATCCTGATAAGATTCTACGGTTTCTGCCAGCTCATCATACTCAGCACCATACATCAGATGGGTAGGCTGAATCACCAGATTCTTAACACCATTTTCTACCGCACGGTCAAGCGCCTGCTGGACGTTATCAATCTTTTCTCCGTCACGAGCCTGCACATGATTGATAATGATCTGGGCGGTAAAGGCTCTTCTGACCGACCAGTCCGGATAGGCTTCCTGCAAAGCGTCCTCAATGCTCTTGATGTCAGCAACACGGCTGTCATTAAAAGAGGTTCCGAAGCTGACTACGAGCAGTTCATTTTCGCCGATTTCATCACCGTTGCGGGGATCATCTTTAGAAGCATCGCCAGTATCCCGTCCAAAATAGTCTGGATCTGCAAATTCGCCGGAAACCAATTCCTTTTGGGCATCCGTCAGGGCATCCCAGGCAGCTTTTGCGGCCTCACATTGTTCATCCGTGTTTTCGTTTCGTTCTTGCACATAGATTGCGTCAATCATTTTGGACACCTCATCAGCAGCAGCTTGATCGTCAGAGACTGGATTGGCAGAAGACACCTCTCCTACGTTGTCCGGTGTCTCGCTTTTCTGAGAACCGCAGCCGACAAGAGATGTTGCAATGCACATCGCAAGCAGGAGTGCTACAAGTTTTTTCATGTTCTTCATTTTTCTTTCCTCCATTGATTTATATCTTTTTGTGGTTTAAGCCACGAAAAAGCAAAAGTAACCCCCCAGTAAAACTGGGGGTTCTTCCTATGCAGGCAAAGCCCTCTGTTCCTCGCGTAACGCGTAAATGTGTAATACGGTCTGCCAGCTGCGCGGGGATTGTTACTTGCTGCCCGCTTTTCTTTGTAGAATACTTTTCTTCGGTACCTCGGCGCAAACACTATGTGGTATTTGTAATTTCACTTCGCATGAGATAAATTGTTTATGTCATTCAGGCTCATTCTGAATTCCCTTCTTTTGCTTTTTAAGTGCATTTGCCAGACCGCACTTTTATTAAGCAAAAGGAGTTTTTTGTCTCCCTCATCGCCAAAGGCTCTTTTGAACCACGCGTCTAACGCGTGGTTTTCGGGTATACAAAAAGCAGCAGTCATACATGACTGCTGCTGCCGTTTTTTCGCAACAAAATAGCCCATTTCTCCATAACTCAAGAGCAAATAGACTTTAACAACCTGAGCAGGTCTCCTGACTTGCGTATCATAAGCCTTCCGCACAGCCTTCTCAGGATTAACTCCCAATGACCGACTTTCGTCATGTGCGGTGCCTCCGCGCATACAGTGGCGGTACCGTTCCGGATTCCAACCGGATTCCCTATTCTCCATCAACTCTATACAAAATCGATGGCACTCAGATATCATATTTACTAAACAAAAATATCATAGTAATGCATATTTGTCAAGCAACTAACAGACGATAAAAAATTATTTGTAAAGCATTGATCAAAGAATATATCCATACGAACGATTCCTCTGGTGTAAATGATGTGATTTTGTGTTGCCAATAAAAAAGCAAAATCAATTTCAACATCGAACAGTTCAGTACTGGTGTACCATCTATCTGCACTTTGGACAAGTATCTTTGACGCTGTCTAACAATGCACGTCAAAAGAGCTATCTGACTTCATTTGAAATCAGATAGCTCTTTTCTCGTGAATAATAAAATTCTGTTGCCAAATCGTTGCCGCGAGGGGCATCAAGGCTCAAAAAATCCAGTGTTTACGGGCTTTTCAGCCTTTCGGGGATTATTCCCACTCGCCAAGTGGAAACGCACTCTAAACTTTTTTGTATAGACCGTTTGATTCCATTTGGCTTTATTTGATACCAATTATCCCAATCCTATGGGGTATCCGACTTTCTGCTATCAAAAAGCTATCAGGGGATGCTATCAATAGAAGAAATCAGCAATCAAGAATTATCTAAAGAATATTCTGCCAGATCATAATATATGCAATAATTACACGTTGCACAGTAGTTAGGCATTGATTTGATGCAACCAATCTATTATGTTCATCCCTACTCTAGCAACATCTAATTCGTCCAATACTCCGCTATGCATTATCACGTTTCGCGATTTTTCGATTGTCTCAAATGTAGTACGTATCCACTCTTGAGCATTAGAAAAACCAAAGTATGGTTCAAAATAAGGCCAATTCCCCTGCGAACACATTATCTTAGGTAAATCACCAAATTCCAAATATGACATCATCATATCACCACGATTTATATGCCATTTGACTTTGGTTTCAGAATCTTTTCTACTTTGCGCTTTCTCTCTAATACCGTTTTGTACACCTTTTGCCCACCAATCGTCGCCATATGCCCCAGCAAGTGTTGAGAAAACAAATTCTCGTGTTGCGTTTTCAAATGCTGTTATGGTCGCAAAAACGGTTATCATTGTTTTTGATTGCTCGACATATTTGCTGTCGATTTCATCGAAATGAAGTTCTTTTGCCAATGACTCAGAAAAGAAAGCTTCTTCTGCGGTATACTTTTTGTGACCGGCTTTGTCAAGGGCTTCTTCTGCCAGTATTCCTCGAAAAGCAAATGAATATAAATCCGTCTCCATGTGCCGATATCTCCTACTTTAACGGTAAGTGTTTGGTTAAACTTGCAAATAGAGCATCATAAACTGCCTGATCGCGTGTTGCAGGCAAATGAATGTGGATATCGTAATTCAAATCAATTCTGTGTTCTTCGTGAGGATGGGCAACCTTTGAAGTTAATCCGTTATCAGAGCTTTGCACAGGATCGGCATTTTGAGATTGAGTCGGTGTAGGTGAGCTTTGCGTTTCAGCCCAATCTGCATATCCGCATAAATTTATAAATGTGCTTGCCATATGTCCGATAGTTGCATTTTCTTTAGAACCATTAGTCAAGGTCTTGAATTTTCCTTCGACCTCTGCTTTCGTCATTTTGTTAGCAGACGTGTTAAGGGCAAACAAATCGGCGTATGCTTCTTTTATTCCCTCAGCAACCATTTGTTTTGAAAAGCTTTGATCCAAAAATTTGAAGTATCTTTCTGTTGGGGTTCCACTATCATCCAAAAAGCCAATTGCCTTTAATACGTTTACAAATTGTCTGTCATTTGAACTGGTAAAGCCTAAATCAGCCATGAACTTTGTTGTAAATTTGTCTGGGGCTTTTGCTGTCAGCATTGTATCAAAATACTGAGGAATTTTTGTGAAACTCCCTGTCATATAACTTGTCGGTAACGCCATAGTAATCCCTCCATAGATTATTTGAAATTTGTACTTTTTCTCCTTTAATCAGGTGTACATCTCATACATGAGCAGTTTCAAAACTAACTCCTTTGGCCACGCAAACCAACTCATAAGGTGCAGATATATGTTGCTAATATCGTCGGTAATATACGAAGAGAAGCCAAACGATACGACATGGTTTATGCTGTCACAACAACGATGCGTGATAAATGTCCTTCCAGATGTGGTGTGTCTCGCGACTCATTGTATGTAGACTTATTGTATTCGATATTGTAGCATATATCATGGAGGTTTACAAGTATGGATATAGTCAAGGTTTTTGGATCAAATGTTAAGCGGTATCGCCAGCAAACCGGGTTATCTCAGGAGGCATTTGCAGAAAAGTGCGGTATGCACAGAACATACATTAGCGCTATTGAATGCTTTCGCAGGAGCATTTCGTTAGAAAATATTCAGAGAATTGCAGATGCACTTGGCGTAGAACCATATAAACTATTTCTTATATCGGAGGAGGACGCATGAAGCAGTTAAGAGAGAAAATTGAAGAATTGCTATGCAATTCAAAATGCACGAAAGAGGAAATTTCTTCTATAATGCGTGAAAAAGCATTATATCCATTCAGTAGAGAGAGCCGAATTCTAGCATATCTGATGTCTCTTGGTGAAATTACATATGACGAATATGCTAAGCTCGACGAAGACTACTGCAATAGGAATCAGTTCCTCGAACTGTTTGATATGGCTCCCCGCACATATGGTCAAACATGGGGAGAAGAATACATTAGAAAATTGTTCCCACAGTTCATCAAAGCTACGAAAGAAAACCTTGCCGACGTATACCCTGATTTTGACGGCGAATTTGATCTTTGGCTGGATGGTATTAGGATTGAGGTTAAAGCGTGTCGAGCAAATAGTACAAAAAGTAGTGGAAGTTTAGCCAGCCGAGCCTATTTACACACCGAGGCGCATGATACGGGGTTCAAATATCACTATCAGCAGTTAAAACCGTCTTGTTGCGATGTATTCATTTGGATTGGTACTTGTCGGGATACGTTGCTTTATTGGGTTTTGAGTAGTGACGAACTTCTCAAAACAGGGAAACTAGGCTCGCAACATAGAAATGAACATACAGGAACGGCAGATAATCCAGTGTTTGAAGGGCAAGTGTTCATGACAGAAGATGAGTTGCTCCCGTTCTTTGTAAAAGAAGAAAACATACTTGATGCGGTTTATGCTAAGGGCAAGTCAAAAATCGATAAATAGATTTTTACCAGCCAAAGCCGCTGTTATGATTTTTCTGTCTTGTACTGTTAAATGGTACAGACCCATGATCATGTCATCTAACTCGCTATATAGACCGCTAATGTTTTCGAAAGAGTTCATTATGCGGTCTACTTTTTTTATAATACTGTCCTGTTCTTCTGCTGAAACAATGGGTATTGGTACCTGTTCTATGTGTGAACGGAGTAATTTGACAGAGTTGAATTTCTTTGAAATAAAAAAGGCTACAACGCTTGAATTAAGTATTGCAAGAACATACTTTATTGCAAGTCCATCAATTTCGGGGATAACAATATTACAACTGTTCAAAGAAAGTGTTTGCTTATTGTCATAAGTGAATACAGGTACTTCACTGATAAAGCGATAAAGTAGCTTTTCTTTTGCACGGTAGATTTCTATAGGAGCTACTTGCTGAAAAGATTCTGGCTCAAACCGGATGTAATTTCCAGACGGACACACTTTATATCTTTGAATATCGCTCCCCTTCAGAACCAACTCATTATCACTTTGTTTTTCTGTAGATATATATTCCTTATTATTACCCGTGACAATCCCAAGCGCAAATTTCGCATTTTCTTTCAAAAAAGCCGCATTTTCAATCCCACTAATCGTACTTAAGCAACGATTTTCTTCATCAGAAACATTGAATGAGAGGGTTCCGTCAGAGAAAGTGCGATGCTTTGAAATGACAAAAGTAGTATTGCCGGTTGAAACTTCACAGCCAAGGACTGTCCTAGCTGCGTCTGGCATAATTCCGAGAATTATAGAGGGACATTGTACGCCGGAAAACACATTTCCTAAATAGGCAACAAATTTGAATGAACAGGTGTCGAGAATTAGTCTTCGTACCGCTTCATGTGCAGTTACGCTTAGAATAGCCTCAGGCAAAACAAACGCCATCACACCATTGTAAGTGAGCATAGTTAGCGCTTTTTCTACAAACAAGTCATACGACTCTAGACTTTTACCGGTTGCAGTTTGAAAAAGCTTGCGATATGTGATTACATCAGCTTCAGAAAATTCACTCCCCCACGGCGGATTTCCGAGCACAACATCAAATTTCTGCGTAAAGGTCATCAAATATGTGTTACCGATAATGAATCTGGAATAAAGATCGGTAACGGTCATTTGGGGCGTCATAAGTGCAACATTGATTCTGGTGATATAAATGCTTATGGGGTCGATATCTTGACCATAAAGATTTGAGTAGTCCATTCCCATCATACCAAGTCTCAGCAAAAAATTACCGGTACCACAACAAGGATCACAGATCGTTCGCGCGTTCAAATTAACATCATTTTTGTATAGTCTTTCAATCAACTCATTTACAACCTTTTCGGGAGTATAATAGGCACCCCTGCTTTTTCGCCGGGCAATATCCTGTAAGGAAATATAAACAAAGCCTAACGAGTCTTCCCCGCTCACAAAAAGAATTTCTTTTGTCAATGCGGGCTGTAATTTTTCAAATAATGCAGAATCTATGTTGTAGGATCCTAGCAAATCTTCAATTAGAATATGGAAATCGTCAAAGTGTTTTTGCGTCAAAAAACGCATTAGAAGGTTGTTATCTGAATACTGCTTATTTCGGCTTTGATAATAAAGCTGAACGGCAAAATTTGCAAGTACTGCAACCATATCCCTTTCATCTTCAATGATATTTAGTTCCAATAGTTCAGAAACTAACCTCTTATTATTTTCAGTATGAATATAGTCTTTGTAGAGGATTTTTCCTGTGGAGGACTTTTTGTTTCTGCGGCTCTTAAGCTTCTTATTTTTGGGATTTTTAAGTTCTGCCGAAAATCTTTCAATATATCCTCGGCTGAAAAACTGGTTATCAATGTCAGGGACAATCTTACCCAAGCGAATCCAGTTTTTTGCAGTTGCTTTTGATATAGACAATTCCTTACATACATCATCAACAGTAAAAATGTCGTGAACGACACCAATCTGGTCAGCTTTGTTACAACTTATATGTTTTCTTCGACCGTCGATAGGCTTGGAAGCAGTATCAGGTATTAGCCATACTCCGCTAACCATATTTGCACCGTCAATACGTCCTTGTTCACACAAAACTTGAACTCGTCTCTTTGATATGTTGAATTTTGAAGCCGCATCATTAACTGAAATATACATAGATTCCTCCAGTTATTTCGTAATTTAATGATCATATTATACTCACAAAAACGAATAGTGTCAATATTAATGATGATTTCATAGGAGCACAAATATTAAATGCGTCTGGAGTCTACAATTCATAATTGTGGTCTTCCTTTCAGTCCATTCTTCTTGGCAAGCTCGCTTGCTGCCTGTCGGCGTTCTGCCGAATACGGTGCGGTCAATCGAATGCCGAAGCGCCGGCGGTCGATCTCGAAGGTCAACCCGCCCTGTTCGTCATCGTCGGTCTGCCTGCACAGATTGGGATATGCCGCCGCATATTGTGTCAGCCGCTTTTTGAGCGCGGTATTATGCGTCTGAATTTCGACGGTTTTGCTGGCTTCGTCAAAATAGATGCAGGTCGTTTTCTGCCGTTTAGTCAGTCCAGTTTTCATATTGCCTCCATTTCTGCCTGTTCTACGAAAACGGGCGCATTTTCAAGTTTTTTCTCGGCTCTACACCCGCAAAAACAGGCTGATTTTTGAATGGGGAGCGCCCGGACAATACGCTGCTCGATCTGGACGCTCCCATTCGATAAAATCCGTTTTTCTCAGCTCAACACGGCATCAGCGGGCATCGTCACGCATTGCTGTTTTTTCTCTGCGCGGACGGAAGAAATGCCAGAGGTTATTGCGCTGGATCACGT
>ERZ840096.1906-NODE-1906-length-19144-cov-43.246739_pt1 | contig 19144 bp, 23 predicted proteins | sample MGYA00519878_ERZ840096 | MGnify/ENA primary metagenome ERZ840096 (study PRJEB31850, sample SAMEA3708865) | human gut metagenome | biome: human gut; feature: human-associated habitat; material: faeces | place: China | collected 2014 ...
TCTAATTTAGTCTGCAAGGAGCAGGTGTTACAGACGGCATTGGCTTTACGCTTACCACCGTGTTGCCGGGCAACAAGGGAGGCCGTCATTCCCGGTTCAAAGCTCTGCTGAACAATAGCGCTCTTTTCCTGTGTAGTACGCCGTCTGCGTTTCTCCTGTCCTAAGACATCAATCATCTGTTCTCCAATGACTAGTCTAAAAACTAGTATTAAGACTATCACTTATTTAAGTGATATTGGTTGTCTGGAGATTCTGGGGGCTAGTCTATCTTCAGCTTACGGGCTATCTGACGATGTGACCAGCAGTATGGTGGCAAAGCCATATCAGTCCTTTCTCTTTGAGTTCACCTAGCATTGTTATCTCCTTAAAAAATTGAGGCGACAACTATGCTGACACAGAGGGTTATTACCCGATCTCGATGGACGTTATTGAGTGATCTCCTTCCATGAAGCTCGCCACGGGAATATCTGCGGCAGCGGGCCAGTAATGGGGTAAGTGATAGAGTTAACTCTGTGTTTTATGTGGGGATGATATGGAATTAAAACAAGACATCGAAAAAGAGATTATAAAATTAATAATATCAGAATACATTAGTACACTTTATTATATACATCTAATTGTACAATTGATGTATAACAAAAGAAGGAAGTAAAATATCATTAGAAATGAACTCATATTTCTTGAGAGAGACGTTAATATATCAGTAAAGTGCAAGGATATTCAGGAAGGACGTATATCGCAATCAGATTAAACAGCGCTTGATAACTCGTATCAATATCTATATGATAGGGTTTTTCAGCACATTATATTCATCAGGATTTTATTTTAAAAGCTAATAAAAGCTATTTTATATTGCTATGACATAACTTCTATGTAGCCATACTAATGATAAACTCTCTTTTCAGAGAGTTTTAACCCTTCGTTAATATTGCCAGTCAGCAAATCATATTCACCACGATATTGGCGTTATTGTTCAACGCCAATATTTATTTTATTATTTCTAAAAATCCCCCTATACATTAGTTAATATAATAGCACTCCCCATTTTCAACTGAAAATTAGCGCATTACTCATATCTGTGTAAATAAAAAAGGCTCCGTTTTTGACCTATTAAATAAGTCCATATCAATTTTCCAATTCTTGTCTATAAGAACTGTTCCACCATAATTTTGAATATTAATAAGAGGGGTATTCGGCGAAACAGAGAATTTCGATAATATGCTTCCATTAATAAGGGTGTTGTCATATTTGTGATTGTCACTCAACCATGAATAATCGGATTGAACAATGGAGATATCTTTTCTTCGAGATTCACCCTCAGGAAATAATCCCTCATAACATATATGAATACTCATTTTAATGTTGTTGAAATCCAGGATGTCCTGCTCATTATATTTCTTTTTATAATATAGAAAAGGTGATGTCGATGGTTCTGGTGAGTTATAAAAACTTTTCTTCTCAAAAAAAGGTATCAATTTGCTTTTTTGGTGGAGAAGAAACTCTTCTTTATGCCAGAAAGCAGACACTACGTTATTAATATCTTGATATCCATAAAGATTCATTAATATCCCATATTTATAGTGGAATCGATTATCTTTTAATTGCTTTAAGAGATGTTTAGTTCTTTCCTTTATATAATCATTCTTGTAACCGAAAAAAACATTTTCTGAGAGGATAACTAGATCAACCTTCTTATTTCTGACGAATTCATTGAGATCAGTATAAAAATTACCTCTGACACCTACTTTTTTAAAATAAAGGCCAACCTGTACAATCACAATGTTCAGAGGGGGATGTGTTATATTAACCGGTGTTTTCCATATTAGCGGAAATAATAATAACATAAGAGAACGGAGAAAAAATGATATTTTTAGACTAAATGTAACTGCAGGAATAAGATTTAATATTAATAAATTTAAAACAGGAATATCTGTTCTTGGTAAGATGTCAGGAAAATCATAATATAAAACAATCAATGGATTTAATGGTATAAACATCCCGAAGGCGGATAATGAGGTTAATGAAAGGGCATGTAGACATGCTCCAAGTACCCCATAAGAACTCAGGAAACCATATATGACAAGGGTTATCATATTATAGCAGAGTAATCCAAATGAAAGGTATAAATTAGAACTGCCATAATATTCTAAAAAACCACTAGAAAAATACATCCCAGAGAAAATGATAGAGTATAAAAGAATAGTAAAAAAAAGACTCACTCGTCTTTTTCTTGCTGCGAGATAATAGGCAAAAAAATACAATAAGACAATAGCGAACTTCATAAACTGTAAGCCTATGTATTTAATAGTTGGATTAAAGTCATATTCTCATCGATTAGTTCAAGATCATGAGTTACCATAACGACTGTTCCTCCTTGATTATTGTATTCAGATAGTATGTTCATCACTAATTTTTTATTCTTTATATCTAGACTAGCAGTAGGTTCATCTGCTAAAAGTATACTGGGTTTTTTTATCAATGCCCTAGCAAGTGCCAGTCTTTGTTTTTCTCCCCCGGAGAGAAATGATACATTATTATTAATATTTGACAATCCAACGGACACCAAGATATCATTAATTCTTTCCCTTGCGGCTATTATGTTTTGAGAGTCTACAGAACATAGTATATTTCTTAAGACATTTTGCTTTACATTAATCAGAGAATCCTGAAAGATGAATCCAAAATATTTTCTTCTGATATATGTGGTGATGCTATTATCTTTTATTTCCACTTTTTTACCGAAAAATTCATACTCTCCAACAAAGGCATTATCCAATAGACCAATAATATTAAGCAGTGAAGTCTTTCCAACTCCAGACGGGCCAGTAATAATATTGAACGACCCCTCTTTTATCTCAATAGTGCTATTATTCAGGATGGTTCTGTTTTCTATAGGTTTTTTATGTATTTTTACTCTAATCATCTATTATAATCTCAAACGCAGTATCTAATAGATTCGACAATTCATTCCGGTCACCATCAATTAACAGCGTAATAGATCGCAGACCTGATGTATCTTCACCTTGAGTTGATTCGCCACTGGCACGGATATTTTTGACTACTGTTGCAGTCCCCATTAGAGAATTAACCAAAGAACGATACCTTATTCTCTTGTCTCTTATATTCCCTGTAATACTGACCGGATCGAATTTAACATCTATATAAAAATTATCCAGAAGTTCTACAGACATTATATCATCGCCTGCATTTACATACTGCTCATTTGTTACGAAGATATTTCGAATAATGAAAGGAGTATGCAAAAATGGTGATGACAACTTTAATAGTTGTTCCAGATTCTTTGACTCTATGTCCAGTCCCATAATAGTCAATTCAGTATTGCTGATTTTCTCATCTATATCATGCAAGCTTTCTCTTGAAATTAACCCTTTTGAGAACATAGAGGTTGAATGTGTCTTTACTCCTTTTAATCTAGCTAGTTTTTTCTCTTCCATATCTCTTTTCATGGCCACAATATCTTTCTTTGCAGTATATTCATGATTCAGGACAGAAAATAGCTTCCTTTCCACAGTGACCACATTACCTTCAATCATGTCCTCAAGTATTACAACCCCTGCAAAAGGACTCTTATATTTTACGTTTTTACTTCCATGTAGAACACCATAGTAGTTATCACATTTTCCCTGTATTGGAAATGTGCTGCAGAAGAAAATAATGATATAAACTATAATATTCAATCTCATATCCAATTTTCTGAAATTCATTTTCTGTTTCATGTAAATTCTCTACACTAGACAAATAAGTGATAACGTCGTCTTGTCCATTCTTTAAGCGATAATTTATATACTCAACTTTCCTTTTTTTCAGAGTTAGTTCATTTTTCATCATCGCAAGATTTTTCTCTAATCTATCAATTTTCTGGCGAATTTCTTTTTCCAATAGATCTAGTTTTATATTTTCTTTCAATGATTCATTTCTGGTTCGAGACATAGAAATAATCTTTTCTTTTTGATTTACTGAAGAACTAAATAATCCCATTAAAGGAAAGCTGATACCCAGACTAGCACTATAATCCATTTTTCTGAGACTCATATTACCCAATGCACCTCCTTGTTTAGGTGTTAATCCAAATGATAAATAAAAAGATGGGATCTCAGATAGTTTCCTTATATCATTATCTATATCAGCAGCCTTAATCTTGAGTTTTTTGTTTTCAGCTAATAATGTATAGAAATCCGCTGTTTTACACTCTTTTAACTTATGATATGTAATGTCTGGGATTGCACTCTCAGGAACATGATATTCTCTCGAGATTTTATCTGACAGTAAACTTTCCTCCTCCTCAAGGACATCAATATCAAACCTGATTTTTTGTAAAATATTATATATCATCTCTACATCAAGAGCAGATATTAATCCAATTGACATTTTACGCTTTGCAATTTCGTATTCTTTATTGAGCTTCCTATATCTCTCGAGCATCAACATCAGGTGAGATTTTTTTATCTTATAGTTAATAATTTCCGAGAACAAATTAATTATGTAGTTGTTCCTCTCACTAAGCATTTCAATATATTTTAAATAATTAGCAATATCCAATTTATTATTCTGCATTTTTGCTTCATAAGCCGATAGAAGATTATAGGATAATGATAAATAAAAATGGCTGTCTGTAATAGATGAGAACCATTGATTGTTGTTTATATACTGCCCTAACCCTATATTTATATCTGGTAACATCGTTTTTATATTGTTATGTCTATTAATATCTAACTCTTCGATATCAAGAGAATAAGAATTAAACTGGATGCTTTTCTGAAAGAAATTATCAATGATACAATCTTTCGCCAGAGTCTGTGTCGAAAACAGATAAGCATTTATTGCAAGAAATGAGTATAATATGTGTCTCACTCGATCTTTCCTTTTATCGCATTAACAGGGTTAATGCTGAAAAACAGCCTACTGAAAATGATATTTGCAAATATAAACACCAATAGGACATTGGCAAGTGATATTGTAATCATTGTTGTCCTAATACTTATTGTTACATCTAAAAAATACTTAATAATATGCATTATTACTCCTGCATGGATGAGTGAAATAAAAAGACATACGCTCAGCATTATTAATGACTCAATGATAATTAGAACTGTAATCTCTTTCTTTTCTGTACCATGGATTATTTTTAATGATAACTCTACCCGTCTCGAATAAAAGCTGCGTTTCGATAAAATAAAACATGTCACGGACGCAGACAGAGTTAATATCACGTATACAGAGTTAGTGAGTAATGAAAACCGCTCTAACACTCTGTCCACAGCTTCCTTGGCGTTTAAAGATGTGACAATATCGAATTTTCTTATATCATTGTCATATAAAACTCTCTTTACGTTGTTTATATCTCTCTTTGTTACTATGTTATCAAGAAAGATTTTAACAGCATTGACTCTGTTATCGAGTTTCATTTTAAACATAGTTTCCAGTGGAATGAAAATGTGTTCATCTGATTGGTTTGCTTTCAATCCAAGGCTGTCAAGAAAATCCGTTTTTGAGTTTAATCTGACACCAATAATTTTAAACGGAACACCATTAATAAATATTTGTTTCTTACTGAAAAACGGACTAGATTCATTAACAATAGCAACATTGCCATTGTACTTATCATTTAAATCTCCAGAATATTCCGTGTTCAATCCCAGCTTGTCAATTCCGCTCACCGAAAATAGTTCACCGGAAAAAGGTGTATCGCTGACATAGAGGAATGCGTTCTTCGAGAAAGAAAGAACTTTACTAACCGTAATGAATTTTTCTGTTATATATCCTACCGTTTTAGGTCGATATAATTTGACAAATATTACCTTGTCACTATGAACTTTTAGTTCTTCTTCAGCTTTTAAGGAAACACTGTATATCAAAGAGTCAGTAATAATTATCCCTATAAAGCTAAGAGATAAAAAAACAAGAAATGCAAAATTCTGTCTTCTATTTTCTATGATATTAAGGAGCGCCTCCTTTAGATAATAGTGCAAAGTTGTCATGTTGAATGATAACACAAGAATCCTCAGCCACACTTACAGGCGCAGACATGTACAGTTATTGGAAACATTATATATAATGTACCTGACTATTAATAACTAAGGGATATATAATTATAAGTTTATGATAATAATCGAAATCTGTGTGACTAAACTTGGTATAAATATATGCACTTAATGCTGTGGAGCATCCCCTGCACGTTATGCAGAGATATTAATGATTTGATTTTACCCAGCAATAGTGGACATGCGGCTAAGTGAGTAGACTCTCAGTCAGAGGTGACTCACATGACAAAAACAGTATCAACCAGCCAAAAAACACGTAAACTGAACCGTCCCGGAAATCCTGGAGACTAAACTTCCAGAGAAAGCGGTAAACAGGATGACTAAAAATACTCGTTTTTCCCCCGAAGTCAGTCATAGGGCGATTCGTATGGTTCTGGAAAGTCAGGGCGAATATGACTCACAATGGGCGGTAATTTGTTCCATTGCCCCAAAGATTGGCTGTACACCGGAGACTCTGCATGTCTGGGTACGCCAGCATGAGCGGGATCGAGTAGGAGGAGGGATAACTCCCGCCGTCCTCTCACACCACCGTACATGCGGCTCCGCATACGGCGGTTCATGTTAACACTGGAAGTGATCAGGAAAATCAATGACTGGCCGTCAAACCGTGTGCATGAACTGCTGCCCTGGAACCTCTCGGCTGTAAAATAATCCTTACGCCACGTACTTCTCGGGGCGCTTACTTTTCAAATGAGTTTAAACTTCAAATGGTTAAACTGGCTTTACAACCAAGGGATTCTGTTGCCCGTATTGCCCGGGAGCACGATATCAATGATAATCTTCTGTTCAAATGGCTCAGGATCTGGCTGATCAAAGGGCGTATATCACGGCGTCTTCCGCTAACGAATTCTTCTGGAATTGGCGTTGAATTATTACCTGTGGAGATGACGCTGGATGAGCGTCCTTACCCCGTTTTTACGCGAGGTAATTATGAAGATCAATGACTAGCCGTCGAACCGTGTGCATGAACTGCTGCACTTTCAGGATGTAATATTGCCCGGCAGAAGTGTCATAATACAGGTCTCCCGGCGTTCCTTTCCCCCCAAAGATACTGACAGTATTAACCGGTACATTGATGTCACTGGCTTTTAATGTCTGAAAGTCGAGTGTTACCGTTGATTTTTTCTCACTGTTATTGGTGATGATGGCCCCGTAGTCAGCCGCCTGAAGACGGGTAAAGGTCAGGTTATTACCATTCAGATCCAGACGTCCACCACGGTATCCCCACGAAATATTATCCGGATTAACCTGCTGTGAGTCAGAAAGCACAACTGTCGGACGACCGCTGGCAATATCAACAGAGCTGAAAGCCTGTACCTTTCCGTCAGCATCCGCCTGCTGGTTGAGAATAACAGTACCGTCCCCTACCTTGAGTCCGCCTATATTCACACCGGTCCCGTTTACTGTCAGGGTACCTTCGCCAGTTTTATGCAGGTTATCACCGGCAACTCCGTTCACCTGCCACAGAACGTGGGTTCCTTTATCGGTGATAATCCCGCCCCCCATCCATGTCTGGCCGTTCAGGGCGGACACCCTGTAATCGCCGGCAAACTGCAGATACCCGCCCCCCTGATTAACGGAATTCTGCAGAACGACCTCGCCATTATTGCCGGTGAACAGGAGGTTTTTTCCTGCGTTCAGGTCATTTCCTTTCTTTCCATGCATATCCCAGGTCGTGTTTCCCTGAGTCAGTGTGCCGGTGCCATTAGCTGCATCATATTTCCACTGCAGTACTCCCTCACCAGAGGTGTAGGCTATGGTTTTGTCAAAATCATTTTGCGGTTGCTGACCAAGGAAATCCTGAGTGGTGACGACCCAGTTATTTCCATAGTTAGTTCCTGAGGAAAGTACGCCAATCAGTACCCATTTTTTTGCAGGGAATCATAAGCAAACAGGGGGGAGCCGCTGTCCCCCATATTCAGATAATTAGCCAGAGATCCATTCGCGGGATTAAAAATGTCACCGGTCTGAGCTGTAATCATCTGTCCGTTATTATAGGAGTTCAGCGCGCTGACGGTTCCCCCAACAAGAAATCCGCCATTGGTATACACATGGGTGCAATTACCATTTTTGTCTTTGACGTACTGCATCCCCCCCCAAGGCGATAGAATGCAGTAAAGCGTTCGCCGGCCTGATAGGCACCGCTCACAGCCCCGACGTCAGACACTTCTGCCGGCGCCACCTCTGTCACTAGTTTACTCAGGCGGCGGGTTTTAATATCAAGACCGCTATTATTATTTGTACCAACCGTAGTATAGGTGTTTTTGGCGTATCCGAAGCTCATCGTGTCAGAGCCGCTGACATGTTTGGCGGTAACCACATATGAGGGGAGTAAAGAGTATGGTTTCCCGGAGGCAGGCGACCGGTAGTAATAATAGTGGCACTACTGAAATCAGTCATCGGGGCTTTATCAAGTTTACCGACCAGATGGCCCTGCTTGCCGTAAATGAAAATATTCGTGGTCCCCGGCGTAAACTGACCTTTATTCTCGGCAAAGTCGCGGAATATCTGATAAGGGATCTCTGCACTGACCGTTGCCGACAGAGCTGGTCATGCCGGAGAAAGTGATAAAGCTGCAACAGACATAAGAATAACCCGACGTGAAAGTCTGCGATGGCTTTTGCAGGTGACCCCGCGAGCCAGTTCGGAGACAGCAATCAGGTTTTTGGTTATATGGCAATATTTAAGACAATATATTTTGTTCATATAGAAACATCAACCTAATTTTGACAAAGATTAATTACATTGGATGTGGATGGAGCAGTCCGAGATTTTCCTCACATATAATATCAATTACTAAGTATCTATTTTTTAGTTGGTGTAATATAATTTTTATTAAGGTAAGCGGGAAAACAACCAAAAAAACGAAAAGTGTTATTTTTTTATCGTTGCGAGCAAGTTTGGTTGGGGGTATGCTCCTCTTTTAATTTTCTTGCTCAACTTTAAAAATAGTTATGCTAGTTCAGTACCGATAGGAGTCAGTTTAGATATCGAATAGACTAAATAACTGATCCTAATGCCGCTACACTTTAGCCAGCCCATGTTTTCCACCGGGGAATGGGCTGAGGGTATCCATAAAGTGACGAACCTTTTTCAACAACTGTCACATTGAACGGCACTGGTAATTTCGGGTTATTGTCTCATGAAGCGCCTGCCACAACCCTTCGACATGATTCACCCACGGCGAGTAAACTGGCTGATAAATCACCCTGAACTTCGGATTTGCTTTCAGCCAGCGCAACGTTTCACGGCTTTTGTGGATGATGTAGTTATCGACAATGAGCGTAATCGTTTTTGCCCGCCGACATGTCGCCTTCAGATGTTTTAAGATCCTGATAAATAATGATAAAGATTTACTGTTCCCACCAATATTGCTGACTTTACCCGTACCGCTGTGCAGTGCACCGGCAAGATAATAGTTTTCATTCTGGCCCGGTGTGACAACGCGCTTTTGCTGCCCGCGTAACTGCCAGTCAGCACCGATTTTCGGGTTGAGATGAATATCCACTCATCTTCGTAAAACACGGGGTTTTCCGCACTGCATTTCGCCAGCGCTTCATGAATAGCGGCCATTTTTTCTTCTTTGTGTGGGTAACGGATACACAGTGTCGACGCGGCTCTGCGCTATACAAGTCCGGCAGCAGGTAACCATCGCCGGATGGTTGAAACATGTAGCGGGCAACCGGTGACATCACGGATTTTTATCGCCAGAAGTTCGGTACTCCAGCGGGAACGCTGATAACCGAAATCGCCAGGAGAATACTTAACAAGCTCACGCAGCAATGCGCAAATATGTTCGAACGGCCAGCGCCTCCCACGTCCTGACGGCAATGACTTCAGGCCTTCAACACCCGACAGCGTGAACCAGTTAATCCAGCGACAATCGATGAACGGTCACAGCAGAGCGTTCTGGCAACATAACTGACGGCGTCACCACGATGCAGCATCAGCATGGCGGTGAGCCGCCGGGCGTGGTTTTTGTCCTTTGTTTTATGATAGTTTTCTGCATCAGGCATCGTTCGGTTCTGGGGATTGGTGCTATGATCGGCATCGCTCAGTCCGCTTGGTAATTTTTTCTTTTGGGCGATTGATCAGATCGCACAATCCGGGCTGAGTTCCCTCAAAGTGATCTACTATTCCGCGCAGCTATTTAGACTGGTCCCCTGAAATACCAGACAGTAGATGTATCTTAAAATAAGAGATTAGGCCAGTCTAGACAGTTTTTGTTGACTACTACAGTTTCTGACCGTCCTGATTTCTGCTTATATAAGCCTCGCAAAACATTGCTCTATTCATGCACCACTCTATGTTCTCTATTTTCTTACAGAATAAAGAGGCCAGTTTCCAGAGCTCAAAAGCAAGAGCAAGATCCATATTCTTCTCTGCAGAAGCAGCTTGTTTCGACAAGGAATGAAAATTCTTTCCAGCCTTCATCAATACCTCCCAATACAATGTTCTCTTTTCTGAAATTTATAACATGATAAGATATCGGAAGGATAGAATAATGACACAATGGAGATATTCAAATAGGGGCCAGAACGCTGCTGCACCAGAAAAATCCGGAATTAAGAGATTATGGAAAAGGACTTATCTCCGTTTTTTAAAGTGATTGTTACGTCTATTGCTCCGGGCTGGAAGATACCTTTATTCTGTGCAAGATTAAGATAGTCTCTCGCCCATACATTCGATATATTAATATTCGCTGCATTTACTGTATCTGCAACAGTCAGAGACAGCATTGTTGCTACAAGTTTTCGGTTTGTTTTACTCGAAATTCTTCTAGTTAATTCAGATACAGCGACAAGTCCAGTCCATCAGTCAATGAACTGTATTTAAGCGAATATATTATGTTCATAATTATCTCCAAAAAGAAATATTAGTATTGTTAAATTATTATTCAATATTATGGAAATAAGAATGCAAACAATAACAAATGGATAGTTAACATGTATTATAAAATAATATAAAAATAGAAATGGATATCCTCAGTCGAAACGAGCAACACTCGATATATGTTGCTATTTTTTATCTGACCGCAACTCTTTATTATGCTAACCTTCTAAAAGGAGGGGCGGCATTGGCTGAATTATAACCTCTAAATCTCGTAATTATTTATTGTGAAAAATACCTCTATATACATGGGGAATATCTAGAGAGAAGTCATATGAAAAAAATTAAGTTTGTTATCTTTTCTGGCATCTTGGGTATCAGCCTGAATGCCTTTGCGGGTGGTAGCGGTTGGAACGCAGATAATGTGGACCCGTCCCAATGTATAAAACTGTCTGGAGTACAGTATACTTATAACAGCGGTGTCCCAGTATGTATGCAAGGCCTTAATGAAGGGAAAGTAAGGGGGGTGTCTGTCTCCGGGGTATTTTATTATAAGGACGGCACAACAAGCAACTTCAAAGGGGTTGTTACCCCCTCCACACCTGTAAATACGAACCAAGACATTAACAAGACAAATAAGGTTGGAGTCCAAAAATATAGTGCTCTAACCGAATGGGTTAAATAATATCTAGCTCTAGCTAAAATTTCAACTCTCCACGCTGGATTCCTATCCAGCGTTTTGGGAATGACATTTCTTGTGATTGATCCCACCCTCGTAATATGGACACAGGTCTAAGCGAGGTTCTGGTTTTCAAATTGTTCCGGACTGAGACCACCAGGTGCCAGCGATTGTAATCACATTCGATATAATTAAACACTGTTGCCCGCATTATTTCCCGGCTGATAAAATGTTCTTCGTGGAGACATTCCACTTTCAGCGAATGAAAGAACCTTTCCACGCAGGCATTATCGTAGCAGTATCCCTTGGCGCGCATCCTGTATATTATTGGCGATATGCCGCCTGAGTATCACCGTGTCTGGGCGATACTCAGGCGGCAGTCCCGAAATGAAGGACTACCGTTCGTGAATGCAAAGCGTGTTTACCGGATAATGAGCGAAAATAGTCTGTTGTTGTTACATGACAAACCATCACGACAGCAGCGGGAACATAAAGGCCGATATCGGTGAAGGAAAGCAACCAGCGTTGGTGTTCCGATGGCTTTGAGTTTGGTTGCGATGATAGCGAAAAACTGCGAGTTACGTTCTCCCTGGACTGTTGCGATCGTGAAGCTATAGACTGGGCTGCAATTAAGATACAATCCCTGTCTGGAAATAAGGGGGCAAGAACACGATAAATAATTGCTTATTGTAATTATAAGCGTAAAAATCATATCCTACATGACGATGTGGAAATTAATAAACGTATTTCATATGAGTTAAAAATTTATCTTTTTATTGATAAGAGTTAGGTCACTCTAACGCAGAGTTGCCTGATAAAGACATTTTTTCATGTGAGAATGATATGAAATTAAAACAAAATATCGAAAAAGAGATTATAAAAATTAACAATATCAGAATACATCAGTACACTGTACTATATACATCTAATTGTACAATCGATGTATACACAAAAGAAGGAAGCAATACATATCTTAGAAATGAACTCATATTTCTTGAGAGAGGAATAAATATATCAGTAAGATTGCAAAAGAAGAAATCAACAGTAAATCCATTTATCGCAATCAGATTAAGCAGCGATACATTAAGACGCCTAAAGGATGCCCTGATGATAATATACGGAATATCAAAAGTAGATGCTTGCAGTTGTCCGAATTGGTCAAAAGGAATAATTGTAGCTGATGCTGACGATTCTGTATTAGATACATTCAAGAGTATCGATCATAATGATGATTCAAGAATTACTTCAGATTTGATATATCTTATATCAAAGATCGAAAACAACAGGAAAATTATAGAGTCAATTTATATATCGGCTGTAAGCTTCTTTTCCGATAAGGTCAGAAACACAATCGAAAAGGACTTATCAAAGAGATGGACTCTAGCTATTATTGCAGATGAATTTAATGTATCAGAGATAACAATAAGGAAAAGGCTTGAGTCAGAGTATATTACTTTTAACCAGATCCTTATGCAATCAAGAATGAGCAAAGCAGCATTGCTGTTGCTTGATAACTCATATCAGATATCACAGATATCTAATATGATAGGATTTTCCAGTACATCATATTTCATTAGGCTTTTTGTAAAACATTTTGGCATAACACCAAAACAATTCTTGACTTATTTTAAAAGCCAATGAAAATATGTTTTATATCATTATTTGAGATTGCTATAAACATATTGGTGATGCCTCTAATTAGTTGAATCTGATGTATAATACGGGCTTTTGAGGTTATCTCATGTCCAGCGTTAATATTCATTGTCCCCGTTGTCAGTCAGCTCAGGTTTACCGCCATGGTCAGAACCCTAAAGGCCGTGACAGATTTCGCTACCGTGACTGCCACCGTGTGTTTCAGCTCACTTATACTTATCAAGCACGTAAGCCGGGTATGAAAGAGCTGATAACTGAAATGGCCTTTAATGAGCCAGGAATGATGCTGGCCCGGATGGCTCGTTTACATGGAATTCAGCCCTGCCAGTTGTTTAAGTGGAAGAAACAATACCTGGAAGGAACTCTCAATGCTGTTGCTGCTGGTGAAGACGTTGTTCCTGCTTCTGAACTGGCCGCTGCGATAAAGCAGATTAATCAGGTTCAGCGTTTACTGGGCAAGAATCTATGGTCCCCACCATTTTTGCAACACTGATTTTGATTGATGTTGGCTTGCCTAAATCTATCCGGCGTCATTATGGGCATGGATGCCCGCGCCTCGATGAGTTCCACACCTGATGAGCCCAAAAAACCATCCGGCTTCAGTGAGCCATTTTCTTGCTGAGGCTTTTCATCAGGCCGATATGCCGTTCATGTCATCAATAATCAGTCTTCGCAAAACCAGATTGGGAACTACTTTAATTCATGATTAACCTGCCAGCCAGACTGGCGCCATCGTTACCTTTCGAACACAGTCTGCTGTGTTGTGATTGCCCACGCTATCCGGGCTAATTTGTTGGCCAGTGCGCAACATACTACGCTGGAGTGTTTTCTTGCCAACAACGCCCTGACCCAATCCGCCAACCTTCCTGACTGATTCTCGATTCTCTGAATAAAGGATCTTGCGCACTGAACGAGTAACCGTCGCAGATTTTTATCTCCACGTTTACTTATCCCTAAAAGTGTATTTTTACCACCTGTGCTGTACTGCCGGGGTACCAGACCGGTTGAAGCAGCAAAGTCCCGACTGCAGCTATATTGTTTACCGTCTCCCAGCTGCGATGACAGTACGCTGGCGGTTATCGGACCAATACCGGGTATTGTCTGAAGACGTTGTCCTACCTCATCACGACTCAGTTCCTGCTCCAGTGCGATTTCAAGCTCGGTGATCTGTCCGACAAGGTAAATATAATGGGCATGTAAGCGCATCAGTAACTGCGCCAGATAGGGAGGAAGTTCGTTCTCTGCAAGTACTGTTGAAAGTCGTTTTACCACTGCGACTCCTGTCGGCATACTGATGCCAAATTCCAGCAAAAAAGCATGCATCTGATTGGTCGTTTTGACTTTATCACTGACCAATGATTCCCTGACCCGGTGAAGCGCCCGCATGGCCTGCTGAGCTTCTGTTCGTGGTTGCACAAATCGCATGGAGGGACGAGATGCCGCTTCGCATATGGCTTCTGCATCGACAAAATCGTTCTTGTTGCTCTTAACAAAAGGGCGAACGAACTGCGGAGAAATCAATTTTGCTTCATGACCTAAATCAGCAATCCGGCGAGCCATAAAATGAGCTCCGGCGCAGGCTTCCATCACAACGGTAGACGAGGCACAGCCTGCCAGAAACTCAATAAGTTTGGTACGGGTAAACTTTTACGCAGCAATACCTTGCCTGACTTATCTTGGCAGTGAATGTGAAAGGAATGCTTGCCAAGATCTATACCAATAAGCGTAATGTTTTGCATGATGGTCTTCTCCATGAAAGAAAAACACTCTACTAGGGTACAGCTCACAGGGTGGTGGGGACCATCTCATTAACCATGGAAGTTGAGATCCTCAGGGAAGCAGTGGAGTATGCGCAATCGCAAATGGATAATGTATGTGTCCTTGTTATCTTCGGACAAGGAATAGCCTCGGTAAGCCGTGTTTTGGGCGATCGAGCAGGAGGCGGGATCATTCCCGCCGTCCTGAGCCTGTTTGTGCACAGAACCCCCCCAGCTAGGCTGGGGGTTCCGGAAAGCTTTCAGCTTTGAGGCCAGTTATTAAAACCCCTTTTGATTTGTTAAAACACCTTGCGGTCTGGCAACTGCAAGTGTCAAACAAGAAATCAAAAGGGGGTCCCAATGGGGAACGAAAAGAGCTTAGCGCACACACGATGGAACTGTAAATATCACATAGTTTTTGCGCCAAAATACCGAAGACAAGTGTTCTACAGAGAGAAGCGTAGAGCAACAGGCAGTATTTTGAGAAAGCTGTGTGAGTGGAAAAGTGTACAGATTCTGGAAGCTGAATACTGTGCAGATCATATCCATAACAACATTTACCATCATCGCGGATATGGCCAAAAAAGTGGCTGAAGATGATGCAGAAGTCTCATCCATAACCCAGCCGGGTGCAGAAATTCATGAGTCTTAGCCCACCTCTGGTGATATTAAACGTGCGCAGGGGGCATAACTGATTCTCGCCAATGGTATGAATCTGGAATTATGGTTCCAGCGCTTTTGCCGGCATCTCAATGAGGTTCCAGAGGTGATTGTCTCTTCGGGTGTGACACCGGTAGGGCTCACCAAAGGGCCCTATGAGGGCAAACCTACCCCCCAATGCCTGGATGTCGCCAGATAACGCTCTGATTTACATTGTTAATATTCGTGATGCTTTAATAAAATACGATCCGGAAAATGAACTGCCCGGGAATCCTGGAGACTAAACTCCCTGAGAAAGAGGTAAACAGGATGACTAAAAATACTCGTTTTCCCCCGAAGTCCGTCATAGGGCGATTCGTATGGTTCTGGAAAGTCAGGGCGAATATGACTCACAATGGGCGGTAATTTGTTCCATTGCCCCAAAGATTGGCTGTACACCGGAGATTCTGCGTGTCTGGGTTCGCCAGCATGAGCGGGATACCGGGGGCGGTGATGGAGGGCTCACCACCGCTGAACGTCAGCGTCTGAAAGAGCTGGAGCGTGAAAATCGTGAACTGCGCCGCAGTAACGATATCCTTCGCCAGGCTTCCGCTTATTTTGCGAAGGCGGAGTTCGACCGCCTCTGGAAAAAATGATGCCACTGCTGGATAAGCTGCGTGAGCAGTACGGGGTCGGTGGATTTGCCCCTATATTTCCAGACACCTGTTATCACTTAATCCATTACTGGCCTGCTGCCGTAGATATTCCCGTGGTAAGCTTTATCCTGAGGAGTTTAAAGTTGAAGCTGTCAAACAGGTTGTTGAACGTGGCGATTCAGTTAGAACAGCAATCAACTATTGCTATAATAATATCTATTTTTTGTTTTATTTTGTTTTAGCATGTAAAAATTTAGAAAAAGGAGGTGTATAATGATTGATATAGTTACATATGTAATGAATGCTGATTTTGATAATATAATCAAAATAGCCTCAGATATGGATTTAAGTCTAATAAAAGATATTGTGCGAGAGACTCAGGAGGATATCAATAGCAATGGACCTGCATGGAGTTCTTGGTCATAAATATAGTATCTGACAATGTCAATGGCATGCATAAATGTCGTTATTATAATGACACTATGGATGTCATTGATAATAAAATAGAGACTATTTATCATTCTGTGTAAATGCCTTTTCTTAGAAATGACCGTCAAGGCAATCACTAAACTTGATAATAAAGCGGCTCATCGCCATGATGACATTCCTTAAGGGGTATTGCCCATTTCTGTAACGCTACCGGGATGACACCGCTTTTTACTAACTCATCTGTCGGTAACACCCTGTGTTTCTTGATTGAGTGACGGATCACACTGTTCAGCGATTCAATGGTATGGTCGTATAAATCACCTTATGAAGCTCCTGTGGATAACGCGGCTCCCATACACCTCTGAACGTCTCCGGCGCCTGAGGGACAGCGTCTTCGGTTGGAGCCAAGTAAACAGCTTTAAGACCTCGTGTTACCGTCACGGGCAGAATATAGAATTCAACAAATTGAATACATAACCCTCAAATGCACCATCATATACTAAATCAATAAATTGGTATAATTACTCTCATTCAGGAAAGCATTTTTAATATATGGGAAACAATAGACGAACCAACGAGAAAAAGCATCGTTATTGAATTTTATTTCAGAACTTAACTCTGTCAAGGAAACATATTTATAACTCATAGCTTCCAAACTATTTAAATCTGGTTCATCATCACTAATACCATAGAAAATATGTGCAATCTCATGTTCTGTTAAATCACCGCCGACATAAACATTATAGTAGATCTTTAATAGTTTAGATAAGGGGCATTCTATCCCCATTTCCTCCCTTAATCTTCTGTTAGCTGCAGATAAATTCGATTCTCCCGGGAAGGGATGTGTACAAGAGGTATTGCTCCAAAGGCCGGGAGAATGATATTTTCCAAGTGCTCTTTGCTGTAACAATAATTTTCCATCGCTATTACATATATAAACAGAAACAGCCCGATGTAAAATACCTTTTTTGTGGGTATATAATTTTTCGGCAATCCCCGTTTCACAATCATTATGGTCAATTAAAATAACATTCTCCATAAATTACCCCTGTTGTGACAGAAAAAAATGTAATTCATCTCTAACTGCTTTAAATGAATCCAATTTGTCTTTTGTTTTTAATGACATTCTTTCAATAACTTCTAACCATGATTTTAGAGGATGATTTATTTTTTTTACAGCAGTAATGATATCTTCAACATATTTATTAATGAGATCCTCGCATCTTTCAATACCTCCACCGAGATAAAACTTAAGGAGCACAGCTTTTTCCACATTCTCATCAATACTTTCAATGATCTTACCATCAGAAATCCAAGGGTAGAAATGCGATGGTTGCTGCTTTTGTATGTCTTCCATTATATCGAGAACATCATCCTGAAGGGTAAGATACATAATAAAGCTTTTCATCATATTATCAAACTGATGTGTTAACTCTTGTTTTTTTATAATATGAAGAACCATATCGCTAACAAGTAAATGCAGTATAGATTTTCCAACTGCGTACTTTTTAAACGCCCCCTCATCCATGCCTATTAATGGTGAAATATCTTTTTCCATTAACATGGTGTTAACATACTCGTTAAAACGACGATTATAAAAAGCATAGAAACTACTAGGCTCTATAAATATTTTTGAGGCAATATTATTAATTTCTACATCTATTATTTGCAAATAATACCCAAGATATTCTTTCTTTAAATCCCCCATGTTTCTTGAAATTAGTTGCTCGTACTGTTCATCGACAAAGAGGTCTGTGAGGATTGCTCTTCGAGCAATAAGCGTTGATATAATACCGACGTATCTTATCCTTTCAATATACTGTCCTTTATCATGGAGATCACTTATAAATAAAAATGGCATAAAATAGTAAAAAGGGTAAACATTCAAAGGCTCAAATAATGATTCTAATTCTTTGAATGGATATTTTAACCTAATTTTTTTTAGAGTCCTAAAGTAAAAAATGATGTCAGTATACCTTATTGTTTTTCGATTATAATTAATAATATCCATTGTGTCATTAAAATAACGACGTTTATGCATGTCATTAAAACTATCAGAAACTACTTTCATTTATTACCTTGAGCTCCATTACATATAAAACTATATTAAAAACCAAAAAATTATTTTATCTATAAAATCAAATGATAAATCAAAACAAAAAAAATAATAGATATTATTATAGCAATAGTTAATTGCTGTTTGGATTTGCCCCTATATTTCCAGACACCTGTTATCACTTAATCCGTTACTGGCCTGCTGCCGTAGATATTCCCGTGGTGAGCGATAACCCAACGCACTATGCGGATGCCATTCGTTATAATGCTCGAACGCCTCTGCAAGGTTCTTTGCTGCCGTTAACCCGTCTGGTTTGGGCATGACACTGATGGTAAGCGTAAACTGACCGCCGTATGTAGCCATTAAGCCAGTATTGGTAACGT
>ERZ840096.1912-NODE-1912-length-19110-cov-8.785358_pt1 | contig 19110 bp, 21 predicted proteins | sample MGYA00519878_ERZ840096 | MGnify/ENA primary metagenome ERZ840096 (study PRJEB31850, sample SAMEA3708865) | human gut metagenome | biome: human gut; feature: human-associated habitat; material: faeces | place: China | collected 2014 ...
TTCTTCAGCATGATGTTCCGGAAGATTTTGTGATAGCTACGGGTGAGATGCATACCGTTCGTGAGTTTGCCACTTTGGCTTTCAAGGAGGTTGGCATTGAGCTTCGTTGGGAAGGTGAAGGTTCGGATGAAAAGGGTATTGACGTGAAGACCGGCAAACCATTGGTCGAGGTTGACGCGAAGTATTTCCGTCCTTGCGAGGTTGAGCAGCTGTTGGGTGATCCTACAAAAGCCAGGACACTGCTTGGCTGGAATCCTACCAAGACAAGTTTTCCGGAACTGGTGAGAATAATGGTGGAGCATGATATGGGGTTTGTGAGGAAGTTGTATCTGAAAGAATTGCTGAATAAATAAAACCAAAGTCTGTTTGCATACTAATAGTTTTGTCTTATCTTTGCACATATAGAAATGAAAGTGAGGGATATGATGAATGCAAAAATGACAAAGGAAGAGGCGCTTGCCAAATTTCAAGCAGCGAAAAGCAAGAAGCGTGAATGTCTTGTCAAGTTAGAAAAAACGATGAAAGAGACATATAAAAAACGTACAGGAAAAGATGCGGAAAAGTTCTTTGCCTTATGATCAATGCTCTTTCCGTTGAACGTATCAACGGGGTAGCTCCTTATCAAGTGGAAGCGACTGATAAAGGGGAGTTCTTTCAATTCTTTACGGATGGTGGCGTGCATTACTCTGTCGGTTTTATGGAGGATGATATTTTGCTTGTAAACAACTCATACCAATTGATTATAGCCAATATCAATAATCATAAATCTCCTCGTGATAGTAAAGTTCGCGATACTATCCTTTCTATAATTGACGAATTCTTTAATCGAAATAATTCAACTTTACTTTATATTTGCGAGACAGGCGACTGTAAACAGGGCATGCGTAATCGTTTATTTGAATATTGGTTCTCAACCTATAGCCGCAAGAACTTTTTTACAATGATGTCGTCTTCTATTGTGGATGCAGATGGAATTGTAAACTTTGCAACAATTATATTGCGTAATGATAATCAGAATTTGACTGAGGTCGTTACAAACTTTACCGAGTCAATTCGGCTACTTAGTCAAAAGCCATGATTGGATGAAGCGTCTTTGATGACTTGAATTAATTTTTCCTATTACATTTTTTATGAAACTTTTATTCACAGGAGCCTCCGGGTTCTTGGGTAATAACGTGCGTCCTCTTCTGGAGAGGATGTACGACGTTACTACTGTTGGCTTGCTGCCGCAGGATGACTATACAGTAAACATGGCAAGGGAAATTCCGGAACTGCGTGAACGGTATGATATTGTTCTCCATGCAGCCGGAAAGGCGCATTCTGTACCTAGAACGGAGGAGGAGAAACGGGTGTTCTTTGACGTGAACCTGCAAGGGACAAAGAATCTTTGTGCGGCATTGGAGAGGAAGGGAATACCACGGGCTTTCATCTTTATTTCTACCGTAGCTGTGTATGGTTGTGATTATGGAGAAAACATAACGGAAGAACATCCTTTAGATGGAGTTACTCCATACGCTGTGAGCAAGCGCCTTGCGGAAGAGTATTTGCAGAAATGGTGCCATGAGCATAATGTCATTTTGGGTATTGTCCGTCCTTCCCTGATTGCCGGTCCCAATCCTCCTGGTAATTTAGGCGCCATGGTTCACGGTATCCGTAGCGGAAGATATCTCAGTATTGCCGGAAGCCGGGCACGGAAAAGCGTATTGATGGTGCAGGACATTGCAAGACTGGTTCCCCTGTTGGCGGAGAAAGGAGGCATCTATAATGTGTGTGACAGCTATCAGCCTACTTTCAGGGAACTTGAAATTATTATTTGCAGGCAGCTGAATAGGAATCTGCCAGTATCAATTCCGTACTGGATAGCTAAATGCATGGCCTTGATAGGTGATTGCTTGGGAGAGAAAGCTCCGATCAATTCTCTAAAATTAAGGAAGATGACGAAGTCCTTGACTTTCAGTAACGAGAAGGCGGTACGTGAGCTGGGATGGAGACCGACCAGTGTATTGAAGAATTTCAAGATAGAATGAGCATATATTTTTGGATCATATTGGCTGTGACAGGCATTGTCTCTTTCCTGTTTGCCTGTATCCAGTTTTGGTTTTATCTGATAGACAGAAACGAATGATGTATTATTTGATGGTTTTGGTTCTGCTCTTCGTGGCGGAACTTTTTTATTTTAGGGTGGCTGACAAGTGTAATATCATAGACAAGCCGAACGAACGCAGTTCCCATACGAGAGTCACTTTGCGTGGTGGTGGCATCATCTTCTATTTCGGTGCGTTGGCCTGCTTTCTGACGAATGGCTTTGAATATCCCTTGTTCATGCTTGCCTTGACACTGGTCACGTTCATCAGCTTTGTGGATGATATCAAGTCCACCCGGCAGGTAACGAGATTGTTTTTCCATTTCTCGGCCATGGGGTTGATGTTCTGCCAGTGGGGCCTGTTCTCCTTGTCTTGGTGGTGGATTGTCATTGCCTTGATTATTTGTACCGGTATCATCAATGCCTATAACTTCATGGACGGGATCAACGGCATCACGGGTGGTTATTCCCTGGTCGTGCTGACTGCCCTGGCGATCATCAATGCGGAAATCATCCCTTTTGTTGAAGGTGACTTCATTTATACGGTGATCTGTTCTGTCGTGGTCTTCTGTTTCTTCAACTTCCGCAAGCAGGCGAAATGTTTTGCGGGTGATGTGGGTTCTGTGAGTATCGCCTTTATTCTTCTTTTCCTGATAGGCAAACTGATTATCCGTACAGGAGATTTCAGTTGGATTGTCCTGTTGTCCGTCTATGGCGTTGACAGCGTGTTGACCATCATTCACCGCCTGATGCTTCATGAGAATATCGGTTTGCCCCACCGTAAGCATTTGTACCAGCTTATGGCGAATGAGTTGAAGATTCCTCATGTGGTGGTTTCCTCTGTCTATATGGCGGTTCAAGCTGCCGTCATAATCGGATATTTATTCTGTCTGAATCATGGCTATCTCTATCTATCAGGAGTTGTTTTGTTGCTGAGCCTTGTTTACATCTGCTTTATGAAAAGATATTTTGGATTACATCAAGTCATGTAGCCAGTTATTAGTTTATTTATTTTTATTAAGAGAGCCACCTTTAAAGAGATTTGTCAGCGGATTTCTTTGATTTATAGTGTTTTATAACTTTTCTCAGAAAAACAGTTTTCAACCTCTCTTTTTCTTTGGTGATACAGATTTAAGTCCGCATCTTTGCATCGTTGATCAACGAAACGTGTGAATTAAAAAACGAATTTAAATCTCTAAAGAAAAAAATTATGAGTGTAATTTTCAGAACGGTAGAGAGGCCGTCGGACCCTCGGGTAGAAAACTCTCCGAAGAAATTCTTTCCTCAAATCGTAACATTGGGACAAAGTGTGAATCTGGCATTTATCGCGCAAAAGATGCAGGATACGTCTTCTCTGTCTATTGGTGATATCAAGAGCACCATGCAGAACTTTGTGGAGAAGCTGAAGGAACAGCTGTTGGAAGGAAAGACCGTAAACATTTCCGGACTGGGTGTCTTTATGCTGGCCGCTAAGTCGAAAGGGGCGGACTTGGCCAAAGATATTACCGCCAAGAGTGTGGAAAGCGTACGTATCTGTTTTCAGGCCAATAAGGAACTGAAGATAACGAAGACCGCTACCCGTGCCGGTGAAAAACTGGATTTGATAAGTCTGGATGACTATCTGAAAGGAAAGACAACTACAGATGAAGGATCCGGCGACAATTCCGGTGGTGGTTCTGACGGGGATGAAAACGAGAATCCGTTGGGATAAAGCCTGACCCCTAATCCCTTTTCGAAAGAGTGGGGACGGAGGTCACGCCATTATGTAACATCTAAAAACTTTATTATTGCTTTATGAAGAAAACGTGGAATTTGATTTTGAAAATTGTGATTGCTGTGGCAAGTGCCGTGGTTGGGGTGATTAGCGGACAAGCAATGAACCTTTGACCAAACCGCTACATTACAAGATAACCCCATACAGCAATCATTGAATGTAGCATGTAAGCCGCTTTCGGAGAAATCCGTCAGCGGCTTTTTTCTTTCAGTAACTCTTCCATTTTCAGAACTTCGTCACGATATTGGGCGGCCTCAATAAAATCGAGTTTCTTGGCTGCTTCCTGCATCAATTTTCGGGTACGCTCGATACTCTTTTCTAATTGTGCACGGCTCATGTACTGTACAATCGGGTCGGCGGCAACGGAGGATGCCGTTTCTTGCTTGATGTAAGGACGTGGTGCGATTGAGGCTTTGTCTTTGCTGCCCATGGCGTCGGCAGATGCATCCCCGGTGGCAAATACATTGAGATTCTTCGCTTTCTTGATTTGTTGGGGGGTGATGCCGTGCTCCTCGTTATACTTAAGCTGCTTCTCGCGCCGGCGATTGGTCTCGTCAATGGTAAGCTGCATGCTTTCCGTGATTCTGTCAGCATACATGATGACCATACCGTTTACATTACGGGCGGCACGTCCGGCAGTCTGTGTCAGTGAACGGTGGGAACGGAGGAATCCCTCTTTGTCCGCATCAAGAATGGCGACAAGAGAAACTTCCGGCAGATCGAGTCCTTCACGCAACAGGTTGACCCCGACAAGCACGTCGTACTCGCCTTCGCGGAGATCACTCATGATCTTGACACGTTCCAGAGTATCGACGTCGCTGTGGATATAGTTACATTTTACATTATTGTTCAACAGGTATTCCGTAAGCTCCTCTGCCATACGTTTGGTAAGGGTAGTGACAAGAGTACGTTCGTTCTTTTCAATACGTACCTGGATTTCTTCCATTAAATCGTCTATCTGGTTGTGGCTTGGACGGACTTCGATGATGGGGTCGAGCAGCCCGGTAGGCCGGATGACCTGTTCGACGACGATTCCTTCGGACTGTATTAATTCATAATCTGCCGGAGTGGCGCTGACGTAAATCACTTGTTTGGCCATTTCCTCGAACTCCTCGAACTTCAACGGACGGTTGTCCATAGCGGCAGGCAGACGGAAACCATATTCCACAAGGTTGACCTTACGGGCACGGTCACCGCCATACATGGCACGTATCTGCGGGACACTGACATGGCTTTCGTCAATTACAATCAGAAAATCATCAGGGAAGAAATCCAACAGACAATAAGGACGGCTACCGGCTGCACGACCGTCAAAATAGCGCGAATAGTTCTCAATGCCGGAGCAGTGGCCTAATTCGCGTATCATTTCCATGTCGTAGGTCACCCGTTCCTGCAAGCGCTTGGCCTCCAGTGGACGGCCTTCATTTTCAAACCATTGTACCTGTTTGTGCAAGTCGTCTTCTATTTCATGGATGGCACGCAGGGTGGCTTCCTTGGTAGTCATGAAAAGATTGGCAGGGTAAATCTTGTAGCTGTCGAACTTGGCAATGGTTACACCGCTGACCGGATCCACTTCCTCTATGCTGTCTATCTCGTCTCCCCAGAAAACGATGCGGAGCAGGTTGTCTGCATACGCCAGGTAGATATCGACCGTATCGCCTTTGACGCGGAAATTCCCGCGGTTGAGGTCGATGTCGTTGCGGACGTAAAGGCTATCTACCAGCCGGCGCAAGAAAACGTTACGGCTGAAGTTCTTTCCCTGCTGCACTTCGATGACATTGTTGTAGAAGTCCGACGGATTGCCCATGCCATAGATGCACGATACGGAGGAAACCACCACGACGTCTTTCCTGCCGGAGAGTAGGGAGGAGGTGGCTGCCAGGCGCAGTTTGTCTATTTCGTCATTGATGGCGAGATCTTTCTCTATATAGGTATCCGAAGACGGCAGGTAGGCTTCGGGCTGGTAATAATCATAATAGGATACATAGTATTCTACGGCATTGTTGGGAAAGAAACCTTTGAACTCACTGTATAGCTGGGCGGCCAATGTTTTGTTATGGCTCAATATCAGGGTAGGTTTGTTGATGTTGGCAATGACATTGGCGATGGTAAAGGTTTTTCCGGAACCGGTGACACCGAGCAGGGTCTGTGCGGGAAGTCCTTCACGAACGCCTTCTGTGAGCTGTGCGATAGCCTCCGGTTGGTCGCCCGTAGGCTTATAGGCGGATGTTAATTCAAATTTGTTCATTTTCTCTTCTTACGGTCGGCAATATTCGGTAAAATCTTTGAGATAAACAAAATTATTTCTTTACTTTGCAGCAAAGATAATGCAAACCGAGAGCAGAATAAAATGAACTTGTTCCTTTTTTATGCCGAGGTGCAGCTTATCTTCGCTTTTGCAAAGATAGGTAATAACCATTAATAAATAATACAACGAAGAACATGATTTGGAATGAAAGCATCGAATGCATGGATCGCGAAAGCCTTCGTAAAATTCAGGGCATTCGTCTTAAAAAGACTGTGGAGCGTGTATATCACGATACCCCTTTCTACCGTAAAAAAATGCAGGAACTGGGTATTACGCCCGATGATATCAACAGTATAGACGACATTGTAAAACTTCCCTTTACGACAAAATATGATCTCCGGGATAACTACCCTTTCGGGCTTTGTGCCGTTCCCATGAGCCAGATAGTGCGTATTCATGCATCTTCGGGTACTACGGGAAAACCGACTGTCGTGGGTTACACACGTAAGGATCTTTCTGTTTGGGCAGAGTGCTTGTCGCGTGCTTTTACCGCATACGGTGCCGGGCGTTCGGACATTTTCCAGATATCATACGGCTACGGGCTTTTTACCGGTGGCTTGGGAGCCCATGCGGGAGCCGAGAATATAGGCGCTTCCGTAATTCCGATGTCCAGCGGCAACACGGAGAAACAGATAACATTGATGCATGATTTTGGCTCTACGGTACTTTGTTGCACGCCTTCGTACGCTCTCTATCTGGCAGATGCGATTAAGGATTCCGGTTATCCCCGTGAGGAGTTCAAGTTGAAAGCCGGTGCTTTCGGTGCCGAGCCGTGGACGGAAAATATGCGCCGGGATATCGAGACCAAGTTGGGTATCAAGGCATACGATATTTACGGGTTGAGTGAGATTGCCGGTCCCGGTGTGGGATATGAGTGTGAATGCCAGCATGGTACGCACCTCAATGAAGACCATTATTTCCCTGAAATTGTGGATCCGAAAACATTGGAGCCTGTAGCTCCCGGTGAAACGGGAGAGCTTGTCTTTACCCACTTGACGAAAGAAGGCATGCCCTTGCTGCGTTACCGTACCAAGGACCTTACCGCCTTGCATTATGATAAATGTCCTTGTGGACGTACGCTGGTTCGCATGGACCGTATCTTGGGCCGTAGCGACGACATGCTTATCATCCGTGGGGTGAATGTATTCCCGACCCAGATAGAGTCTGTCATTCTTGAAATGCCGGAATTTGAACCCCACTATCTCCTCATCGTTGACCGCAAGAACAATACCGATACGATGGAACTGCAGGTTGAAGTCCGTCCGGAATACTATTCCGATGAAATCAACAAGATGCTGGCTTTGAAGAAGAAGCTTGTAGCCCGTTTGCAGAGCGTGCTCGGCCTGGGTGTAGATGTCCGGCTTGTGGAGCCGCGCAGCATTGAGCGAAGCGTAGGTAAGGCTAAACGTGTGATCGATAACCGGAAGATTTAATAATTTAGAATTCATATAACTATGGTAGCAAAACAACTTTCCATTTTTTTAGAGAACAAGTCGGGCCGCCTCACGGAAGTGACCGAAGTGCTTGCGAAAGAAGGGGTCAACCTTTCTGCTCTCTGTATTGCCGAGAATGCTGATTTCGGTATTCTCCGTGGTATTGTTTCTGAACCTGATAAAGCTTATAAGGCCTTGAAAGATAATCATTTTGCCGTAAATGTGACCGATGTGGTGGGAATCAGCTGTCCCAATATTCCCGGTTCATTGGCAAAGGTGCTCCGTTTCCTTTCGGATGAGGGGGTGTTTATTGAATATATGTATTCTTTTGCCAACGGCGAGACGGCCAATGTCATTATCCGTCCCAATGATATGGAAAATTGCATCCGTGTATTGACGGAAAAGAAAGTGGATTTGCTGGCTGCAAGTGATTTGTACAAACTTTGACCGGTTTGTCGATAATAAGCCTCAGTTCGTCTGCTTTTTGAAAAATTAAGGTTCGTATCGTTGCTTTATTCGATACGAACCTCTATCTTTGCGCATTATTTGAACAAAAGTAATGAAGAAAAACATCTTAATAACTCTGCTTGCGGCAATGCTGCTCTCCTCGTGTGGAGAATATAACAAGTTGCTGAAAAGCACGAATTACGAATACAAGTATGAAGCGGCCAAGACGTACTTTGCAAAAGGACAGTACAATCGTGCTGCAACTTTGCTTAATGAACTGATTGCCATTCTCAAAGGTACTGATAAGGCTGAAGAGTCCCTCTATATGCTGGGTATGAGTTACTACAACCAGAAAGACTATCAAACTGCAGCGCAGACATTTATCCAATATTACAATGTTTATCCCCGTGGCACGTTTACCGAACTGGCACGTTTCCATGCCGGAAAAGCTTTGTATCTGGATACTCCGGAACCACGTCTTGACCAGTCGGGCACTTATAGTGCTATCCAGCAGTTGCAGATGTTTATGGAGTACTTCCCGCAGAGCGCCAAGAAAGAGGAAGCCCAGAACATGATTTTTGCATTGCAGGACAAGCTGGTGATGAAGGAATATCTTTCAGCCAAATTGTATTATAATTTAGGAAATTACTTGGGCAACAACTATCAGGCTTGTGTCATTACAGCCCAGAATGCTCTGAAAGACTACCCTTATACCAATTTGCGTGAAGACCTTTCCATCTTGGTTTTGCGTGCCAAATATGAATTGGCCGTATATAGTGTGGAAGAAAAGAAGCCGGAACGCTACCGTGAAGCTGTAGATGAATACTACGCTTTCAAGAACGAATTCCCTGAAAGCAAGTATAGCAAAGAAGCCGAACGTATTTTTAAGGAATCGCAGAAGATTCTGAAAGACTAAAGTTTTAAAGAGAATTTATATCGATATAGAGAATTAAATTTAGATAGAAAATTTATGGATTACAGAAAGACAAATGCTCCTGCCACTACGGTGACCCGTGATATGATGGAGTTGTGTGAGGATACCGGTAATGTGTATGAAAGTGTGGCTATCATTGGAAAGCGTGCCAACCAGATCAGCGTTGAGATAAAGAATGACCTTTCCAAGAAACTGGCCGAGTTTGCCTCTTACAATGACAACTTGGAAGAAGTGTTCGAGAACCGGGAGCAAATAGAGATTTCCCGCTATTATGAAAAATTGCCGAAACCTACTTTGATTGCCACTCAGGAGTATATTGAGGGTAAGATTTACTATCGTAACCCGGCTAAGGAAAAAGAGAAATTGCAGTAATGATACAACGTATTCAATCCGTTTATTTATTGGTGGTGACTGTTCTGCTGGTTGTTGCTATGTGCATGCCTGTGGGGTTGTTCATCGGAGCGGACGGAATCACGGAAAATGTTTTTAAGCCGTTGGGGGTATCCATGGCTGACGGAAGTTTCCAGTCAACATGGGGGCTGTTCGGCATATTGCTGCTGAGTGCGATTATTGCATTCTGTACTATTTTCTTGTTCCGTAACCGTATGTTGCAGGTACGCATGACAATTTTCAGCAGCATTTTGCTGATAGGCTATTATATCGCCTTTGCTGCGTTCATGTTCGTGCTGAAAAGTGATTTCGAAGCTATGACTTTCAAGCTGGGGTGGGCCCTTTGCTTGCCGGCTGTGTCAATTATCCTGAATTACTTGGCTTTCCGTGCCATTTACCGGGATGAATTAATGGTGAAAGCGGCGGATAGATTGAGATAATGATATTCAGACATAAAAAATCAGGCCATGCGTCCGTTCAAGACGCATGGCCTGATTTTTATATATAGGTAGTCCACGATTTCTTGCATTGTATTCTCCCTATAACCAATGTTTTGCATTTTTACATTTACTTAATTAGGTAAATAAATAGTATTAAATTGTATTATTTTCGTTATTTGGTGTATCTTTGTGCCGTATTTGTATTGCCTCCTAAGTAGGTGCGATACAGATATAGGGGTTATAGATGTTTTTTCTTGGGGTCAGGAAAAACTCTACATTTCGTAAATAAGCAAACAAACAGACGAATTAACCTTGCATGCTGTACAGTGAATCCGGAAAAGATTCGCATGTGCAGGAATGAGAGGTATGCCCTTTGGGCAAGCATCAACTTCATGGATTATAACGTACCAACTTTGCATTGGTATGCTTTTAAGGTTTTCTATAACAAAGTCTTCGAGATAGAGGAGCTGTTGAAGAAAGACGGTATAGAGACCTTCATTCCCTGCGAAACGGTTATCGTGGAGCGTGGGGAAGTGAAGAAAAGCATATGCAAGCCGGTAATCGCCTCCCTTTTGTTTTTCCGTTCTACCGAACAGCAAGCACTGCACCAACAGCAATGTCTGCTCGAACGCGTCATTCTGTACACCCGGCTTGTGGGCTGGCAGAAACTGCCGTTCGCCATTCCCGAACGGGAGATGAACCTGTTCATGCTGGTAGCCACTTCCGGTGAGCAGGGGCTTGAGTACTTGTGCGACAGTCCCAGGGACTATCGCATAGGTCAGCACGTCAGTGTTATCGACGGGCCGTTCAAGGGAGCGGAGGGTTACATACACCGCATTAAGGGCAACCGCCGGCTGATTGTGGCGATAGAAGGCGTATGCGCCGTAGCCACTGCCTACATTCCCCAATGTTTTCTCCGGAATATCGAAACAGACTAAAAAAAACATACCCGATAACATGATATACAATCTTGAACTGGGAGTGGCATTCCTTGCAGGATGCCTGTTCAGTGCCATGGTGATTCCCCGGATATCGCTGGTGGCGTTCAAACTGCGACTGTTTGACCCGATGAACTCACGGAAAATACATACGGAGTGCATTCCCCGTCTGGGCGGAGTCGCTTTCTTTCCTTGCATCATCGTGGCGGTATCGCTCACCATCGTCTTCCACAGCCTTTGCCTGGACGACGACTTGTTCGGCGGGGAACTGACCATCCGTTTCCTCGCCCTGTGCAGCGCTCTTTTCATCCTCTATCTGATGGGGGTGATGGACGATCTGGTAGGCGTGCGCTACCGTTCCAAGTTCGTGGTGCAGACGCTTTGCGGGCTTCTGATGGCCTTTGCCGGATGCTACTTCAACAACCTTTACGGACTGTTCGGCATCCATGAGATTCCCGGCTATGTGGGAATACCGTTCACGGTGCTCATCATCGTCTATATCCTGAACGCGGTGAACCTGATAGACGGCATCGACGGGCTGGCGTCGGGACTGGGCATGATAGCGTTCCTGGCATTCGGCTGCCTGTTCGTGTACCTGCACCGGTGGATGTACGCGTTGCTGGCGTTTGCCTCTTTGGGAGTGCTGGTGCCGTTCTTCTACTACAACGTGTTCGGGCAGACGCGCCGCGGGCGCAAGCTGTTTATGGGCGACACCGGCTCGTTGACCATCGGCATGCTGCTGGCGGTGATGGCTATCCGGCTTAGCATGTTCGATTCCGTCAAGGAACGGTTGCTTCCCGGCAGCATTGTGGTAGCGTTCTCCTTCCTCATGGTGCCCATGCTGGACGTGGTGCGGGTGGTGCTTCACCGCATGCGCAAACGCAAGCCGCTGTTCTCACCCGACAAGAACCACATCCACCATAAGTTCATGGCGCTGGGCATGCCGCAACACCGTGCCATGCTTTGCATTGTGGGCATTGCCGTAGGCTTTACGGTGCTCAACGTATGCGCCATCCATTACCTTTCCGTCACCGTGCTGTTTCTGCTGGACGTGGCGGCATGGACGGTGATGCACTTCTGCATTACCGGCAAGATACTGAAAAACAACCGTAAAAATCACATTAAAGACTGAATATGAAGAAGCTTTTTCTATGCCTGTTCTTCCTGGGCATGCTGCTCGCTTCGTGCGGCACCTCGAAGAAGATAGTTTATTTCCAGGACGTGGAGGTCAACCGTCCCGAATCCATGGAAGCCGTGCGGGACATCAGCGTGCAGCCCAAGGATCAGATTTCCATCCTGGTGTCCAGCAAGGATCCGCAGCTGGCGGCACTGTTCAACTTGCCCCGCGTGCAGTACAGGGCGGGTGCCGGTGCGCTGCTGAGCGGCAGTTACAGCGGCGAGGTGTCCGGCTACACGCTGGACGAGCAGGGCGCCATCGACTTCCCCGTACTGGGGAGGCTCGTCGTGGCGGGCATGACCAGAAGCGGGATAGCCGGGATGATAAAGCGGCGGCTGACGGAGGAACATCTGGTGAACGATCCCGTGGTTACGGTGGAGTTCATGAACCTTTACTTTTCCGTGCTGGGCGAAGTGAAGTCACCGGGCAAGTACGACATCACCAAAGACCGTATTTCCCTGCTTGAAGCCCTCAGCATGGCGGGAGACCTCACCATCTATGGCAAGCGGGACGCCATCTACGTGATCCGCGAGGAGAACGGGGAGCGTGTCACGTACCGGGTGGACATCCGCTCGCGCGAGTTTTTCCGTTCGCCCGTCTATAACCTCAAGCAGAACGACGTGGTGTATGTGCAGCCCAACAAGGTGCGTGCCGGCCAGTCCACTATCAACGAAAACAGCGTGAAGTCCGTTTCTTTGTGGATCAGCATCGGATCGTTCATCTCGTCGCTGGGCGTACTGCTGTTCAAGTAGAGCGTCCGCACACCTTTAGATTATTTACCCTCTTATTCTTCAACTGTTACTATTTCTTCAACTGTTACTATGATCGAAAATAAAAATGCCGTGGGCAAGCCTGCCGACGACTTCATACGCATACAAGACCTTGGGAGCATGTTCGTGCCCCGGTGGCGCTGGTTTGCCCTCTCCTTGGCCGTCGCCTTGTCCGCGGCGGCGCTCTACTTGCTCAGAACTCCCGCCATTTATACCCGCCATGCTGCCATCCTGGTGAAGGACGACTCCAAGGGAGGAGCCACTTCCGGAAGCATGGGCGAGTTCGCGGACTTCGGGTTGTTCAAGTCCAACACCAACATCAATAACGAACTGCTGACGCTTGCCTCGCCCACGCTGATGACCGAGGTGGTGAAGCGGCTGGGGCTGGACGAGACCTATACCGTGCGCCGCGGACTGAGGAGGGTGGAATTGTACCGTTCCGCTCCGGTGGCAGTCCGCTTTTGCGGCAAGGCAGAACGTCCCGTTGCCTTCGACCTTGAACTGACTTCAAGGAACGATTTCCTGCTGTCCGGTTTTAAAGTGGAAGGCGAGGAGACGGGCGAGACCTTTTCGGGCAAAACGGGCGACACCCTGCGCACCTCGGTGGGCACGTTGCTCATCGACGCCACGCCCTACGCCACAGACGACTTCATGGGCACGTCCATACACTACGGCAAGCAGAGCGTGCAGGCGGTCACCGATTATTACACCGGAGCCTTGCGCGCCGAACTGGGCAACGAGGACGCCACCATCATCAACCTCAGCATAGATGACTCCTCCGTCCGGAAGGCGGAGGATATCCTGAATACCTTGATAGAGGTATATAATGAATATTGGATCAGGGACAAGAACCAGATTGCCGTCAGCACCTCGCAGTTCATCGGCGACCGTCTGGGCGTGATAGAGAACGAACTGGGACACGTGGACGCGAACATCGCAGGCTACAAGAGCGAGCATCTGCTGCCCGACGTGCAGGCGGCTTCCAGCCTCTACCTGATGCAGTCGGCCGAGAACAAGAAAGAACTGCTGGCGCTGAACAACCAGCTCTCCACCGCCCGTTACATCCGCGGCGAGCTGAACGGCAAGGGTCTGACCCAACTGTTGCCCGCCAATTCGGACATCGGCAACAGCCATATCGAGAGCTTGATAGGGGAGTATAACGCCCAGGTGCTGGAGCGCAACCGCCTGGCGGCGAACAGCAGCGAGAAGAATCCTCTGGTAGTGGATCTCACCGCTTCCTTGCGCAACCTGCACCACACCGTCGTGCAGTCGGTGGACAATCTGATTGTCTCGCTGGACACGCAGTTACAGAGCGTCCGCCGCCGGGAAGCCGCCACTACGGGGCAGCTGGCGTCCAATCCCGACCAGGCCCGCTACCTGCTCTCCGTGGAGCGGCAGCAGAAGGTGAAAGAGCAACTCTACCTCTACCTGTTGCAGAAGCGGGAGGAGAACGAACTTTCGCAGGCGTTCACCGCCTACAATACCCGCATCATCACCGCTCCGCGCGGCAGCCTGCTGCCCACCGCCCCCCGCAAGTTCAACATCCTGCTGGCGGCGTTCGCCGTCGGCCTGCTGCTTCCGGCGGTGCTTATCTTCATGAAGGAGAACATGAACACCAAGGTGCGCGGGCGCAAGGATTTGGAAGGGGTGACCGTGCCGTTCATCGGCGAGATACCGCTTTTTGTCCGCAGGCAAAAGAAATGGTTCGGGAAAGCGCCCGAAACGAACACGATTGTCGTGAAGGAGGGCAGCCGGGACATCATCAACGAGGCGTTCCGTGTGCTGCGCACCAACCTGGAGTTCATGACGGACAAGGGCGGCCGGTCCAACGTCATTGTCTTCACCTCGTTCAATCCGGGAAGCGGCAAGTCCTTCCTGGCTATGAACATATCCGTCAGCCTTGCCATCAAGGGAAAGAAGGTGCTGGTGGTGGACGGTGACTTGCGGCACGCTTCCGCTTCCGCCTACATCGGCTCCCCCAAAGTGGGGCTGAGCGATTATCTGAACGGACGGATGGCGCATCTGGACAACATCATTGTGAAAGACCCGGAACGGAAGCTTCCGGACGTGCTGCCTGTGGGCACCATTCCTCCGAACCCTACCGAACTGCTGTTTGACGAACGCCTGAGGCAGGTGATAGACACCGTGAGGATGCAATATGACTATGTGTTGATTGACTGTCCGCCCGTAGAATTGGTGGCCGACACGCAGATCATCGAACAGTTGGCGGACCGAACCGTCTTTGTGGTGCGTGCCGGACTGCTGGAGCGGAGTATGCTGGCTGAGCTGGAGAATATCTACAGCGAGAAGAAATACAAGAACATGTCGATGATCCTGAACGCCACCATCGGAGGGGGAGGCCGCTACGGTTACAGCTATGGCTACCGGTATGGGTATCATTACGGTTACGGATATCGCTATGGTTCAAATTAAAAAGATATTTCCCTGTGTGGCCGTTCAGAAGACATAGCACGCTGGAGGAGAGCGGCATTTTCCGCGGATTCACCGACTGGCACTGCCATATTCTGCCGGGGGTGGACGACGGTGTGCGGACGATGGACGAATCGCTGGAGGCTCTGCGCCTGTACGAGGAATGCGGAGTGGAGTCCGTGTGGCTCACGCCGCACGTCATGGAAGACATCCCCAATACGACGGCGCGTCTGCGGGAGCGTTTCGCCGAGCTGCGTACGGCCTATCAGGGGACGGTGAAACTGCATCTGGCTGCCGAGAATATGCTGGATACACTGTTTGAGGAACGGCTGGAAGCGGATGACCTGCTTCCTATCGGAGAGAAGGGCGACTGCCTGTTGGTGGAAACCTCTTGTTTCAATCCGCCTATGGGGCTGCTTTCCCTGTTGAAGCGCATCCTGTCGAAAGGCTATTATCCGCTGCTGGCGCACCCCGAACGCTACCAGTATATGGATGGGCCGGACTACCGGGCGCTGAAGGAAGCAGGCATCGCCTTCCAGCTGAACCTTCCCTCTTTGGCGGGCATGTATGGCAGAGCAGTGCAGAAAAAGGCCGCATCCCTGCTGAAGGCAGGGATGTACGACCTGACAGGAAGCGACTTGCACGCCGCTTCCGTTTTCACCGCATTGCTCCGGGCGAGGATTGACAGTCGAAGCAGGGACAGGCTTTGGGCACACTTCCGGGCATGTCCCGATGCCCCCTAACCTGCGCCTGCGGAAAAAGCTTCAGCAGCTTCAGGACGAGCGCCTCCAGCTGTTGCCGCTGTTCCGGAGTGCGTGTGTCGGCAGGATGCCCGTCCGCGTCCAGTCCGCCTTCATAGCAGATGTCGATGGAGCAGCGGTTGAAGGGCCCTATTGAGAAATTTTGTATGTCCAACCAAGTTCCTTATAACCTATTTTCCAAATGGTACAAGGATACCCGGAAGAAGATAATTCCTGTTCAGGTTTTGGGTGCTCCCTCAGCGGAAGCAGAAATTCCGGAAAGTCCTTCGCCGCTCCCGGAACAAAAGTCCGAATCGGCTCCTCGGCTTTCTTTTCATACCGAACTTCGAATCCTGATGGATGTCCGCATGAGCAATGGTGTTCATATCAGTCAGAAAAATTTAAGCTACGAAGGTTTGAAAAGAATTGAAGGAACGGGAGGAGACTCCTAAACCTTTTGAAGACCCATATTCAGATATGACCCCTGACGAAAAATCAAAAATGATAATAGCGCTGATGGCTGCTCGTGAGCGGGACGCTGAACAAAACAGCATATGGTTGTATAAAGTTCCCAGAGACCAAGATGCCCCGCATGAATACAGAAAAAATTCTTGAAAGACAGTTGATAAATGGAAAGAGAAAATAAGAATATGAACCACAAACCAGAGATAGAGATAAAAATATACGGCGGTACGAATATGATAGCCCCCGTGGCTACTACCGCTGTTCAGAACTTTTATGGCGACCGGTTTGCTGAGGTCGCCTTGCATGCCGAAAGTTTTGACGCTTCCGGTTTGTCTGATGCCTCCGAAGTTCCGGGAGGCTCCGGCCTTTCCGGGAATCCGGACGCTTCCGGCGATTTTGAGAGCCTGAGTGATACCGAATGCCAGCTTTTCACCTATGTGCCCGACGTGAAGAAAGTGCGCGAGTACGTGCGCCTGCTTGGCGACTGCGCCACCGCCCACGACCTTGCCGGCGTGGTAGGCATCAAGGTGGACAACGTGAGGCAGCGGAGGTGACAGGGACATCCATGTCCGACGAACAGAATACAAACAGAAATACAGGAAAATGAGAGCATGTTTTATGGGACTAGGCTATATCGGCCTTCCCACAGCCATTGTTGCCGCCATGCACGGCATCGAAGTGACGGGAGTTGACATCAACCCCCAAGTGGTGGAAATGACCAATGCCGGAAGGCTCCACATCATCGAACCGGGCCTGGAGGAGATGCTTCGGGAAGCGGTGAAGGTCGGAACGCTGAAAGCCTCCGCTACGCCCGAAACGAGTGACGCCTACTTTATGGTGGTTCCTACCCCGTTCAAGGGAAACCACGAGCCGGACGTGAGCTACGTGGAAGCTGCCACCCGCAGCGTCCTTCCACTGCTGAAAGCGGGTGACTTGTATGTCATTGAATCGACCTCGCCCGTGGGGACGACCGAGGCCATGACCCATATCATTTTTACCGAACGTCCCGAACTGAAAGATAAAATCTATATTGCCTATTGTCCCGAGCGTGTATTGCCCGGTAATGTCATTTACGAGTTGGTGCACAATGACCGTGTTATCGGCGGTATCAATCCCGAATCTACCGAAAAGGCTATTGAGTTTTACTCGTGTTTTGTACAGGGCACTTTGCATAAGACGAATTGCCGCACCGCCGAGATGTGCAAGCTGACGGAAAATTCCTCGCGTGATATTCAGATAGCCTTTGCCAACGAGCTTTCGTTGATTTGTGACAAAGCCGGCATCAATGTATGGGAACTTATCGCTCTTGCCAACAAGCACCCGCGCGTCAACATCCTGCAACCGGGATGCGGTGTGGGTGGTCATTGCATCGCCGTTGACCCATACTTCATCACAGCCGACTTTCCGGCTGAATCGAGGCTGATTGCCGATGCCCGCGAGATAAACAACTACAAATCGTTTTGGTGTGCGGAGAAAGTGAAGAATGCCATTTTGGAATTTGAATTGAAGCATCATCGTAAACCTACGGTTGCCATGATGGGGCTGGCCTTCAAGCCGGATATTGATGATTTAAGGGAGAGTCCTGCCAAGTACATTGTCACGAAGGTGATGCAAAGTTGCGATAATGCTGATATCCTGGTGGTGGAGCCGAATGTGAAGGAACACAATGTGTTTAAACTGACGGATTACAAGGAAGCCTACGAACGGGCGGATGTGGTGGTGTTCTTGACGGCGCACAGTCCGTTCAGGGAACTGGCTTGGAGGGAGGACAAGGTGATGTTGGACTTTTGCGGGATATTCAGGAGGTAGGTGATGAAAGGCATGGAAATCATCAGGCTTGAAAAAATGCAGGGATAAAGTAGGATGCTCGATATTTTTGCCTATCTTTGTGTCAATATGAATTCTAAAACATGGTTTTATGAATTGCAAAGAATTGATAGACCGCTTGAAATACATGATAAAGAGCGTTTCTCCCGACTCTCAAGCCATCCTTTATGGTTCTGAGGCGCGTGGAGAGGCAAAGCAGAATAGCGACATTGACATCCTGATTCTGGTTGATAAAGACGTATTGTCTCCTGTAGAGGAAGATGTCATCACTGCTCCGATTTATGATTTGGAAATAGAGACAGGCACTGTCATCAGCCCGATTGTGATGACCCGTAAGGCTTGGGATGCGGCAAAGAGAAAGACGATGTTTTATTATAATGTGATGAAAGACGGTGTACTGTTGTAATGTGGAATTCCGCAGTCAACAGAATGTATTACGCCTGTTTTCATATCTTCAGAGAGTTTACCAAAGATGAAGTTGATAATTTATACCTTCAAACTTTATTCTTGATAGGTGAAGTTGATAGGTTGCTTGCGCAGGTATAAAGTAAGCAGTTTGAATTTTGAAACCACGGAGACAGTAAAAGGAAAGAGTTTCGGGCAAAGTGCTGTCTCGGCTTCCCCAAAAATAAAATCATTTTTTAGCTTGTAAATACAGCAAATATTTTTTATTTCTTCCGACCTGTTTATAAGTAAGTGCTCAAATTAGGGCTCAATTTTAGAATCAGTAGCTTTGCTGCGAACTTAAAATTAAATTTTATGTATAGCAGTGAAGACCTTGAAAGATTTTACTTTCAGTATCAAACCGAAGGCGTGCCTAAGGGCATATCAATACAGACCTTCTGTTTAACGAATCAAGTACCTTACAATCTTTTTTCCAAATGGTACAAGGATACGCGCAAGAAAATAGTAGAAGTGCAGGTGGATGGCTGTCCTACTGAAACAGTTTCTCCG